>Ga0075163_10014900_pt1 | contig 10022 bp, 8 predicted proteins | sample JI1023141ADNA_FD_71478 | JGI IMG/M metagenome (GOLD analysis project Ga0075163, IMG submission 71478) | Wastewater effluent complex algal communities from Wisconsin, to seasonally profile nutrient transformation and Carbon sequestration -... | ecosystem: Engineered > WWTP > Effluent > Algae... | reverse complement strand
CCACCACGGCAAGGTCGTGCGCGTGGGCAAGGATGGCAGCGTGCCCCGGGACAACCCGTTTGTGGGCCGAGCCGGCGCGCTGCCCGAAATCTTTAGCTACGGCCACCGCAATCCCCAGGGCGCCACGCTGGGCCCGGACGGGCGGCTGTGGATGCACGAGCATGGCCCGCAGGGCGGCGACGAGATCAACCTGCCCCAGCCGGGGCGCAACTACGGCTGGCCGGTCATCACCTTTGGCGAGCAGTACGGCGGCGGCCCGATCGGTGCAGGCATCACGGCCAAAGCGGGCATGGAGCCGCCGCTGCACCACTGGACCCCGTCGATCGCGCCCTCGGGCATGGCCTTTCTGACCAGTGACCGCTACGGGCCGGCCTGGAGGGGCAGCCTGTTCGTCGGCTCGCTGAAGTTCCAGTTCCTGAACCGGGTCGAACTGGCCGGCGGCCAGGTGGTAGGCGAGGAGCGCCTGCTGACGGACCTGGGCGAGCGCATCCGGGACGTGCGACAGGGACCGGATGGCTGGCTCTACGTGCTCACCGACAACGCCAAGGGCCGGCTGCTGCGGCTGGCGCCGCCCTGAGCCCTCTGTGCGCCACCCGGGTGGCGCACAGAGGGCTCAGGGCCGATCAAGGCCGATTTTCGGCGTCAAACCGCCGCGATCTGAGCGCCGGACGGCCGCAAGCCGCTATCCATTCAGGACCGTTCCGGCGCTCACAGATCCCGCACCCATGGCGCCATCTGCGCCAGCGCATGGCTGAAATAGGGCGCCACGCAGCCGAGGTGGCTGGCAGGGGTGGCGACGCAGTCGGTCAGCGTCACGGTGTTGCCAGCGCCGCGCGCCTGCATCGCCTGCAGGGTGCGGGTGGAGGCGACGTAGGGCACGGTCTGGTCGTCGCGGCCATGGAACATCCGCACCGGCGCCTCGGGTTTCCAGTCGTGCACATTGCTGTCGCGCTCGATGGCGGCGTCGTTGTCGGCCAAGAAGTTGTCCAGGAAGGTGGACTGGAAAGTCACGTCGGCATCGTCGGGGATCACCAGTCGCATGATCAGCCGCCGCACTTCGTTTCGAATCGTGGAGCCCAGGTAGCGCAAGAAGCCCGGGCTGATCAGTCCTGCAATCAGCACGTTTTCATCGCGCACGCGCTTGAGTTGCATGTCCAGGGTCACGCCCACGTGGTAAGGCCCGGCCCCGGGGATCGAACTGACCAATTGCCGCAAGTGCGAACTGTTGGTGGCCTGAAGCGCGCGATGCGCTGCCATCGTCGCGTACCCGCCTTCTGAATAGCCGACCAGGAAGAGCTGTCCGTTATCGATGACACTGGCGTTGTGGCGCCAGGTCCTGGCGGCTGTCAGGAGGTCGGTCACGGCCGCAGCGGTCGGCGCCGACAGGAGGTACGGGTGCTGTCCCGCCTTCGAGGCGCCGAAGCCGACATAGTCGGCCGCCAGAACGATGAAGCCGAGCGACGCGAGAATCACCGTGGGTTCGGCCGCTACCACGTTGTTGCTGGGCGCCTGCGCATCCTTGAAGATGGTCGCGTGCTGGTAGCTGAGCACCGGACTTGGGGAGCCCGGTTCCTTGACCGGAACGCTGACCAGCCCCGACGCGACGATGTCGTTGCCGTAGCCGTCCTGGGTCACGTAGGTCAGGCGGTACGAGGTGACGGCATAGACCGGGAGGGCGGATGGCATCTTGTCATGCCCTTGAACCGCCGCGGTGATGTCGGCTGCGGCAACGGTGTTGATCAGGGTGGCCGAAACGAGTTCGCCCGGTCCGCTGATGACCCTGTCAGCGGCAAGGGGTTTTTCCAGCAAGCGCCGGGACGTTGAATCGGCGGTGGAGGTGGTCGTGGTGTTTGATGATGGCGCGATCGCCGCCTGGAGAGGGCTCGGTTCTGCTGGGGACGAATCACCCGCACCGCAACCCTGCAGGAGAAGGACGACCGACACGGCCAGGGTCGCCGCGCGCCAACGGAAGGGATCGAACCATGATCGCATGCCCTATTGTGCCAATTCCGGGGCGGTATTCAGGGACAGTCGTGCATTGGCCCGACATCCGGCATTGGCGAAAACCCGAGAGTCTCCGCCCCGTGCCACATGGCAAAGAAGCCCTACAGATCGCGTACCAGCGGCGCCAGCTGGCCCAGAACGTGGTTGAAATACGGCACCACGCAGCCCGTGTGGCTGGCGGGCGTGGCGCTGCAGTCCGTCAGCGTCACCGTGCCGCCGGCGCCGCGCGCCTGCATCGCCTGCAGCGTGCGGGAGGAGGCGAGGTAAGGCACGGTCTGGTCGTCGCGGCCATGGAACAGGCGGATCGGCGCTGCCGGTTTCCAGTCGTGCACGTTGCTGTCGCGATCGATGGCGGCGGCATCGTCGGCCAGGAAGTTGTCCAGGAAGGTGGACTGGAAGGTGACGTCCGCATCATCCGGAATCACCAGCCGCAGGATCAGGCGGCGCACTTCGTTGCGCACCTGTGTGCTTTGCCCGCTGAGCCGGCCCGGGCTGACGAGGGCCGCGAGGGCCGCGTTTTCGTCGCGCACCCGTTGCAGCTGGGCTTCCAGCGTGACACCCACGTGGTACGGCCCGGCACCGGGAATCGAGGCGACCAGCTGCGCCAGGTGCGGGCTGGCCGAGGTCTGCAGGGCGCGGTGGGCAGCCACCGTGGTGTAGCCGCCTTCGGAGTAGCCCAGCAGGAACAGCTGGCCGTTGTCAATGAGGCTGCGGGTCTGGCGCCACGTGCGCGCTGCGGTCAGCAGGTCCATCACGGCGGCGGCCGACGGCGTGGCCAGCAGGTAGGGGTGCTGCGACCCACGGGAGGCGCCATAGCCCACGTAGTCGGCGGCCACCACGATATAGCCCAACGAGGCCAGCACGACGGGCGGCTCGGTGGCGGCGACCTGGTTCGACGGCGCTTGCGCATCCTTGTAGATCGTGGCGTGCTGGTAGCTGAGCACCGGGCTGCGCGCGCCATCGGGCTTGACCGGCACGCTGACCAAGCCGGAGGCGATGACCTCGCGGCCGAAGCCGTCCGAGGTCACGTAGGTCAGGCGCCAGGAGGTGACGGCGTAGCGGGGCACCGCGCCCGGCAGCTTGGAGCCCGCGGCGCCGACGGCCGCAGTGAGGTCGGCCAGTGTGACGGTGTTGACCGGCGTGGCGTCTTTCAGCTGGCCGGCATTTGCCACACCGGGGACAATGGGCACCGGCGTCGACGGGCTGTCGCCGCCGCCGCAGGCCGAGAGGGTCAGAACGATGACCGCCAGCAAGGTGGCCGGCCAGAGGGGGAGGGTGCGGTACGGGGTCATGCCCCATTCTGAACTGGCGCGAACCGGCGATCCGTGCGCCATCGCACCCACTCAGGAGGCGGGCATGGCCTGTTGCGGCCGGGTGTTCAGGCTGCGGAGGCCTTCTTCAGTGCGACATAGCACTGGTCCTTCAGCAGGAGCTTTTCCTTCTTGAGGGTCTCGATCTCTTCGTGGGTGCCGTGTTCGACGTGGGTTTCCATGTTGCGGATCTTCTGGTCGAGGGCGTTGTGCTTGTCGAACAGGCGGGCGAAGTGCGCGTCGGTGGTTTTCAGTTGGGTGATCAGGTCGCGGTATTCAGGAAACATGGGACTCCTCGGGTTGATCCAGGGCTGCAGGTGTCACGCCCTGATGGCCCTACTTTAACCGCTGGCGCGGGGTGTTTTCCCGAGGCCTGATGCGGCATGGTGCAGTTACCATGCACCTGCGCGGGCTCTGGCCCCACGAACCTTCCCATCCTGATGTGAACAACCGCCACGAGGCCCGCCATGCAGCAAGACCGGTATGTCATCCGTTCCATGACCCGCCCCGAATTCGACCTCGCCCTGGACTGGGCGGCGGCCGAGGGCTGGAATCCCGGCCTGCACGATGCGGCAGCCTTCCATGCAGCGGATCCAGAGGGCTTCCTGATCGGCCTGCTCGGCGGCCAGCCGGTGGCCATGATCTCGGCAGTGCGCTACGGCCAGGGCTTCGGCTTCATCGGCTTCTACATCGTGCGACCGGAAAGCCGCGGGCAGGGCTACGGCCTGCAGATCTGGAACGCCGCGATGGCGCGCCTGGCGGGCCGCACGGTCGGCCTCGACGGCGTGGTGGCGCAGCAGGACAACTACCGCAAGTCGGGCTTCGTGCTGGCCTGGAACAACGCGCGCTTCGAGGGAGTCGGTGGCGGGCCGCGCCCGCCGGACGACGCCATCGTGCCGCTGCCCACCCTGCCTTTTGATGCCGTGGTGGCGTATGACCGGCCCTTCTTTCCGGATGACCGGCGCACCTTCCTGCGGGCCTGGATCGACCAGCCCGGGGCCTCGGCGCTGGGCCTGTTTCAGGACGGGCGCCTGGCCGGCTACGGCATGCTGCGCCCGTGCCGAAGCGGCTTCAAGATCGGGCCGCTGTTTGCCGACAGCCCGGCGCTGGCGGAGCGCCTGTTCGTCGCCCTGAAGGCCCAGGCCCCCGAGGGTGCGCCGCTGTTCCTGGACATTCCCGTGCCCCATGCGGCCGCACTGGATCTGGTGCAGCGCCACCGAATGACCAAGGGCTTCGAGACGGCGCGGATGTACACCGGCATCGCTCCGCAGCTGCCGCTGGAGCGTTTGTACGGCGTGACCAGCTTCGAACTCGGCTAGAGAAACCCGTTTCGGATGATTTTCGGCGCTTTCCCAGCGTCGAACGGTCATGGGCCGCTATCAAAAATAGAGTCCCATGATGGTGCGACGCCGCCGGTGTCGGCCCGCGCATGGTCGACAGGGGCGGGGTAACCACGGCTGTTCGCCGGCGCTAAGCCTCGCTAGAGTCGGCACCTTGCCCGATCCCGCCTTTCAAACCCAACCAGGAACCGCTGCCATGGCCTCTTCCGCCCGTCCCGAAACGCTTGCGCTCCAGCGCCTGTACCAATGGGAACAGACAACGCCCGACAAGACCGTCTTCACGCAGCCGATGGGCGGCGGCGTGGTGCGCGAATGGACCTGGAAGCAGGCGGTGGAAGAGGTGCGGCGCATGGCCGCTTACCTGAAGGGCTTGAACCTGGAGCCAGGCACGCGCATTGCGCTGCTGGCGAAGAACAGCGCGCACTGGATGATGGCCGACTGGGCGATCTGGATGGCCGGCCATGTCTCGGTGCCGCTGTACCCGACGCTGGCCGCCAACACCGTGCGCCAGATCCTGGACCACAGCGAGTCGAAACTGCTGTTCGTCGGCAAGCTCGACGTGTGGAACGACATGAAGGCCGGCGTCCCCGAGGGACTGCCCATGATCACTTTGCCGCTGGCGCCCAAGGTGGACGCCGCGAAGAGCTGGGACGCGCTCATCGCCGGCACCGCGCCGCTGGCCGACAGCCCGGTCAGGCCGGCCGACGAGTTGTGCACATTGATCTACACCTCGGGCACCACTGGCATGCCCAAGGGGGTGATGCAGACCTTCGGCACCTTTGCCTGGTCGATCACCTCGGGCCTCAAGCGCGTGCCGCTGGACCAGAACGGGCGTGTTCTCAGCTTCCTGCCGCTGGCGCATGTGGCCGAGCGCATGGTCGTCGAGCATGGCCTGCTGGCCACCGGCATGCATGTGTTCTTCGCCGAGAGCCTGGAGACCTTTGTGTCCGACATCCAGCGCGCCCGCCCGACAGTGTTTTTCGCGGTGCCGCGGCTGTGGGTGAAATTCCAGCAGGGGGTGCAGGCCAAGATGCCGCCCGAGAAAATGGCGATGCTGCTGAAGATCCCGATCCTGCGCGGCATCGTCAAGAAAAAGGTGCTCGCCGGCCTGGGCCTCGACCAGGTTTTCTGGGCGGCGGGCGGCGCGGCGCCGATGCCACCCTCGGTGCTCGACTGGTACCGCAGCCTGGGCCTGGACATCGTCGAGGTCTACGGCATGACCGAGAACTGCGGTCTCTCGCATTCCACGGTGCTGGGCAAGCCGCGGCCGGGAACCGTGGGCACCACCTACGAGGGCGTGCAGTGCCGCATCGATCCCGGCAACGGCGAGATCCAGGTCAAGGGCGAGTGCGTGATGCTCGGCTACTACAAGAACCCCGAGGTCACCGCGGCCACCTTCACCGATGACGGCTGGCTGAAGACCGGCGACAAGGGCGCGATCGACTCCGCGGGCGACCTGAGGATCACCGGTCGGGTCAAGGATCTGTTCAAGACCGGCAAGGGCAAGTACGTCGCCCCGGCGCCGATCGAAAACAAGCTGGCCACGCATCCCGCGATCGAGGCCTGCTGCGTGACCGGCGCCAACCTCGGCCAGCCGCTCGCGCTGCTGATGCTCAACCCGGAGGCGGCGGCCAAGGCGCGCGACGCCGCGGGGCGCAGCGCGCTGGAAGCCTCGCTCGCCGAGCACCTGAAAGCAGTGAACGCGCAGCTCGACCCGCACGAGCAGATGGAATGCCTGGTGGTGACCGCCGACCCTTGGTCGGTCGAAAACGACATCCTGACGCCGACCATGAAGGTCAAGCGCAACAAGATCGAAGACCTGTTCGCACAGAACTACGAGCGCTGGGCCACGGCGCGCAAGAAGGTGGTCTGGATCTGAGGGGCTGGCCGCGCCGGCGATCCGGCACGCGGTGCTTCACAGACTCAGTTGGCGCGACGCCAGCTCCTTCATGATCTCCTCGGTGCCGCCACCGATCATCATCACCTTGACCTCGCGGTAGATGCGCTCGGCCGCCGTGCCCTGCATGAAGCCCATGCCCCCGAGAATCTGCACCGCGGCGTCGGCGCAGAACTGCATGGTCTGGGTGGCATGGTTTTTGAGCAGGCAGACCTGCGCGACCCATTCGGCGCCCTTGGCCGACTTGTCGCCGCTGTCGCCGCGCGCGGTCACCGCATCGAGCCAGGCGCGGGTGGACTCGATGCGCATCTTCATGTCCATCAACTTGTGGCGGATCACCTGGTGATCGATGATGGCCATGCCGAAGGTCTTGCGCTGGCGCGCCCAGTCCAGCGCGTCGTCGTAGCAGCGTTCCGAAAAACCCAGCGACATGGCGGCCATCGACAGGCGCTCGCCGTTGAAGTTGGTCATGATCATCTTGAAGCCTTGACCCTCTTCGCCAACGAGGTAGCGGGCCGGCACCCGAACGTTGTCGAAGCGCAGGTGCGCGGTGTCGGAGCAGTGCCAGCCCATCTTGTCCAGGCGGCTGCGCGACACCCCGGCAGCGTGGCCCGGAATCACCAGCATCGAAACACCCATCGGGCCCTTCATCTTCGGGTCGGTGCGCACGGCGGCGGTGATCCAGTCGGCGCGCATGCCCGAGGTGATGAAGATCTTCTCGCCGTTGACGACGTACTCGTCGCCGTCGCGCACGGCGGTGGTGCGCAGGGACGAGACATCGGTGCCGCCGCCGGGCTCGGTGATGGCCAGCGCGGCGATCTTCTCGCCGCGCAACACGCCGGGGATGACCTCGGCCTGCAATTCGGCGCTGCCGTGGCGCTGGATCGGCGGCAGGCCGATGTTGTGGCTGAACAGGCTGGCCATCAGCCCGCCACTGGCACCATGGCGCGCCAGCGTGGCCGCCAGCACATTGCGCAGCGACCATGGGGCGGGGGTGCCGCCCAGTGCCTCCGGGTAGCCCAGGCCCAGAAGGCCCAGTTCGGCGGCGCGGCGGTGCAGGTCCCTGGGCAGTTCGCCGGCCTTTTCCCAGGCTTCGAGGTGAGGGGCGATCTCGGTCTTCGCAAAACGCTCGGCCGTTTCGGCCAGCATCTGGAGGTCTTCGCGGGTGATCGTGGCGTCGGACATCGGTTCTTCTCAGTTCTTGGGTTCGCCAAACAGCTTGGGCGCCGTGGCGCGGTGAAAGCCCTCGAACGGCCGGATGGCGGCGCGCTCGCGGATCCTGTCGTCGGCCGGGCGCATCGGCCAGCCCAGGCGCACCTGGGGCCGTCCAGCGTCGATGCGCAGCGTGGTGCCGTTGACAAAGCTCGCCGCGGGGCTCAGCAGGTACACGATGCCGGCCGAAATCTCGGCCTCGGTCGAGAAGCGACCCAGGGGCAGGGTCTTGGCCATCTCGCGGATCATCGGCGCCATGGCCTCGGGGTAGTTGTCCATGCCGCTGGAGGCCACATAGCCGGGCGCCACCGCGTTGACGCGCACGCCCCTTGGGCCCCATTCCACCGCCGCCGTCTCGGTGAAGCTGACCATGCCCGCACGGGCCGCGCCGCTATGGCCCATGCCCGGCATCGAGCCCCACATGTCGGCCACGATGTTGACGATGGCGCCCCCCCGGCGGGCCATGCATTGGGTGAAGCACTCCCGCGCCACCAGGAAACCGCCGGTCAGGTTGGTGTTGACCACGGCCTCCCAGCCCTTGGCGCTGATGGCCTCCAGCGGCGTCATGAACTGGCCGCCCGCGTTGTTGACCAGGCCGTCGATGTGTCCATGCTCGGCCACGACGGCCGCCACCATGGCGCGCACGGCGTCTTCCTGCCGGATGTCGCAGGCGTGCGTGCTGACGTTGCCGCCGTCCTCGGCGATTTCCGCCGCCACAGCCTGAAGTTTGTCGAGCTTGCGGCCCACCAGCACGACATGCGCACCCAGCGACGCCAGTTCGTGGGCTGTGCAGCGGCCGATGCCGGAGCCGCCGCCCGTGACCAAGACCACCTGGCCTTCGAACAGTCCGGGGGCGAAGACCGATCGGTAGTGCATGCGGCCCTGCGTTGGGCTGGCCTCGTCGGCGCTGCTCATGGCTTGGCGAGCCCCAGCAGGGTGCGGGCTTCGTCGGGGCTGGCAATGGTGCGCCCCGCGTGGCGGGCGCAAGTGGCGAGCGAATCGATCAGCACCCCGTTGCCGGATGCCCGCGACCCGTCAGGCAGGTAGAAGGTGTCTTCCAGGCCCGTGCGCAGCATGCCGCCGAGCTCGGCGGTCTTCTGGTGCACCGGCCAGATCTCCGCGCGGCCGATGAGCGTGGTCTGCCAGACGCTGCCGGGTGCCATCCATTGCGGCAGCAACTGCAGCAATTCCGCGTCGCAAGGCATGCCAGAAGCCACGCCCATGACCAGGTTGTATTCGGGCGTGCCCATCTCGGGCTTCAGCATCCCGTTCTTGAGGTACATCGTCACGCAGCGCACGATGCCGACATCGAAGCACTCGAACTCGGGATGGGTGCCGCATTCGCCCATCACATCCAGGAACTGCTGGACCTTGGACACCGGGTTGTCGAACACCATGGGCGGCCAGGCCCAGTTGCCGTCTTCCTTGATCTTCAGATAGTTCAGGCTGCCGGCATTGCAGGCGGCGATTTCGGGCTTGACACGGCGGATGCAGGCCAGCGGGCCCGAGATGTCTTTGCCCACTACACCGGTGGTCAGGTTGATGATCACGCCGGGGCAAGCCTCTCGGATCGCGTTCACGATGGTCTCGGCCACGTCCGGGTCCCAGGAGGGCATGTGGCCGAAGCCTTCCTCCTGCATGCGCAGGTGCACATGCATGATCGACGCGCCCGCGTTGAACGCGTCGCGCGCCTCGGCCGCCATCTGGGCGGGCGTCACCGGCACCGGGTGCTGCTTGGGGTTGGTCAGCACGCCCGTGAGCGCGCAGGTCAGGATTGCTTTTTCCATCATGTCTCCGTGTTGTTTTCAAGTTCGATCTCGACCAGCAGGGCGCCCGATTCGACCTGGTCGCCGGCCTGGGCATGCACGACGGTGACCCGTCCGGCGGCCTGCGCCGACAGCCACATCTCCATCTTCATGGCCTCCACGCAGACCAGCGCCTGGCCCAGTGCCACCGCGTCGCCCACGGCCACCTGGACCTGGGTCACCTTGCCAGCGACGGGTGCCCTTGCGCGGGTGGCGTCCTGGGCCGCATCGCGGTTCGGGAATGCAGAGACTTCGCGGAACACGTGCACGCTGCCCGCCACCGCGAGGTGCAACTCAGACTCGTGGATGCAGGCCAGCGCCTGACGCCGCACGCCGTCCATCTCGTAGCGCAGCGCTCCGTCATCGAATCCGAAGATGCGGACCTCGTGGCGCTGAGTGCCCAGCTCGACCCGCACCAGGCCGGTACGGTCGGGCTGGACGCGCAAGGTGTGGT
>Ga0075163_10014899_pt1 | contig 10022 bp, 7 predicted proteins | sample JI1023141ADNA_FD_71478 | JGI IMG/M metagenome (GOLD analysis project Ga0075163, IMG submission 71478) | Wastewater effluent complex algal communities from Wisconsin, to seasonally profile nutrient transformation and Carbon sequestration -... | ecosystem: Engineered > WWTP > Effluent > Algae... | reverse complement strand
ACCGCGGCGACGTCGATCGCCACCGCGGCGGCGCCGATCGCGATCGTCGCGCCGACCCCGAGCTGGAACTTCGAGGTATCGGTGCCGGTCAGATCTTCGCCGTCGAGCTCCCACAGGACCGGCCCGCCGAAGCCGCGGGCCAGGAGGTACGGGCTGACCGGGCCGAGCGGCCGACCGACGGTGGCGCCGAGCCGCAGATCGGTCGCCCACAGCGGCACCGTCGGCGCGCCCGCCATCGCCTCGGTGGTCGTGACCCGCGACGCGGCCAGGGCCGCCGAGCCGGTGATGACCCAGCCGGACCGCACCCACTGACGGGCGACGCCGAAGGCCGCGACCACGCCCGGCCCGACGTCGTGGCGCCGACCCTCGTGGGTCAGCTCGCCGCCGAGCACCGCGCCGACCGAGCCGCGCAGCGCCCAGCCCGACGGGCGGAGCTGGCCGACGGTGGCGGAGACCGCGTACTGCTGGGCGTCGATGTCGCGATCGAACGCCAAGGTGGTGTCGGTCGCGGCGCCCGCGGCGCCGACGAACCACTGCGGCGCGGTCGCCTGGGTGCCCTCACAGCCCGTCGGACCGACGGGCGCGCCGATGCCTCAAGCCTCGGCCGGACGCGGCGCGAGCGCGATTGCGGCCAGGATCGAGGTCAGGGCGACGACGGTGCGCATGGTCGCAGCGTGGCCGAACTCGGCCAGGTCGGCAACCGCTGCTACCCTCGCCCATGCTCCGCGTCTCCGCGCTCGCCCTCGCCGCCGCGCTCACCGCGTGCGCCGGCCCCGGCCCTACCGCGCTGGCCCCCACGCCCGCCGCCACCGCGCCTTCGCTACCGCCGCTGACCCTGCCGCTCCAGGACGGCACGCCGTGGACGTCGACCGCGCCGCGCACCGAGCTCTTGGTCGTCGACGTGTGGGCCAGCTACTGCAAGCCGTGCGCGAAGGCCTTCCCGCACTTGACCGCGATCGACGCTCGCGCCGACGTCGCGGTGGTCGGGATCTCGGTCGACGAGGACGACGCCGCGGTGGCGGCGTTTCTGGCCGCGGTCCCGGCCGGCTTCGCGATCGCCCGCGATCGCGACCTCACCGTGCAGGACCCGCCGCTGGCCGTGACCTCGTTGCCGACGGTGCTGGTGGTCGATCGCGCCGGCCGGATCCGCTGGCGCAAGGCCGAGACCACCGAGGCCGACTACCGCGCCCTGCCGGCGCTCCTCGACGCCCTGGCCGCCGAGCCGGCGCGCTGACCTCGACGTCGCGCGCGATCGCCACAAGCGGCGCCACCGCCGATCGACAACCGCCCTCGGCCGCGCGTACGCTCGGCGCGACGTGCCGATCGGGGCCTTCATCGTCCGCCGCCTGGGCCTGGGGCTCCTGTCGATGCTCGGGGTGTCGATCCTGGTGTTCCTGTTCCTGCACCTCATCCCCGGCGATCCGGTCGATCACCTGGCCGGCGGCGAGGCCACCCCCGAGCAGCGCGCCAAGATCGAGCGCTGCATGGGCCTCGACGGCTCGCTGCCGGCGCAGTTCGGCCGCTTCATGGGCCACGTCGTCGACGGCACCCTCGGCCACCAGTGCCCCGACCCCGAGGGCCGGCCGACGGTGGCGGCGATGATCGCCGACGTCTACCCGTACACCGTGGCCCTGGCCTTGACCGGCCTGGGCTTCGCGATCGTCTTGGCCCTGCCGCTCGGCATCGCCGCCGCGCTCCGCCGCGGCACCTGGTTCGACACCCTGGCGTCGATCGGCGCGCTGTCGGGGATCGCGATCCCCAACATGCTCCTCGGGCCGGTCCTGCTCCTGTGGTTCTTCGTCGACCTGGGCTGGCTGCCCGGCCCGGGCGAGACCGGGGCGGCGGCGCTGGTCCTGCCGGCCTTCGCGGTCGCGGTCCACCTGATGGCGATGCTGGCGCGCATGACCCGGTCGTCGATGGTCGAGGTCCTGGGCGAGGACTACCTGCGGACCGCGCGGGCCAAGGGCCTGGCGGAGCGCGTCGTCGTCTGGAAGCACGCGCTGCGCAACGCGATCATGCCAGTGGTGACGGTGGCCGGCCTGCAGTTCGGCAGCGTCTTGTCGGGCTCGATCATCATCGAGGCGGTGTTCGCGCGGCCCGGCCTGGGCTACCTGCTCCTGGCCGCCATCCGCGAGCGCAACTACCCGGTGGTGCAGGGCTGCGTGCTGGTCATCGCCGCGTCGTACGTGCTGGTCAACATCGCGGTCGACGTCGCCTACGGCGTGATCGACCCCCGGGTGCGTCGGGCATGATGACCTGGCAGCCCGGGCGGTGGTCACCGTCGGTGTGGATCGGCGCGACCATGCTCGTGGTCTTCGTCGTGCTCGGCGTGTTCGGGCCGTTGATCGCGCCCTACCCGGTCGGCGATCTCGCCCTCGACCTCGACCACATGTTCGCGCCGCGCTCGGCCGCGCACTGGCTCGGCACCGACAAGAGCGGCATCGACACCCTGTCGCAGCTCTTGTGGGGGGCGCGCAAGGCCCTGGTCCTGTCGGTGACCGTGGTGTCGATCAGCGCCGTGATCGGCGTGACGATCGGCATGGTCGCCGGCTACGCCCGCGGCGTGGTCGACGAGGTGATCATGCGGGTGGTCGACGTCTTCCTGGCCTTCCCGGGCCTCCTCCTCAACATCGCGATCGTCGCCGCGGTAGCCAAGCCCGGCCTGCCGGTCTTCATCGCCGCGCTGTGCGCCAACGGCTGGGTCGGCTACGCCCGGGTCGCGCGCGGTCAGGTCTTGTCGCTGCGCGAGCGCGACTACGTGCTGGCGGCCCGGGCCCTGGGCGCGTCGACGCCGCGCATCCTGGCCCGCCACATCGCGCCCAACCTGGTGGCGCCGCTCCTGGTCCAGATGTCGCTGTCGTTCGGCGCCGTAATCGCCGCCGAGGCGTCCTTGTCGTTCCTCGGCCTCGGCCCCCAGGTCGATCACACCTGGGGCGCGATGCTCGAGCAGGGCACGTCGTTTCTGTGGAAGCCCGGCTTCCGTCACTACGCGCTGGCCGCGGCCGGCGCGATCGCCTGGGTGATCCTGGCCGCCAACCTGCTCGGCGACGGCCTGCGCGATCGCCTCGACCCGCGCCAGCGAGGTCGCGGCTGATGCTGCGGGTCCGGTTGGCGCGCCTGGCCGAGCTGCCAGCCGACGCGCTGGCGGCCTTCACGGTCGACGGCCTGACCTGGCCGGTCCTGGCCGGGGTCTTCGCCGGCGAGGTCATCGCCACCGCCGGGGTCTGTCCCCACGACGACGTCGGCCTGGCCGACGGCGATCTCGACGGCTGTCGCCTGACCTGCCCCGGCCACGGCTACCAGTTCGACATCCGCACCGGCGCCTGCCGCCACGATCGCTCGTTGACCTTGCGCCGCTACCGCGCCGAGGTGGTCGACGGCGAGGTCTGGCTCGAGCTGGCGTGACCGACGGGCCCAGCCGACTAGCTCGGCCGCGAGATCGGCTGAGTTGTTCTTTCGCGGGCCCTCACCAGCAGCGCCAGCGCTGGGTCAGCTTGTTGAAGGCCTTGACCTGATCGCGCTGCTTGCCGCCGGGGAAGGTGGTCTTCCAGACGTGCCAGGCCGCCGCGTCCTCGTTGACCTGGTAGAAGACCGCGGCCTTGACCCGCTGGGTCGGCGTCAGCTCGCGACAGTCCTTGCCGAGGACGATCAGGTGGTCGACCTTCATCAGGTAGGTCAGGCGCGCGCCCTTGGCGCCCAGCTTGGTCCACTTCGCGCGCAGCGCGGCCTCGGCGGCCTTGGCGTCGGCCGCGACCTGGGCCTTGGCGGTGCCGCCGCGATCGCGTAGCTCGACGCACAGCGCGCGCTGCTCGGGCAGGGTCATCGGTCGGTCGAGGTTCTCGGCGGGCAGGAACGCCCGACCGGCCGGCAGCCCCGCGGCCAGCGCCGCGTCGATCGCCTGCAGGCAGGCCTCGGCCTGGGGCAGGTACACCCGCAGCAGATCGCGATCGGCCGAGGCCAGGGGCGCGTAGGTGGTAGCGATCGTCAGCGCCGGCGCGATCTGCTCGCGCACCGCGCGCAGCCGATGCCAGACCGCGAGGTCATCGCACAGCGCCCCGGCCCGCCCGAAGGTCGTCGCGCGATCGGGGAGCGCGGTCGAGGCCTTGATCCCGGCGGCGGCGCCGGCCTTCACCGCGGCGCGGCAGTCGGCGACCTCGGGCAGCGCGTCGAGCTCCCCGCGCTGGTGCACGCGCTCGAGCTGGCGATCGATGAGGGCGAGGCGCTCGAGGGCGTCGCGGGCGGGATCGGCGTGGGCCGGCGCGACGGCGAGGGCGGACGAGACGATGGCGGACAAGACGATGGCGGACAGGGCGACGACGCGAGACATGAGCGGCTCCTGGTCAGGTTTGCCCCGATATCGGCCCGCGCGCGCCCGGGTTGCGTGGCGGCCGAAAGATCTGCCGCCGCCGTGCGCCAGCGGTCGGCTTTCCGCTCGCCGGCGAACCTGCCAAGCTGTCGGGCGTGCGGCTGGCTCCCTGGATCGCGGCGGCGACGGTCGCGGCCTGCGCCGCGCCGCAAGGACCACCGCCACCGCCCGGCCCGATCGAGGAGGTCCGGCCGACCCCGCCGGCCGCGCCGTCGCCACCGGACGTGCTGCCGTCGACGGTCGTGCCGCGCGCCTACCGGCTCGAGCTGACGATCGATCCGGCGGCGACCAGCTACGCCGGGGTGGTCGAGCTCGACCTCGACCTGGCGACCCCGCAAGGCGCGCTGTGGTGGCACGCGGCGCGGTCGGTGACGATCGACGAGGTGACCGTGCGCCGCGGCGACGCCGCGATCGCGGTCGCCGCGCAGCTCCCCGCGGCCGGCGGAGGCGACGTGGTCGGGGTCGCGCTGGCCGCGCCCCTGGCGGCCGGCCCTGCGACCGTGCGCCTGGCCTTCCGCGCCGCCCTCGGCGACGGCGTCGGCGTCTTCCGCGACCCGGCGGCCGGCCGACTGGTCGCGACCCACTTCGAGCCCGAGCACGCGCGGGCCGGCTTCCCGTGCCTCGACGAGCCGCGCTGGCGCGCGCCGATCGCGCTGACCCTGCGCACCCCCGACGGCGATGGCGCCTACGCCAACACGCCCGAGGTCGGCCGGGTCCGCGAGGGCGACTGGGTCGTGCGCCGGTTCGCGCCGACCCCGCCGCTGCCGACCTATCTGGTGGCGTTCGCGGTCGGTGCGCTGGTCGAGGTCGCGGTCCCGGGCGCCCCGGTGCCGACCCGGATCCTGGCGCCACCGGGGACCGCGCACGTCGACCTCGTGCGCGCCGACCTCGCCGAGCTGATGGTGGCGTCGAGCCGCTTCGTCGAGCGCGCGTGGCCATGGCCCAAGCTCGACGTCGTGGTGGTGCCCAGCCTGCCGGTGGCGATGGAGAACCCTGGCCTGGTCACGATCGCGGGCGCGTGGCTCGAGGGCGCCGGCACCGCCGACGGGCGCGCGCACCTCGAGCAGGTCGTGGCCCACGAGCTGGCCCACGCCTGGTTCGGCGCCTGGGTCACGCCGCGCACCTGGAGCGAGCTGTGGTTGAACGAGGGCCTCGCCACCTGGATGGCCGACCGCGTGACCCGGCGCCGAGCCCGCGGGCACCGCGCCGACGCCGATCGGATCGTCGCGCGCCGAGCGGCCCTGGCCGCCGACGACGCCCCCGGAGCCCGCCCGCTGCGACCGCGCGAGGTGGCGCAGCCGCGCGCCCTGTTCGACGCCGTGACCTACCACAAGGGCGCGGCGGTCATGCACGCCCTCGAAGCCTGGCTCGGCGACGCCACGTTGGCCGCCGGCCTCACCCGCTACCTCGACGCCGCGCCGTGGTCGACCGCGACCACCGACGACCTGGCCGCCGCCCTGACCGCGGTCGCGGGCGATCGTCCGGTCGCCGACGTCGTCGACGAGCTGACCCGCCGCGCCGGGGTCCCGGCGATCGCGGTGACCCGGATCTGCGCGCCGGACGCCGCCAGCCTGCGCGTCCTGCCGCTGGGCGCCAACCGCCTGACCCCGGTGTGCCTGCGCTGGGGCGGCGCCGACGGCGGACGCGCGTGTGTGGTGGTCGACGGCGCGACCACGATCGCCGTCGGAGCGCGCTGCCCACCCTGGCACCTGGTCGAGCCCGACGGCTACGCGCGCTGGCGCGTGGCCCCGGCCGCCTGGGCGAGCCTCGCGACCGCGCCGCTGCCGCCGAGCGCGCGCCTGGCCAGCCTCGACGCCGCGCTCGATGCCCTGGCCGACGGCGCCGGCGACCTCGACGGCACCCTGGCCCTCGCCGGCGCCGCGCTGACCCACGGCGACGCCCCGACCGCCGCCGCCGCGGCGACGGCGATGCGCCTCCTGGTCGACGCAGCCGGCCCGCGCCTGCGGCCGCGGGTCGAGGCCGCGGTCGCCGGGCTCGCCGCGCGCGCGGTGGCCGACCTGGGTGCCGCCCGCCCCGACGACGAGCCCGGCCGGGCCGTGGCCCGCGCCCACGCCGTGGCCCTCGCCGGAACCTACGGCCGCGACCGCAAGGCGCTGCGCGCCGCCACCCGCACCGTCGCAGCCTGGCGGCGTGGCGCCCGCGTCGCCCCGCTCACCCTCGGCCCGGCCCTGGCCATCGTCGGGGCTCGCGGCACCGCGCACGCCCGCGCCCAGCTCCGCGCCCGCGCCGCCCTGCCCACCGCCGCACCCGAGCTCGTGCCCTGGCTCGGCCTGGCGCTGGCCGCCACCCCCGAGGCCCTGGCCGCCGCCACCGCCGCGGACCTGCCGCCCGCGGTGCGCCACGCCGTCGGCGCGGTCCTCGCCGCCGACCCGATCCGGGCCGCGGCGCTCTTCGCCTCCCTCGATCCCGGCGAGGCCGAGGACCTGCGCCAGCTCACCAGCGCTCCGTGCGCCGCGCCGCCGGCCTCGGCGACCGGCCGCGCCCCATCGTCGCCCGTCGTCGCCGCCGCCGTCGCGCGCTGCCAGGCCCTGGTGGCCCAGCTCGCCGGCCCGTGAGCCAACCCGCACCCCGACCCGGCCGCCGGCGTCGTCGGACTACTTGTAGTCCGGCTCGATCAGCTTGACCTGGTTGATGCTGGCGCCGGAGAAGCCCTTCTCGAGGGTGCCGCGATCGCCGAGCACCACGACGACCTCACCGTTGGGGTCGAGCTCGCGGGCCAGGAGGTCGCGGACCTGGGCCGGCGACACCGCGGCGATCTGCTTCACGAGCTGCTTGTAGTAGTCGGGCTTGAGGCCGAACCGGGCGATCGTCCCGAGCCGCTGAGCCAGCTCGCCGGTCACCGTCGACTGGCCGAGCAGATCCTCGATCAGCGACCGCCGCGCCCGCACGAAGTCGATGTCGAAGGTGTCGCCCTTGCGCAGCATCTCGACGCCGTTGCGCATCGCCGCCAGGGCCTCACCCAGGCGCGGCCCGTCGACCGAGCCGCCCATCTGGTAGGCGCTCGGCCCGAGCTGGGTCGAGCGACCGGCGTAGGTGCCGTAGGTCGCGCCGAGCTTGAATCGGATGTCGCCCATCCGGATGTTGAGCATCTCGGTCAGGACTCGCCGCGCCGCCTCGTTGCCGTCGATGCCGGCCGGGGCCGGATAGCCGATCGTCACCGTGGCCTGGGGATTGTCCTGGCCGATCACGCCGATGAACTCCGGCCCGGTGCGGGTCCGCGGGGTGCCGGGGATGACCGGATCGACGTGGCCCTTGCCCCAGCCCGAGAAGTTGTCGCCGATGATCGACTTGGCCCGCGCCGGGTCGAACTTGCCGACCACGATGAGCGTCGCGTTCCCGGCCGAGTAGTGCTTGTCGCGGAAGCTGGTCAGCCGGTCCTTGCCCAGGCCGTCGAGCGCGTCGGGGGTGAGGACGGCGTTCTTGGTGTACGGGTGATCGGCGCCGTAGAGCGCGGTCAGGAGCTGGCGCTGGTACTCGTTCTGCGCCTGGAAGTCCTTGCGCGTGAACTGCTCCTTGTACGACTTGCGCCAGTTCTCGATGCCCTCCTGGTTGTACACGCCGGCCTTGATCATGCGCTCCATGCTCTTCAGCATCACGCCCAGGTAGATGTCGAGGCCGCCGGTGACGAAGAAGGTCTGGTCGTTGCCGCTGAAGCCGCGGACGCCGATGCCGGTCCGCGTCATCGCGTCCATGTCGGGCGGCGCCCGCAAGAACGACGCCGCCAGGTCCGCCATGGCGGGCACCGTGGCGTGGGCGTCACCGACGTTGAACATCAGGATCGCGGACACCAGCGGCATCGGCGACTCGATCGGCAAGAGCACGACCTTCATGCCGTTGCCGAGCTGGTAGCGCACGACCTGGTCGAACACCGGCATGTCGGCCGCGACCTTGAGCGGGACCTTGGCCTCGCGCGGGTCGACCTCGGGGATCTCGCGCTTGTTGCCGTGGCTCTTGGTCTGGAAGGTGACCTTGGCGCGCTTGTCGCCGTGGATGCCCTCCTTGTTGTTCTTGAAGACGATGACCTTCGCCTTGTCCCAGTCGAGGTTCTTCTTGACCGAGCGCTCGATCAGGCCGCCGTCGAACTTCTTGATCCGCTCGAGCTCCTTGATCAGGTACAGGTCCTGGGACGCGAACTCGGTCTGCGTGTCGAACTGCACCGCTTCGCCCATGGCGTTGGTGCGGGCGGTCAGGCTCTCGAGCTGCTCGAGGAAGCCGGCGGTGGTGCGGGCCTTGAAGTCCTCGGTCTGTTCCCAGTTGGCGTCGTCGAAGTTGCGGTGGGCCTTGGCCGCCGCCCGCTTCACGAAGGCCAGCGCCTCGTCTACCTTGCCCATGCCCTTCAGCTCGACCAGCACCACGAAGGCCGGGGCCTCTTGGCCGCCGAGCACCGATCCGTCGACGCTGTAGGCGAAGTCGTACTCAGCGGCCTGGAAGGCGGTCTCGCCGAAGACCCGGTTGATGCCCCACTGCACGGCGCGCCCCTCGTCGGTGTTCGCGGCCGGCAGCGGCCAGGCCACCGCCAGCACCGGCCGCTCGATGTCGAGGTCGTACTGCGCCTTGCCCGCCTTGACCGCGGTCACCGGCGCGACCTCGGCCCGCGGCCCGCCCTTGCGCGCCTCCTGGCTGCCGAACCACTTCTGGATCGACTGCGCGGTCTGGTCGACGTCCACGCCACCGGCGACGATCACCGTCGCCCGATCCGGCGTGTAGTACTTGTCCATGAAGTCGCAGACGTCCTTCAACTGGATGTTGGTCAGGTTGGCGTCGTCGCCGCCGATCATCCGGGCGTAGGGGTGGTCCTTGGGATAGACCTCGGCGAGGACGAGATCCGGGATGCGGCCCTCGGGGGTACCGCCGCGCTGCCGGATCTCGTTGCGCACCACCTCGCGCTCGCGCAGGAACTCGTCCTCGGAGATCGTCTGGCAGCGGAAGTACATCCGCATCGACTCGATCTTCAGCAGGTCGTCGAGGCGCTCGGCGCGCCCCTGCAGCATGTAGTGGGTGGTGTCCCAGTTGGTGTAGGCGTTGAAGAAGTTGGTGAGCTGCCCGATCGAGTGCATGAGCGGCTGGGTGTCGGGCCCATCCGGCTTCTGCTGGAACATCATGTGTTCGACCAGGTGGGCCAGGCCGGCCTTGCCCGGCGGATCCTCGCGCGACCCGACCTCGTAGCGGACATCGACCTGGACCAGCGACGTGGTCTTGTCGGGCATGATCACGAACCGCAGGCCGTTGGACGTGATCACGCCGCGCTTCTCCCCATAGACGAAGCTGGTCTTGGGGACCTCGGGGTTGCAGGCGGTCGACGCGGCGGCGGCCAGGACCACCGCGGACAGGACTCGGGCGAGCTGCATGGCGGGGATCTTCATGGAACCCCAGCCGATTGCAAGGCCACCGATGCTGGCTCGGTTGAGGCGCCGAGGCATCGCCGCTGCCCCGCGACGTCCCGGGTCGTCGCACCCATGCCGACCTCGGGTTCGGGTTCGACCTCGGTCTCGGCCTCGGTCTCGGCCTCGGTCTCGCACTCGGTCTCGGCCTCGGTCTCGCACTCGGCCTCGGTCTCGGCCTCGGTCTCGGTCTCGGCCTCGGTCTCGGTCTCGGTCTCGGTCTCGGCCTCGGTCTCGGTCTCGGTCTCGGTCTC
>Ga0075163_10014898_pt1 | contig 10023 bp, 10 predicted proteins | sample JI1023141ADNA_FD_71478 | JGI IMG/M metagenome (GOLD analysis project Ga0075163, IMG submission 71478) | Wastewater effluent complex algal communities from Wisconsin, to seasonally profile nutrient transformation and Carbon sequestration -... | ecosystem: Engineered > WWTP > Effluent > Algae... | reverse complement strand
TGGTTGCTTCCGGAACCATGAAGGCGTGGGCGATCTGGGCCGTGGTCAAACCGCCCACCGCGCGCAAGGTAAGCGCGATGGCGGAGGGCGTGCTCAACGTCTGATGGCAACACATAGAGAGCAGGAGCAGTGTGTCTTCGCGCTCGACCTGCGCGGGGGCATCAATGGATGGCGACCACGATTCGTCGGACGCGGACAACGTGAAGACCCGGCCCTCGCGACGGCGGCGAGCGATCTCGCTCCGCACATGGTCGGTGAAACGCCGCGTGGCCACCTGGATCAGCCACCCTCCGGGGTTTTCGGGGAGGCCTTGTTCGGGCCACTGAAGGGCGGCGGCGAGAAGTGCTTCCTGCACCGCGTCTTCGGCGGAAGCAAAGTCGCCGAACCGACGGACCAGAGTCCCAAGCACCTGCGGCGCGAGTTCACGCAGCAGGTGCTCGGTCGCCGCGTCGAGCCGCGCCGCCGTCACTCCGTGGGAGGCGGGCCGCTCATGACCTGGCGCACTTCGATGGCCATGTTGAGGGGCGCGCCGCCCCGTCCGGGCGCCGCCGAGGCCCTCGCCGCGATTTCATACGCGCGTTCGGTGGTGGGCACGTCGACGATCCAGTAGCCGGCCAGGAACTCCTTGCCCTCAGCGTAGGGGCCATCGGTGACCGCGGGAGCGCCTGCTTTGCCGGCGCGCACGATCCTTGCCTCATTGGGACCGGCCAGACCCTCGGCCGCCGCCAGCTCGCCGTTCTTCCCGAGTTCCTGGCTGAAGGCGATCATGAAGTCGATATGGGCCTTGATGTCCTGGGGCGGCCAGTTCTGGATCGCCCACTCGCCGGCCGTCCGCGGAGCGTGCATCATGAGCATGTATTTCATTTCCCTGTCTGTCCTCTGGTTTTGGGAAGCGCCAGGATCGGCGCTTCATGGGTCAGTCGAAGCCGCGGCCGGTTTCTCGACATGCCTTGGCGGATCTTAGGGAAAAGTGGTCGGTGAAGGCCGAAGGGGGCATTTGGTGCCCAACGGGGCCGGGCGTATTGTTGCCGGACGCAGGTCTTGGCCACAAGGAGGGCGAAACCCTTGAAGCAACTGAAAGCGATGTTCCTCATTCCCCTGTTGGCGGCGGGTTGCGGTTCGTCACCGGCCGCGCCGAGCGCCACCACGCCCGTGCCCGCGGGGGCGCCGCGAGTCGGCCTGAGCATGGGCCTCCTGGTGTCGCCGTCCGGAGCCTCTGGCTTTACCGCACCTACGTCCCTGACTCTCCAGATCCAGTCGCGCGGCACACCCGTGCACGTGGAGACGGTGAGCTACCGAATGCTGGACGCGCGGGGGCAAGTGCTGGTCGAGGCGTTCATCGACACCGCTACCGCCGGGAATTCCGACCCGAGCCGGTACGTAAGCGGAGGCACGATCGTCCAGACTCTTTCCTGGCCGGCGGAGCGCGGCACGGGTGCAAGGATCGATGTCATCCTGACCTATCGCGACACGGCGGGCGTCCTCAGCACCCACTCGTTCTCGGTTCCCGCTCAGTAAACCGGACCTCCTTGCCTGTGCGCCGCGTGTTGCCGCGACACGCGAAGTCCAGACCCGGCTGCTAGCCTCCCGGCATGAAGCCGCCGGTTGCCCGCCCCATTCCCCGAACCACCGTTTTGCACGGGGAGACCCTCGAGGATCCCTACTTCTGGCTGCGGGAAAAAGAGAATCCTGAGGTCCGCACGTACCTCGAGGCGGAGAACGCCTACGCCGACGCAGTGACGGCGCCTCTCGCCGAACTAAGCGCATCGCTCTACGACGAGATGCTGGCGCGGATTCAGGAGGATGACACCAGCGCGCCCTATCTCTTCCGCGGGTTCTTGCACCGCGTGCGGACGGAGAAAGGCCGCCAGTATCCGATTCACGAGCGTCGGCGCCAGGACGCTCCGGCCTACGCTCCGTTCGAGACCGTGCTCGACGTCAACGATCTCGCCGCGGGGCGGTCGTTCATGTCCCTGGGCGCGTGCCTGATGAGCGACGATGGCGCGCTCCTCGCGTATTCCACCGACGACACCGGCTTCCGCCAATACCGTCTGCAGGTCAAGAATCTCGTCACCGGCGAGTTGTGGAATCGCTCGTTCGAGAAGACGATCTCCGTGGCCTGGGCCGCGGACTCCCGCACCCTCTTCTTCACCGAGGAGGACCATGCGAAACGCGCGGCGAAGCTTTACCGGGTGGAAGCCTTCACCGATGCGGAGCCCGAACTCGTTTTCGCCGAGCCGGACGAGCGATTCAATCTCGAGATCTTCCGCTCCCGCAGCGCGAAGATCCTGTTCCTCGTCACCTCCTCCCACACCACCGCGGAGTTCCACTGGAACCGAGCTGACGCACCGCGCGAGCCCTTCCGGCTGATCGCACCGCGGCATCAGGATCACGAATACGAGGTCGACCACCAGGGCGACCGCTTCCTCATCCGCACCAACGACCGCGGTCGCAATTTCCGGCTGGTGGAAGCGAATGTGGAGTCGCCGGATCAGACGAACTGGCGGGAGATCGTGGCTCATCGCGATGACGTGATGCTCGAAGGGGTCCTCGCATTCGAAGACGCGGTGGTGCTGGCCGAGCGCTCGGGCGGCCTGCCCCGATTTCGGTCGCTCACGCGGGGCATCTCCGCCGGCGTGGCCGCGGCCTTCGAAGAGCCCACGTACACGGCGTTCCCCCACGACAATCGCGAGTACGCGACCACTTCCTTCCGCTACTCGTACCAGTCTCTGGTGACTCCGCCTTCGATCTTCGAGCTCGACCTGCGGACGGGGCAGAGCACGCTCATCAAGCAGACCGCGGTGCTCGGCACGTTCGATCGAAACGACTACGTGTCGGAATGGATCTCCGCCACCGCTCAGGACGGCACAGTGATCCCTATCTCCCTGGTGCGTCGTCGCGACACACCCAAGGACGGCACGGCCCCCATGCACCTTTTGGGCTACGGCTCGTACGGTTATCCCTACCCGGTGTCCTTCGTCTCGCACCGGCTGTCGCTGCTCGATCGGGGTTTCGTCATCGCCCTCGCCCACATTCGCGGCGGCGGCGAGCTGGGCAAACCATGGCACGACGCCGGACGCATGGGCACGAAGATGAACACCTTCACCGACTTCATCGCCTGCGCGACCCATCTCATCGATGCGGGCTACACCTCGAGCACACGTCTCGTCATCGAAGGCGGTTCGGCGGGCGGCCTGCTGATGGGCGCGGTGATCAACCTCCGCCCCGACCTCATGAAAGCGGTGATCGCCAAGGTGCCCTTCGTCGACGTGATCAACTCCATGCTCGACGAGGATCTACCCCTCACCGTGGCCGAGTTCGAGGAGTGGGGCAACCCCAAGCTCCTTCCCCACTACAAGGTGATGCGGGCCTATTGCCCCTACAGCAATCTCGAGCGGAAGGCCTATCCCGCGATCCTCCTGCGCAACTCGTTCAACGACTCGCAGGTGATGTACTGGGAGGCCGCCAAGTACGCGGCCCGGCTGCGCACACTCAAGACCAACGACACGCCGCTGCTCCTCCGCACCCTGATGGACGCGGGCCACGGCGGAGCCTCCGGCCGCTACGACGCGCTGCGGGAAACCGCCTCGGACTACGCCTTCATTCTGTGGCAGGTGGGCGCGATCTGAGCCGTTCAAGAGGATCCGCACCCGCGCTCTTCGACTTCCGCAAAACGGAACGCGTTTCGCTCCTTCTGCGGAGCGCTGCCTGTTTCCGGGAAGAGCAAGATCGCGAATCGACGTGGCGGCATCCACCTGGTCCCGCTTCATCTCGGCCGCTCGGTGGGTACGGACCTTGTCCGGACGCTGTTCGCATCGCCGAAGGCAATCAGCACTTCGCCAGCGAGCTTTGAGTCGGGCATGATATTTGACTCCGCACGATGTGCTGGTAGTTTGCGCTGGTGAACGTGCATGGGCAGCGGCTGGCAATGATCGAAAGTGGCCGGTCCAAGTGTCGGACCGCGCGGTGGTCGGCATGAACACCCCGCCACGATCCGCAGCGATCGTCACCGGCGGTGGTCGCGGCATTGGCAAGGCGATCGCAACGAGACTCGCAGGTGCACAGGCGGTCGTGGTGGTGGGCCGAACGGAAGCGGATCTGCGGCAGGTGTGTGCCGAAATCGCCGCAATGGGCGGAATGGCGGTGCCCTGCGCAGGCGATGTCGCCGACCCGACCACTGCCATTTCCGCACTGTCCCTCCTGCGCGCCCAGGGCTGGTCGCTGGGGCACCTGGTCTGCAACGCCGGGATCGGCAAGAGTGGTGCCACCGAGTCCCTGGACAGCGGCGCCTGGACGCGGGTGTTCGAGGTCAATGTGCACGGTTGTTTCCACATGGTGCGCGCTTGCTTGCCGGAGCTGATGGTTCAGCCGGGCGCGGCGATCACCATCATGAGCAGTCTGGCGGGCGTGCGCGGTGTCGCCTTCGATGCGGCCTATACCGCGAGCAAGCATGCGCTGGTCGGCTTCGCACGCGCACTGGCACTGGAATACCGCAAGCATGGGCCGTCGGTGGCCGCGCTGTGTCCCGGATTTGTCGAAAGCGAAATGACCCAGCGAACGATCCGCGGCGTGATGCGGCGGCAGGGGCTCGACGAAGCGCAGGCCCGTCAGCGCATCGCCGGCCGCAGTCTCGCGGGGCGCATTCTGGCGGCGGAGGAAATCGCCGAGGCCGTGGCGCTGCTCGGCGCGCAGCAGTTCGCTGCCGCCCGAGCACTGGCCGAACGCGGTGGCTATCCGATGGTCGGCAGCCCCGAACTTCAGTCCGAGGACCTTCCATGAGTGCGTTGGACGCCCGCCTGCAGGTGATCATCGACTGGATTCGCGAGCGCACCGATGTCGAGGCCGGACGCGGTGCGCTGGTCCCCGTCAGTGGCGGCTCGGACAGTGCCCTGGGTTTCTGGCTATGTGCGCAGGCGCTGCCGCCGGGTCGCGCCATCGGCGCCTTCGTGGGCAGCGGGTTGCGTTGTCGTGGATGGTTCGAGCAATTCGGCCCGGTTCGGCTGCTGCCCGAACCGCTGGTCTCAAGCCACATCGAGACCACGCGCTGGGCCATGATGTTGTCCCTGTCCCTGGACGTGCGTGGCTGGCTGGTCGGCACCCGCAACCGCACCGAAGATGTCTTTGGCACCTACAGCCTGGCCAGTCGCGTCGCCACCCTGTTGCCACTGGCCGGGTTGTGGAAGAGCGAAGTAATGGAACTTGCGCTGGGCGTAGGCGTGCCCGCAGAAATCCTGGAGTCCAGTCAACGCGCCGATCCCAGTTGTGGCCGGCCGCAGGCGATGGCTGATATCCCGTTTGAGACGATCGACCGGTTCCTGCAGGTTCGATTGGGTGAACGCGCCGAGTCCGATCTCGACGCCATTGCGCCGGCGACCGTCGAATATCTGGAGTCGGTGTATCGGCGCAATCGGTTCAAACAGGCATTGCCGTTGTCTGCACCGGGATCGGCCCGCCGCAGCTGACCCGCGCACGGCGACAGCGTGCGCCTTTCTGTGGCACGTGGGCGCGGTCTGAGCCGTTCAAAAGAATGGTTGCGCGGGACCGCGGGAGGTCCTATCCTCCCGCCCCAATTGAGGGCGGGGCTCTTCCTGCTGCTTGTGTAATCACGGGGCTTAGGGCCCATCCAGAAGGAGAAAAGAGAGAAATGCGCGTTAAGAAGACGTTCGTGATGGCTGCTGTCCTGCTCCTGCTGAGCTTCACTCCCGGTTTCGCCAAGTCCCTCGAGGACTACAAGTTCAAGGTGTACAACAACACCAAGGTCCGCATCAAGCAAATCCTCGTCTCGGAGAACGGCAAGAAGTGGGGTTTCTTCGACGTGGGCAAGGGCATCGCCGCCGGCGCCACCACTGAGCTCGTGTGGGACTCCTCAACCGACAACGACGGCTGCGAGTGGTACTTCAAGGCGGTTTGGGCCGATGGCGATGAGTCCGATCCAGCGCAGTTCGACTTCTGCGAAGAGGGCCTGGTCATCGAATTCAGCAAGTAGTCCGGCAAGGCTGTGGTCGGCGGCAAGACCGGCGCTAGAGTCTGGGTCGCGAACGACAAAAGGAGTCACGCCACCCATGCTGATCACAGCCTCCCTCGTTTTCACTCTGGCCGCCGCCCCCCCCGCCTTCACCGCCAAGGACCTTCACGGGCTCAAACGGCTGGCCGACCCCCAGATCTCCCCCGACTCGAGCTGGGTGCTCTACCAGCAGACCACGATTGAACTGGGGAAGGGTCGCAACACCGACCTCTTTGTGATGCCGGCCGAAGGCGGAGCGCCTCGAGCCCTGACCTCGCACCCCAAGGCCGATTCCCAAGGCCGGTTCTCGAAGGACGGTCGCCAGATCGCCTTCCTCTCCTCGCGCGACGGCGCGCCCCAGATCTACCTGCTCGACCTTGCGGGCGGCGAGGCCCGGCGAGTGACCAACCTCTCGCAGGGCGTCTCCAACTTCCGCTGGGCCACCGCGGACAAGCTGGTGGTGATCACCGACGTTCATCCCGCGTGCACCGGCGCCGACTTCGACACTTGCACCAAGAAGAAGGTGGAGGAGAAGGGCGAGGGCGTCCGGGTCTACGACAAGCTCTTCGTCCGCCACTGGGACACCTGGGAAGACGGTCTGCGGTCGCACATCCTCTGGGTTGACGTGAAGACCGGCGAGGCCAAAGACCTCACCCCGGGCGACGCGGACGTGCCGCCTTATCCCGGGCCCAACGACTTCGACGTGTCGCCGGACGGAACGGAGGTCGCCTTCGGCCGCAACGACGACAAGGACGAATCCGCTTCAACCAACGCAGACATCTTCGTGGTCCCGACATCGGGCGGAGCAGCCAAGAAGATCGGTTCCGCCCCCGGTTTCGACGGACTGCCCGTGTACAGCCCGGACGGTTCCATGATCGCCTACCACGCGCAGTTCCGCGCGGGTTTCGAAGCCGACCGCTGGCGGCTCATGGTCTACGACCGAAAGAGCGGCGCCACCAGGAATCTGACCGAGTCCTTCGACCGCAGCGTGGATGAGATCGCCTGGTCGCCCGACGCGAAAACCATCTACTTCACCGCCGGCGACGGTCCGCAGAACCCTCTCTTCTCCATCCCGGCCGCGGGCGGCGCACCGCGCAAAATCGCGGAAGGTCACCTCACCCAGCTCTCGATCGCAAGCGACGGGAAGCGCGCCATCATGGCCCAGGACGCGCTGCACAAGCCCGCGGACATGGTGAGCGTCGATCTCGCGAGCGGAAAAATCACCCGGCTCACCACGACAAACGATGAAGCTCTCAAGCCCTTCGCGCTTCTGCCCGGCGAGTCCGTCACCTACACCGGTTCCCTGGGGAAGAAGGTCCAGGCTTGGGTGGTCAAGCCGGCCAATTTCGACCCCGCGAAGAAGTACCCCCTGCTGATGTTGATCCACGGTGGTCCCCAGGGTGTTTGGGGAGACTCGTGGAGCAACCGCTGGAATCCCCAATTGTTCGCGGCCGCGGGATTCATCGTTTTCGCGCCCAACCCGCGCGGCTCCACCGGCTTCGGCCAGGCTTTCACCGACGACGTGACGAAAGACTGGGGCGGCAAGGCCTACGAGGACATCATGAAGGGCGTCGATTTCGCGGGCGCCCTGCCTTATGTCGACAAGGACCGGGTGGTGGCCGCGGGCGCCTCCTACGGCGGCTACATGATCAACTGGATGTGCACCCAGACCAAGCGCTTCAAAGCCTTGGTCTCGCATGACGGCGTCTACGACCTCGAGTCGATGGCCGGCTCCACCGAGGAGCAGTGGTTCACCGACTGGGAGTTCGGCGGACCGCCCTGGAAGGATCGCACTCAGTACGAGAAGTATTCGCCTTCGCGTTTCATCGCTCAGTGCACCACCCCCACCCTCATCATCCACAACGACCGCGACTACCGGGTGCCGGTGGAGCAGGGCCTGCAGATGTTCACGGCTCTGCAACGTCAGAATGTGCCCTCGCGTCTTGTGATGTTTCCCGAGGAGAATCACTGGGTGCTCAAGCCCGAGAACTCCGTGCGCTGGTACGACGAGGTTCTGGGCTGGCTCACGAAGTGGTCGAACTGAAGGCCCTCGAACTCGCCGCGAGTCTCGGTCACGAAGAAGTCATCCTTCTTCATGACCGGGAGTCCGGCTTGCGCGGGGCCATCGCTATCCACGACTCGACGTTCGGCCCCAGCGTCGGGGGCACGCGGATGCGCGTTTATCCGAGCTACGACGACGCGATCGTCGACTCCCTTCGTCTCGCTCGGGCCATGACCTACAAGGCGACCATGGTCGAGATGCCTTATGGCGGAGCCAAAGCCGTGATCATGGGCGACCCGGGTCGGGACAAGAGCCGACCGCTGCTCGTGGCCTACGCGAAGGCGGTGGATCGTCTCGGCGGCCGGTTCTTCACCGGCTGCGACATGGGCATCGAACCGCGCGATCTCAAGGTGATGCAGCGGCACACCAAACACCTGTCGCACGCGAAAGAAGATTCGCCCATCGACACTTCCTACCTTGCCGCTCTGGGTGTGTTCGAGGGCATCGCCGCGGCGGCCGCGGTTCTCGGGCGGGATTTTTCCTCCCTGCGTGTGGCCATCCAGGGCGTGGGTGCGGTGGGCCTGCGTCTCGGCAAGCTCCTGGCCGAACACGGTGTCCAGCTGGTGGTGGCCGACACCGACAAGGCGCGGACCGTGCGCGCGGCCCGCGAACTCGAAGCGCAGGTGGTGGAACCCGAGGCCATCTACGACGTGGAAGCCGACGTGTTCTCCCCAAACGCCATGGGGGGCATCCTCAATGACGACACCATCGCCCGTCTCAAAGTCCATGCCATTGTGGGCGGGGCCAACGAACAGCTTCAAGAACCGCGGCACGGAGACGTGCTCCACTCCCTGCGCATCCTGTGGGGGCCCGACTACGTGGTGAACGCGGGCGGACTGTTGAGCCTGCTCTACGAGACCAAACAGGCGGACGAGGCTGGTGTGGAGGAGCGTGTGAGAATGATCGGGCCGCGCCTCGCCGACATCTGGCAGCGGTCCGAGGAAGAAGAAGACGCCCCCGGGGTCATCGCCGATCGGATCGTCGAGGAACGCCTCGCCCTCGGACGGCGGGCCAGGTCGGAATCGGTGCGCAGGACGAAGTACGAAGACGACTGAAGAAAGAGCAGGGCCCCATGCAACAGATCACTATCGGCGGTGTCGAAATTCAATACGCCGACAAGGGTCAGGGCCCATCGGTTCTGTTCCTGCATGGCTTCCCGCTCTCTCTTGCGATGTGGGATGCCCAGGAGGCGCTTTCCGATCGTTATCGGATCGTGCGCTTCGATGCCCGGGGCCACGGCGGCTCCGGCGTGGGTGACTCAGCGCTTTCGATGGAGCGCATCGCCGATGACGCCGCGGTCCTTATCGAACAACTGCGTCTCGGCCCGGTGATCCTGGTCGGTTGCTCGATGGGCGGCTACGCCGCGTTCTCCTTCGCCCGCAAACACGCGGCGCTCTTGCGCGGTCTGGTTCTGGTCGACACGCGCGCCGGCGCCGATTCCCCGGAAGCGCGCACCGGCCGTGGTGAACTCGCGGCCAAGGTGATGAAGGACGGCGCGCAACCCGCCCTCGATGCCTTCCTGCCCAAGGTCGTCGGGGACACCACCAGGAAGTCCCGGGCCGACGTGGTGGTGAAGGTCAAGGACATGATTCTGGCGACACCGCCGCGCGGCATCTCGGACGCCTTGCACGGCATCGCAGCCCGGCCGGACTCCACACCCTTCCTTCGCGAGATCGCTGTTCCCACTCTGGTGGTCTGTGGCGAGGAAGACGTGATCACACCGCGAGCGGAAGCGGAGATTCTCCAGAAGGGTATCAAGGGCGCCGAACTCGCCATGATCCCGATGTCGGGCCATCTCCCCTCGATGGAAACGCCGGAAGAGTTCAACACGATCCTCCGCGCCTTCCTCGCCCGGTTCTGATCTCATACAGCGCTGAGTCCCGCGAGAAGCGCTCGAACCGTTGCGGCCATCGAGGCCTGAAGAAGAGACGGTATTCTTCCGAATTCTCGGGATGTG
>Ga0075163_10014897_pt1 | contig 10024 bp, 7 predicted proteins | sample JI1023141ADNA_FD_71478 | JGI IMG/M metagenome (GOLD analysis project Ga0075163, IMG submission 71478) | Wastewater effluent complex algal communities from Wisconsin, to seasonally profile nutrient transformation and Carbon sequestration -... | ecosystem: Engineered > WWTP > Effluent > Algae... | reverse complement strand
GCGAGTGGCGTCGTTGCGGTCGCGGACCTGCTTGAGCACGATGACCTGACCGGCCTCCACAGGCTGCCCGTCGACCAGCACGGTGTCGCCAGGGTCGAGATCGTCGGCCAAGGTACCCGAGCGGCCGTCGAGGCGGGCACGCATCTCGGCTTCCTTCGAGCGCATCGCCCGCTTGCCCTCGTGGTAAGCGTCGCGCACGCGGTTGCCTGCCTTGCGGGCCACGTTGGCGGGCGCCATCTCGGCGGCTGCCGCCTTGACCTTCTTCTTGGCCACACCGGCACCGGCAATGCCGGCAGCGGCGCCACCGACGAACCAGACGAGTCGCTTCATCATGCGATCTTGGTCTCCTTCCGGCGCAACCGCCGGACCGCTCGTTTCGTACCAGTGCCCAGCGCCACGGTCTTGATGACCGGTGCCGAAAGGGCGGCTCGGGCGACTCTGCTGCCACCCGCAACTGCGCCGCTGATGGCCTCAGCAGAACCGAGGACTCGGTCGAAGCGATCGAGGTCGCTGCGGGCCTCCACCATCGCCGCCCTGGCCTCCGCGGTGGAGGAGCTGAGCTCCGCCAACAACGGCCGAGTCTCCGCCCGCAACGATTCCACTTCGCCGCGCAACGCCTTCAAGGAGTCGAGCACTCGCATGAGCACGACGATGAGGGCGGCGAAGCCGATGCAGCACAACACCGCTGCCAGCAACACTGCGAGTTCACCTGCGGTCATTGGTGCCGTCGTTCCATTCGCTCGGCCACTCTGGCTTCAGCACCATGGTGCGTCGGCTCGTAGTAGCGCTTCTGGGCTTGCTCCTCGGGCAGGTACTGCTGCTCGACGTACCCCTCGGGGTGATCATGAGGGTAGTCGTAGCCGACCCCGTGGCCCAGGCTCTTCGCGCCCTGGTAGTGGGCATCGCGCAGATGTGGCGGCACCTCGCCCACCTCACCAGCCTGTACGTCGGAGCGCGCGTTCCAGATGGCCAGCGCCGCTCGGTTGCTCTTCGGGGCGGTCGCCAGGTGAATGGCTGCCTGGCTGAGGTTCAGCTGCGCCTCGGGCAGCCCGACGTGTTCGAGCGCGTGCGCGGCGGCAACCGCCACCTGCAAGCTGGTGGGATCGGCCAACCCCACGTCCTCGCTGGCGAAGATGATCATTCGGCGGGCGACGAAGCGAGCGTCCTCGCCGGCCTCGAGCATGCGGGCCAGGTAGTACACGGTGGCCTGCGGGTCGCTGCCGCGCATGCTCTTGATGAACGCACTCACCACGTCGTAGTGATCGTCGCGGCCGTAGCGCAGGGCGCTGGTGCCGAGCGCACTCTCCACGTGCTCCAGCGTCACCTCGCCGGGGTGCGCCAACGCCACGGCCACTTCCAACGCGGTGAGCACCTGCCGCCCGTCGCCACCGGCACGGTCGGCCAGATAGGTGACAGCCTCCGGCGCGGCGGAGCGGCCCTCCGCGGCCAGGCCACGGTGGATGAGCGTCTCGATGTCCGCGTAGCTCAACGGCTCGAGCCGGAACAGCGTGCTGCGACTGCGCAGCGGGGCGTTCACCTCGAAGAACGGGTTCTCGGTGGTGGCGCCGATGAGGGTGAGCGTGCCGTCCTCCACCGCCGGCAGCAGCGCGTCCTGTTGCGATTTCGAGAAGCGGTGGATCTCGTCGAGGAACAAGATGGTGCCGCGGCCGTGTTCGCCCAGGCGTTGACGAGCGCGCTCGATGGTCTCGCGCACGTCCTTCACCCCTGCGGTCACGGCGCTGAGCTGCTCGAACGCCCGCTTCGTCGTCCCGGCGACGGCGAGGGCGAGCGTGGTCTTGCCGGTGCCGGGCGGCCCCCAGAAGATGGCGCTCGTCAGGCGGTCCTGCTCCACCAGTCGGCGCAGCGGCTTGCCCGGCCCCACCAGGTGGAGCTGGCCGACCACGTCGTCGAGCGTGCGCGGCCGGAGTCGTGCCGCCAGCGGTGCCTGCTGACGCAGGCGGTCTTCGGCGGCGGCGCTGAACAGATCGGACACGCCGTCGACCGTAGCGGAGGCCAGCGCCGTTGCGGGGTACGGCTCTAGAGCGTGGCGAGCACTCGTTCGTACGGCGGACGACGCCACTCGGCGACATGGTCGATGAGCCACCGCGGCTCCACCCACTTCCATGCCACGAATTCCCGCCCGTCGGGCGTCGGTTGCACGTCGGGGTCGAGTGCGTCGAACAGGAACCACCGCTGCACCTGGCCGATGCGGTGATGGCCGCCGCCTTGCTCGTGCTGAACGTCCGCAGGCCACTCGTAGGCCAACCACTCCGGGTACTCGGCGCGGACGACAACATGGTCGGCGTGCAGGCCGGTCTCCTCCTCGAGCTCTCGCCACGCGCCCTCGATCGGGGTCTCCCCTGCCTTCAGGCCACCCTGCGGCAGCTGCCAGCTACCGGGGTTGTCCGATCGCTCGAACGCGAGCACCTCACGCAACGACGGGTGCCGGACGACGATCACCACCCCCGCTCGAAAGTGCTGACTCGCCATCCCGCCACCGTACCCCTCCCCGATCGGTCAGCCGTCGGCGCTCAGCTCGTCAGCGAGATCCTGCTCGTCGATCACGCCCTCTCGGAGCAGTGCCCCGACGAGAGGTTCGAGAAACTCACGGTGTTGGCGCCAACGACCGATCGACGACGTGGAAAGGTTGCCACGCACCTGCCGTGCCGACATCGTCTGGACCGAGCGATCGCGCCGGTCGAAGGCCAGGCAGGCATCGTTCCATGGAAGGCCGAGGAAACCGAGGAGGCGCTGCGTCTGACCCCTCAGATCTGCGACGAGTTCCTCGTACTGCACCTCGATGACATTGTCCGGGAGGACCTCGGTCCAATGCTGCATGTACCGCAGCGACTGCGCGTACGTCCACGCGAGGTCCTCCATCGATGATGCATATGGGTGACCGTGTTCGATGGGATTGCTGAAGATCGACCAGCACGAGTCGAGCGGGGATCGGCGGCAATGGATGATCCGCGCCCGCGGGAACAACAGCATGATGAGCCCGACGTGCTGGTAGCTCGTCAGCATCTTGTTGATCGCGAACCGACCGCGGGGTGCGAGCATCTGTGCACGCCGCTGATAGTCGGCTGCGAACGCTCCGACGTCGGCACGGTCCAGAGCCCGCACCTTCTGTTCGTACGTGTCGGCGCCACCCTTGCCGTACCAGAGTTGATGGGCGATCACATCCACGTAGTTCCGCTCACCCAAGCTGGACCCACTCGGGTGGCCGGCCAGTACCGACTCGAGCAGCGTGCTGCCTGACCGTGGCATGCCTACCACGAACACTGGAGTCTCCTCCGCATCGCCCCACGTACCTCGTTCGCGGAGGAACCCCGCGGTGAACAGCCCCGTGGTCTTCTGTTCGAGGCGTCGCCGAAAACTCCGGTCGAAACCTCCTCGAGTGAGCTGTTTGCTCGCGAGGAGGTGGTCATACGCCGCCGGCCAGTCGCCGAGGTCGGCACATACCCGGTGGGCGCCTTGTCGCAGCAGGAGCGCACCACGAGAGTTGCCATCGACACGCTCCATGGCCGCTTCGATCTCCCCTCGCAGCGGCGCAGCCGTTTCCTTCGTGGCGTTGAGGGCCAATCTGAACAGCGAGTACGGGGCATCGCCACCAACATCGATGACCCGTCGATAGAGCTCGTTGGCCCGTTCGAACTCTCCGGTCTCGGTGAGCGCCCCCGCGAGCTCCGAGAGGATGTACGGATCATCCGGACGCTGGCGAAGGGCCTCATCGAGGTACGGGATGGCGAGCTCCGGGGCGCCCATCCCGACATACGCTCGTGCGATGTCGGCGCCGAGAGCAGCGTTGTTCGGATCCACGCGGCGCGCCCGCAGCAGCGGACCGATGCCATCTTCATAGGTGTAGTTCCGAAGGTGAAGGCTCCCAGCCTGCCAGAGGAGCGAAGCAGAGTCGGGGCGCTGTTCGGCCGCAGCGAGGTAGTGCCGAGCAGCATCGGGAAAGTACTGCTGCTGTGCGCGCACCCGACCCATTCCGATGTGGGCGCCGACATGGTGGGGCTCACGGCGAAGGGCTTCCTGGTAGGCGGCGACCGCAGCGTCGAGCAGGCCCTCGCCACTCTCATGGTCGCCAAGAGCGACCAACTCATCGACCGTGGGCTCGAGACCGCCCTGGTGCTGGCTCAGGCCGTGCGCTGGAACGCGTGTCACTCCGCCCGCGATTGCCGACGGCGAGTGAGCCCGATGAGGCCTGCTCCTGCCAGTGCTGCGGCCAATGCCGCCCGCGCCGTCGAGCCGAACGTCGGACTGCCCGTCGCCGGAAGGTCGCCGCGTGGACCAGTGGTGGTGGTGATCGGTGATGCCGACTCGACACACGACGCAGCCACGACCACCGCCACATCGGCAACCTCTTGCTCCGGCATGAACTGTCGTCGAGCAGGATCGCCCAGAAGAGCGAAACCTGGCGGACCGATCGGACCGATCGGACCGGTCGGACCGGTGAGCCCCGGCATGCCAGGGAGACCTGGCGGACCAGATGGACCAGTCGGCCCAGTCGGACCCATCGGACCAGTCGGACCCGCCGGGCCTTGCGGACCGATCGGGCCGGTCGGGCCGGTCGGGCCGGTCGGGCCATCGGGACCTTCTGGACCTTCCGGACCCGTGAGACCTGGAACGCCTTGCGAACCGGTCGGTCCGGGAGACCCCGGCGGACCAGCCTGGCCCGGCTCACCAGCAGGCCCAGCCGGACCCTGCGGACCCGCTGGCCCCTGAGGACCCGCCGGCCCTGGCACGATGGCAATGCACTCAGCCGCGTATCCACTGCAGGGGTCACTCTCCTGGACCTCCGCGCTGATGACGAGACCGGCAGGACCAGGCGGCCCAATCGGACCCGTCGGTCCAGTCGGCCCGGTGGGACCACTCGGGCCCGTCGAACCCATCGGACCAGTCGGTCCGGTCGGACCCGTCGGTCCGGTCGGACCCTGCGGGCCTTGCGGGCCCTGCGGACCTTGCGGCCCAATCGGACCTTGCGGCCCAGTCGGACCGGTCGGCCCGGCCGGACCGGTCGGACCTTCCGAACCGGTCGGACCCTGCGGTCCGGTCGGGCCTTCGGGCCCGGTCGAACCGGTCGGACCATCGTCGCCTTGCGGGCCAACCGGACCCATGGGTCCGACCGGGCCAGCCGCACCAGGCGTGGACACCACGCAGACATCAGGCAGTGATTCGCAGTCAGGCAAAGCCGACGCAGTTGCCACCGATCGGGAGAGGAACCCCGCGGGACCGGTCGGCCCCGTCGGGCCCGTCGGACCCGTCGGACCCGTCGGGCCGGCCCGACCGATCGGGCCAGTGGGACCAGACGGTCCCGTCGGCCCCGAGGGACCGGTCGGACCGGTGGCACCAGGGTCGCCCGTCGGACCCGTCGGGCCGGCCGGACCCGTCGGACCGGTAGCACCAGTCGGGCCCGTCGGCCCAGCGGAACCAGTCGGCCCAGGATCTCCCTGCGGCCCCGTCGGACCCGGCGCTCCGGCCGACCCCGTGTCGCCGGGGTCACCGGCCGGGCCTGTCGGGCCAGCGGGTCCGGCAGGCCCGGCGGGCCCAGTCGGGCCACGAGGGGCCAGGCACTCGACCCCGGTCGACGCATCCGTGGACTCGAGTGCTTGCACCGACGAAGGCGCTGCAATGCCCGCGAGGCCGACGGTGGCGATCAGGACGCCAAAGGGTCTCGGTAGCGGCCGGCGTCGTTTCATCTGGATCTCCCGCTCTACCGACGGGCCGCAGTGGACTCGACCGGCAACGGCGAAAAGTAGCAGTCGCTCCCAGGGCCATCAAGGGACCCTTCGAGCGACCACAGACGTCAGGCCTTGGGTGGCAGGACTCGGATGCCGAGTTCGTCGAGCTGCTTCTGGACGACCGCGGTGGGAGCGTTGGTCATCGGGTCCATGCCGCTCTGGGTCTTCGGGAAGGCGATGACCTCGCGGATGTTCTCCTCACCGCACAGAATGGCCACGAGGCGATCGATGCCGAACGCGAAGCCACCATGCGGCGGGGCGCCGTAGCGGAACGGGTTGAGGAAGAAGCCGAACTTCTTCTGCGCCTCCTCGTCGCTGATGCCGAGGATGGTGAAGATGCGCGCCTGGAGTTCGTGCTCGTGGATGCGGATGGAACCCGAACCGAGCTCCCAGCCGTTGAGCACGAGGTCGTACGCCTGGCTGCGCACGTTCATCGGGTCGGTCTCCAGCAGGTGCAGGTCGTCGGGATGCGGCCGGGTGAAGGGGTGGTGCGCAGGAATCGGGTTGCCGCTGACCGCATCGACACCGACGAACATCGGGAAGTCGATGACCCACAGGTAGCGGTAGGGGCCCTCGTACACGGGCGGCCGACCGAGGTCGTTGCGCAGCGTGCCGAGCACCTCGCAGGTGGTGGCCCACTCGTCGGCCACGATGAGGATGAGGTCGCCCGGCACCGCAGCGAAGCGCTCCTTGAGGGCAGCCTGCTCGGTGTCGCTGAGGAACTTCGCCACGGGCGACTCGAGTGCGCCGTCGGCGGCGACCTTCAGCCATACCAGGCCCTTGGCGCCCATCTTCTTGGCCTTGTCGGTCATCCCGTCGAGCTTGTTGCGGCCGAACTCTTCGGCCTTGCCCGTCGCGTTGATGCCCTTGATGGTGGCCGCTCCGGCGAACGCCTTGAACTCCGTGACCGCGAACACGTCGGTCAGGTCGTGGAGCTCCATGCCGAAGCGGAGGTCGGGCTTGTCGCTGCCGAAGCGGTTCATCGCATCGTGCCAGGTGATCTTGATGATCTCGCCGGGGTCCTGGCCCGCAGCCTTGGCGGCCGCCACCACGCAGGCACCGATGGCTTCGTGCACGTCGAGCTGGTTGACGAAGCTCATCTCGGCGTCGAGCTGCATGAACTCGTACTGACGGTCGGCGCGCAGGTCTTCGTCGCGCAGGCAGCGCGCGAGCTGGTAGTAGCGGTCGATGCCAGCCACCATCAGCAGCTGCTTGAACAGCTGCGGGCTCTGCGGCAGCGCGTAGAACGAACCCGGCTGTTGACGGCTGGGCACGATGAACTCGCGAGCACCTTCCGGTGTGCTGGGCACGAGCATCGGCGTCTCGACTTCGACGAAGCCCTGGTCCTCCATGGAGGTGCGGATGGCACTGTTGATGGCGGCGCGCAGGCGCAGGTTGCGCTGCATGCGTTCGCGACGGATGTCGATGAAGCGGTATTGCAGGCGAGTGTTCTCGGCCACCTGGTCGGCGCGTTCGCTGACGGGGAACGGCGGCGCTTCCGCCACGTTGAGGATCTCCACCGTGCAGTCCTGCAGCTCGATGCCGCCGGTGGGCAGCTTGTCGTTGAGGTTCTCCGCCGGGCGTGCGGCGACGGTGCCGCTGATGCGCACGACGTACTCGGCGCGCACGTCGACGGTGTTGTCGACCACGGCCTGGGTGACACCGCTGTGGTCGCGGACGTCAACGAAGGCCAGCTTCTCGCCGTGCTCGCGGCGGGTGGCGACCCACCCGGTGAGCACGACCTGCTGCCCGATGTGCTCGGGGCGGAGCTCGCCGCACTGATGGGTTCGCATGGACGTGGAGGTCATGACATTGCTTTCTGCAGGTACTCGATGAGATCGGTGCGGGGAATGGTGGATTGTCCGGACTGGGTGGAGTCGGCGGCATCGCCGGTGCGCATCGGGCGCACGACCACTTCGCCGGCTTCGAGTTCGTTGCTGCCGACGATGACGGCGAACGTGGCGCCGCTGCGGTCGGCCACCTTCATCTGGCTCTTCATGCTGCGGTTCTCGAAGGCGCGGTCGGCGCTGATGCCCGCGGCGCGCAGCTGGTTGGTGAGCAGCAGTGCTTGCATGCCGCCGGTGGTGTCGACCACGAACACGTCGACATCGGTGGCAGGCGCGGCGAACACACCTTCGTCGTCGCACGCCAGCAGCGTGCGGTCGAGCCCGAGCGCGAAGCCGACGCCAGCGGTGGCCGGGCCACCGAGCGACTCGACGAGGCCGTCGTAGCGACCACCACCGCCGAGCGCGTTCTGCGCCGACTCCAGGGTGCCGCCCACGTATTCGAACGTGGTGTGGCGGTAGTAGTCCAGACCGCGCACGAGCTTGGCATCCACGGTGAACGGGATGCCCAGCGCCGTGAGGCCGGCCTGGACGGCAGTGAAGTGTGCCGCCGCCTCGGAGCTGTAGAACTCGGCGATGCGAGGTGCAGCGGCGATGAACGGAGCATCCTCCGGGCGCTTCGAGTCGAGCACCCGCAGCGGGTTCTTCTGCAGCGTCACTTGGCTGGCCTCGCTGAGCTCGGCGAGGTTGGCCTCGAAGTAGGCGCGCAATGCATCCACGTAGCGAGCGCGGTCGGCCGGCTCACCCAACGAGTTGAGCAACAACGTAACCTTGCTGAGCCCTAAGGCACGGAAGAACGCCCACCCGAGGGCGATGATTTCGACGTCGAGATACGGGTCGTCGGCGCCCAGCACCTCGATGCCCACCTGGTCGAACTGGCGATAGCGGCCACGCTGAGGCTTCTCGTAGCGGAACTGCGAGCCGGTGTACCACACCTTCCACGGCGTCAGCGGCCGGTGCTGCACGAACGCCCGGCACACCGACGCGGTGAGCTCGGGGCGCAGCGCGACATGACGGCCGCCCTTGTCGATGAAGTCGTACATCTCCTTGGTGACCACGTCGGTGGCGTCGCCGATGCGCTGGAACACACCGAGGTCTTCCAGCAGCGGGGAGATGACCTGCCCGTACCCGGCCGACTCGGACACCTGCGCGAACACATGCACGAACCGCTGCCAACGGGCGGATTCGGGCGGGAGGATGTCGCGCATCCCGGGGCTGGTCTGGAACTCAGGCACAAGGGTCAAGGCTACCGGCGCTCCCCCGCCCAGCCCGGTGACCTTTTCCGCTGCTCCACCGAGTGTCCGGGGCGGCTTCTCTGTGCGCACAGTCCCGGCTTCCGGAACGATTCGGACACAGAAGCGCCGATGGGACGATTCGGACATAGAAGCCGGCGGAGCGGACCCGCTGGTTCAGCCGCCTTTGCCGGGGACCTGGCGGTAGGCCTCGTAGACGCCGTCGATCTGCTTGATGGTGCGCAGCACGGCGTCGAGGTGCGAGGGGTCGGCCAGCTCGAACTCGAAGCGCATCTTGGCCACGCGGTCGGAACCCGTGTGCGTGCTGCACGCCACGATGTTGACGTGCTGCTCACTGAGCGAATTCGCGACATCGCGCAGCAGTTTCGAGCGGTCGAAGGCCACCACTTCGACGCCGGCGCGGAACACGGCCTTGGACTGGTCGCCGTCCCATTCCACGTCGATGAGCCGGGCCGCCTGCTCGGTCATCAGACTGACCGCATTGGCGCAGTCCGTGCGATGCACGGAGACCCCGCGGCCGCGGGTGACGAAGCCCACGATCTCGTCCCCCGGCACGGGTGTGCAGCACCGCGAGAGGCGCACGAGCACGTCGTCGAGGCCCTCCACGTGCACCCCCGCAACATTGCGTGGGCGACGCGGGCCGGCGCGGTGGGGCATGACCGTGGCGGGTGGCTGCTCGGCGTCGTCGCCCGAACGGAACGTGCGGGCCACCTTCTGAGCGAACGAACGGGCCGACACATGGCCCTCGCCGATGGCGGCCAAGAGCGAGTCGAGGTCGGCATATGACGCCGCTTCGATCTCCGTCGTAACAGCGTCGCTGGCCCACATCCGCTGCACCGGCAGCGACTCCCGGCGGAACTCCTTCAGCAGCTCATCGCGGCCAGCTTCGATCATGTCGTCGCGGCGCTCGCGTGAGAACCACTGCTTGATCTTGTTGCGGGCACGCGGTGACTCGACGAACTGCAACCAGTCGCGCGACGGCCCCGCGGACTCCACCTTCGACACGAAGATCTCGCACGTGTCGCCGCTCTTCATGTGGTGCTGCAACGGCACCAGCCGGCCGTTGACCTTGGCCCCGATGCACGCGTGCCCCACCTCCGTGTGCACGGCGTACGCGAAGTCGACGGCGGTGGAACCGACCGGCAACGTGACCACCTTGCCCTTGGGCGTGAACACGAAGACT
>Ga0075163_10014896_pt1 | contig 10024 bp, 8 predicted proteins | sample JI1023141ADNA_FD_71478 | JGI IMG/M metagenome (GOLD analysis project Ga0075163, IMG submission 71478) | Wastewater effluent complex algal communities from Wisconsin, to seasonally profile nutrient transformation and Carbon sequestration -... | ecosystem: Engineered > WWTP > Effluent > Algae... | reverse complement strand
TAGCCGCGCTGTTCCAGCAGGGCGACAAAGTGTTCCCGGCTTTCCGGGTTGCTCCACTGGCGGCGTAACTCATCCTCGGTCGCGATCATGCCGGACAGATCGCCGAACAGCCTCTCAAGGAACTGCTGGGCCGTCATGGGCTTGCCATCCGGCCCCCAATAGGTGGTCGCGGCGATGTACTGGATGGTGTGTTCCTTGCCGTCCGCCAGCTTGATGATCAGCTTCGCCCTAGGTTCATCTTCGCCCCCCTCGCCCCCACTTTCGGGCAACTCTGGAGGCATCTCGGGTTCCTGCTTGGGGCCGATAGGACGCGGCGGATCGCCTTCCGGGGGCATCGGTTCGCCGTCCCATTCGGGATCGTTGAAGTTCTCGTGCGCCTTCACGAAGTCAAAGATTGTGAAGTAGTCCTTCCCATCATAGGTCCGCGTTCCCCGCCCGATGATCTGCTTGAACTCGATCATCGATCGGATCGGGCGCATCAGAACGATGTTGCGGACGTTCCGCGCATCCACCCCGGTGGACAGCTTTTGCGAAGTCGTCAGGATCGTCGGAATAGTCTTATCGTTGTCCTGAAAGTCACGCAGGTGTTGCTCGCCCAGCTTGCCGTCATCCGCCGTCACGCGGTGGCAGTAGTTCGGGCTGGAGTTCATCTTGATCTGGTTGATGTAGTCCCTCACCCGCAGCGCATGTTCCTGCGTGGCGCAAAAGACCAAGGTTTTCTGCCGCTGGTCGATCTGGGCCATGAACTCGGCCACTCGACTGCGTTCGCGTTCTTCGATGATTAAGCGAGTATTGAAATCGCTCTCAGTGTAGCGGTCCTTCTCCACCTCACCCGCGACGATCTCATCCGTCCCGTCCCAGACATACTCATCAATCGTGCTTGCCATCTGGCGCACCTTGAAGGGCGTCAGGAAGCCGTCCTCGATCCCCTCGCGCAAGCTGTACACATAGACCGGATCGCCGAAATAGGCGTAAGTGTCGGCGTTGTGCTTGCGGCGGGGCGTGGCGGTCAGGCCAAGCTGCACAGCGGGCGCGAAATAGTCCATGATCCCGCGCCAATTGCCTTCGTCATTCGCGCCGCCCCGGTGGCATTCGTCGATGATGATGAAGTCGAAGAAGTCAGAGGGATAACCCTCATAGCTGGGCTTGCCGTCGCCCGTCATGAAGGTCTGGAAGATCGTGAAGAAGATGCTGGCGTTCTTCGGCACGCCCCCCTTCTTGCGGATCGTGTCGGGGTCGATCCGGGCGACCGCATCGGAAGGGAAGGCAGAGAAGGAGTTATACGCCTGATCCGCAAGAATGTTGCGATCCGCCAGAAACAGGATGCGCGGGCGGCGGGTGGGTTCGCCGGAGAGGTTCCAGCGGGCGTGGAACAGCTTCCAGGCGATCTGGAAGGCGATGGAGGTTTTGCCCGTCCCGGTGGCCAGCGTCAGAAGGATGCGCTTGTCACCCTTGCCCACGGTCTCCAGCACGGCATTGATGGCGTTGTGCTGGTAGTAGCGCAGTTCCCACTTGCCGCCCGCCACCTCGAACGGCACCGCGCCGAAGCGTTCGCGCCACTTGCTGGCGTCGCTGAAGCAGCGATCCCAAAGCTGATCGGGCGTGGGGAAGGGCTGCACGTCGCCTTCCGTCCCCGTCGCCATATCGGCCTCGTACCAGCCCAGTCCGTTGGTGGCATAGGCGAGGCGGGCTTTCAGGCGGGTGGCATAGTCCTTGGCTTGAGCAAGGCCGGTGGTGTGGGCCAGCCCCGCCCGCTTGGCCTCGATCACGGCAAGGCGCTGATCGCGGTACGTCAGTACGTAATCAGCGGAAAGGCGTTCCCCGCGCTTGCCCCCCGGCATGATGCGGCCCTGAGTTATGGAGAACTCACGCCGCACTTTGGCTCCCGGAACTATTGTCCAGCCCGCAGCTGCTAGAGCCGGATCAATCCGGTTGGCGCGGGTGTCGGATTCGGTCTCGGTGGCAAATGCCATTCAGTTCAAGATTCCCCTGCCGCGATTAACTGCTCTCTTAAGCTATGGATATTCCGCACGATTTGGCAAACCTTTCGCGCCTCTTCGGGCGTATCTGCATAACTGTTTGCATGTGCCAGGTCGTTTCGCAGTGCCTCGATTTCCTTCAACGCCCCTTCCTGTTTGTTTGCAGAACCTGACAGCAGTCCTGTCCTACGCACGAGATCGGCCTTGTCCGCGAACTGGGTGAAGGCAATCTTGCTAACGAAGCTATCGACCTTCCGGGCCTTTGCGATCTGCTTGTCCAGCATAGTGCGTCGCCCTTCACTCAAGTGAGCCATCCAATCTTCGGGGTTTGGCCAGTGGCGCTCGATTGTAAGCGCCATGGTCATCTCGAAGCTTGTGACAAGCGCAAAGAGAGCGGCGCGGACCGGGAGCTTCTGGACGTCGAACAGGCTGACAAGTCCGGCGACACGGTTGCCCGAAATGACAAGGTTGGTCGCGTGCGTGTCTGCCTGCTGGATGAAGTCGAAGATGCTGGCATCTGCACCGATGACGATCTCTTCAGAGAGGCGCTGGAAGTCCTCGCCGATTCGCGTGTGTGGGGCGACACTATTGAACCATCGACTTGCATTATACAGGCCAATGACCTGACCGCGATCGTCCACGACAGGAAGATAGCTGAACTTGTCCGGGTTCCCCCCAGCGACGTCACGCGCGGTATCTTCGGGCGTGCATGTCAGAAAGCTTTCACGCGGGACCATGATTAGAGCAACTGTCAGCCGCCCCTGGACACGCCGCAGGTTATCAATGCTGGTATCGCGGCTCACGTCAATTCGCCTGAGAAGGCTTTTTGTAGAAGGGCTTGGCGGAGGGTTTCAAGTTCCGAAAGTTTCTCCGCATACACGCCCTTAACTCTGATGGTTTCATTCCAAGCGTCGCTAAGCTTCGCCGCAAGTTGCTTTTGTCTTTCCGGCGGCGCTTTTGGGACTTGAATGCTGCGCAAGACCTTCAGTGAGACAGTCTTTTGAGCCGTCCCAGTAGCACCAGACGTAGCTTGCCGAAACACATAATTCGACATGAGAACATAATAGAGCCACAAGGGTCGCACAGCCGGAAGCGGTCTAATTAGGCCAATGTGGCGCTGAAAACAAAAATCAGGGTACGAATCGACCAGAACCGGAATTCCAAGGGTTGCACCAGTAACAGTGTAGAGTAGATCGCCAGCGACAGGTTTCTTGTTCTGCTTCAGGCCTTCATAATACTCATTTGGAACCAAGAAGGTGTCAGAAAAGTCAAGTCGCCGCGTGTCCCGGCAAATGTTGGATATCGTAACGAATGGGATACCAGCCTTAGCTTTGGGCGGTGGCATGTGATCGCCGTCGGTGATTTCAGACGCCATTGCGGAGAGGGCAACGGTTCCGTACATCTTGCAATCCATTGCAACCGCAGAATCGCACAGTTCATCAAACAAATCCCGCGCGTCTGAGAGGTTAGCTTCTGCGTTGGCGCGGGCACGGGAGAGGCCCTCGAAGGCTTTGTCCAGAACCGCAACGATCCGCTTCTGATCGTCCAGCGGCGGGAGGGGGATGGGGAAGCCCCGAAGTGCCGTTGCGGAAAGTTCCTTGAACGTCGTCCCAGTCCCTAGATCGCTAAGCGCCTCGATGCTGGCTGACAGGAAATGAAACAGGAAAACAGGATCAAGGTTTGCTTCAGGGATCATCCCACGGCACCCTTGGTTGAAGGCCATCGGCGCATCGTTGATGGCAAGATGCCCGATAGGTGCGCGGGTGGACATGATCACCGAACCAGGAGGCACAAGGCGGGCAGAGCAGTTGTCCAAGCCTTTCGAAGTAATCTTGCGTGGCGTTTCGGCGATGTGCCGACCGGTCATCTTGCCCATGTCCTTGGGGGTCAGCCAGTTCACCTCGCCGCCCCAATAGCTCGCAACGTTCGACTTCGGTGTGCCACCATTGACGACCATGCAAACTTCGCCAAGCGGAACCAACCGCCACCCAGCCTTCACAAAAGCCCCCTGATCCGCTCAAGGATTTCCGCCGCCTCGGCATCGCGGGCAAGGATCGCGTCGATGATTGCTTCCGGGCTGCGCAGGGCCTCGGCCTCTGGCGCGTTGGGATTCTTCACCGACAAATCGAACGTCGCCACATCCACATCGCCCACGTCCACGACCCACGACTTCTGCCCAGGCACAAAGCCGCGCTGCAAGGCCACAAACTCGGCCATGTCGTCATCGTTCAGCGGGTTCGTCTTGCCCATGCTGCGGCCCGGATCAAGCTGGTAGTACCAGGTGCTCCGCGTGGGTTCGCCCTTCTGAAAGAACAGAACCACCGTCTTGACCCCGGCCCCCTGAAAGGTGCCCTGCGGACAATCAAGGATGGTGTGCAGGTTGCACGCCTCCAACAACTCCCGCCGCAGGGCCACGCTGGCATTGTCGGTGTTGCTCAGGAAGGTGTTCTTGATGACCACCGCCGCGCGTCCCCCGGCCCGCAGCTTGCGGATGAAGTGTTGCAGGAACAGATAGGCCGTCTCGCCCGACTTGATGGGGAAGTTCTGCTGCACCTCGCGCCGTTCACCGCCACCGAAGGGAGGGTTGGCAAGGATGATGTCGTGGCGGTCCTTCTCCTGTATGTCCATCACGTTTTCATTCAGCGTGTTGGCATGGACGATATTGGGGGCCTCGATCCCGTGCAGGACCATGTTCATGATCCCGATGACATAGGCGAGCGACTTCTTTTCCTGCCCATAGAAGGTGCGGCGTTGCAGGGTTTCATACTCGCTGGCGCTGATGTTCGGCCCGCGCATGTAGTCGTAGGCTTCGCAGAGGAAGCCCGCCGACCCCACCGCGCCGTCATAGATCGTCTCGCCGATCTGCGGATCGGTGACTCGGATCAACGCCCGGATCAGCGGGCGAGGAGTGTAATATTCGCCCCCGTTGCGCCCGGCGTTGCCCATGCGGCGGATGCGGGTTTCGTAGAGGGTGGACAGTTCGTGCTTGTCGGCCTGGGTCTTGAATTGCAGCCCGTCTATGATCTCCAGCACGTCGCGCAGGATGTAGCCTGACCGGAACTTGGACCGCAGTTCGGTGAAGACCTCGGCGATCTTGTACTCGATGGTATCCGGCCCCGTTGCGCGGTCGTGGAACAACGCCAGGTGCGGGAAAAGTTCCTGATCCACGAAGCGCACCAGATCGTCTCCCGTCATGGCGGCGTTATGGTCGAACTGCCCGTTCACTTTGGGGGCCGCCCAGCGATCCCAGCGGTAGCGTCCATCAATGATGGGGGAGTAGTCCTTGCCCTCCAATTCCGCCCTATCCCGCCGCTCGCTTTCCAGATCGTGCAGGTATTTCAGGAACAGCACCCACGAGGTCTGTTCGACGTAATCCAGTTCGTTCGAAATGCCTTCCTCGGCGCGCAGTGCTTTTTCAATGGCGTTGAAGGCGTTCTCGTACATGCAATCCGTTCCCGTTCTTTTTCCTTTACATTCCAGAACGCTGAGGCCGGAGCAAGGAAGGATGGCAAGAGACAGCCGGAAATCATTTCAAGCAAGTGCGAAACCCCCTGATCAACTCCCCCTGCCGGGCAGTCGAAACCGGGCAATAGGCGCTGAGGGTGGTGGCTATATTTTCATGGCCTAAGTTCATCGACCAGGCCTTGAACTGTTCAGGGGTCTTGCAATGCTCATTTGCCAGAATTCCCAACGTCTTGCGGAAACTGTGCGGCCCAAAGTTGCGTAGGCCTGCAGAAGTGAAGGCTTCCTTGATGACGGCGCGGACTCTTGCTGCACTGCCGTAGGTGTCGCGCGACAGCCCCAGGCAGGCAAATGCGCCATCCTTCAGGCCCATGAGGGGCTTTGGGAAAAGAGGGTCACCGTGACCAAATAGCTGCTTCTGACGCAGGTAATCTATCCAGTCGCCAAAGCATTGCAGGTAGGCAGCATCCACAGGAAAGAACCACGTCGTGAAGGTTTTGGCGAACTTAGTCTTCACGTCGCGGGCGTCTTGATAGATGCATCCCTGCAGCAGATCAATGTGCTTTAACCTCAGCGATGCAAGTGCCCCGTCACGCGCGCCCGTCAGCATCAAAGCGGCAAAGATTGCTTTGTCCCTACATTGCAGAGGCGTGGCGCTGGGCATGTGCGCAAAGGCGTGAAAGCATTGTTCCGGTGACGGATAGGGCGTGTCCCGTTCGGCATGTGCAACACGGGCATCCTTGGCATTCAGATTAAAATATTCCGCGTCAGCGTAGGCGATGCGGGACTTGTACCCAGGTTGACCGGCCAGCCACAGAACGAAGGCCTTTACCGCACGCAAGGTGCTGTCAACCGTTGCCTTTGAAAGAGTTGCGCCCGTCCGTTCGTTCTTGGCGTTTGAAAGCTGGCGTTTGAAGGTCACAGCCTGTTCGATACGAAATAGCTTGAAGGGTTTGAAACCGGTGCTCCGCTCAAAGCGCAAGATCGCTTCTGCGGCCTTGTCGACTGTCGCCATGTCGCTGCGCTTGGCTTCGCGCAGAAACTGCAGGTATTGGCGCTTGATACGCTCGTTTTCCTCGGTGAACTTTCTAGCCATTGCGGCGACCTTTCGAAGTGATGGTTTTAGAGAGGTTGGGCGGTATCCATTAGGCTGTCTTCACGCCTTTCATTGCGACGTCGAAGATTCCCCTGAGTTGGTCGAGCTTCGAAAGGCTGACAATCTGGTTGCAGGTTCCGCCGCACACGTCGCACAGCCCGATCAGACGCGCCGTCTTGGCGGTTTGAGGGATGCAATCGACCATCATGCCCAGTGGTTCGCGGCCCGCCTTGCATGTGAGGCAGTAGAGTTGGCCAACCAACAAAGCTACTTTTGAATTGGCAGCCCTCGCCTGCAGAAAGTCGCGAAGACTATCCCCCAAGATCAGGAATGGTTTCCGAGAATTCATCAGGGGCAAGCCGGATTTGACCCAGCTTCGAATAGTGCCGATTGAGACGCCCAGCGCGTCGGCAGCCTCATCGATAGTGTAGGTCCGGGCGGTTTTAACTGATCTGGGGTTCGGGCGTTTTGTCATGACCAACCTCACCCAGCCGAATGAGATTTGTCCCCCGACAGCGTTTTCGCAGCTCGAGCTTTTAGAGCTTCCCACGCTTCAATCTCGGACAGCTTCCACCGTGTGCAGCCCGGAGAGAGTTTGACAGGACGGGGAAAAGTCGGATCTTCGCGGACCCAGCGGCGGGGTGTCAGGTGATGGACGCCAAAGCGGGCACCAATCTGGCGGTCGGAAAGATATATCTCAGGCATTTGTGTCTCCGTGCATTGGAATGCATGGAAACCTGCCGCCTATGCGGCAGCATATAAATTTGGGGAAGTTGAACTAACCCAAGGGGCAACAAACTTACCCTAGGGACGATCAAGTTCCCCCATCTTGTCGGACGAGTTTGCCGTCAGCTATGGCGAGGTCGTATCCCTTCTGCACCCAATAGAAGAGATCGTAGTCGGGCGCGAGAACAGGCGCATGCGACAACTCGGCAGGAAAAAACTGTTTAACGTCCCAGAGGTTCCATCCGGAAACGTCGGTTGCGTTCTCAAGTGCAACTTGAAATGAGGCAGCGGTTTGGATCATCGCGCCGGTTGCCTCAGGTACCTGATCCCAAAGGTGTTGTGGCGTAAGATAGTTTGCTGCAGCTGTGCGTGCGCCGCATATGTGTGCAACGCTTCGATACTTGCGGAAGAGCCTCTCAATCGTAGCAGCGTCGCCGGTTACTTGTTTCACTCGGGGCGGCCTATTCGGGTTTAGGCCTGAGTACCAAGAAACCTTGTTGAACTCGCCTGCGCTGTAGCTGGCTACGATAGACGCGCGATTTAAGCTCGGCCTGTAGTTGCTTTTGCTCAGCCAGATATAAGAAATTGCTACCAGGCCCACCATGAAGATTTGCGCGCTACGCTTCTCGGCCATTTGAACCACGGCGCGCGCGATCTCGGATGGTTGGTAGGCTTCGGCTCCAACCCTTTGAAACTCCTCTCGCTCAATCTTGGCGATAAGGAGAGCCTGAAGTTGGTCCCTTTGGCACTCAGGAAAGTAACAAACTGCAATAAGCCGATGATAGGCATCCTCGGTCATGCGAATTCCGTCATCTGAAAGGATGATGTGCCGCACCCTAGAGCCTGACCACTTTGGCAGATTTTGGAGTTTCAAGCAGGAATTCTGCCCATTCAGCCATCATGCGCCGCCTCTTTTCGATCATGTCACCGCGTCGATAAGACGCTTCGACAGCGTTGCTGATCTTATGGGCTAAGGCAACTTCGGCCATTTCACCGGGGAAGTTTGTTCTTTCTGCCGCCCAGTCGCGAAAGGTGGAACGCAAGCCATGTGGCACGGCAGGGCGTTTGGATACGCGGTCGAGAAAGCCATTACCATTTTCGGCTTTGTCAGCTTCGCTCATCCGCCGCATGACAGCCGAAACAGTCATGTCGGAAAGCTGACCGCCCCTTGCGGCGGGGAAAACCAAGGCGTTGTCTTTCATGCGGGGCAGAGACTTGAGAAGGGCAATTGCATCGGCGGTCAGTGGTATGCGATGTTCGCGGCCCATCTTCATACGCGCTGCAGGCACGATCCATAGAGCCTTGTCGAGATCAATCTCATCCCACGTCGCGCCGCGAACTTCCTGCGAACGCGCCGCAGTCATTACCAGAAATTCCAGCGCCCGCGCGCCCATCCCGTCTCGGTCCTTGAGGGCAGCGAACCAACGGGGTGCATCATCAAGCGCAAGTGCGGGTTGGTTGCCTTCTTTCGCCACCTTTGACGGGGCAGGCAAAAGTTCCTTAAGATTCCCAGCCCAGCGCGCGGGGTTATCGCCCTTTCTATGCCCTGCAACAGTCGCCCATGACAAAACGCTTTCAATGCGACCGCGCAGGCGTGACGCTGTTTCGGTTTTGCCCTGCCATAGAGGTTGCAAGACGCGCAGCACGTCCTGCACACCAATATCTTGCACTAACATCTTACCCAGAACGGGCAAGGCGTATTGTGCGAGCGTGTTTTGCCATTGCTGCCGGTGCTTGGCGTTCTTGAATGCGTCCAGCTTCGCAGACAGATAGCGATCCATTGCCTTTTCAAAGGTCAGGCCGCGACCTACAGCCGCAATCAAGGCGGCTTTGGCGGCCTGCCGCTCTGCAACGGGGTCAAGTCCTTTTTCGATCTTGTCACGGGCTTCCCGCGCCTTGTCCCTGGCTTGGGCGAGAGTAACAGTGGGGAAGCCTCCCAGGCCTATGTCTCGCCTCGCCTTGCCAACGGTTGTGCGAAGTATCCAGGACCTGCCGCCACTGGGCGTGATCTGCAAGTAGAGGCCGCTAACTCCGCCCACTGCAAAGAGGGCATTCCCTCTGCCTGAGGGGTGCGACAGGTTCCGCACTTCTATCGCCGACAACTCAGCAGCAACCTTTGGCATTCAATTTTACCCATCATCCAACCCACTAAAGGAAATGTAACCCGTCGCATGGGCCTGCACAAGGTTGCAAAGGCGGGATGATGGGTTTTCGGCGGATATACTGGGGTCTCTGCAACCTATCCACTTGATTGCAAATGAATAAATACGCCTCATGGCGGGCACCCTCTCCGCCATTTACCCTTGAAAAATAATGGAAATTTGATCGACGCGTCGATCTGCCCATCATCCAGCCCATCAACTTGAGATCTCTTGGCGGGGTCTGGTGTGGTGGTCAGTGCCGGTAAAGATCGCGTTGCAGGTCTACGAAGGCTTGCCGGATCGCCGGAACATCGCCTAGCGCCGACTTAGCATCTGCAAGTGAACCATATCGGGCGGTCAGATAGTCGCCCAGTTTGCGGGTTGCCAGTTCCGTCTCGCCTAGCGCCTCATACGCTTGCAGGACGCCCAGGAGAAACTCTCGCATCTTGGTTTCAATCGATGCCAGACCGTCGCCGCGGGCGGCTTCTGCGCGGTCTGCGCGGGTCTTGGGCGGGGTGGTGAACCGGATGTAGGCCAGCACGTCGAATAGGTCGCTGTTTGGGGCGTCAATCAGGCGGCGCATGTCGGACAACTTGTCGGCATCGTAGCCGCGCTGTTCC
>Ga0075163_10014895_pt1 | contig 10024 bp, 9 predicted proteins | sample JI1023141ADNA_FD_71478 | JGI IMG/M metagenome (GOLD analysis project Ga0075163, IMG submission 71478) | Wastewater effluent complex algal communities from Wisconsin, to seasonally profile nutrient transformation and Carbon sequestration -... | ecosystem: Engineered > WWTP > Effluent > Algae... | reverse complement strand
CTGACCGAGGGCGCGGCGGTCGCGGTGCGGATCGCGCTCGAGACCGACGGCACCTCCCTCGAGATCCCGGCGCGCATCGTGTGGGCGCAGCAGGCCCCGGGCAAGACCGTGGCCGGCGTCGGGTTCACCGAGCTCGACGAGAGCGCCCGGCGCATGCTGTCGCGCCTGACCCAGTGGGAGATCGTCCACGACACCCAGCGCACCCGGGTCGTGCTGAAGGGCGACTTCACCGAGGCCACGCGCTTCGACGACCTGGCGCCCGAGATGGTCGGCCGGATCGACTTCGACGTCGCCCAGGTGACGTACATGAACTCGCTGGGCGTGCGCGCGTGGTGCGAGTTCCTGCGCGCCGCGCCGATCCAGGGCTACGAGTTCCACGCCTGCTCGGTGCCGTTCGTGCTGCAGGCGTCGATGGTGGCCGACGTCGTCGGGCGCGGCACCGTCACCTCGTTCTTCGCGCCGTACCACTGCGACTCGTGCGACCACCAGGAGGAGCGGCTCCTGCAGTCGGCCGCGGTCCTGGCCGCCGGGATGGTTGCGCCGACCTTCGCGTGCCCGAAGTGCGATGGCCTCCTGGCCCTCGACGATCTGCCCGAGCGCTACTTCGCGTTCCTCCAGCCCGACGGCTGACGGCAGGGCTCGCCGCCCCGCCTCGTCGCCCACCGTCTCGTCGCCGACCCGCGCTCAGCCGGTCATGCGCTCTTGATAGATGCGCAGGATGTCGGCCGCGGTCTCTTCGATCGCGCGGTTGGTGACGTCGATGACCGGCCAGTTGGGGTGCTTGCGGAAGATCTCGCGCGAGTACTGGATCTCGGAGTTGATGTGGTTGCGCTTGCCGTACTCGGCGTCGTTGGACATGCCGAGGTGCTTGAGGCGGGCCTGGCGGATGTGCATGAGGGTGTCGGGCTGGATGATCAGCCCGAAGACCTTGCGCTCGTCGACCTGGGCCAGCTCCTCGGGCGGATCGATGCCGAGGACCAGCGGCACGTTGGCGACCTTGAGGCCGCGCTGGGCCAGGTAGGTCGACAGCGGGGTCTTCGAGGTGCGCGAGATGCCGACCAGGACCAGGTCGGCCTTGGGCAGGTTGCGCGGCTCGGCGCCGTCGTCGTTCTTGACCGCGAACTCGACCGCCTCGATGCGGCGGAAGTAGTCCTCGGAGATCGTGTGCAGGAGGCCGGGCACGCCGGCCGGCGCGGCGCCGAGGAACGACGCCATCTTGCCGATCAGCGCGCCGATCAGATCGACCGACTCGACGTTGTAGCGCTCGACCAGCTTGGCCAGGAGGTCGCGCTCCTCGCTGTTGACCACGGTGAAGACGACCAGGGCCTTGAGCTCGGCGGCCTTCTCGATGAGCTGCTCGCACTCGGACTCGAGCCGGACGCGCGAGTAGGTCCGGACGTTCATCGGCACGCCGGTGAACTGCAGCGTCGCCGCGCGCACCATGCGCTCGGCGGTCTCGCCGGTGGCGTCGCTGATGATCATGACCGTCTTCATGCGCGCTCTATACCACGGGCAAGCGACGGCCGACCCGCCGGCCCTCGTTGCCAAACGCAACGTCGCGCCGGTGATCGACCACCCGTGGGCACTCGGGATCGGGGGCGCCCAGGTCGCCGGCGTGGGCGCTCACCACCCGGCAACCGCCGCGGCACTGCGTCAGGTAGGCGCACGACGCGCACGGCTCGGCGGCGGCGCGCCAGGTGCGGAACCGACCGAAGGCGTCGGGGCGCCGCCAGTACCCGGCCAGGTCGTCGACCCGCGGCCGGCGGTCGCCGTCGGGGGGCGGCGGCGCGGCGAAGCTGCACGCGGTGATCGCGCCGGTCGGCTTGGCCCCGATCAGGAAGTCGCCGCCGGCGCAGCCGTAGACCGCGAGCTGGGCCAGGAGCTGCGGCCCGGGATCGTGGTGCGCGATCATCGGCGTGTACGAGCAGTCGAGCTTGACCCGGATCCGGGCCTTGCGCGCGGCGGCCAGGACCGTCGGCAGGAGCGCGCGATGGTGGGCGTCGGTGCAGCGCAGGCGCTCGTAGACCGCGGCGCCGCGGCCCGACGGCTTCCACCGCAGGAGCTCGACCTCGGCCAGGCGGCGGCGGCGGGCGTAGGCGAAGAGCGCCGGCAGCTCGGCGAAGTTGGCGCGGGTGACGACGACGTTGATGCCGACGTGGGGCGTGACCCCGCGCAGGGCCCGGACCGCGGCGTCGGCGCGGGCGAAGCCGTCGAAGCCCCGGACCGCGGCGTAGGTCGGGCCCAGGCCGTCGATCGAGACATTGATCTGGCCGAACCGATCGGCGATCGGCAGCAGGCGATCGAGGCCGGCCAGGCCGCTGGTGGTCAGGTTGGGGATGAGGCCGCGGGCCCGGGCGTGATCGACCAGCGCGCCGAGCCAGGGCAGGGTCGCGCTCTCGCCGCCGCCCAGGGCGACGTGGAAGACCCCGGCGTCGGCCAGGGCGTCGAGGGCGCGCCGCCACTCGGCCAGACCCCACTCGCCGGGGCCGGCCGCGGCGCTGGCCCCGGTGTAGCAGCCGGCGCACCCGGCGGCGCAGCGGTTGGTGAGCTGGAGGTGGGCCTCGAGGGGCGCGGCCAGGGGCGCGTCGTCGACGCCGGGCGCTGGCCCGGCCCAGGTCGCGCCGCCGTCGAGGCCGAGGGCGCGCGCGCGATCGCGGTCGACGAACACCAGGGCCCGCGGCCGGGTGAGCTGGACGATCGCGCCGAAGGCCTCGAGGCGATGGCGGCGGGCCTCGGCCCACGGCGCCAGCCAGGTCCGGGCGGCGGCGAGGGCGCGACGGATCATCGCGGCTCGGCGGGCTCGGACGGCGCGGGGGGCGCGGCCGACTCGACCGCCGGCGCCGCGGCGGGCCGGCGCCAGCGCAAGAGCGCGCCGACGATCGGCGTGGCCATCGCCACCGCGGTCGCGCCGACCAGGAGGAAGGTGACGTCGACGCCCAGGCTCGACGAGTTGGGGTTGAGCCCCCACTTGGTCGCCAGGATCCGGCCGCGGCGCGTCATGCGCGTCACTATACGGCAGCCCGGGCGTCGCGAAGACGTTGCCGACCGACCACCGACCCGAAGTACACTGCGCGGATGCGCCTCGCCTCGCTGTTTGCCGTCGCCGCCCTGCTCGGGTGCGGGTCCGACGACGCCCCGCCCACCTTCGAGCGCCTCGAGCTCGAGCCCGCCACCGCGATCCTGAGCGTGCCGATCGGCGGCACGGTGGCCCAAGAGTACGTCGTCTACGGCGTGGCCGGCACCGAGCGCACGCCGGTCACCGGCTGCGCCTTCACGGTCGCGCCCGGCCTCGGCCAGTTCTTCGAGGGCCGCCTGATCGTCCCCGACCGCGGCGGCCGCGGCACGGTCACCGCGACCTGCGCCCAGGGCACCGCGACCAGCATGCTGCAGGTCAACGTCAGCGGCCGCATCGTCTTGCCGGGCGCGCCCGACAACTCGCGCGACCTGTTCGCGGCCGCCAGCTTCGTCACCGACGCCGCGCGCACGCCGGTGATCGAGTACCCGCTGCAGGGCGCGGTGTCGCCCAAGAACATCCCGCCGATCGAGGCCCAGTGGACCGCGGCCGGCAACGACCTGTTCCGCATCTTCCTCGAGTCGCGCTACCTGTCGCTCGAGGTCTACAGCGCCAGCCCCGAGGCCATGGTGCCCGAGGACGCCTGGCGCGCGATCGCCGCCACCGCCGCCGGCGAGAGCCTGCGCTTCACGATCGACGCGCTGGCGCGGGCGACGCCGACCACCAAGTACCGCAGCGCGCCGGTCGCGATCGAGATGTCGACCGACACGATCGACGAGACCGCGATCTACTGGTGGGCGTCGTCGTCGGGCGCGATCATGAGCCAGACCTTCGGCGCGACGACGCCGCCGACCCTGGTCAAGGATCAGTGCACGTCGTGCCACTCGATGTCGCGCAACGGCCAGCGCCTGGGCTACAGCCGGTGCGTCGGCAACGACTGCGGCCAGCTCTTCGCCGGGTTCATGAAGTTCGATCCCGGATCGCGGACCTGGACCGAGCCGGTCAACGCCAACGACCGCGCGATCCGCGGCTCGTACACGACCTTCGCGCCGGTCGGCAACCCGTTCCCCGACGACAGCCGGGCCTTGGCGATGGTGACGATGGCCAACGGCACGCTGGCGCTGTACGACCCCGACACCGGGGCGGCGGTGCCATCGAACCTGGCGGTGGCCAACACCGGCCCGCAGGCGGTGTCGGCGCTCATGGCCGACTGGTCGAGCGACGGCACCCGGGTGGTCTACGCCGCGACCCCGACCGCCAACCAGTGGATCGATCTCGACGACGGACGGATCGCGACGATGTCGTACAGCTACACCGGCGGCAACCACGTCTTCGGCGCGCCGACGATGCTGGTCCCGGATCCGATCACCTTGCCGAGCGGCACCTACGACAACTTCTTCTTCCCCAGCTTCTCGCCCGACGGTGAGCTGGTGGTGTTCAACGCCGCCCGCGCCGCCTGGCGCAACGGCACCAACGCCCGCGCCCCCGGCCAGCGCCTGATGCTGGCCGACGCCGATGGCCGCTGGGTGCGCGACCTGACCGCGCTCAACGGCGGCGACGGCGACCTCGACATCACCTGGGCCCACTGGGCGCCGATCGCGTCGAACGACTACTACTGGATCGTGTTCTCGAGCGAGCGCGACTACGGCCACCGCACCACCGCCGCCACCAGCCCGGCGTCGTGTCGGGCCAACGGCGTGACCCAGTGCAAGCAGATCTGGATGTCGGCGATCCGCCGCGATCGCCTGACCGGTCAGGTCGACCCGAGCGCGCCGCCGATGTGGCTGCCGGGCCAGGACGCGCTGGCCAACAACATCAGCCCGTACTGGTCGGTGCCGACCGACGTGCGCTGACCGCCGCGGCCGGCGCCGCGGCCGCCGTCACTCGTCCTTGCCGTCGTCGGCGCGGTGGATGCCCAGGGCCCGCAGCTTCTTGTGCAGGTTGGTGCGCTCGATGCCGAGCACCTGGGCGGTCTTGGAGATGTTCCAGTTGAGCTCGGCGAGCTTCATGCGGATGAACTCGCTCTCGATCTCCTCGCGGAACTCGCGCAGCGACTTGCCGGCGTACTTGTCGAGGGTGAAGGCCGGGATGGGACCGGTCTGCCGGCCGACCGCGGCCCGCGGCCCGCCCAGGTACGGCGGCAGGTCGCGCTCGCGGATGACCTCGTCGCTCATGATCACCAGGCGCTCGACGACGTTGCGCAGCTCGCGGACGTTGCCCGGCCAGTCGTAGGCCTTCAGGCGATCGAAGACGACGTCGTCGATCGGCTTGACCGCGAAGCCGTTGTCCTGACAGCACTCGGCGACGAAGGCCTCGACCAGGAGCGGCACGTCGTCGGCGCGCTCGGCCAGATCCGGCGAGCGGATCGGCACGACGTTCAGGCGGAAGTACAGGTCCTCGCGGAAGGTCCCGGCCTTGACCATCTCCTCGAGGTCGCGGTTGGTCGCGGCCACCACCCGCGAGTCGGTGCGCAGGCTCTTCTCGCCGCCGACCCGGGTGAACTCGCCGGTCTGCAGGACCCGCAGGACCTTGGCCTGGGCCGCCAGGGTCATGTCGCCGATCTCGTCGAGGAAGATCGTGCCGCCGTCGGCGACCTCGAACAGGCCGCGCTTCTTGGCGACCGCGCCGGTGAAGGCGCCGCGCTCGTGGCCGAACAGCTCGCTCTCGATCAGCTCGGGCGGGATCGCGGCGCAGTTGACCTTGACGAACGGCCCGCCGGCGACCGCGCTGTTGCGGTGCACGGCGCGCGCGATCAGCTCCTTGCCGGTGCCGCTGGCGCCGGTGATGAGCACCCGCGACCGGGTCGGCGCGACCTTGGCGATCTGCCGGCGCAGATCAGCCATGACCGGGGTCGTGCCGAGGAGCTCGAAGCGGGCGTCGACCGCGCGCCGGAGCTGGTTGACCTCGCGCCACATCCGGCGGCGCTCGAGGGCGTTGGCCACCGTCACCATGACGCGATGGCGATCGAGGGGCTTCTCCATGAAGTCGAAGGCGCCCAGGCGGGTGGCGGCGACCGCGTCCTCGATCGTGGCGTGGCCAGAGATCATGACCACCGGCACGTCGGCGGCCGGCCCGCCGACGCCGTCGTCGCCGCGGGCCTTGATCGTGCGCAGAAGCTCGATGCCGTTGTCCTCGCCCAGCTTGACGTCGAGGAGGATCACGTCGACCGGCTCCTTGGCGATCACCGCCAGGGCCTCGGCGGCGGAGCCGGCCTCGTGGATCTGGTAGCCCTCGCCGTCGAGGACCATGCGCAGGGTCCGGCGGATGTTCTTCTCGTCGTCGACGATCAGGATCGGCTCGCGGCTGGCCGGCGCGATGGGGTCGGTCATGGCGTGCGCTCCCGGTCGGGGTCGTCAGCGGCGGCGCCCTTGGGGTCGCGGGCGTCGTCGTCGCCGTCGGCGTCCTTGGGATCGTCGGCGTCCTTGGGATCGTCGGCGTCGTCGGCGTCGTCCTTCGCCGGCGCGGCGCCGGCCTTGCGCTCGGCGCGCTCGCGGCGCCGGGCCTCAGCGCGCTCGGCCGCCTCGCGGCGCTCGCGCTCGCGGCGGTTCCACCAGAACACCAGGCCGAGCACGGCGATGCCGGCCAGCAGGTAGTACGGCCGCTTGTCGGTCTGCGCCTTGGGCGGGTTCACGGTCAGCGTGGCCGGGATGTCGGCGTCGCGGGGCGACAGGGTCGGGGCTGGCGGCGCGTCGGGGCGGGGCGCGAGATCGGGGGCGGGAGCGGTCGGCGCGGTGGCGCTCACCCGGAGCGGCTCGAGCGCGGTGGTGGCCGGGGCCAGGGTCGCCAGCACGGCCTCACAGGCCGACCGCGTGGCGGCGCCGTCGGCGGTGACCACGCACTCGCCGACGACCCGAACCAGCGACGCGCCGGTGCGGAACACCAGGGCCCGCGCCACGGTCGTGGTCCCGACCGAGGGGTCGCGCCAGCTCAGGTTGGCCTGATGGACCTTGCCCGCCGGGTCGACCACGACCGCGAAGGCGTCGACCACCGCGCCGGTGACGGCGTCGGCCCCGGCGCGCAGGTCGTGGAGGGCCGCGGTCGCGGCGGCGTCGGGGTCGGCCGGCAGGGCCTCGGTGGCGACCTGGCTGGTGATCAGCGCGGCGCCGCCGCTGGGCGCCTTCCAGACCTGGGCGTCGACGCTGAGCGGCACCCCGACGAAGGGCGCCTCACCGCCGACCGCGGCGACGATCCGGGTGGCGGCGGCGGCGTCCTCGACCCAGCCGCCGGGCGGGGTCAGCTTGGCGACCGGCGGTGGCGGTGGCGGCGCGGCGGGCGGGGCGGGCGACGGCTGGGCGACGGCGAGCGCCGCGGTGCCGAGGAAGGAGATGAGGATCAGGGACGACTTCACAGAGCTCACGGCACGACCTCAGCGGCGACCTTGGCCGGCTCGAAGGACGCCAGCACCGGCTGGCAGGTGGCGGCGCACGCCTCGGGGGCGCGGCCGTTGTGGACACAGGCGAGGGCCACGACCGCGGCGCCGGCGCCGATCGCGACCGCCTGCGCGCGGAGCTGGCCCGACAGCTCGCCCCGACGCAGGCGACCGACGCCATCGCTGCCGGTCGTGGTCCAGCCGTCGAGCTCGGCGCTGGCGGCCAGAGCGCGAGCGAACCCGGCGAGGGCGTCCTCGGGGTTCTGGCGCGGCGAGGTGGCGGTCACGGCGATGGCATAGCACCCGCGGCCCGGATCGCCCCAGCCGGCGACCGCGGCGCCGGTCGGCGGCGCGCCGAGCGCCAGGACCTGCCAGGACGGCGGCGCGGTCAGGACCCGAGCCAGCAGGTCGCGCTCGGGTGGCTGGGCCTGGGCCGCGGCGCAGCCGACGAGCGCGAGGGCCAGCGCCGCACAGCGCAGCGGCGGGAGGCTCACGGGTGGACCACCCAGACCGAGGCGCCGGCGGTCACGCCCAGCCGGCTCGCGACGTCGGCGCTGACGACCACCTGGCCGTCGTGCACCGCGGCCCGAGCGCCGACCGCGCAGAACTGCCCGGCCTCGGCGGCGACGATCGCCCAGCTCGCGTCGCCCGGCAGCTCGGCCGCGACCGCGATCGGTAGCGCGTGGGCGTCGCGCACCAGCGGGATCTGATCGGTGCTCGCGACGAAGTGCGGCCCGCCATCGAAGGGATCGATCTGCCCGGCGTACTCGAAGCCGATGCGGCGCAGCATCTTCTCGACGCCGCGGGTGTCGGGGCCGACCTGGCCGATGATGTCGCGGACCTCGGCCGGCAACAGCTCGCAGTGGATCGGCTCGTCGGGGAACAAGGCGTGGATGAACTCCTTGTTGTCCTTCGACAGCAGATCCGCCTCCTGGTAGCTCAGGCCGGTGAAGTGCCGGCCCAGGTGCTCCCACAGCTTGCTGGTGCCGTCGGGCTCGAGGGGCGGCAGCAGCTCGGACAGCACGCGATCGCGGAACACCGGGCGGTGCATCGCGATGAACAGGAAGCGAGTGTAGGACAGCAGGCGGCCGAGAGCTTCGGGATTTCCGCGGTACTCGGGCAAGAGGATGAGTCCGCCGATCTCCGTCGGACCGCTGTAGTTGTAGCCTATGCGCAGCGTGCGATGCACGAAGTAGCGATCGAGGGTGTACGAGTAGCGCTCGTCGTTCTCGACGCGAAAGAAGATGTGCGGCGCGCGCTTGGTGCCGTGCTGGGCGTGGATCATCGACGTGCCGATGACCCGGCGGGCCTCGAGGTCCTCGAGGACGAACAGGTACTCGCGCTCGACCGCGGGGATGGTCTCGGCGAAGCTCGCCTCGGACAGCGCGAGGATGCGCTCGATGTGGTGACGATCAGCCGGCAGGTTGACCGTGTCCAGGTGCTCGGCCACCTGCACGATCTGCTCGACATCGTCTCGAGATGATTGGCGAATCCGGAACATGGCTGGGCCTGTGCGGAGGTCCCGCGACGACCTTAACACGAACCCGCCGGCCGGCCCGGCGGGCGGCCGGCCCCAGGGCGCCCGTCGCCGCGGCGCCGCGGAAATCCACGGCTCGCCGCGACCGAGGTGGCGCGGTCGCCGGGGGCGACGTCGCCGACGCGCCCAGCGATCGCGCGGCGATCGGCGTTGGCCGCGAAGGTGCAGACGCGTCGGGCATGACGTCCCTCGCCCACCCTCGCCTCACCGCCACCCTCGCCCTCACCACCCTCACCTCGCTGGCCCTGGTGGCGACCCCGCGGCCGGCCGCCGCCTGTTCGCCGTGGTACGCCGAGCCCCTGGTGCTCGACCCGGCCTATGCCACCGACGCGGTCGCGCCCGGGCCGGTCACCGCCACGGCCGAGGTCAGCCGCTCCGACGAGCCCGACGGCTGCACGATCGACACCTGCGGCAGCGGCGCGACCATCGCCCTGGCGGTCAGCGCCACCGACGACCGCGCACCGACCGAGCGCCTCGGCTACCGGGTCGCGATCGTCGGCGGCGACGTTCCCGAGGGCTTCTGGGTCGATGCCGCGGCGATCCAGGCCAACGGCTGGCTGTACTACTCCTTCAATGACGACCGGGCGTTCTCGTTCCAGGTCGAGGTCCGCGCGGTCGACCTGAACGGCAACGCCGGGCCGCCGACGCTAGTCACGATCGCGGCCCCGGGCGCCGACGACGGCGGCTGCTCGAGCGCGGGCGCGGGCCGGCCGGCCGGCTTTGGGCTCTTGGCGCTGGCCGGCCTGGCCGCGGTCCGGCGCCGCGCCTCGCGTCGGGCCAGCGCCAGCGACGATCGCGACATCCTTGTCAGGTCCTAGCGGGGGGTTGGCGCGGAGACCGCGCGTGGGCCGGGCGAGGCGCCCCGTGGCGAGCTAGCCCGCCCCTTGCATTCGTGAGGACCATGCTTCGCGCCGCCGCCGTCGCCATCCTCCTATCGCAAGGCCTCGCTCCGCGGGTAGCCGACGCGTGCTCGATCGTGACCAGTGATCGGCTGGTCCTCGACCCCGCCTACGCCGACGACACCGTGGCGCCGGGCCCGGCGACCGTGGCCACGCCCGAGATCGTGCGCTACCCGGCCAACGAGGGGTGCACCGGGCTCGACTGC
>Ga0075163_10014894_pt1 | contig 10024 bp, 22 predicted proteins | sample JI1023141ADNA_FD_71478 | JGI IMG/M metagenome (GOLD analysis project Ga0075163, IMG submission 71478) | Wastewater effluent complex algal communities from Wisconsin, to seasonally profile nutrient transformation and Carbon sequestration -... | ecosystem: Engineered > WWTP > Effluent > Algae... | reverse complement strand
GGACTGCACCAAGCCCATGCGGGCCTTGGCGGTGACCGTGCGTGCGGGTGTGGCCACGTCCTGGCCATCGGCCTCGGAGCCGTAGAAGGCCACAGCGGATGCTGCCACGAGCTGCTGCTGGGCACCGGTGCTGCTCACGGTGCTGAGGGGCTTGCGCAAGTCGTGCCCGGGTGTGTCGCAGAAGCCGCCGTTGTGCTGGGCCATGAAGGCGGTGACGAGGCCGTGATGCGTGCCGCCGGCACTGATGGTGTGCAGCGGCGCGTCGGCCTCGCTGCCGACATTGTCACCGCGCATTTTGACGAGGCTGCAGGCGGCGAGTGCATGCTTGCCACCGCCGGCTGTGACGGTGCCGAGAGGTGCCTGCGGATCGAGGGCGCGGGGTGCCTGGCCTTCGCGCTCGCCGTAGCCTGTCTGCACCAGGGTGCCGGTGACCAAGGCCAGATCGGGGCTGGCCGTGGTCGTGGAGAGCGGCATTTCCACGCTGCGTTCGCCGCGCCCTCTTTTTTTGCCGTTTTTGTCGTGCTCACCATGGGCGATGTGGACGAGATTGGCAGAGACCAGCGCGAAGTGGCCGCCCTTCACCTGGGCACAGATGGTGCGTGCGGGCTCGTCGGCGGGCATGTTGCGCGGATTGGACGCGTTGGCATGCTCGGTGACGAAAGGTGCCGTGGTCGTTTGGACGAGCGCCTTTTCGCCACGATGCGCGCCGGTGATCGTCTTGGCCGGTTCGTTCACGGACTCCACACGATCCCCGCCCTGATGGGTGAGACTGACGATGAAGGGCTGTGCTGCTTTGAGCACGAACTGATCAATGCCGCGTGCCACACGGCTGAGGGTGGGCCGGGCGAGGGGCCGCTTGCAGCGTGCTTTTTTCGCGGACTTGCCACTGAGGAAGATGGAATGGCAGGGCAGCGTGAAGTCGAGGCACTGGGCGATGATCGGCCATTTTTGCTGCCCTGGCTGGAGCTTCCGTGGATCTGCATGGGTGTGATCTGGCCAGACGATGGGCTTGCCGTCGCAACGGAAGATGCCGAAGAGGCGGTTGCGGATGGTGGGGGCGCCGTGGCTGAAGCCGCGAATCTCGCGCGCGTCGAAGTCGTAGCCGAAACCACGGATCATTTCCTCTTTGCTCACGGTGCCTGCGAGCACCTCGACGAACTCGGGAAGGTCCGGGTGGTCGGGATCAATGCCGGTGGTCATGCAGTCCACGAAGGCGCGCCAGGTGCGGCCGATGTGCTGGGGATCTGGATACCAGCCGGGCTTGCCGTTTTTGACCATCTGCACGAGCGGTCCCCAGGTGCGGATTTCCTCCACGTTCTCCATGGTCATGACCTCGGCACCGGCCTTGGCCCAGCGCAGCATGACGAGGACGAGGCCCCGGATTCTTTTTTCGACGGGTTTGCCGCCTTTGGCCTTGCTGAAGTGTCGGCAGTCCGGTGAGAAATGCGCGAGGCCGATGGGACGGCCCTGGGTGATCTCGTCGGGGATGGCGTCGAAGACATCCTCCTGATGGTGCTGCGTCCACGGATGGTTGATGCGGTGCATGCCGAGGGCGTCGGCAGCGTGGTTGAAGGCGTGATCGACGTGGAGGCCTGCGCGCTCGATGCCGGTGGAACCACCGCCGCCACCGGCGAAGAAGTCGAGGATGAGTTTTTTCTGGAAGTAGCTCATGAGTGTGGATTTCCTTCTACTTTTGGAAACTGACGCACGCGCAGTGCCTCTGGCCATTCGGTCCAGTCGCCTCCTTTTTTGTCGCGCATGGCGATGAGGTGCTTTTGATCGCGGCCGGCTGCGACGGGATTGGTGCCGAGCTGCTTCACAAAGCAGGGCACGTCGAAGACGTCGCACTGGCTGACGATATCGCGGATGTCGTCGGTGTGGCAGTGGCGGGCCTTTTCTTTGCTGCCGCTCTCGCCGCCGGTGATGACCCAGTGAAACTTGGACTTGAAACTGAAGTCGTAGTGAACGGCGGTGAAGTCGATGGAGTCTAGCAGCGGCTCCATGCTCCAATAGCGCACCTTGGCGGGGATGTCGGCCAGGGCCATGTAGCGCTCGTCAAAGCGGCGCTGATTCTCTGCTGTGGCTCCGATCCAGACGTTATCGGGGGCGCGGCCGTCTAGCCATGAATCGATGAAATCATCGGCGCGATCGGACCAATGTCCTTCGCGGTATTTGAGTAGCTGTGACCGCCAGTTCTCAGGCCGTTTGGTGAGCAGCAGCCAGTCGAGATTGGGCGTTCTCTGGATCAGGTCGAGCAAGTCATAGAGCCACTCCATTGGCACTTCGTGGTCGAGCCAATCGGCGAGAGATGCGCAGAAGACGCGGGGGCGGATTTTGGGCATATCATCGGCGTAGATGTCGCAGTCCATGCACTTGCCGAAGGCGGCTTTTTCAAGCGTGTCACAGACGCAGAGCTTGTGGCAGCCGGGACATTGCAGGGTGATGTGCTTGTTCCAAAGCAGCGGCTCTTTCCAGTTGGCTGCGGAAGTGCGGCTGCGGGTGGCACCTTTGCCCCACGTCTCGTGGCCCCGGTATCTCAACACTCGGGCGCGTGTGCTGTTTTCGGCGTAGCAATGGGCACAGCCTTCACTGACTTTGGTGCAGCCAATCCAGGGGTTGAAGGTGTGGTGGCACCATTCGATCTTTGAGTTTTCAGCCATGGGCGTGTGTGGGGTGGTTGCAGGGGCTGGACTTGAACCCGCGCGGCGATGTCATGACACTCGCCGCCCGTGCGTGGCCCTGCGGTTTTGGAGCCGGGATCAGGACTCCTGCGTGGGTGCCGTTTCCGTCGGTGCCTTTGGATCGGCTTCACCGGCCTGTTGCTGCTCTTGCTCGGCGGCGGGTTTTTCCTCCGGCTTGACCTCCGGGTCTTCTGGCTTTGGCTCGACTTTGGGAACTTCGGCGGTCGTTTCTTTTTTGCCGCCGTGTTTGGGCGGCTTGGGTTCCTTGTTCGCCTTGTCGTCCTTTTTTTCGTAGGCCTCGAAGCGCTTCAAGATTTTCAGCACGTCGAGAACGTTGGTGTTCACGGTGTCGAGTGTGACGCCATCGCTCTCACTCTTCGAGATGGGTTCCTTGCCATCGGCGGTTCCGACGATGAATTCCGGGGTGCCATCCTGGATCTGGAAGGTGGCGAGGTGGACGTTGTGTCCCGTGGACTGGAGTTTTTGCACGAGGCTCTTCAACTGGTGATCGGCATCGTGTTCGAGGTTGCCCGTGGTGTGTCCCTGATGGTGGGGGCCAGTGGCTTTGATGATGAGGGTGTAGGTTGCTTTCATGTGGGTGTGGTGTGTGGGCTCATTGCGGCTGAGCGGTGGCCGTTGTGGCCTTGGAGGCCAAAGGCTTGAGGGGGACGGCGAGTCCTTTTTGGGTGCATTCCCACCGGCCGTCTGAATGCTGTCGGCATTCGATCTGCATGTTGCGTGTGAGACGCTCGTTCCGTCGCACCTGCACGTTGGAGGTGAGGCCATCTGGAGTGCTGACGAGCACCCAGATGGGGTTTGGGTAGATGCGCAGGACTGATAGCAAATGAACCTTCCCGGCGACTGGAGAGCGGGGCACGCCGCCCCCCTCTTTTTTTTCCAGACCGAGCAGCACAGGAAGGAATTTCAATCCAGCCTCTAGCCATGCAATGGAGCCATCCTCTGGGACGCGAATCCAATGCTCGCCGAGGACGCACCTTGTGCGGCGCAACTCTTCGATCACACTTGGAGCAACTCCATACTCGAGAGCTAACCGCACGTCCTCAGCAGCCATGATGACACCTCCAATGTGAAATTTTTTTCACCGGCCAAATCCAATATACAACGTCGGTGTTTGCCGACGAATCAGACCCCCTCCCCCCCTCAATCAAAAACAACCGCACCCGGGCCAAATCAGCCCACATCCGAGGTGCAAAGCGCCACAAATCAGACACACGGCCCAGCCAGCCGAGCGTGACACTGGGTAAACATCCCGCCAACCAGTGAATCAGGTATCCAGCGAGCACCACGCGCGGGTGGATCGAGTCGCGCCGGGCCGCACGACGCGGCGCAATACGCACTTTTTCCGGCACCCGGAAACCATTCTGCGCACCCGCCTCAGCTCGTGCTGCCTGCCACGGTGTGAGAGGGACAATAAACTGCTCCACAGGAATTTTCATGCCGCCTTAGCCGCCTCCTCGGACACACGCTTGCGACGGATCGCCGGACACTTCCGCTCACGCACTGGCAGGTGCTTGGGCAAAGCCCATATCACAGACTCCAGCACGCGCCGCCTGCCGTAGATCATCACACTCGGGATCTCCCCGCTGCGGATCCACAGATTCACCTGCGCCACACTGTAGCCGATGAACTCCGCAAACTCAGACACCCACAGGGGACGGGGCAGCCGAGTGCCAAGCAGCCGCTGCAAATCACGCTCCGCGATCATCCACACGCCTGGCTCGCCTCGCATCTCCGCATGCGGCCAAAGACTCCGCCGAAACTTCTCCAGCTCCAGCGACCGCCGCACAACGCCCTCGTCCACATCCAGCCACGTCGCCACCTCCAGCGCCGTGAACCACGCCGCGCGCGGCCTGCCACGCTTCAGCGGCGGCAGCGCATCAGCCAGGCCCAAAGCCTCAGCCGGTTGCTTCTTAGATGACAATTTCCCAGGCATCGCAAAAAAAAGAAAAAAGGGGGCGGCGGGGATCAGCGCGGGCCAAAGGGCCACACGCGCGCATCGTCCAGATGCTCCAGCAGTCGTGCCAGACGCGACATCACACGCACCGCAGCCCAAAGCAGCGCCAGACCCAGGACCACGCCCAGAACCCACCAAAAAAAGAAAACGGGGGCCGCCAGCATCATGACCGCACCTCCAGCGCTCGACGTTCACCATCACAGATGGCCCGATATTCCTCCCAGGCCGCCGGCGTCATCTGCACCACGCCTAGCGCAGCACAGCCCACAGGCAGACAGCCATTCGGCAGCGGAAAGCCCGCCACAGCCTCAAAGCCCGCGCCCATCCACACATCGTGCGCAGTAGGCCTTGGTAAATCGGGTTTCAATTCGGGCAAGCTGCTGCCCTTGGTCGATGTAAAAGTCGATTCCAGAATCTCAGTCATAAAAAAAGAAAAAGGGGGCCGCGAAGCTACTCGCCCTCGCCGTGCCGGATCGGCACCACCGAAAGCCAAAAAAACACGCCACCGCCCAGCAGCAGCCACAGCGACAGGATCACATCAGCCGCACTCATGAGCTGGCAGCCTCCGTTAGAGCCTCTTGGATGGCCTCCAGCACGCAATACGGGTCACGCGTCAGAAACCGGCGCACCAGCTCCACCACCGCGCCAGACTCATCACACGGAGCAGGCGGCAGACCATCCACCGACCGCAAAAACACCTCCAGCGACCGCAGCGCCTCGACTCCCTGGCGACTACCGCGCAGAGCTTTCGTTGCCTCCGTCAAAGTCACGCCTGAAGCGCAGCCTCACGGCCAGCGCCCTCCGGCAAAGCGATCAGCCCCTTGAGCTGCCAGCGGATGCGCAGATTGCGCACCTCCTCAGCCAGCTCAGCCTGCACAGAGCGCTCGATGGGAGCCTCCGCCGTCCGCGCAAAGGTGCTCAGCTCCTCTTCCAGCTCCGCCAGAGCTTTCGCCCTCACGTCAGCCAGGTCATTCAGGTCAAAAACAGTCGGATTCGTGTCCATGGGGGCGATATTTGCATAATGCAGCATGCCGCGCAAATTAAATTTGATTATTTTGCAACAAGATGCATTTTGCAAAATGGATGAACCTCCAAAAACCACTCCAAAAGCCGCCAAGATCCTCGCCGGAGCCTTGGAAATGCACGGTTGGGACCAACTCAAACTCGCCGAACTCAGCAAGGTTAACCGGGCCACCGTCTCCATGCATTTGGCCGGCCAACGCATCATCAACAACGATCACCTCGCCGCCTACATGGCCGTCCCGCTCGACAACGCCGAAAAGGTCATGCTCCTCAGCGCCTGGCTGCAAGACACCCTACCTCTCGAAGCCCAAGAAATCGTCCTCAGCAACCACACCAGCACCGTCCGCGAAGAAGTGCAGACCTGGCGGCCCGGCATCAGCCCCGAGCAGCAAAGCATGCTCCGATTCTGGGCCGACAAACTCGCCGCCGACGACGAGCTAGACTCCATCTTCGCCGCCATCAGCCGCAAAGCCGGCTGGAAAATATGAACGACAAGGATCAGGCGACCGATGGGGCGCATGACGAGAATCAACCGCCGAAGTCCAAGTGATATGAGCGAAGCAATCCAAACTGAAAAGTCCGGCAGCAGCGCCCCATCTGGTCGCCTGCATCCGATTGTTGGGTGGCTTTTTTGCATGTTGCGCGGGCATCGTGTGTTCTCATTTCGCGCTCCAGGTGAATGGTCATTGCGCCGCTGCGACGATGGCGACGTGGAAGCTGAATGCGTGGACTGTGGAAAGACATTGAAGGCTGAATACGGACTAGCAATCCCCGGCTTTAGACTCGGCACGTTTCGCAGTCCACCCAACGACCAAGTGCAGCAACCGCATGGGCGGGGGAAGACTCAACCGGAGGAATAATATGCCGAATCACAGAAAACTCAGAGAGGAACAGGAAGGCCTATGCGGTTGGCTGCCACGCCTGGTTCGCCGTTGGCGGTGGGCAAGGCGTGAACGGGCCATCATCCGCAACTGTGGATGCGTGACCTACTGCCCGAAGTGCCACGACATGCTCAACGATCAAGCCTACTGGCTGGCGAGCAACGGCGACGGACTAGGCACCTACAAATGCCGCCTCTGCGGGAATGTCAGCGAGTGGCATTTCGGCATCGCTCCCGTGGCGATGCTGATCTACTCGGCGCACACGAATGATTCGGCGAACGCTTTGCGTCAGGCACGCGCCGCGAAGGGCGTGGATGACATGACAGGCTAGCTCCGGCGCGTTGACCTGCACGCAATGGTTCGTCCCCGTTTCCCACGACTCCCGCAAAAGATTTTTGAAATAGATGTTGCATTGTATAGCGTGGGCGCTATACTAATATCACGCTCAACCGAGCGCAGTTAAACAACTCAACTCACCAAATATATGACCGCTACCAACTACCACAACGAAACTGTCACCTTCACCGTCGGCCAAACTGTCACCCACGTCACCGACGAAGGCGAAATGGTCAAGGGCACCGTCAAGGCATTGGTTGCCCCCGACGCTCTGGAAATCGACTTCGAGGACGGCGAAGAAGGCACCGAAAACACCAAAACCTGCTTCTAATGCGCCTCCAAGTTTCCGCCACCAACGACAGCGAGTTCGCCAGCCGCATGGCCTATACGGTCTGGGCATACCTACATCGCTGCTGCCAGAAAATCGGAGAGGCAAAAATCGTGGGAAATATTGAGTTGCGCCCAGGCTTCGTAGGCGAGTCAGAAGTCGAGCAAGTCCCGACGGCGCTGGCTTCGGCTATTTGGCGCGTCAGTGGACGCTACGAAGACGGTCGAAGAATAACGTGCCTCGTTCGCGTGAAAGTCGGCGAGCATGAACTCGACGACGATGCCGAGTTCATGGAATACCTCAGCCTGTGGCCCAAGGGACTGTTATTCCTTAAAATTGTAGGAGGCCACGTGGTCCGTTGGACTGAACCTGAGCAAGCGCTGGAATACCTCAATGGTAGCAAGTTCCCAGAACCACTATGAACGCCGCCAGCTACAAATCCGAGCGCCAACGGCGCGGCACGTTGAAGGGCGTTGCCGCGCTACTCGGCAAACACTGGACGACAATCGCCCGACGCGAGTCCGGCGAGATCACGTTTGACCGCGAGATGTGGCTGGCCCTGTGCTCGCTGCCGCTCCGAAAAACGAAAGACTCCCGCAAGGGGACGAACGAAACCAGCTCTGCCACTGGCGGGGCGAAACCAGCATCTAAATTATGAAAGACTCATCCCCGCCAGTTGGTCAGCAGCGTATGGTTCAGCGGTGCAAAATAAGTATCGCTGAGCATGGGGTCTCGTGGGCGGACGGGCATCCTGCCTGCGGACGCCGCGTGACGCATAGGATCGCCAGCGGAACACTGATGTGCTCCTACCACGCCAAACAAAAGTGCTGGAGCAAGTATCACCCTGAGCCGCTGAACGGCATGGATGAGAGGGCGCGAAGCTCGACATCCGAAACCACGACAAAACCTTTATGAGCGCTCCTTCTCCATCCAATTGTTCTCCTTCCGAAACGTGGGAGACTTTCAGACAAGACGACCCCGACCGTTGGTGCGTCCGCAAAGGTCGCATTGTTAGCGATCTGAAATTCTTCAACATTCAAGATGCCGGAGAGCTGGCCGAAATTCTAAATGAGAAGGATGAGGCGATTTCCGCCTGTGAAAAAATCATGGACGCGATAGCCGGTCATACTGACTGGCATCCCTCCCCTTATGTGGATGAAGACAACTGGAATGAGGAGGCTCACGTCGAGCCGACGATCACGGTCGCTGACTGTCGGGCGATCAAGGAGGTGCTGCGAAAGGCGGGCAAGCTGGAGCAATACATGCCATGAAGGAGAACGTCCCAGGTGTGCCAGCGGCGGCTGCACACTCCGAATCAACCAACAAGCCAAGCCCGCCGATTGGCACCAACGACTAGTTACAATTTATGGATAACCGAATTTTCAACGTCAACGGCGAGGGCGAGCAAATGCTGCTCGATACCCTCAAACTTGTTTTCACTCAGGAGGGCGACAACACCACCTGCAAGGCGTGGAAACAGACTGACGAACACGGCCTGCTGTTGCTGTGGTGGCATGAGGACCGCGACAAAACCAACCCATTCCCGGCCCCGATGACGGCTGAGCAGTGTTTGCCATTTGTGACGGCCTGGCTGAAAAGCGACGCCGCGAAGAAGGTGAAGCTGGATGGGTGGGACGCGTCAACCGATCACGATGGCAGCAATGGCGCGGGCTGGCGTGTGTATTGTGAAGATTGGGGGCACGTAGCTGGACGCTCTGATGCCATCTGCGCGATCAAGCCTGTAGTGCTGTGGTTCGGTAAATAATTGTAACGCTTCGCTCTCCCATGAGGAGGGCGGAAAAGAGCAACTATGACACTTACGACATCAACGCCCGACGAATTGGGAGCAGCACATGGTTGTGCTTCTTCCGAGTGGAAGCCTGACTATTCTGTGACGCCTCGCCGAATCGTGTGCGCCGCCATGCTCAAAGAGGGGCGAATCATCACGGGAGCACGTCACTACGACAAGATCATGCGGGCGCAAATGGAGGCGTCTGAAGGCATAGCGTGGTGGAAAAGCTGCACCCAGGGATTCATCGACCAGTTTGGCGACTTCCTGAACCGCAAAGACGCCTGGAAAATCGCGGAAGATCAAGGGCAAATCCGGCGCGAAGTATCAACCCCAGGCACGCTTTACAGCGAGAACCTGTATTAGCACAACGACCAGCGTCAGGCGACGGCGAGCACTTAGCCATGAATACACCACCGACCAACTTCGAGCCGTTGCCTGCACGCGCTGGTTCTGTGACGGCTGCGGAAATAGTGGCCGCGCTGCTGGCGAATCCGTATCCGCATGACCTCATGACTATCCGCCGAGAAGTCGAACGCGAATGGGGAGACGAGGAAGTAGCCCGCGAAGAAATGGACGCCTACTGCACTCAGGAAGCGATGATGGATGCACGGCGGAAGTGGACAGCCGCACAAGATGCCGCCCGCGAGTGGCTGAGTTCACAGAACGCAGAGGTATCCCACGGAGACCGAGAGCGCCAGCCCGATGCAAACCAGACTCACAATCAACCCTAAAACTCAACAGCAAGGCGGGTCTCCGTTGGGATGACCGTCTTGTTAGCCTCTTCAAAATTATGAGCGTATTAGCATGTTCCAGATACCGATGCACCAGCATCATGTGCGACCGATATTCCCCCCGTTACGGCTATCTCTGCGGAGACTGCTTCGCGGAATTGGTCGATGAGGGCGAGGATGTCGATATAGACGACTTCCTGCACTCCGAACCGTCGCAACGGACGGATAAACCAGACACCTTCAAAAAATGGAACGATGAATTTTCCATTGGCTAACG
>Ga0075163_10014893_pt1 | contig 10024 bp, 9 predicted proteins | sample JI1023141ADNA_FD_71478 | JGI IMG/M metagenome (GOLD analysis project Ga0075163, IMG submission 71478) | Wastewater effluent complex algal communities from Wisconsin, to seasonally profile nutrient transformation and Carbon sequestration -... | ecosystem: Engineered > WWTP > Effluent > Algae... | reverse complement strand
TTTGAATTCTTGTATTTTTGAATTCTTGTATTTTTGAATTCTTGTATTTTTGAATTCTTGTATTTTTGAATTCTTGTATTTTTGAATTCTTGTATTTTTGAATTCTTGTATTTTTGAATTATACTTGTGCATGGCAAAAATAATTACCGTTGCACATCAAAAAGGAGGAGTAGGAAAAAGTACGTTGACTCTCAATTTGGGATTATTGTTTCAAGTTAAATTACGAACTGCAATCATTGACACGGATTTGCAGGGTAGTTTAATTGATCTTAAAAACATGAATTTGACTGTTTTAAATAAAATACCTGTTAATGATATTCCATTACTCGATTTTGATCTAATACTAATAGATACACCACCATACTTATCAGACATATTACAACAACTACTTCAAATATCTGATTTTGTTTTAGTGCCTAGCAAAGCTGGTTTTTTTGATGCTATGGCGATTCATTCAACTCTGAATCTTATACATGGGGCCATGTTAAAAAACGAAATTCTAAAATCTGGAATTGTTTTGAATATGGTAAAAAATAGTTCCAGTATTACCAATGAGGTAAAATGTTTGTTTGAAAATACAAAAACGCCGTTGCTGAAAACAATGATTCACGATAGAGTTAGTTTCACTCGATCTCCTATGACTGGAGGTGTTTTGAACAGTGATGATGATAAGGCGATTGAAGAAATTTATTTATTAGCCGAAGAGATTTTAAACGAATTATAATGAAAAAAGATTACTTGAAAAATATAAATGATTTGTCTGAACAAATCAAAACTGAGGCTCCCAAAACTCCAATTCAACAGGTAAAAGCAGTTAAAGTAAAAATATCGGAGGATAATGGACATTTTAGCATTTGGATCCCTAAAGACTTATTAAAACGAGTAAAAACATTCGCTATTCAAGAAGACATGCCAATCAAAGAAATTGGAATTAAAGCCCTAGAGCTTTATCTATCTAATCTACATCCTTAGCGTATGTTTTCGTTCCATTGGGCTTCAAACCCCTACACCCAGGTAATTACATTTTCGGTGGGTTCTTGCTCGTAGGAAATCCATCCTAGCTCACTGATTTGCTGTGGCGGTCGGTTTTCTGTAGGATAAGTCCATTCATGCAGCAGTACATTGCCATCCCAGAGGTAGCGGGTAATGGTTTTCAGCGTAATCTTAGCCGTTCGTCGCCCTAGGGCATCATATTCAAAATCTGTTTTACCACCAGTAGGATCAACGACCCATTTGAGCGTGCCATTTGTAGCTCCAACAGTGTGGGTGCCAGCGTTTATTGGGGTTGATCCTATCTAACCTTGATAATCTTCAAATAATAAAAACATATTTTTAGAAGGGTCTTTTAAAGCTATTTTCTTTCCCAATGGATACTCGAAAACTTCATCATTTAACAAAACCCCATTCGAGTGTATTAGTCTTTTCTTTAGTGTTTGAAAAATACGTTCACAATCATCGACCTCAAGACTAAATAAAGGGGTATTAATGATATTTGTTACACCTTCCCTGAGAAGTAAAAAAACGCTCGGATTGCTTTTATATATTAAACATATATTACCCATTCCGTAATCTTGATAAAACTCAAACATTTCTATATCCTCACAGTAAAATTTCTCAGCTTCTCTAGTGGATGAAACTATTAATTCTATTTTTATTTTTTTCATATTTCAATTTTTAACGACAACAAAGAACTTTTACTCTCATCTCTCCAATTGTTTCCCCATTGGCAAATTTTTTGAGTTTAATTTTTGGGGTCCTCATCTCTTTGATAGCCTCCTGTTCTGCTTGGTAAAAAGGACTCCTTACAGCTCTACCATCCGTACCTATATCGACTACTTTATAACCATTTGCAAGCTTATCTTTCAACCATTGCTTATTCCAGTCCACTGCTTCTTGAAACTTAGCTTCTGGCATTCCTGGAGATAAGTCACCACCACGCCATTGATTTTTTGGAACCATCATACTCTCTGCGTTGTATCCTTGAGATCGCAATAACCTCGTTGCTTCATCTACCGCTTTTTGTCCTTCTCCAATTACAACAATTGATGATAATCCGAAAACATCAGTCCATCTATTGGAGTCATGAACATAACCGTATAAATTAGCTCCTCCATGCAACCCAATCGGATCCTGACTTAAATACAACCCACTGAACGAATCATAATACCTAAACCGATTATAATACAACCGACCAAGTCCTACATCTTCATACTGTCCAGGTTGCCTAAAGGGAATAAATCCTCTTTCTCCTTGTAGATTTCTCAGCCTACCATAGATATCATAATCGGTTTCCCAAACGATTGCACCTTTATCATCAAAACATTGAACAGGGCGACCTAAGTAATCAGAGACAATACTGTATCGTTCGCCGTTGATCAGTTTAGCGATCGGCGTGTAGCTGCCTTCCTCATAAACCCAAGTCGTTACATTCTCTATGGGTTCTTGCTCGTAGGAAATCCATCCTAAATCACTGACTTGTTGTTGCGGTCTATCTTCGGTGGGATAAGTCCATTCGTGCAGCAACACATTGCCATCCCAGAGGAATCGGGTGATGGTTTTCAGCGTAATCTTAGCCGTACGTCGTCCTAAAGCATCATATTCAAAATCTGTTTTACCACCAGTAGGATCAATGACCCATTTGAGTGTGCCATTTGCATTCCACTTGTAGTGCCAGCAGTGCGGTCTCCAGCGTGTATCTAGGTTGTTACCCTCTAGTTTGAAGGGGCTTTTTAGTACAAGATTGCCTAGGCTATCGTAGTGGTAATACCCACGCTCATCTTTGGTAAGTCGGCCTCCACTTTCGTATTTACGGTCGCTGCGGTCAAATGTTTCATACAAGTTGCCGACCGCATCGGGACTTTTATATTCCGTTGGGTTGTCTGCACTCACCAATTGGTTCAGAGCATCGTAACGGTAATTTACGCTGCAGTTTTTAAGCTGGTCGTAGCTATGCAACAGATGATTTGCCGAGTTCCACTCATACTCCCGCTTGTAGCATTCTCTACCAAAGCCAGTTTTTACGATATGGTTTGTGGGCCTGCCAGCCTTATCATAGGCCAATTGGCTTTCTACTCCGCCTGTAAAATTGTAAGCGGTGACCTGCCCATGGCTATTGCGCGCGATATGGGCTTCCCAAAGTTTGTCTTGCTGGGCCGCTTGTATGTGGTTTAATTGCCCAAGTGTATCATAGTTTTGGGTGATATCGGCTCCCAGGGTACTGCTTATACGGGTTCGCGAGCCATTTTTATCGTACTCCGAGTTGATGGTATGTCCAGCGTCGCCTATTCCGCGGTCTTGCTTTTCGGCAATGATGCGTCCGTAATTATCTCTTTCTAGATGGATACGGTTCTGTTCGTTGTATGCACTGACGAGTTGCCCTTCTTTGTTGTAGCCGTAGGTTTCCCAGGTACCGTCGGCATAATCAACATAGCTTAATCGGCCGCCATTGTAGCGGTAGCTGGTATTCATGCCTCCGGGGCCTTTCATATTGGTAACCCGCCCGGCACCGCTATGCTGATACTGTTTGGTGATGCCATCAAAGCCCGTTTCGGCAATGACATGACCTAGTGTATTGCGCGTAAAGGTATATTCCTCGTCGTGCTCGTTCACAACCTTGGTCAGGCGTTCCATGCGGTCGTAATCAAAAAACACGCGGCTATTGCCCTGAGTGCGGCGTTGCAGACTACCCAGGGGGGTATAGTCAAAACGGACGGTATCCATGTCATAGCGACCGATCTCTATGACCTCATCATAGGCATTGTATTTTAAGCTCTGGGAACTCCCATTGTCGCGTATACGAGTAACTCGCCCAAGCTCGTCGTATTCATACTGTGATAATAGATTGTCTTTACCGTCCCTAACGTTGATTACATCTCCCAGGAAGTTATGATACCAGCGTACCTGCTTGCCGTTGCCTTTTAGTTCGATCAGGTTATGGTGGGGGTCATAAGCTAGTTCGAGTAGCTTATCGTCATTTTTTATGGTAGCGGGCAAACCCTGTGGGGTATACGTGTACTGGGTGATGCTCCTATCGGCATGGATTACGGCACGCAGCTGTTTGGTATTTTCGTAATAGGTATACGTTTCCTGCTTACCTCCTGGGCTGACACTTATCAAGAGTCTGTCCTGATCATCATACATATAATGCTGCATGGTTAGATCAGGGTACGTGATTTTCGTGGTAAAGCCCTTTTCGTTATAGTCATAACCAGTCAGATTACCATCCTCATCAATCTCTCGGTACAGCTCGTTGTACTGGGTGTACTGAAAAGTCTTAGAACCTACTCGGGGACCTAGGGGATTTATGATGCGTGTGACCAGCTGCTTTTCATTATAGCAGTAAGTGGTGACTCCCCCTGCTGAATCCGTAATCCGGTTATAGCCCTTTTCAGGGTTGTATGATAGCCATCCTTCTTGCCACCCGTCATCGCCCCAGGTGTGCACGCAGCGGTCTAACTGATCATATTCCCAGTAGAAACTGTGGCCATTTCGATCGGTTTTTTTGACCATCAAGTGACCCTGGTAAGCAATATTGGTAGACTTGCCTAAGGCGTCGGTAATGTTGATCATATTGCCCTGAGCATCGTATGCGTAGCTGATTTTCCTTTGCTGACCCATGGATGATAGGATGGTAGCGGAGGTGATCCGTCCTTTAAGATCAGTTTCTACGAGTATTTTACGCCCCGCACTATCGGTAATGTGTGTTAATGCGTTGCCATCATAGGTAAACTCAATCTGAGCAGCTTCGCGTGTGATGCGGGTAAGTTTATAATACCCCGCATTGAATCTAGAAAAATGATAAAGTAGGTCTTCTTCATGATCGTATACTTCGAAGCTTTCGTAGTGGCGGGTAACGGTTATTTTTTCAGCTCGGAGATAAAAAGGTTCTGCAATGTTTAGCTCTGGTATTGCTACCACGCGACCATCGGCCATGCGTAAACCCCAAGATTCATCTTCGGGGTAATGTTGCATCTCGCGGTCATAAGCCCAGTGGCATCCGTGTCCTAAAAGTCCTTGATAAGCCGAGTCGGAGTACCAACTACGTTTCCACTCGAGGGGAATAGGGCCGGGTAAGGTAAAATCGGTGCCGTCATATATCACTGCACCATTCACAAAGTTAACAGGTTCAAAACCCGCATGGCACAGTGCCCTACTGAGACTGTTAGGGCCTACGGCTTTTTTCAGCACTTTAGCAACGACTTTCTTTACACCTTTTAAAACAGCGCCAAATCCAAAACCCATAGCCATAATTTTGGCCATACCACCCCAATCGGGTATATAAGGTCCGCCCACATTTACTGGAGGTCCTGAAGGAATGGGGAGTGAATAGGCAGTAGGTGCAAACAAGGTGGGGGTAACCTTCCACGCTTTCTTTGTACCAGGCTGTAAGGATAAGGGAATCCCGGTATCACTACAGGTCATAACCATGTAGCCTTTGGGCGACAGGCGGCTACCATCGGCAAACACATTCTGGCTGGCAAAGAAATTCATAGATTGATGACCAATAATGGGAGTCATTAGCCATGGAGGCGTGAATAAAGGGATGTGTACTAAAGTCATCAGGATACCGCTGGTATCGGATACACCTCTAGGAACACCATTGATATTTACCGTAGAGCCTATATGGGGAATATAGGCCATAGGATCCAATACCATGCCCATGTAGGGATGAAAAGGGTTGTACGGGGGTAAGGTGGTAAAATGGACATCTAAACCAACGACGTAGGTAAAATGATTGTTTACTGGTAGCATTAAAATTATTTTTTGTTAAGACACATATTCCTCAGGGGCAATGGCGAAATTCTTTTTGGCACTTGCTTTCCAATCTTCACCATACAGGTGCTGCATCCGAGATTCGATGTCATTCTTTTCGGCTTCTTTACAAAATTTAAGATAATGATAGGCTATGATTGGAAACCCTGAACCAAGCAGCAATTCATCATCCTGTGCATATCCTATCGGAAATGCCTTTTCAGCAATTTCGCTCACCTTGCTTTTCTTGTGTTTTGAGGCTACAAATAAGGCATTTTGGAATGCCGATATAGAAAGACTATCCTGTTTGTGTTGGATGTATAAATCAGCTTGTTTTTCAAACCATAGGATACTCTGGTCATGCTTTTTCTCAATATTTAAATAAGCAGCTTTGTACCCATAGAGCTGAGCGAGCAAACCAGAGGCAGCCATTTCCGTTTCTGGATTATCCAGCAAGGTGCTTGCGGTGGTCATCCCTTGGTCGAGTAATTGGTGGATTTTTTCAGTGGATTTAAACCCAAACAAAAAGCCAGCATAAAGAATATGCGCCGATGCCCAAAGTAGTGTATTACCACTTTCCTGTGCGCATGTTAAGGCCTTTTTACCCCATTCATCTACACCCCGTTCATTGCCCTCCTTTGCTGATTCTGCCATGGCAAAAACGTATTGCCTGAACGCCACGTTAGGATCATTAGGATCACCCGAAGTAGCTAGTTGTTTATATACATTCTGAGCATCATAGCATTCAGTTGCAGAAATGGTGATTCTTCCCTTTTCTTCCTTGCCAAACAATCGCTCGTATTTTTCATTATCAAGCTCATCTGTTATCATTAAAGCCACATCTTTAGGCAATAAGGTTAACATTTTTTCTATCCAATTGATGTAGTCCTTTTCGCTGGAAACTGCATAGGGGATTAATCCAAAAACGAGCTTTCTATTTTTACTGCTATATTTTTTAAAACTTTGTAAAAGAGCAGCCAATAAGTAGCTGTTTTCTTCCTGATGATGTTCTTCTGGGCTTAGTAATTCCCATTGCTCCTTTAAAAGAGGATGATCCTCCCATAGGGGTAATCCTTTATCCTGCACTTCCATGGCAAATAGTTCTAACCAGTCTTTGACTAGAAAATAAGCATAGGAATGCCCTTCCTGGAAAGGCGTAAAGAAAATAATAAAAGTTTCTTCCAGACTGCCATGAACTGAAGATTCTACCTTTAGGAACCCTTTAAAAATATCTATACCATCTTTTTTAATTAACCATCTAATCAATTGATAATCCCGGTTATTGATCTCAGTTTGCCATTTGTCCTGCAATGAGGATATAGCAACTGCTATTGCATTATGATTATTCATACGTATAATAAATGTTTATCATTCACCTCTGCTAAAAAGCAGAGCGAAAATAGAGCGCAATGATCGCAATTATTATTTAAAAGAGATTAAATAAATATTGTTTTTCAATAACTCTTAAATCCACACTTATTAGGTAGGATCAAGGAATATAGGGGGGAGTTTTGGGAACAGCGTTACATGCCAGGTTCTTAAATTATATATATGACTATATATACGCATATATACATGTTATGCTGAACAGTATGGAGTAAAGTGAGCCGCCGTGACGTCTGATCATCACGATCTAAAAACACTAATATATTGTCTATTAAACATTTAGTCAATATATATAGCTGTATATATCATTTGTCGCTTTTGCTATTGCAAGATGTGTTTTTGTATATACAAAAACTCTTGCTGATAGATACAAAAAGTTCGCGACTCACTTTTAAATTTCAAACTGGTTAATCAAAATGGCCCTCAATAATTAAACGTTTTCAAAACACCTTTTCATCCGATTTGCCAAATCAAAAATTGCCTCTTTTCTGATAAAAATATCTCTCCCGACACCCTCAGTTGCCATTTCATCAAGACCACCTATTAACATCAAAAGCTCATCTGTATTTATATTACTATAGCTTGTACTGGGCCGTTTTTCAGCCTCTATTTTCAAGCTTCTGTTCTGTTGAAGAAGATTGATTTTTTCCTTCTTTAGCTGTTCTAAATCATCAGTCAGCTTTTGATTCATATTAACCACTTCTTGTACTTGATCTTCTGTTACCCCTGATACTGAAACACTTTTGTTTTCTAGTAAATCCAACATCCTGTTAAGCTTATTTTTTTCAATAGCCTTGATAATTTTAACGATGCGTTCTATCCCATTTTTGGTCTCTTGAATCAAAGGTGCTTGCAAACTATCTGGGTTAATTCCTGTGAGCTCAAAGTACTTCACCATCGATTCTATATAAGCCGGGAAAGACTTTTTACCACGTAAATAATTCAGTTTTGAATAAAGTATATCAGCCAATCTGATTGATTTAAAATCTGCCATTGTTCCAATTTTTGATTTTGAGGTAATATATAAAAAACACACATTTGCATACAATAATTTAATGCATTAAAAACCTCATACACAAAATATTATAACTAAACATGCATACAATTTGTATGCATACACGTATACCTGACAATTTATAAATAGCTGAAAATGATCAGACTTGTCTGATGTACCGTATCCTATACGGTACCTGCTTGCTTTTCCATTTCTCTATTCGCTACCCGCTCATAGAATGGAAAAACGAGCCCTCACACATGCCCCTAAAATCACGTCAAAATCCGTAGAGTTGAGTTAATAGTTTGCTAGGCCCTTCGCTCATTTGCGGCCTATCTCCTTCGGCAGATTTCAAAGCATCTAGGGGTGCCTTGCTCAAGACTCAAACAGCAAAAAGAAAAAATGAGATGAGGGAGTAGCTCTGTTTTATACTTGTACCCATAATTGAAAAATGAGTTACGAATTTTTTGTCCCCTACACGACTGTGTAGGCAAGAGTTTTTGTGCGCACAAAAACACATCTTGCAATAGCAAAAGCGACAAATGATATATACGGATATATATTGGTGGCTTTGTGCCCCTCCCGAAGGATATCTCATGGATGATCTAAAGAATTATCAATAAAAATTCATTATATTTGTGTACCAATTATGGTACACAAATACCAATACAAATGAGAATAATCGAAACAACCAGTAGGCAGTTTAGAGATAAGCAGAAAGATTTTTTTGACATGGCTGACAACGGAGAAAAAATCGTTATTAAGCGAGGGAAAAAGCAGGCTTACGTACTCACACCTGTGTCTGATGATGACCTATATTTTTCTCCAGAAATGATTAAGCGTATAAAGAACTCTGTGAAGGAAGTTAAACAAGGTAAATTTAAAACCTTTAACAGTACAGAAGAACTAGAAAAATACCTTGGGTCTCTCTGATGTACAAAATAGGTCTTTCAATACAAGCCGAAGAGGATTTGTTGAGTTTAAAGAAGTCAGAACCAAATGCTTATAAAAAAGCTCTTGAGCTTATCCAAGAACTTGCACTACACCCTAAGACAGGCACAGGCAAGCCACAACTAAAAAAGTATGATTTAGCGGGCTTATATTCTCGTAGAATAACACAAAAGCATCGATTGGTATATTCAATTGATGACCATGTCGTAACTGTTTTTGTCATCTCCGCAAAAGGGCATTATGATGATAAATAGTCACCTAACAAAAAGTACTATGCATTATCCTATACCTGTTTGCGACAAATGATATATACAGACATATATATATATATATAACTGCCATCCAGCAACATATCTCCTAGCGATACAGGGGTTTACACTTACAACCTCTCTTTGTATTCATTTGTTATATCAAGCGCGTGCGAGACAATTTTGGAAATTTCAGATGAATGGGCCGCTTCTTCCATCGCTGACACAAGTTCGGCTAAAAGCAATTTTTTATCTTTTGAAATGATTCTTTTTTTCATCAATAAGCTCAATGCCTTCGTTAACCGTTTTTTGGTTTTTTCCAGATGCTTGTCAGGTGTTCCGAAACCTTTAGATGACATCCCTTCTTCAGATAATATTAAATTGTAAAGTTCAGGATAACGATCATTATGTCCACTACCCCGCGACCTATTTATCAGGGTTTCAAAAGATAAACCTTCAACGTAATGTTTTACTTCCGTAACTGCCGTATTTGTCATCTTAATATCTAGGTTAATGATACTATATATCGTCAAATACTATGCCATTTAGTGGGTGAAGAAAACGTACGCTAAGGAACTACAAAATTAATTTTGTAGTTCCTTAGCGTACTTTAATTCCCCTTTCGTCAAACGACCCCGTATTGCTTACTACCACATCAGTGATACTTATATCGCGCTGTTCTCGCACTTTATTC
>Ga0075163_10014891_pt1 | contig 10025 bp, 7 predicted proteins | sample JI1023141ADNA_FD_71478 | JGI IMG/M metagenome (GOLD analysis project Ga0075163, IMG submission 71478) | Wastewater effluent complex algal communities from Wisconsin, to seasonally profile nutrient transformation and Carbon sequestration -... | ecosystem: Engineered > WWTP > Effluent > Algae... | reverse complement strand
CACTTCCTTGTAAAGATAGTGAGGACTCGCCTGAGCGGTGCAAGTAACAACGAGGTCGTTGATGCAGACGTGGCCAGGCAGTGTGGCACAATAGTAAACCACATCTGCAATGTCTTGAGCTGATAAAGGAGTATACCCTTCGTATACGTGGTGTGCTTCCGCTTTGTTCCCCTTGAATCGAACAAGCGAAAATTCAGTTTCTGCGGCACCTGGATGTATGGCTGTTACTTTTATTCCATAAGACAACAAATCGATGCGCATGGAAGTACTGATGGCATCCACTGCTGCTTTACTGGCACAGTACACATTTCCATTTTTGTATACTTCCTTACCAGCAATGGAGCCTATATTGATAATATGCCCTTTTTTACATTGTGTCATGTGGGGAATAATCGCTCTGCTCACGTACAGCAAACCTTTTACATTGGTGTCAATCATGGTGTCCCAATCATCGATACTGGCATTTTCAAAACCCTCTCGCCCCAAAGCGAGCCCGGCATTATTCACTAAAATATCTATTTTATGCCATGCAGTGGGTATTTGCTTGATGGCATCAGACACCTCTTGTTTATTTTGAATATCAAATACAAGAGGCAATACGTGCACCCCATGCTTTTGTTGAAGGTCCTTTGCGAATGCTATTAACTGCGCTTCCCTGCGCCCTGTTATGATGCAATTATATTGAGCTGCTGCAAATATTTCGGCTATCGCTCTCCCAAAACCAGAAGTTGCACCAGTAATGAAAATAATAGGATTCATAACCTGAGTTTGATTAATTATTTAGAAAATAAACGTTTAAATGGTCACAATCTGCACATGGCTACCAATCTCCACTCGCTCCACCGCCACCGAATCCACCACCGCCAAATCCACCAAAACCGCCACCGTCATTTGAAGATCCTCCTCCCCAGCTGCTACCGCCTCTACCACTACCACCCAATATAGATCCTAACAAAATCCACCAAAATGGACTTGCCTCTCCACGCCCTCCAATCACTTGGCTTCCTCCTCCTCCTCCTTTGTTGATGCGCGAGATGATCACAATCACGATGATGATCAGCAGGATAATAAATATCTCTCTGCCTCCTCCATTTCCTTTTTTTGGATTTGTATTTTTATACTCCCCTTTGGTATATGAGATGAGGGCATTGGTACCTTGTTCCAGTCCCTGATAATAATTACCTTCTTTGAAACTAGGTTTAATTTGATTTTCAATAATACGTCGAGCGATGGCATCTGGCAATGCACCTTCAACTCCATAGCCCGTTTGAATGGTCACTTTGCGATCCCATAAGGACACCAACAATAAGATGCCATTGTTATTCTTTTTACCCCCAATCCCCCATTTTTGAGCTAAACGAACACCGTAGTCGGCAACATCATATCCATCCAGAGATTTAACGATCACGACGGCTATTTGCGTTGAGGTGGAATCATCAAAGGCAACCAGCTTTCGCTCTAACAGGTTGGCCTGTTGATCAGATAAAGTATGTGTATAATCCGCCACCAGACGATTTGGTTTCTCAGGAAAAGTTTGAGCAAACGACAAATAAGAAACAAGAATAAACGAAAACAGGAAAATTAGTTTCTTTATTTTGGAGAACATCACAGTTTTGCTAAAAATTAGGTGGTATAGAAATTTACATCAACATATTAATTGCCATCCATGAAAGCAATATCATCGGATAGCTCATTTTGATCATCCCCTAAACGAGGAAAATATGTTTTGAGCTTTTCGCCAGCCATTTGTATTCCAGTAACAACACCATCCGCCATGCGATTCTGTTTAAAAAGCATCAACATGGTATCTTTGGTGGTATTCCAAAAATCAACAGGAACCAATTGATTGATTCCTGTGTCGCCAATAATTGCGAATTTTCGATCTTCAAGAGCTAGGTAAATAAGCACTCCATTTTTCTGAACAGTCTGGTCCATCCCTAGTTTTTGAAAATACTTACTAGCCCGATCAAGAGTCGGCTCCTTGCATGTTTTCTCTACACATATCCGTATCTCTCCTGAAGTTAAATTTTCTGCAGCTTCTATTGCTTCTCGGATAATGCCCTGTTCCTGATCATTAAAAAGAGCCGCCATCCTAGAATTGAACTTGTGGTGCTTTTTGTGCGCTTGCTTCGGCTTGGAAGTATCCCTTTTTCTGAAACCCAAACATAGAAGCAGTTAAATTATCAGGAAAAGAACGAATTTTAGCGTTATATGCTTGCGTGACTTCATTAAATCGTTGCCGCTCTACGGTGATACGATTTTCGGTACCTTCTAATTGTGACTGCAGCTCCAAAAAGTTTTGGTTTGATTTTAGCTGCGGATAATTTTCAACAGCAACGAGCAATCTACCGAGTGATTGTGACAAATTCCCCTGAGCTGCTTGAAACTTCTGAATGGACTCTGGGCTTAATTTAGTTGGATCAACCGTAACTGCAGTAGCCTTCGCACGGGCTTCCATCACCTGAACAAGTGTTGATTTCTCAAAATTGGCAGCACCCTTTACCGTATTAACCAAATTGGGGATCAAATCCGACCGACGTTGATATACATTCTGAACCTGCGCCCATTGCGATTGAACTTGCTCATCCAATTGAACCATCCCATTATAGCCACAAGAGCTCAAAGAAAGCAATGCGACAAAACCTACTAAACCATAAATTGTTTTCTTCATGACCATTTTAAAATTTATTGGTGAATTTACACTATAGTATCCAATTTCCATACATTTGCGTAAAAAATGAGTTAAAAAATCAACACGTTTATGATAAAAGAGATTGAGCTGGCAATCACCCCTGAACAACATCTGGATATGGCTGTTATTAGGAAAGCTGCCAGCAACATGCTCAATATCGATCAGCAACACCTGACCCATATTCACGTTTTAAAACGCTCCATTGATGCGCGTGGTCGCCAAGTACTTTATCGTCTCAAAGTTAAAGTGTATATCGATAAGCAACCTGTGCCTGAAGTATTTTCAATTAAACATACCCATGTGGGCACTCAAAAACCGATTTTAATCATTGGTGCTGGCCCTGCTGGATTATTTGCAGCTTTAAGATGCATTGAAAATGGCCTAAAACCAATCATCCTGGAAAGAGGGAAAGATGTCAAACAACGTCGTCGCGATTTGGCAGCTATTCATAAAATGGGACTGGTCAATCCCGAATCTAACTACTGCTTTGGTGAAGGGGGAGCAGGCACCTACTCAGATGGGAAGCTATATACACGCTCAAATAAACGCGGGGATGTACAGCATGTACTCAAAACATTCGTTGCTCATGGTGCTACCGAGGATATTTTGATCGATGCGCGTCCACATATCGGGACCAATAAGCTCCCCCAAATTATTACCGCCATACGTGAAAGCATTTTAAATGCGGGAGGAGAAATACATTTTGATTGCAAAGTGGTCGACTTGATCATCCAAATAGATCATCTTAAAGGCGTAAAAACTGCAGAGGGCCATACATACACTGCATCTGCTGTCATTTTAGCTACGGGACATTCAGCACGAGATATGTATCACGTCCTGCATCAAAATAATATCCAGATCGAGGCAAAACCATTTGCACTGGGTGTACGGATCGAACATCCCCAACAAATTATTGATGAACTACAGTATCATTGTCCAGTACGCAACCCACACCTGCCGCCCTCCTATTATAACTTAGTGGAGCAAATAGACGATCGGGGCGTATTTTCATTTTGCATGTGCCCAGGTGGAATCATTGCACCTTGTGCTACAGACGATGAAGAGATCGTGGTCAATGGCTGGTCTCCATCGAAGCGCAACAATCCGTATGCAAACTCAGGAACGGTGGTACAGGTCAATTTAGAGGATGTTGCAGGCCCTCATACGGATCCCTTTAAATTATTAAACTTTCAGGCTGAAATAGAGAAACGAGCTTTTCATGCCGGGGGAGGCAAACTCGTAGCCCCAGCCCAACGAATGGTTGATTTTGTAGAAGGAAGACTTTCAGTTGATCTACCTACGAACTCATACTTACCTGGTACCAAAAGTGCTCCACTCAAAGAGGTACTTCCTAATTTTATTTACAAAAGCCTGCAAAAAGCATTGCCCATTTTTGGAAAAAAAATGTCTGCTCGTGCTGGTGGAAAGGGTTATTATACCAATGAAGCCATTTTGGTGGGCGTTGAGTCTCGAACTTCATCCCCTATTCGGATTCCGAGAGACCCCAAAACCTTACAGCATCCACAAATAAAGGGCTTATTCCCTTGCGGGGAAGGGGCTGGTTATGCAGGCGGTATCATCTCTGCAGCCATTGACGGGATCAATTGCGTAGATGCATTGACAAGAGATGGCCTTTTTTAGTGCCCCAATATGCACTCATGTATGGATCATCAGACTGCAACTTATTGAAATGTGCATCATACAAAAGTGTCAACATTTATTTAGGCATTGACAGAAGTCACGTCCGTCACCTCATGCGAAGTACTAGGTACTAATCGTTTATTACCTAGATTTGATATCTAATTTTTTTTCATCAATGATCAATATCCTAATTATTTACACCGGTGGCACGATTGGCATGATAGCCGACCCGAAAACAGGTGTTTTGATGCCCTTCAATTTCGAGCAAATCACCAATAATGTGCCCGAATTAAAGCGGTTGAAATATAAATTGACGGTTCATTCCTTCGACCCCTTGATTGATTCGTCGAACATGACTCCAGCTATTTGGATAGAACTAGCAAAACGCATCGAGCACGATTATCATCAGTTTGACGGATTTGTGGTTTTGCACGGCTCTGACACCATGGCTTATACGGCATCCGCATTGAGCTTTATGATGGAAGGCTTAGACAAACCCATTGTGTTTACAGGCTCGCAGCTACCCATTAACGGTATCCGAACAGATGCCAAAGAAAACTTAATCACAGCCCTAGAAATTGCGTCAGCAAAACAAAAAGGCAAAGCAGCCGTGCCCGAGGTTTGTATTTATTTTGACTATAAACTGTTTCGAGGAAATCGATCTATTAAATATAATTCAGCACAATTTGAAGCATTTCGCTCTCCTAATTATCCCATTTTGGCCGAAGCTGGGGTCTATTTAAAGTTTAACAAAAATTATATTTTAAAACCTGAAGGAATACCTCTTCAAGTTCATACACAGCTGGATAACGCAATTGGTGTTCTAAAGTTATATCCTGGAATTAACCCCACGATCGTTCGTGCCATTTTAGGCGCAGCATGTAAGGCTATCGTCATGGAAACATTTGGCTCAGGAAATACCTCTACACAACGTTGGTTTCTTGATCTACTAGAAGAAACCAACAACGCAGGCAAATTAATTTTGAATATTTCACAATGCAAGAAGGGCAGCGTAGAACTAGGCCGCTACGAAACAAGCGACCAACTAAAAGATATGGGCGTTGTCAGTGGATATGATATGACGTTTGAAGCTGCTGTAACCAAACTAATGTATCTACTCGGTACCGGAAAAAGTAAACAAGAAATTGCTGAACTGCTCGAAACGGATCTTCGTGGGGAGCTAACCAAAAATTAATTGGTCATACATCCTACCCTTAAATTAAGCCCTCAACCTCTTATTTAAAATCTCTATTTTAGCACGCTAAATTAATTCAGTATAATGAGTACATCATTTGATTTCGAAAAGCCCATTGCTGATCTGCAACAGCAGATTAATAATATCAAGCAGGTCGCCGAAAAAACAAAAATGGATATGTCGGCTACATTGGCCGAATTGGAAATCAAAATTGAAAAAGCCCAAAAAGAGATATACGCTAACCTCAGTGGCTGGCAACAAGTACAACTATCTCGTCATCCCGAACGACCTTATACCTTGTCGTATATCGAGATGATATGTGATGATTTTATTGAAATGCACGGCGATCGAACAGTGAAGGATGATAAGGCTATTGTTGGTGGATTTGCATCCATTGGTGGCCAAACAGTGATGGTCATCGGTCATCAAAAAGGCACAAACACCAAAACACGACAATACCGAAATTTTGGCATGGCCAATCCGGAAGGGTACCGCAAAGCTTTACGCTTGATGAAACTGGCAGAAAAATTTAATAAACCAGTGATTTCCTTTATTGACACGCCGGGGGCTTTCCCTGGTTTAGAAGCCGAAGAACGTGGACAAGGAGAAGCGATTGCTCGTAATCTGCTCGAAATGTCGGTACTGAGGGTGCCAATTATTTGTTTTGTGATAGGCGAGGGTGCATCTGGAGGTGCCTTAGGCATCGGCATTGGCGACCGTGTATATATGCTCGAGCATACGTGGTACTCCGTTATCTCGCCCGAATCCTGTTCCTCTATTTTGTGGAGAAGTTGGGATTTTAAGGAGCGTGCAGCGGCTAGTTTAATGCTGACAGCTGATGATATGTTTAAAAACAAGCTGATTGACGGGATCATTCAAGAGCCTCTGGGGGGGGCACATCAAGATCCTGCGAAAATGGCTGCTACCCTCAAAGATCAAATCATACAAGATTTAGATATTCTGTGCAAAAGAGATACAGATAATTTGATCAATGAACGTATTGATAAATTTTGTTCGATGGGTGTGGTGGCAGAGTGATCGTATAGCGAGATATTGAGCGAATGTATATGTCTGATGTTTAACGGCTAAACAAGACAGATCAAAAAAGCCCCCTCCTATTTATGGAGGGGGCTTTTTTGATCTGTCTTTATCTCAAAGACATAAACTTATTTTCAAAATTATTAAACTTAGCTTCTATCGCATGATTCAAATTAGTTTGACCATTATCAGCGGTTAGCCTAGCGAGCTCATTGAGAATAGACATGCCCATTTGCACATCTCGGGCATTTAGATTGGGGCTATCTTTAGACATGGAATACAAGAAATTGAGTTCATCTTCAACAAATGCGGCTGTACTCTCGACGATTTGATTGGCTTGTTTTTGTTCCTTGAGCTTGTAAAGAAGCTCTGCCATCGAGTACCTACGAATACTGAAGTTGAGTGAGTAAATTTTCTCTGGAGTAACTTCCAGACATCTGTTCAACGTTTTTTTTGCTTCTTCGATGCGGCCTTCTTTGTATAAATTTTCGGCAAGGATATTAAAGTTATTAATGATCGTAAAAACCATCCTCAATGACTCTGGATCCAGATATCGGGCGTTTTTGATATTGCCCCACTTGAACTTATTCATCATATTATCATACATCACAGCTGTATTTATCAAATCAGATCGTCGCCATAGCGAGTCGGGTATTTGATTTTTTAGCGGCAATAAGCGATAGGCAAACCCTTCATTGTACAGGTACTTATCTAAGCCAATATAATTCTCTGAAGGAACCGTGATGGCAAAATAAATAGGACGCTTCCAATTGTTATGAGCCAAAATATCAAACATGGCTAACTCGGATTTAGACACATAATTTTTGTTGTATTTCCACTCCAACGCAGGAACGATTTGATCTTTTTGTGAGGCACTCAATGTATTCGTGGCTATGATTTCATCGGGATTGACCATAATCTTCATGTTTTTGGTCGGGAGGAAATTTTCTTCCGATCCATCCTGGTAAGAAACCTTGTCCTCCGAATGATCCGAAGTCATGATATCGAACAAATGTTTCAACTCGGTGTATCCTTGTATATGATAATCCTGATAACCTAACACATCACGAACACCTTGAACGTATTTTCCATCAGGCATGGTAATAGGTAGCGGGGCCGATTCATTCACTTTTTCTTTCAATTGACGAATGTACCAGTCGGTACCCAGCAAACTCAGGTTTACTACGCGCACATCTGGACGTATATTTTCAACCTCCTGTGCATACCAAAGTGGATAGGTATCATTATCACCATAGGTAAACAAAAGGGCATTGGGAGCACATGATTCTAAATAATCAATGGCAATATCCCGAGTGGTGAATTTAGTAGAACGATCATGATCATCCCAACCATCTTTTGCTAACACGATTGGTGCAGCAAATAATCCAATTAAGGTGGCTAAAATGGCACTATTAGTTGGATTTGCTTTTTTTTGGATCCATTCTGCCAGACCAGCAACACCTAGCCCAATCCAAATAGCAAACGCATAAAATGAACCCGAGTAAGCATAATCACGCTCTCGAGGCTGCAGTGGCGTTGGATTCAAGTAAAGGACAATAGCTATACCAGTAAAAAAGAAAAGCAATCCCACGATACTCGCATCTTGCCGATTACGCTTGAAATGCCATACTAGACCAATCAGTCCTAAAATAAAAGGCAGAAAATAAAAACGATTGTATCCTTTGTTTTGGGTAATACTTTCTGGCAGATGATCCTGAGGACCTAAATGCAATTGGTCAATAAATTTGATGCCACTGATCCAGTTGCCATGCACGTTATCTCCATCACCTTTTTCATCACTTTGCCGACCTATAAAATTCCAGGCGAAATAGCGAGCATACATGAAGCCTGTTTGATAGCTGAAAAAGAAACCCAAATTATCAACAAAACTGGGTGATTGGCTTTCTCCCAATTTCATCCAATCGCGGTAATAGTCCACATGGCTGGGGTCATCACTGTACATTCTGGGCAAAAAAGTATATCGATCATATACACGTTCGTACTTGCGGCCCGCTATTTCATATTTTTCTTTTCCGTTGCGGTAGATGTTATCTCCTTCTTTGCTATCAATAGGCTTCGAATCGAAATATTGTCCGTAAAGCAAAGGGCGATCACCATATTGTTCACGATTGACATAGCCTAACAATGAAAATGCATTATCTGGGGCACTATTATTCAAACTCGTGTTGGCTTTTGCTCGTATCACGATCATGGCAAACGAGCAGTAACCCAAAATAATAAACACGATACTGATCAGTGCCATATTAAGCACCCTCATTTTTTCGCGAATCTTGATGGCATACTCCAAAATGGCTAAAAAGATAAGCCCAACAAGGAGTCCGCCGATGCTACCACCGATAGTCATCAAAAGCAATAAGGATATGATAGAAGCAAGCAGTGTGATACGTGTTTTTTTAATGGTATAAAGTATCCCCGATGTTAATGAAACAATCAACAAAAAGATAAAGAATGTCACCCCAGTTCCGAAGCCTAATCCGAGGGTATTGACAAATAAGAGGTCAGCATATGCGGCGAACCGGATGAGATACTGAACGATTCCATACTGGATAAATGCTAAAATAACGACACCTGCAAACAAAGCCAAAATGGTTCCACGATCTGTTGTTTCCTTTGTTCTGCGGAAATAATATAAAAGAGCTATCGCTGGGATAGCCAATAAGTTTAGTAGATGGACTCCAATAGATAGCCCCATGATGTAAGCGATAAAAATCAACCATTTATCAGGATCATCCGCATGTGAATCCCACTTTAATATTGCCCAAAAAACAATGGCGGTGCACAGCGAAGACATCGCATAAACCTCTGACTCAACTGCCGAAAACCAGAAAGAATCGGAAAAAGTATAGGCCCAAGCCCCCACCAGTCCTGATCCCATGATGATGATTAACTTACTATATGTCAACTCTTCACCCGACTTCCAAACCACTTTTTTGACCAACATGGTGATCGTCCAAAACAAAAAGAGGATGGTAGCACCACTTGATAAAGCTGAGCCCACATTCATCCAATAAGCGATTTGATGAATATTGCCCATGGCTAGTAGTGAGAATATTTTCTGTATCATCAAAAACAATGGAGCACCAGGCTGATGAACAACCTGCAACTTATAAGCCGCTGAAATGAACTCGCCACAGTCCCAAAAGCTCGCTGTTGGCTCTAGTGTTAAAATGTAAACAGCTGAGGCGATTACAAAGCTAAGCCAGCCTAAAATATTGTTGGTTTTCGTGTAGTTCATTGATATGTGTTTAATACTAAAATTGTGGCCGAAAATAGTGAATTTATCGCTACGTATTCAGACATAAAAACTTGTTTAATATTGAGCTTGTTTAAAGTTTTTAAATTATTCTTATCTTGTGCTTAATTCGATTAATCAACATTGTTGTGAATGCCATCCAATGTAGGCTAATCCAGCTTGATATAGTTTTTTCGTATCTAATA
>Ga0075163_10014890_pt1 | contig 10025 bp, 11 predicted proteins | sample JI1023141ADNA_FD_71478 | JGI IMG/M metagenome (GOLD analysis project Ga0075163, IMG submission 71478) | Wastewater effluent complex algal communities from Wisconsin, to seasonally profile nutrient transformation and Carbon sequestration -... | ecosystem: Engineered > WWTP > Effluent > Algae... | reverse complement strand
CTGAACGTGCTTTTTTTGCGCCGCTGACCTGCAACGATGCCGGAGCGTGACCACTTGTCCAACGTGCCTTCCACGCTCAAGTCACTGACAGTGCCGATGGACGGCCTCGTCCCCTACGCCCGCAACGCGCGCCGGGGCAACGTGGACGCCATCGCCGCGTCCCTGCTGGCGCACGGGCAGTACCGCCCCGTGGTCGTCCGCAAGACGACAAACGAGATCCTCGCCGGCAACCACACCTTCCGCGCTGCCCAGCAACTCGGCTGGGACGAGATCGCCGTCACGTGGGTCGAGTGCGACGACGAGGAAGCCGCGCGCATCGTCCTGGTCGACAACCGGAGCAACGACACGGCCACCTACGACGAGCACGCACTCGCCGAGCTGCTGTCCTCGCTGCCGAGCCTCGACGGCACCGGCTACGACCAGGCGGCCTTCGACGAGCTACTGGCGAGCATCGAGCCCGAGCCGGCCCCGATCCAGGACGAGGATGCGGTCCCAGAGTCCGCCCCCGCGCTGACCAGACCCGGCGACATCTGGATCTGCGGCGAACACCGGGTCATGTGTGGCGACTCCACGGACGGCGGCGACGTTGCGCTGCTAATGGACGGCGGACTGGCGGACGCCGTGTGGACGGACCCGCCCTACGGCGTCTCCTACGTCGGCAAGACGGCGGACGCCCTTGAGATCAAGAACGACGGCGCCGAGGGACTCGAGGCGCTACTCGCCGGCGCCTTCGACTCCATCCTCGCCGCGACCCGCCCCGGTGCCGCCGTCTACGTTGCGGCCCCGGCGGGGCCGCAAGGAGTCCCGTTCGCCAACGAACTCCTCGCCCGCGGCCTGTTCCGCCAGCGTCTCGCGTGGGTCAAGAACACGATGGTCCTTGGTTACTCCGACTACCACTACAAGCACGAGGATATTTACTTCGGCTATACGCCGGGCGAGGGAAGGCGAGGCCGCGGCGGCAAGGGCTGGTACGGCGACAACTCGCAGACCTCGGTTATCGAGTTCGACAAGCCCTCCCGCAACGCCGAGCACCCAACCATGAAGCCGGTCGGTCTCATCACGTACTGTCTCGGCAACTCAACGAAGCCCCGCGACGTCGTGCTCGACCTTTTCGGAGGCTCCGGGAGCACGCTGGTCGCCGCGCAGGCGACCGGCCGCCGGGCCAGACTCATGGAGCTCGACCCGCGCTACGTCGACGTGATCTGCCGCCGCTACCAGGAGGCCACCGGCGTACTGCCGGTGCTCGAGGCAACCGAGCAGGCAGCCGACTTCACGCAGGTCTAAGCACGGAAGGGGCGCCCGCAGTGGCAGGCATAACCCCCGAGGTGGACCCCGACAGGGCGCCACAACCGGAGCTGCCCGGCGGCGGGGAGAAGTGGCCCGCACGTACCCGTGAGTGGTGGGCGACGTGGGACAGCGCACCACAGGCTGTCCACTTCACGGCCACGGACTGGGAGTTCCTGCTTGAGACCGCACTGCTGCACGCGAAGTTCTGGGCGGGCGACACCAGTGTTTCCGGGGAACTGCGACAGCGCGTCGCCAAGTTCGGGGCCACGCCACAGTCGTCCGCGACGCTGTATGAGGCCGTCGCGCTCGAGCACCAGGAACTAACGCCGGAGCTGCGGTCGGCACCGGCCGCTGTGCTGGTGCGGAAGTTGGCCGCCGACCTAGATGCTGCACGCGAGGCATCGGCGGTGTCCACGCTATCCAAGGAGTTCCGCGCCGCTTCCGATGCACTGCGTGAGGTGGTGCTACAAGCGGGAGAGCGCGGTGACGCTGTCGATGACCTCGCAAAGCAGCGGGCCGCTCGTAGGGGTGCAGGTGCCGCGGATCCTGGTAGCGCCGGACAGCGTGGGAAGCAGCGGCCGGGAGGCGGTTGACCTTGCCGCACAGGCCGGGTTGGCCCTAGATCCGTGGCAGCAATTCGTGCTCGAGACGGGCCTTGGCGAGCGCCCGGACGGCAACTGGTCGGCGTTCGAGGTCGCGTGTGTGGTGTCGCGGCAGAACGGTAAAGGCACGATCTTCGAGGCGCTGGCGCTGGCCAAACTGGTGCTGTTCGGCTCGGAGCTGTTCATCTACTCCAGCCACGAGTTCAAGACTTCCCGTGAGGCTTTCCGCCGCATCGGCATCCTGATCGACTCCACGCCTGCGCTGTCGTCGCGGGTGCTGCGGACGGTGAAGAACCCGTCGGAGTTCGGCTACGACTTCCGCAACGGTCAGCGACTTCGGTTCTTCGCCCGGTCGGGTGGGTCGGGTCGTGGCTGGTCAGCGGATGATCTGTTCTTCGACGAGGCGTTCAAGCTCGGCGGCGAGGCTATGGCCGCGCTGTTGCCGACGCTGTCGACGCGCCCGAACCCGCAGGTGTGGTACGCCTCGTCTGCCGCATTGGCAGACTCGGAGCAGCTGCACGCGCTGCGTCGTCGTGCCCTCGCCGGTGAGGGTGTCGACCGCCTTGCGTACATGGAGTTCAGCGCCGCTGAGGATGCCGACACGCACGACCCGAATGCGTGGGCGCTGGCTAATCCGGCGCTCGGGTATCGGCTGACCGAGGAGTTCATTCGCTCCGAGGTTGACGCGCTGCCCGACGCGGTGTTCCGCCGTGAGCGCCTGTCGATCCCTGACCTTCCGTCCGGTGAGGCGCTGTTCCCTGCGGCTTCGTGGGCGGCGTGCGCTGACCCTGATTCGCGGGCGAAGGATCCGATCGCACTCGCAGTTGACGTGGCACCGGATCGGTCGTCGGCGTCTATCGCTGCGGCTGGTGTCCGCGCGGACGGTAAGCCGCATGTGACGATCATCGACACGCTGCCGGGTACTGACTGGGTGGTGCCGCGCGTCAAGGCGCTGGTGGAGAAGTGGGAGCCGTCCGCGGTTGCCCTGGACTCTGCCGGCCCTGCTGGTGCGCTGGTGCAGGACTTCACCGCCGCGGACGTCGAGGTGGTTACCGCTTCGGCGCGTGACCTGACGAACGCGTGCGGCCGGTTCTTCGACCTCGTGGTCGCTGGCGAACTGCGGCACCGCGACGAAGCGGGGCTGAACATCGCTGCGGCTGCGGCTCGTCGTCGGAACGTGGGGGACGCGTGGGCGTACACCCGCCGTCGGGATTCCGACGCTGACATCTCGCCGCTGTACGCGGCGACCCTCGCCCTGTGGGCGCACGCCGAACACGGTGGTGCGTTCGAGCCGGGCGTCTGGTTCATCTAGGAGGCCCCGTGCTCGCCCTGGTCGGCCTCCTGGTCGCGTTCGCCCTCGTCGTAACGGGTGTCGCCCTCATCTCACCGCCCGCCGCGCTCGTCGCCGCTGGGCTGCTCATCGGTGCCGCCGCGCTGCTGACTGACTTCGACCGGAAGGGCGGCACCCGTTGAGGCTCATTGACCGGTTCCGCGGCGCCGAACGGGCGAAGCTCCCCGACCCCGAGACGGTCGCCCTGGTGCAGACCTGGGGCAACGGTCGCGGGACTGAGTCGATCGCTCCGACGTTCGTGTCGTATGCGGCTGACGGCTACTCGGGCAACGGTCCGGTGTTCGCTTGCCTCAACGCGCGGCTTCGGTACATCGGGCAGGCGGAGTTCAAGTTCCAGGATCTCGCCAAGCGCAACCTGTTCGGCACTCCGGCGCTCGACGTGCTCGAGAACCCGTGGCCGAACGGCACGGCGACGGACCTGCTTAAGAAGATGGAGCAGCACGCGTCGCTTGCGGGTAACGCGTTCGTGTGGCGTGCTGCCCCGGATCGCCTGGTGTGCCTGCGTCCCGACTGGGTCGAGATCGTGTCGGCGGATTACGGCGGCTACCGGGAGCCCATCGGCTACGTGTACCAGCCGGGCGGCATCAGCTCCGACGCGGAGATGTTCATCCCCGTCGACGACATGGCCCATTGGGCGCCGATCCCTGACCCGCTGGCGGACTACCGCGGCATGTCGTGGCTGACCCCCATCGCCCGCGAGGTCAACGCGGACGTTGCGATGACGCAGCACCGGTCGCGGTTCTTCGAGAACAACGCGACCCCGAACCTTGTCATCCGCTACGACTCGCCGCTGAGTGCGTCGACGGTGGCGGAGATCGGTGAGCGGTGGAATGCCCGATACGGCGGACCCACCAACGCCGGCGGGACAGCGATCCTCGACCGCGGCGCCGACCTCACCGTCGTCGGGCAGTCGTTCGAGCAGATGCGCTTCAACGACGTGCAGGCCGCTGGTGAGGCACGCATCGCAGCTGCTGCCGGTGTTCCCGCCATCGTCGCGCAGATCCAGGCGGGCCTCGACTCCGGCACCTACGCGAACTACGAGCAGGCCATGCGGGCGTTCGCTAACGGAACCCTCGCGGACCTGTGGTCGTCGGCCGTCGCCGCCCTCGCGAAGTTCGTGACCCCGCCGCAGGGTGCCCGGCTCTGGTTCGACACCGGGAACATCCCAGCACTACAGGACGCGGAGACGGCTCGAGCGGAGGCGGCGCAGGTGAATGCGGCTGCGATCTCCACGTTTGTCACTGCGGGATTCACCCCGGAGTCGTCGATCCTCGCCGTCAACGCGGGCGACCTCTCACTCCTCCAGCACACGGGCCTGGTGTCCGTGCAGATGCAGGAGCCCGGCGCAACGCCGCCGCAGAAGCCCACGCCCCAGGCGTGAAAGTGCCCCCCGACGAAGCGGCAGCAATCGCCGGGGGGCGATCGAACCCCAACGCAACTGGAGTCCGACATGGCCGATTCTACATGCCTGCACTGCGGTGTGACTAAGTCGTACCCGCCGAGCACCGCCGCCGTTCGCAAGTACTGCGGATGGGAGTGCCGTACCGCAGTCCCGCGCAACAACCACCCCGACACGTCAGTCGAGTGGTCGTGTGAGGAATGCGGAAAGACGGAGCGCCGCACCAAGAGCCGCGCCACCGCTAACCGGTTCTGCTCCATCCCCTGCCGCGACGCACACAGCGTGCGACTCGGCAGTCGACGGACCGGGGCAGAGGTTCCGTGTAAGGGCTGCGGCACACCGATCTATGTCGTGCCCTGCCTCACGGGGCGGAAGCAGTACTGCTCGCGTCACTGCGCGAACCTGCACAAGCCATTCAGTCAGTCGAAGGTCAGCCGCATCTCACAGGAGATCGCGGACCTGTTCGAGCAGCGGAACCCCGGCATCCGGGTCGAGCGCGAGATGCGCATCAACCGCTGGTCGGTCGACATGGCACTGACGGACCTCGGTGTCGCCATCGAGATCGACGGCGTCTATTGGCACTCCCTGCCAGGGATTGCCGAGAAGGACGCCCGCAAAGACCACCACCTGAGCAGCCGGGGTTGGACGGTGCTGCGCTTCCCGGTCAATCGCGAAGCCGCGATCGACGTCGTACTCCAAATGGAGAAGCGGCTTGCCTGCTGGCTTGCCGACGAAAGGCAGGCAATCCGTGAGCTCGCCCCCGCTTGATAGGTCGTTCCCGTTCGAACTTGAGGCCATCCGCAGCTCCAAGGAGGGCCGCACGATCGCGGGCATCGTCGTCCCCTACGGAGTAGAGGCGACAGTCTCCGACGGTGGCCCCGCCTATCGCGAGATGTTCGAACTCGGATGTGCCGCGAAGACCATCGCGGAGCGCGGCAACCGGGTAAAGCTCCTGTCGCAGCACAACTCGCGCCAGAACCCGCTGGGTCGCGCCATCATGCTCCGCGAAGACAAGCGCGGTCTGTATGGCGAGTTCACAGTCTCTCGCACACAGGCGGGCGACGAGGTTCTCGAACTGTGCCGCGACGGTGCGCTCGACTCGTTCTCGATCGGCTTCACCCCCGTGAAGCACGAGAAGCGCAACGGCGTCGTGGTCCGCAAGGAAATCGCGATTCGTGAGGCTTCGATCGTAACTGCGCCAGCTTACGAGGATGCCCGCATCGAGGCCATCCGCGCCGCCGCGATCCTCGACCTCGTCCGCTCGGGTTACACCCCGAACGCCGCCCTGGATTCTGTCGCGAACGCGTTTGCTGAGATCAGCGATGGCGATCACGACGCGATCCGCCTCGGCCTCATCCTTGACGTAATCGACGGCCTCCCCGTCGAGGAACTGCTGCGAGTGACCGCCGAGTCGGTCCGCGGCACTGAACTCGACCCCGACCTCGTCGACCGCGTCGTCGCGTCGCTGCTCCCCGCAAAGCGACGCCCCATGTTCCCCGCCACCACTGCCGACGGGCAGCCGGAGCGCACTGTCACTGAGCCGGCCAGCGCCACTCAGGACGTCGTCATCCTCAACCAGTTTCGCGCAGCCAAGGCTGCTGCGCGCATGAAGGGAATCCTCCCGTGAACGACAAGACCCCGCAGGCGCTGGGCGAGAAGGTCGAGGCGCTGCGCGCTGAGATCGTCGAGCTTGACGCCCTCGAGGCTCCCACCGAGGAGCAGGCCGCGCGCTTCGACGCCGCCCTCGTCGAGTTCGACGCCGCCAAGGCCGACTTCGACAAGGCCAACGAGCGTGCCGCCAAGGTGGAGGCCGTCCGTGCCGCCGCCGTCAACCCCGTCAACCGTGAGCGTGCCTTCGAGGTGCCGAACGTCGTGGTCCGCAACGACCCGTTCGACGGCATCGAGAACCTGCGCTACATGCGCCCGGAGGAGCAGCGCGACCGCGCCCTCGCCGCGCTCGAGGTCGCTGGTGGCCGTCGCGCCAACGCCGACCACGTCGCCGAGGTCGCCCGCAAGATCGAGGACATCGACGGCGTCGCCGCCTACGCCCTCGTTCACGCTTCGCCCGCGTACCGCTCAGCGTTCGAGGAGTACATGCGGTCGAAGGGTCGCCCGGCGTACACCGCCGAGGAGGCTTTCGCCGTCCGTGCTTCGATGGCGCTCGGCTCCACCACGGGCGGCGCGGCTCTGCCGACGCTGCTCGACCCGACCCTGATCCACACTGGCACCGCGACGAAGAACCCCATCCGTCGCATCGCCCGCGTGGTGACCGGTACCCAGAACGTGTGGCACGGCGTCTCCGTCGGCAACGTTGCGGTGTACTACAAGGGCGAGGGCTCGGCCATGACCGACGGTTCGCCGACGTTCGCCGCCCCGTCGGTGACCGCGTCGAACCTGACCGCCTACGTCACCGGGTCCTACGAGATCTTCGAGGACTCCAACCTCCTGTCGCAGCTCCCCGGACTCATCTCCGAGGCGTTCGACTACAAGGAGGGCACGGCGTTCATCTCGGGCTCTGGCTCGGACGCACCCAAGGGCATCATCACCGCGATCAGCGCGACCGCTGGCAGCACCGTGACCGCCACCACCCGTGGTGCGTTCACGACCGCTTCGGCCGTCGACGTCTTCGCGCTGCTGAACGCGCTCCCGTCCCGCTACGAGGACTCGAGCACCTGGGTGGCGAACAAGCAGACGTTCAACACCATCAAGCAGATGTCCACCGGCTCGCAGGGCTCGTACTTCTGGTCGGACTTCAACGCCGGCGTTGGCGCGCCGCTCCTCGGCTCGCCGATCGTGCAGGCGTCCGACATGGCCACCGCGACCACGTCGGGCACCGCGCTCATCGTGCTCGGTGACTTCTCGCAGTACGTCGTGTACGACCGCATCGGCACCTCGGTCGAGTACGTCCAGAACGTCGTGGACGGCTCTGGCCTGCCGACCGGTCAGCGCGGGCTCATCGCCCACAAGCGCACCGGCGCCGACGTCACGGATCTCGGAGCTTTCCGCTTCCTCAAGACCTGACGTCATAGCGGAATGTCCTTGCGGCGCAAGGCGTTTCACTACATAGGGCAGTCGGCCTAAGCAACCGACTAGACGGCCCCGCGCTCCCTCTGCGGCGCGGGGCCGTCGCCTGCCCGGCGATGCGACTGCCAGCAGAGAACCGCCAGCAGAGGAGACGGCAGATGTACGGCAACTGCGAGGTTTGCGGCTCGGCGATCACGTCGGGTCGCCCGTCGCGCAAGACCTGCTCGGCGACGTGCCACGACGCGCGGCGTGCCGAGTGGATGCACCACTACAACGCTTCACGCTACGTCAAGAAGCAGACCGTGAAGCCGGACCAGGACTGCCCCCAGTGTGGCGTCCGGTTCTCCCCGAACCCCAAGGCGCCCCGGCAGGTCTACTGCTCGAGGAACTGCACCTACATCGCCAGCCAGGCCGCGAAGGTCGCGCGGCGCGGCGCGACGACCGGCTGCTACAAGTGCGGCGTCGAGACTCCCCGCGCGAAGGCGGGCCACACTGTTTGCGCCGACTGCAAGGTTGATCCGCGAACGAACGGCTACGGCCGCGAGCGGGCGCGGACCCTGCGGCGGTATGGCATCACGCAGGCCGACTACGACGCGATGGTCGAAGCGCAGGGCAACCGGTGCGCGATCTGCCGCACGGACGACCCCGGTCGCGGCGGGCGCCCCGGTGCGGCCTGGTCGATCGACCACTGCCACGACTCGATGGCGGTCCGCGGGCTCCTCTGTTCTGCGTGCAACATGGCGCTCGGCCTCCTGTGCGATGACGTCGATGCGCTGCGTGCCGCGATCGACTACCTCAACTCGAGCCGGATGACGGCGGTGGCCTGATGGGCGCGCAGTCGAAGCTGAACAAGGCCCGCAACGAACGTGCGACCGCAGCGGCGAAAGACCGCGTGGTCATCGCGTTCATCCACCCCGGCACGACGTCGGCGTACTTCACCACGTCGCTGATGGTGATGATGCTTCGAGACGCCGGCACCGATCGGCGGATCGTCGGAGTGGTAAACGAGTGGTCGTCGGCGAACGTGTCGGCGCCCCGGAACAACCTGACCCGCAAGTTCGTGGACGACTACCCGCACGCCGACTGGCTGCTGTGGATCGACGCGGACATGGGCTGGGATCCCGACGCGCTCGACCAGCTGCTAGCCGTGGCAGACCCGGAGACAGCCCCCCTTGTTGGCGGCCTTTGCTTCGGCGCTTCGGGTGACGAGTTGTTCCCGACGGTGTACGAGTTCGTGAAGACGAGCGACGGCCGAGTGACGACGCTGCGCCGCAACGACTACGAGCGCGATGCGGTCGTCCAGTGCGCGGCGACCGGTGCCGCGTTCCTGCTGATCCACCGCAGCGCCCTCGTGGCGATCCGTGACCGTGGCTTCAATGCTGCGTTCCCGTGGTTCCAGGAGACGGAGCTGGCTGGCGAACCGGCCGGCGAGGACATCACCTTCTGCATCCGCGCGGGCATCTGCGGCATCCCGGTGCATGTGAACACGGCCGTGAAGGTCGGTCACCACAAGTCGACGCTTCTCACTGAGGAGCGGTTCCTAGCGCAGCGGGAGGCCACGCCCCATGAGTGATGTCGCACCGGAGTTGGTCATCTCGGCTGGCTTGTCGGTCATCAAGGGCTGCTGCGGCCTTTCCGACTCGGAGTGCGTGTGCGCTCCCGCTATCCACTAACTGAGGAGTCCCGCACATGGCTGGCACCTGGCATTTCTACGGGAATGGTCTGCTGAAGATCGTTACCGGTGCGATCGACCTGGACACGGACACGTTCAAGATCCTGCTGACCACGTCGGCGTACACCCCGAACCAGGACACCCATGATTTCCGTGACGACGTCACGAACGAGGTGACGGGTACGGGTTACTCGGCGGGCGGCGCGACGCTGTCCGGTGTCTCGGTGACCTACGACTCGGGCACGAACGAGGTCCGGGTCTCGTGGACGGATCCGACGTGGACGACGTCGACGATCACGGCCCGGACGGCCGTGATCTACAAGTCCCGCGGTGGTGCGGCTTCGGCGGACGAGCTGCTCGCGTACTGCACGGAGTCCGGTGACGTCACGTCGACGGCGGGAACGTTCACGGTGGACCTGCCGGCGCCGACGCTGAAGATCACCGCGGCGTAGCGATGCTGCTGCTGACGAGCACGTCGGACAAGGTGCAGGTGGTCACGACGACCACGGCACCCCTCGAGGTGCATGCCACGTACCTGGACAGCGCGGCAGGCGTGATCACGCCGGTCCGGGACAACACCGAGATCACGACGGCGACCACGACAGATGTCGTCACGTCGCCGGCCGCGTCGACTTACCGGAACGTGCAGACGTTGCTGATCCGCAACGCGCACGCCTCGACGTCGAACGT
>Ga0075163_10014889_pt1 | contig 10026 bp, 1 predicted proteins | sample JI1023141ADNA_FD_71478 | JGI IMG/M metagenome (GOLD analysis project Ga0075163, IMG submission 71478) | Wastewater effluent complex algal communities from Wisconsin, to seasonally profile nutrient transformation and Carbon sequestration -... | ecosystem: Engineered > WWTP > Effluent > Algae... | reverse complement strand
GTCCATGCGGAAGTCGCGGCGCACCAGGCGATACACGTCCCCCGTCACGCGCACCGTGCCGGCGTTCCCGTCGTTGGCCAGCTTGTCGGCCATCGCCAGGGCGGACTCGACCGGCGCGTAGCGCAGCAGGCGGCCCTGCCCGTCGCGCACCGTGGTCACGATGCCCGAAGACACCGCCAGCGACGCGGTGATGGGGGCGAAGAGGTCGGCGGAGAGACCGTGCAGCGCCTCGACCACGTCGAAGGCCAACGACACGCCGCGCAGCGCGTCTTGGGGGGTGGTTCGCCCGAGCCCGATCACATATCGAAATTGAGACTTCTCGACCCCGTCCTCCCACGATAGGACGGCGTCGTTCTTGTAGGCGAGGTCCGCCAGGATGCGCGCGGCCGCCTGGTCCACGCTGGGCAGCTGCCCGGGGTCGGTCAGCGAGCTCCCGTCCCGCACGCGGCCGGCCACCACCACCACGCGGCGCCGCTCCCGCAGCTCGCGCTCCACGGCCAGCGAGCCGGCGTTGATGGTGTGCCCCGCGAAGGTCATCCCATCGCGCGAGCGCGGGTCCTCCACGCTGGCGTGCGCGCGCGGGAGCAGCCGGGCCAGCTGTTGCTCGAGGGCCTCGGCGTCCCACAGGACCGACGAGTCGTGCAGGAACTGGGCGAGCGAGCTGCCCAGCGACCGCGCCGTCTGGAAGCGCTGCTCGGGGTCCGGGTGCAGCGCGCGGCGCACGATGCGGTCGAGGGCGTCCGGCACGTCCGGATCCACATCCTGCGGGAAGGTCACGCGCCCCTCGCGGGCTGGCTCGAGCGCCTCCATGCCCTGCAAGCCAGGGAACATCGGGCGCCCCATCAGCAGCTCAGCCAGCAGCACGCCCAGCGAGTACACGTCGCTGCGCCGGTCCACGGGCTGCCCCTTGGCCTGCTCGGGGGACATGTAGCTGAACTTGCCCTTGATGACCCCGTCGTCCTCCGTGACCAGCTTCGCCTTGGCGATGCCGAAGTCCGCCACCTTCACGATGCCGTCGTAGCCCAGCAGCACGTTCTGCGTGGACACGTCGCGATGCACGATGTCCATCGACTCGCCGTGCGAGTCCTTGCGCTTGTGGGCGTAGTCGAGGCCCTTGGTGACCTCGTGGACGATGTAGGCCGAGAGCCCGTAGGGCAGCCGCTCGCCCTGCCGCTTGCTCGCCGCGCTCAGCCGACCGAGGTCCACGCCGTCCACGAACTCCATGGCCAGGAGGAACTCGCCCTCCACGCGCTCGAACGCGTAGACCTGCACGATGTTCGGGTGGTTCAGGCGCGTGGCCACCTTGGCCTCGTCCACGAACATGGTCAGGAAGTGCTCGTTGCGCGCGAACTGCGGCAGCACGCGCTTGACCACCAGCACCTTCTCGATGCCCTCGGCGCCCGTGGTCTTCGCCAGGAACACCTCCGCCATGCCGCCCTTACCGAGGCGACGCAGCACTCGGTAGCGGCCGAGGGACACCGGCGGTGGAGCGTTCGTGGACACGGCGGCGGCAGCATAGGCTGATGCCGCCCGCCTTGATAGACCCTCTCTGCTACGGCGTGGCGGTGGTCTCTCGCGCCGGAGGGCTCGTGCCACCGGCGGGCTCGCGCGTCAGGGCCCCCGCGTCGAGGCGCATGACCACCCGGCGTGTCTCACGATCGAGGCGCACAGTCTCGCGGAGGATACGCTCCTGCTCCGTGCCGAGGCCCAGCACCACCGTGAGCGTGGCCTCGGTGGGGCGTAGGTCTTCCCGGCCGCCCCGCTCGAAGGCGAGGCGCAGTGCCCCCTCGTCGAGATCGGCCAGGCTGAGGGCGTCGATGCCGTGCGAGGGGCTGATCAAGGTCACCGGCTCGAAGCGGTCCGGGGCGTCCGCGTAGGCCACGGTCATGCCGATCACGTCGTCCGGGTGGGCCCAGGTGATGGCCGCGAACAGCTCGGGCGGCGAGCGCAGGGCCCCCGAGTGGCGCAGGCGGCGCAGCACCGCGGCGTCGATGGCCGGGTCGTCGCTCTCGGCGCGCAGCAGGGCCAGGCGTACCCGCGTCCAGGCTTGGGCGATGGCAGCCTCGCCCTCGCTCGAGTCCCCGTCGGCGGCCTCGGCCACGCGCTGCTCGAGGCGCAGGGCTTCGTCCACGCGGCCCGCGTCGGCGGCGGCGCGCGCCAGCAGCAGGTTCACCTCGGGGTCACCCTGCCGCAGCTGAGCAAGGGCCCGGTACTCGCGGTAGGCGTCGTCCGGCCAGGCGTGGGCGCGGTAGAGGTCACCCAGGCGGCGGCGAGCCCACGGGTCGAGGGGCGCGCGCTCCACGATCTCGCTGAACACGCGGCGAGCTTCATCGGGCCGCTCTTGGCGCAGCCAGAACTCACCCACGGCGGTGCGCACGGCGGCATCGGCCAGGGGGTCGGCGCGCAGGGCCCACGCGAGGCGGCGCGCCTCGGGCAGCGCGTTGGTCTCCTCCAGCAGCTGCAGCAAGCGCAGGCGGAGGTCCATCTCGTCGGGCGCGATCTCGAGCCAGCGGCGCACGAGGCGCAGCTTCGCGGCCGGGTTCGCGGCGCGGCGGTAGAGCCGGTCGAACACGCTCCAGTCGATGTTGGCGTCGTCGAGGCCCAGCAAGCGGCGCGCGGCCTCCACCTGGGCGGCGCTGCCCAGCGAACGCAAGACCACGGCGCGCAAGTAGCTGCCCGCGGCGCTGTCGGCGGGGAAGGCGGCCGCGAGGTACACGCGCTCGCCACCCACGTGCGTGAGCATCATGTCCAGCAGGGCACGGCGCGCGCGGAAGTCGCTGAGCTCGCACTGCGCGAGCGCCTCGCGGTAGACCGAGAGGGCTCCACCGACACCGCCGCTCGACGCCAGGCGCTCGCGCCACAAGGCACGCCGCACGCTCAGGTCTTGCCGCGACGCATCGCTGCACGCGCGCCGGGTCCCGATGGCCCGGTCCGCCGCGCTGAAGGTGAAGGTGTGCTGGATGCTGACGCTGCCGCCCTCGGTGGCGGGGAAGCGCAGGCCGCGCACCTCTTGGACCACGCAGGCGTCCACGTCGTCTTCGCCGAGCGTGGAGCGAATCAACGTGGCGGCGCTGACGGTCCCGGTTCCGTCCACCGTGACCGCGACGGTGACCTGGCCCTCGAGGTCCGGGCGAATCAGCAGCTTGCGCTCGTAGCAAGCGTTGGGGCCGCGCGCGCCGAGGCGCAGGGCACGACCCACGGCGGCCTGGGCGTAGCCTCCATCGCCAGTGGGCGCGGTCGCGGTGTCCGCCGCGCCGGCGCCGGAAGACACGCGGCTCACCCACGTGCTCTCCGCCGAGTTCTCGGTCGGGGCGGGCTGGGCAGCCGGACCGCGCCGTCGCCAGCCCTCTTCGGCCACGGGCACCGAGGGCGCACGGCCGCCGAGCTGCCAGCTGAAGTCCATGGGGTTGAGGTCGAAGTCCGGCACCAAGCCATAGGCCTCGCCCTTGCCACCGCCCACCACCAGCGACGTCCAGGGGGTGAGCAGCTCGTACTCGAGGCCGATGGCCACGAGCGCCTCGCGTCCCGCCTCTTCGTCGAGCAGCTCGTTGAGGCGCGCCACGGCCCAGCGGCGACGCACGTCCGGCGCGGTCACCTCGGTCACCGTCAGCGGCAAGGTCTCGTCGAACTCGGCGCCGTCACGCGAGCCGCGCACGCGCGCCGCCTCGGGCACCTCGTCCACCAGGCGACCGAACAGCCGCAGGCGCCCGCTGTCGGGCACGGTCAGCGCGCCGCGCGGGTAGATGCGCTCCACGCTGGGCCCGAGGTCCACGGTCACGCCGCGCAGCATGGGGCGCGCCGCGTCGGTCAGCGTCGCCAGCACGGCGGCGCTGAGCTCGTCGCGCGAGCCCACCGTGCGCGCGCTGCTCTCGCCCATCACGGCGCGCAGCAGGTCCACGTTGGCGTCGTCACCGAGGCCCAGCGCGAAGAAGCGCGGCGCGCGCCGCAGCTGCGAGAGCGCAGTGCGGATGCTGGTGGCGTCGAGCGCGCCCGTGGTGGGCTGGCCGTCACCCAGGTACAGCACCGCCGCGCGCGGCGCCCCCTCGAGCACGCTGGCCGCGCCGCGCAGCATGGTGCCGAGGTCGGTGGCGCCGCCGAGCTGCGCGCTGCCGAGCGCCGTCAGCAGTCGCTCGGCGTGCTCGGCCGTGGCCGGCTGTAGCCCCGCCGCATCACCCTCGGGAGCACGCGTGACCAGGTCGCCGAAGCGCAGCGCCACGCGGTCGGTGGGCGCCAGCTGCTGCAGCACGTGCTCCACCAGGCCGCGCGCCAGCTCCAGCTCCTCGGGCTCGGTGGCCCCGGAGGTGTCCACCAGCATCACCAGCGAGAGCGGCACGTCTTCTTCCGAGGGGGCCAGCTCGTGCGTGGGCAGGTCCACGGCCACGAACGTCTCCTCCGGCCCGGGTGCGCCCGTGACCGGGTCCACGGCCGTAGAGGCCACGCGGTAGGTGTAGACGTGCGGGGCCTGCGCCACCTCGGTCTTCTCTTCGGTGTCGAGCACGTCCAGCGTGAAGTCCGCACGCGGGCGGAAGTCGCTGCGGCGCAGCACCACGTTGCCGCCCTCGGTGAGCGCGCCCATGCCCGCGCGCGTGACGGCGCCGTTGGACGTCCCCAGGTTCACCGCGAGGTGCAGCTCGCCCACCAGCGGCGGCTCACCCTCGCTGCGCATGGGGTAGACGTACGTGCGCGTGTTGGCGGTGCGCGTGAGCCACTCCGTGTAGGCCACCTTCACGCGCACCACGGCGCCGGGGTTGATGGGATAGACACGCGCGCGCACACGCTGCGGACCGTCGTACGACAGGCGCGCGTTCGGCATGCCCGGCGGAATGTACGGCGGCGCGAAGCCCTGCCCCATCGGCAGCTGCTGCACGGCCGAAGGCACGAAGCCGGCCCCTTGGTCCACCTCGAAGGCTTCCACCACGGCGCCATCGGGCAGGCGCAGGCGGTACTCCGCCTCGAGCGCGTCGTCGTAGCCATTGAAGAAGGTCTGCACCACCTCGGTGCGCGCGAGCTCGCCGTCGAGGCTCACCTGCACGTCGTGTGAGCGCATGCTCAGCGGCCGGCGCGCCACCCCGCGCTCTTCGAGGCGTCGCCCGGTGAGCTGACCGATGTACCCCGCAGCAGCCGGCGGACGCGGGCTCGGGTCGGCGAGCCCGCCGGTCCAGTCGTCCCACAAGGCAGCGGGCGCGGCCTCGGCCGTGGTCGCCGTGAGGATCAGCGTCTCGCCCTGGGCGAAGCGTCCCTCGCCACCTTGGCTGCGATAGACCACCTCGCCGCTGGCGCAGTAGACCTCGGTGCGCTCCTCGCCCACCTTCACGGCCATGGCGCCGTTCTGCACGCTGACGGTGCCGTGCGGCGACTCCACGCTCAGCGCTTGGTCCACGCGGGCATCCACGAAGACCTGGCCAGCGTCCACACGGACGGACTCGAGCGTGGCGGTCACCCGCGTGCTGCGGTCCAGCAGGAACCAGGGCCCCGCGTCGTGCGTGAACGTGGCGCGCGCGCCGTCGGGCGTGGCGATGGTGGCGCCGGTCTCCACACGCGTGGCTCCGCGCGCCGTGGTGTCGTGCTCTTGGCGCGTGAGCGTGACGGCCGCGCGCACGGGCTGCACCAGGCCCACGGTGGCCGCAGGCGGGGGCTCACCGCCGCCACAGCCCGCGAGCGCGAACAGCAGCGACGAGACGACGGGCAGGGCGAGGACGCTCGGGAGCGCGAGGCGTGAGGTGCGAAGGTGCATGGAGCGGCCCTGCGGCATGAGCGACGTGAGCGACGTGAGTTGACGGGTATCCATGGTTCAGCGCTCCCCCCGCGTGACGGGAGCCACGGGCGTGGGACGGGGACCACCCGCAGGCGGCGGTCGCACGCCGGGCGGCGCGGTGGTCGGCGCTTCGCTAAGCGTGTCTCCGGCGATGGTGAAGCCGAAGGAGCGCTGGTCGTTGGTGAAGCGCAGGTTGCGGATCTCCACCCGCTCGTCGGCCGCGCCCTCGCGCCACACCACCACGAGCTTCGCGTCCACGGCGGTCAGGTGACGATCCCCCTGGCGACGCACCTCCACGCGGTAGGTGCCGTTCTCCACCTCGCGCACGTCGAACACCTCGATGCCGTACTCGGGCGTGAGGTCCACCGGCCGCGAGAGGTTGAGGCCGGGGTAGCCCGCCCACAGGCCCAGGTTGGCGTCGGGGTGCGACCACACCAGCGACGCGCGCAGCGGAGAGGCCTGGCCCATGACCCCGCTGCGGCGCATGCGTGCCACCAGGGCCGCGAGTCCGTCGGTGTCGTTGGCCGCACGGGCCGCGGCGCGCAGCTCGGCGAAGCGCACGGAGGACCACAGCAGCGCGGTGCGCGCCAAGCCCACGGCCTCACCGGGCTGGCCCGTCTGCGCCAGGGCCTGCTCGAGACGCAGCGCCTCGTCCACGCGTCCAGCCCCCGCCGCCGCTTGTGCCAGCAGCAGGTTCACGCTGGTGTCGTCGGGGCGAATGGCCGCGAGCGTCTGGTACTGACGGTAGGCCTCGTCGAACCAGCCGTGCGCGCGGTACAGGTCACCAAGGCGACGGCGGGCCAGCTCGTCACGCGGCGCGAACTCCACGATCTCGCTGAACACGCGGCGCGCCTCGGCCTCGTCGTCGAGGCGCAGGTAGAGCTCACCGATGGCGGTGCGCACCCCCGCGTCGGCCAGCGGGTTCTGCCGCATGACGCGCGCGAGCCGGCGGGCCTCGGCGGTCTGACCCATGCGCTCCAGCAGCTCCAGCAGCTGCAGCTGCAGCTCCATGTGCGTGGGGAACTGCGTGATGAGCCGGCGCAGCACGCGCACCTTCGCAGCATCCGTGGTGGCGGCCGTGAGCGCGCGCTCGATCATCTCCGCGTCCACGCTGGCCCCGAAGGTGCGGCGCACCAGGCGCAGGTCGTCGGGGGTGCGCACGCGCCGCACGATGGCGTTGCGCAGGTAGGTCCGCACGCTGGCGCTGCTGGACGCGTGATAGAGCGGCAACATCTCGGCGATGCTGCCGGCGCGCACCAGCATCAGGTCGAGCAGGCGCCGGCGCTCCTGCCAGCGGCTCGCCTCGCAGCGCGCCACGGCCTGCTGGTAGACCTGCAGCCAGCCGTAGGCGTTGCTCTCCGCCGAGAGGCGCTCGCGCCACAGGGCCTCGCGGTCCTCGAGCGAGGCGCGCGACGCGTCCGAGCAGCGGCTGCGCTCGTGGTTGGGCGTTCGCTCGATCGTCAGCGTGGTGGTGAGGGTCAGGCGGTCCGCGTCGAGGCCCGCGAGCAGGCCGTGCAGGTCGCGCTCGTTGTCCTCCGTGTTCCGGCTGCGCGACTCTTCCCCCGAGGCGTTGTCGGGGCGCGCAGACTCCTGGCGCGGGCGCGTCGTGCGCGCTGGCGAGGCCGCGTGGGCGACTGCCGCACGGCGCTCACCGAGGCCCCCGCCCCCGACGCCAGTGCCGGAGCTGGGACCTCGCGAGCTGCCCGTGGCGTCGCGGAACGAGCCGTCACCCACGTAGCCGAGCCCCACGACCTGATCCGTGACGGGGGCTGCGGGCTGCGCTTGGGCCGCGACTGGCGCGGCTTCCACCGGAGCATTCGCGAACCCTGCCCCGTACGCGTTGGCGGCGGCCTCGGGCTCGGGGGCCATGCGCCCACGCTGCGCGTCGTCGGACGGCGCCGTCGTGGAGGCCGTCGGTGTGCTGGGCATCGGCATGGGGGTCGGCGTGCCGGTCGGCATCGCGCCGGGCGGCGGCGCCGGGGCCTCCGCGGTCGCCTCGTCGGCCTGGCGGTACATCTGCCCGCTCCCACCGCTCAGCTCGGCCTCTTCGGGCGCCACGGGCGCCGCCGATGACGGCTCGCTCTGAGAACAACCCGCGAGGGCCAGCGGCAGGAAGAGGGCGCCAAGCGGGCTGCTCTCGTCCGCACGCGCGTAGCGCACGTCCTCCATCAGCTCCGCGGCACGCGGGCCCAGCTGGCTGAGCTCCGCCTCGCTGGGCACGTAGAAGCTGGTGAAGGGCGTGATCAGGCCGTAGCGCGTGCCGAGATCCGCGATCTCTTGGCGGCCCTCGCCCGACAGCAACAACTGGTGCAGGCGCTCCGAGGCCCAGCGCAGGCGCAGGTCGCCGCTGTCCGAGATGGTCTGGGTCTCGACGTCGAAGCTGCGCTCGAAGGGCTGGCCGCGCAGCTCACCGCGCACCGTGACCGACGTGGGCGGGGTCCCATCCACGCGCCCCACGATGTTGAGCGGGTCGCCCATCACCACGTCCACCGGGCGGCGCGGGAAGAGCTGCTCGATGCCGCTGCCGACCTCCACTTCGACGCGCTGCGCCACGGGGCGTCGCGCGTGACCCAGCAGCTCGATGGCGACTCGTGCCCCCTCGGCGCGCGTCTCCACGCGGCGCGCGAGGCCCGAGCCCCGCGTGATCGTCTCGAGCAGGCCGAGCTCCGCAGTGGAGCCCACGGCCACGGCATACGCACGCAGCGGACGCGGCAGGCGCGCCACGCGCTCGAGCAGCGCGTCGGCCTCGAGCTCACCCACGGTCGGGGCGCCGTCGCCCACGTAGATCACCACCCCCGGCCGCGCCGGGTCGAGCAGCGCCGCGGCCTCGGCCAACGTCGCGCCGAGGTCGCTCGCGCCGCCGCTCGGCACGCGCGCGAGCCCATCGAGCAGGGCCTCCACGCGCTCCGGGCTGGCGGGCCCGAGCCCCACGGCTTCGTTGGTCACCGCGCGCAAACGCAGGTCACTCGCCACGATCGCCACGCGATCCTCGGGCGAGAGGTGCGCCGCCAGCGCCTCGACGACCCCGCGGCCCAGCTCGAGCTGCGTGCTCTCGGTGGCCGCCGAGACGTCCGCCACCAGCACCAGGTCGATGCCTGCCGCTGGGTTCTCGCCTTCCAGCAGGTCGCGCGGCAGCACCAGCGGGAGGTACCAGTAGTCGCTCTCGGGCTCGTTGGTGGCCACGGGCGCGCTCGGGTCACCGGGCGGCGCCTGGTGCTCCGCACGATAGGCCTGCACGCCGCTCGGCGTGTCGTCGCCGTCCACCAGCTCGATGAAGAGGTCACTGCGCGGGCTGAAGTCGCTGCGCCGCAGCACCACGCTCCCGTCTTCCACGCGTGCGCCGTGCCCGGCACGCACCTCACCGGCGAGCGCCTCGCTCACGTCGGCCGAGAACTCGAACTCCGACACCAGCGGCGCGTCGCCGCCTGCGCCCATGGGAAAGCGATAGACGCGCGGCTGCCCTTCGGCGGGACGGCGCAGCCACTCCACGTAACGGATGGCGATGCGGCGCGTGGCGCCCGGCTGAATGGGATAGATGCGCGCGCGATAGCGCCCCGGGGCGTCCCACTCGAGCAGCGCGGGGTCCAGCGTGGAGCCCGCGTACACCTGCGCCTGATACTGGCGCGCCGCCTGGGCCTTCTCCTTGATGTAGCCGTCCACCAAGCGCCCGCGGCGGTCCACCGCGAAGCGCTGCAGCACGGCCTGCTCGGGCACGGAGATGCGGTAGAGCCCCTCCACCACCTCGCTCGCGGGGTTGAAGAACTCCTGCTCCACGTTGGTGATGGCCAGGTCACCCTCGATGTGCACCTGCACGCTCAGGCGGCGCACCACCAGCGGCCAGCGCGCGAGGCCCAGCTCGTCGGGCACACGGGCTTCCAGCACACCCACCCCGCTGCCTTGCTCGCGCGCGCCGCCCGGCTCGGCCAGACCACCCGTCCAGTCGTCCCACAGGGTGGCGGGCACGGGGGCTTCGCTGCCCACCGTGAAGCGCTCGCCAGTGGCCAGCTGGCCGGAGCCGTCGCCGCCCACGGTGCTGTAGGTCACCTCGCCGCGCACCACGTAGACGTTGCGTCGGGGTGTGCTCTCGAGCGAGACGGCCGCGTCGCTCAGGCGCAGCTCGAGGCCCTCGCTCTCGGTCCCGAAGCGCACCGTCAGAGCGTCGCGCGGGGCCACCTCCACGTACACACGCCCGCCGTCCACGACCAGGACGCCCTCGCCGTCCACGGACAGCTGCGCCCCCGTGGACACCAGCACACGCGGTCCGGAGTCCA
>Ga0075163_10014888_pt1 | contig 10026 bp, 12 predicted proteins | sample JI1023141ADNA_FD_71478 | JGI IMG/M metagenome (GOLD analysis project Ga0075163, IMG submission 71478) | Wastewater effluent complex algal communities from Wisconsin, to seasonally profile nutrient transformation and Carbon sequestration -... | ecosystem: Engineered > WWTP > Effluent > Algae... | reverse complement strand
CAGAATAGCGCCGTTGTTCTGGCGCCAGAACAACAGTGTTATGTACCTGATTCCGTGAGGTTGCGAGACAGTCCGCCGACCAAGATGGTGGCCCGGGAACGTTCGGTCAGGTCGGGTACTTCATGGTGGGCAGCCTCCAAAGTAGCCGACGAGGACTACAGCGTCGGCGCCCGTGCGCACCGCCTTGAAGTAAAGGCGCGCGCCCCGGTTCGGCGTACTCCCGACGAGCCGCCCGCCTCCCACCACCGCCACTTGCTGAAGCTGAGAATGAACTGGAAGAAGATGTGTTCGAGCGCCTGCCCGGGCTGTGCGGCCGCGTGGGGCATCGGTGGGACCGATTCGGTCGCTTGTACTGCGCCGGCTGCGCACCCCTGTCCTGCGGCTCGGACTTTGAGCGGATGCCGGCGCCGAACTACGCGTCTGGTGGAGGCAGCTGCCGCTTCTGCGTTCCGAACGCGAGCGTCTCGTTCTTGCTGATCCCGCGCATGGACGATACCCTGCGTCACCATGGGGGACAGTCCGCGCATCCCGAAGGGGCTCTTCACCACAACGTTGGATGAGATTGCGACGGCCTGGCACAAGAATCCACGAGCTCCAGCGTCGTTAGAGATGTCCGTCGGCATCGCGCTTGCCGCTGAGGCGTTCGCCGTCGCCGAGAGCCTACTGCTCGCCCCGAAGGTCTCGTTCCGCGTCAACGGCGAGAACGTCGTCCTCTGCCGTCTGGTCGACGCCTTCGGCGTCGCCGGTGTCGAGCAGCTCCTGGAAGAGGAGGCCATCGAGTTCGTGCTCTGGCGGCCGATGGTTCTCTACATGGAGAGCCCACTCGACGGCGTGTTTCCAATCCTCGCAGGGGAATCAGACCTCGGCCGCGCACTCGGATCCAGAGGCATCGGTCGCACTGGGCCTGAAGGGCTGGTCGCAGCGGCCCGAGCATGAGCTGAAGCGCGTCGCGAAGCTCGCGGTGAAGCGTACATGGATGCCCGATGAGAAGCTCCCTCACACGGCAGTGGGCCTCGTTCGCGCCGCTCTTGAGGCCGGCAGCTTTGCGGCGGATGGTCTGCCCGCCTCGCTCCCGACGAAGCACATACCGCGAGAGCTGCGCTCGAAACTCAGCAGAATCGGCGACGCGATCGTCGAAGCGTCGGTCGTCCTCAACTCCGGCCACGACTTTCGTGATGCCCGCGAGAGCTGGCAGTCCCTCGTCCGTGTTAGCTCGTCATTCAAGGGCGCAAGTGCCCTCCACCAGACAGCGGAGGAGATCCTCCGACTGGAGGGGCTACCCAACATCTCGGCGCTCATGTTGAAGGGAGAGCTGTCCTTCGAGGACGTGGTCACGATTCGGAAGTCGGACGCCACGGCGGAGTTCCGAAGGTGGCTCTGGTCGCAGCCGTCACCAACGGACGCCAGGGAGGTTGGGGCGAGGTACCTCGCCCTCATGAGGCCGGACAAGAAGCTCACGGACAAGGGCTGGTTCAAGACGGCGCGAATATCCACGATCAGCATCGCGACGGCGGCGGCGGGCGCGGCGATCGGCGGAGCCGTGGCCGGAATGCCCGGGATAGTCGCTGGCGGAGTGCTTAGCCTCGCCGCGTCCTTGGCCGACACCTTCGTCCTGGAGCGCCTTCTTCGCGGCGACAATCCCCGCCGCTTCGCGGACGAGGAAATCCGACCTCGGTTTGCCGAGATGGTGGCCCGAGAAGCCTCCCGGGCGGACGCACGGCAGGCTTCTCGATGGAACGCGACGCCGAGCCCGAGGCCGCAGGCGTCGGCACCTCCGAATCGGGAGCAGCGGCGCGCCAACGCGGCATCGGAACGCCGGGCGGCCAAGAGTGCGAAGAAGAAAAAGTCCGCGCAGAAGGCTCGCGCCCGGAGGCGCAAGTAGAGCCTGCGCGCGTGCCGCGGGTGGTACCTTCCGCATTCCGACGGGACGAGCACTCATTCCGGCGACACTGGAGCCCTCGGGGAGGGCCCGGCGCGCTGTGAGGATCCCTGACGACGCCTACGGACAGCACGCCATCGCAACACGCCCACTGCGCAACTCCACGGGGATGTGAGACCGTCGAACACTCCATGCATGAGAAACGTCCTCGGGTTGCGTCGGGTCCACCCCGGAACTCAAGGCGCGGGCGAGCGTCGGCGAGTAGCGTCGAGATCGGGCTGCCTTCGGGCGCGACACTTCGCCTGCCGACGACGCCCCGACGCGCGTCCAGCGGAACACGGCGACCAGTGGCGGTTGGCCTCCAGGTGCGTCTCTTGACGCCGGAGCGCAGCGTAGACGCGACACCGAGCCCGGGGGCGTAGGGGCGTGATCGTCGCCGGGTGGCTCGTGGTGGTCACCGGCAAGCTCGACGGCGACGTCTTGAACGCCGGGGCGGTCCGTCGTGGTGGACGCTGGCGGTCGCCTCAAGAGCGCCGTAGACAGCGGTCGCCCGGTCACGGTCCAGGTCCTCGGACGCGGCACGGGCGAGGTGCGCGTCGAGCGCGGCGGCGCTCCCCGTGGCTACTAGGCGGAACGCGCCTCGCCGGCCTGCCGCGAAAGATGTCGCGCACGTTGGAATGTGCCAATTAATCGATATTGCTAGATATTGCCGTGCGATCCGCGCGTTATGGAGTTCTCCATGTGCGCTTGCCCACCGCGCGTCGTCGTCGTCGCATTCTTTGACCTGACCAGTGCTTGCGTCTCTCGTGGCACTCACACTCGGGTACCATCGTCGGATGATCACGAAGGTGGAGCTGCAGAACTTCATGAGCTTCGGAGCGCGACAAGCTGTCTCTCTTCAGGGCATCACAGTGCTCGTGGGCGCTAACAACTCGGGCAAGTCGAACTTTCTCCGTTTCCCTTCGTTCTTCCAAGCCCAAGCGAAGCAAGGGGTCGACCAAAGAATGGGACGGTTTGACGACGACTTTCGCCGCCCGGCAAGGGACCCATCGGAACCGCTGGTCCTCGAGTGGGAGGTCAATGGACCCGATGGCCTTCGCTACACCTTGGAGGTGCAGCGAGTTGGGCTCCTTGGCGGATGGAAGTCGCTGGAGTCGTGCCGGGTGAGCGGGCAAGAGCTGTATCGCGGCCACGGTGGAGTGATTGCGGCCGGCACGCCAGCGCCGGGAGGAGCGATCTTTCAAGGCTACACATTTGGCGGTGCTCAGTGGGGAGGAGTTGCCGTCGACTCGCTGCGCCATCGCGACGGAGCCAACCCTCCAGGATGGCCAGCTCGCCTCGTCGACCCGGTCATGTCGGCACGCCGCGTCCATCTTAGCCTTGAAGCTCTCCGGAATGACGGCGTGCCGGGAAATGTCGAACTGGAAGAAAGCGGCAACGGGTTGGCCGCCACCGTCGCGACATGGAGGGGCAATGACCCCGACGCCGCAGAAGAGTACGACCGCCTGGTGTCCACGATGATCCCCGAGCTCAAGCGCGTACTGGTAACGTTCGTCGACGGGAAGGCGCGGCTCTGCTTCGAACAGAAGGATGGCGAGTTCTTCGATGCGCACCAGGTTTCGGATGGGGTGGTGACATTCGCTGGGCTTATTGCGCAGGCTCTTGAAGCTCCCGCAAACGGCTTGGTTCTGCTTGAAGAGCCAGAACGTTGCATTCATCCTGCGCGACTTGAAGCGTTTGTCGACGTCCTCCGCCGTCTCGTGGTGGATAGGAAAATTCAGTTCATCCTCGCGACGCACTCTCCCAAGCTGCTGAGCCTTTTCAGGGATGAACCGGAGTCCATCCAAACCTTCGTGCGAGGCAAGAACGGCACCGTCGTCCGATGTCTCGCCGACAGAGCAGACCTCCGCGAGACTCTTGAGCGGGCGCATCCTGGTGACCTTCTCGCCGACGGCGTCTTCAACTCGGAGGAGCTTTGAAAGTCGGCGTAGCCAGCGAGAACAACAACTACGACGCCATCGTATACGCGCACATACTCCGAAAGCTGATTGGCGTCCCGGTAGAGCCGTACATTCCACAGGGGATGTCCTTCAACGGATGCAACGCGGTAGCGAAACTCGCGCCCACCTTCCTTTCTCGCTGCCTGCAGGCCGGCGTGCGCAATGCGATTCTCGCTGTGGACAACGATGGCGGGAGCCAACGCCGGCTGGAGCATGCCGACGACCACGCTTTGCCCGCGACGTACGACGAGAGCACCGAGTGTCGTGTTTGCTGGCTTCACGGATCGATTACAACTTCTTGGGTGGTTGGGAATGGACGATGCAGCCTCGTCGTTCCAGTGCAGACGTTGGAGACATGGCTCTTGGTCGCTCGCGGTCAGCCGCCCGAACCTCCCGTAGGTCGCCCGGAAGGATACTTTGGCCGGGCTGCCCTCAAGCGCAGACTGTTCGGCAAGGGCACGCTTCCTCCCATGGCAGACCGGTGCGCCGTTGCCATCGACGCGCTAGAGTCGCCCTATGCTCTCGACCGACTTCGCGAGCGTCACAGTTTCATGCGCTTCGAGGCCGGCGTTCGAGATTGGATCGCCTAGCGGGCCGCTGAATGCTGAATGTGCCGGCGTGTCAATGGCGAGAACCTGACCCGCCTGCTCCTCACCACCATACTTCGGCCCGTTCGGTCCGTGGCCGAGTCGTCGCGACGCCTACACCAGGCAATCCAGAACGAGAACGTGGTTGGTCCTACTCGCGCCCCACACTTTGAATGCACGTGCCAGTGGTTCATATCGCCGCCCCAGACCCCGCCGAGTACGATCGCCTCATCGCGGGAGGCATTCGATGACCCCGAGCACCGATATGGCGGTTCGCGTGCACGAGCTCCTCACACAGTTCAAGCTGAAGAGGCAGCCTCTGAGGTGGTCCGTCGCTTCAACGATGACGGCCACGATCGGGCGCTCCCGGTTCTCGTCGAGGTGCTTAAGGCCGAAGCCGACGAGCGCGGTCAACGCCGCACGGACCGACTCCCCAAAGTATCCAGACTGGCGCCTGGGAAGACCATGGAGACCCTCGACCGCACGCGTGTCCCTCGACCCGTTGCGCTGCGTCTCGACGAGCTTGCGAGCGGCGCCTTCCTCGACAACGCTCAGAACGTGCCGTGCTTCGGTCTGCCGGGCAGAGGCAAGACGCACGCGGCCGCCGCCCTTGGGCACGCCCTGGTGCAACGAGGTCACGCCGTTCGCTTCACGCCGAAGTTCAGGAGCTTCTCGCCGCGAAGTGCGACCTCCAGCTGCCTCGCGCGCTCTCGAAGCTCGAGAGCGCCAACCAGATTGAAGTGCTCTTCACGTTGATGGCCGAGCGGTACGAGCGAAAGTCGATCCTGATCACGAGCAACCTCGTCATCAGCGAGTGGGACCGGATCTTCAAGAACCCGATGAGCACCGCGGCGGCCATCGATCGTCTCGTCCACCAGTCGACGATCCTTGAGTTCTCAGGTCGGAGTAAGCGCGCCGACGAAGCCGAGTCCCGATCGCGGGCGACGGCGGACACCCCCTGGGTCAGGATAGTTGTCGCCTCCGCTGCTGACACCGGAGTGGGGCGAGAGACGACGAGAGCATGGCCCATTACAGCGTAGGATTTCGGAGACGGATGGTGCAGCGGATGACGGCACCCAAGGCGACGAGCGCGATGGCGCTGTCAGAGGAGGTCGGCGTCCCGCAGCCGACGCTCTCGCGGTGGCTTCGCGAGGCTGCTACCGTCGATGTTGTGGCAAAGCCAAAGAGGTTGAAGCCGAAGCCGTCGAACGCGAAGCCCCGGAGCCCGGGCGCTGCGCCGTCCCGAACGGCGGAGGAGAAGGTTTCGCTGGTCTTGGAGAGCGCGGGCCTCGACGATGGCGCGCTTGGCGCGTGGTTGCGCGAGAAGGGCCTGCACGAGGAGGACCTGGCGAGGTTCCGCGAGGAGGTCCGCAATGCCGCGGTCGCAGGTCTTGGCCCGAAGCCGGCCAAGGAAGCCGCCAGCGACAAGAAGCGCATCAAGGAGCTCGAGCGCGAGTTGAAGCGCAGCAACGCCGCGCTGGCGGAGACGGCCGCGATCCTGGTTCTAAGAAAAAAAGCAGTCGCCCTCTGGGGGGAAGAGGGCGAAGACACGTGACCGAAGACCGAGCTCAGGCCCTCGCCCTTGTCGACGAAGCCGTCGCTGCGGGTTGCCGATACGAGGTCGCGTGCAGCGAGCTCGGGCTGGCCCCGCGAACCGTGCAGCGCTGGCGGAAGACCAGCGGTGGCCATGACGGCCGCCGCGGACCGAAGACTTCACCAGCACAGAGCCTCACGCCCATCGAGCGTGCCGAGATCATCAAGGTTGCGAGCTCCCCGGAGTTCAGGAACCTCTCGCCGAAGCAAATTGTCCCGCGTCTCGCCGACCGCGGTGAGTACCTCGCGTCGGAGTCGACCTTCTACCGCGTGCTCCGCGCCGCACGCCAGATGACCCATCGCGGCCCCGCTCGCGCCAGGACGAACCACCGCCCGGAAGAGCTCGTCGCGTCGAGGCCGAACGAGGTGTGGAGCTGGGACATTACCTACTTGCCCTCACCGGTCCGGGGAACGTTCTACTACCTCTACCTGTTCGTCGACGTCTGGAGTCGCCGGATCATGAAGGCCGTCGTTCACTCCGTCGAGAGTAGCGAGCAGGCCGCGGAAGTTCTGCGACAGGCTTGCATCGAGCACGGTGTCGAGCCGGGAACCCTGACGGTGCACTCCGACAACGGCAGTCCGATGAAGGGCTCCACGATGCTGGCCACCATGCAGGCGCTGGGCATCGTGCCATCGTTCAGTCGCCCAAGCGTCAGCGACGACAACCCTTTCTCGGAGGCGCTATTTCGAACGTTGAAGTACGTCCCCTTCTACCCGACCAAGCCGTTCGCATCGATGGATGCAGCATGGGCGTGGGTCGAGCGATTCATCGGCTGGTACAACGAGGAGCACCGGCACAGCGCCATCGGATACGTGACGCCCGCAGAGCGCCACGCGGGCACGGACATCGGCGTTCTGCGCGCTCGCCGAGAAGTCTACGAGCGGGCGCGGCAGCAGCGACCGGCGCGCTGGGCGAGGCGGACTCGGAAGTGGGACGCCCCCGCACTCGTGGCGCTCAACCCTCGTGAGGTTTCCACCGTGGCTCGGGCGACGAGTTCGCTCCGCTGCGGAGCGGAGTCGACGACGAGCATGGCGCCGGACCCGCCGCTACAACACACCACTATGCCGCCACGGCGCCACGCAAGAACGAGCGTTGCGGCATGACCTTTAGGCGACAACTATCTTGACACTCACCGGACACGTGACGATCACCGACGACAACTACAAACGACAACTACGAAGACCGACGACAACTACCCGACGGAAACGACGATGAACCCTGGTGGCCAACTGTAAGAATAGTTGACGCCAAGCGGCAAGAATAGTTGACGCCAATCACTTGTCCAAAAAAGATTGGGGTAGCTCCAGAGCGTCAGAAACGAGCGGTCGCAAAGGTGCTCTAGGTAGCGCTCCGATGGCGTCGCTCCCTCTGATCGGAGAACCTCCATCATGGTCTTGTCGAACCAACGGATCTCGATCATCGATCACCCCGCGTCCGTGAATCGCCTGCTTCGTATCACGGACAAAAATTCGCTAGCTTTCGCGCCTTGACTTCGATTCCCATAGACTTGTTATGCCGCCGGGGCTCGCGGACCGCCATCGCAATCGGATGCCGCGCGCATTCCGCCTTGATGGGCGCGGTTGCGCAGTCCTACGCCTTCTTCTCCCTCGACCTGTAGGCGCCCGTGGCACCCGATGTGAATCCGCTCGCCCAAGACGAAGACCTAAGCTGCGTAGATCCATGGTCGAAGGCTGGGAGAAGGTCGTCCAAGACTTCGCCGAAAACCTCACCGAGCCAGTCGGGCTGCTGGCTCAAGAACACCTTGAGCGTACGACGGGCGCCGCTCTCGTACATATAGGTGCCAGGCAACGGAAATCTGTTCTTGCCAGATGGCCTGTCGGACACCTTGAGAAACGCGAGCCCCAGAACGAACTCCGCGACGAAGAACGCGTCCTGCGATGGCGTTCCCCCAAGAAGCCCCGAGAGGCGAGGTACCAAAATCTCTCGAATTCGAACCGCAATGGGCTCGGGATGGTCCCTCTCCAAAGCTGTACTGAACACATCGGAAGCCGCTCTTATATGCCTCAACGATACGGCGATCGGCTCGATTCCGTCTCGCCGCTCTTCCTGAAACGAGAGCCCGAACAACCTCTTCAATAGTATTGTTCGGCGCTCGTTCGCACCGACAATAACCATCGCGTACAAGCAGAGCACTAGGGGGTACAGGCGGAACTGAGCGGCGTAGGTGAAGTGGACCCCAACAGGCTGAGGCTCCCGCGCCATCACCTGAACGGCCCTGCAGACAGCGTCCACGAGCACGCCTTCTTGGTCGTATCTCGCAATGGTCGCCATTGCTTCCGCCAGATGGAATGTGCGACTTTCGAGGTGGGACAGCACCATACGTAGCTGCTCCGGCCTCATACCCGAGAAGGTCCACGGGTTCGAATCGGAGGTCTCTCCCATCGCCTCGGCAACACGGAGGGATTCGGCTACGAGCGCTTCCTCGACAGCCATGCTTCCTCGAACGAGCAGATTCCGCACCGACCCAACAAGATCCGAGGGACCCGCGGCGGATGCCGTCACGTTCTGCGCCGACGCGTGCGTTGGCCCATCATGCTCGAGCCTGAGAGTGAGGGCAGACAGCCTCTGCACTTCAAGCTCCAGTGGCCGCACCTCGCGCCGCGTCGCCTTCGCGAAGATTCTACCGTAGTCGAACGGGCTGGCCCGCTCCTTCGTGTCATTCACCCGCACCCACCACTCGTGCTTCACCACATCGGACGCCCCATTACGCACAAACAAATGCGGCTGGCGCGCGCTCGGCGGAATCACGATGGCTCCCCACCACCCCAGGGTCGCGTCTTCGAAGGATACGAGCGAGAATTGCGGCAAGGGCCCGACGAGCTCCTTCAATAGATCGGTGATTCGGGCCTGAAGCTTATCCGTTGACCCCGCCAGGACGTCGACACCCCCGACGAGGCTACCTTGTTCGGCCCCCAGGATGATGTATCCAAAGTCACCAAGGTGAGCGTCGTCGTCGGTATTGGCAATGCTGGAAATGTCCTTGGCCAACTCAGCTCGAGCATCCTTCTCGTCGAGCACGAGAGTCCTCTTGAAGTCGACCTTTGGTCCCTCCACGCCTTGAGAGACGAGCTTCCGGAGAAGGTCTTCAAGTTCTTGGGGACTTTGTCCGCCGAAATAGTCGTTCACTTTCGCATTCCTTTGCCACGCTTGCGGACGGAGTCGACCGCCCTATTCTTCCCAGATGAGCCAAGCCGCCCAAGCCTACAACATGCAACGGTTGTTGAATCCGGCGGGCGGGCTCTCGCGGCGACCGGCACCGAACTTACACCCCCACCGAAGACGACCCTAGTCGCGGTTGAGGTGCCGCGCAAGCGCTAGGCACAGCGCCGAGATCACGTTTTCGCCGTCTCCGGCGAGCCCCAGATTTTCTCAATCTGCCGCGCCATTTGAGGCAGGTAGGACCGACGTTCCGCCGCCGCAAGTGCGCCAACACACGCTCCGCCCTCAACGCCAGATCCCGGGAGACGACCACTGGCGCCCGCATCGCGCGTGCCCACCCAAGCCCTCTCCGATCGTCTCTCGCCTCATAGCGCAGCCGCCACCGATACAGTACGACCCGCGCGCTATCCACCCATTGTTCGGGCGCCCGAACCGGTCGGCTCTAAGCGTTGCGGAGCATTAATGCATCGCGTTGCGCCGTCTTTCCTGGATATGTAAGCGGGCTCGCCGTACCGCTGCCCAGAGCGCTGGATACTCCCAAGCGGTCCGCGATGTCCTGGAAGAGCGCTCTGGCGTACTCTGCACCCCCAGTCGTTGCGTGCGGCCAGTCCAATGTCTCGAGCGCCGCGACGCCCCCAGCTACTTCGTCATACAGCCCCCCGGACTGCTCAACGAGAAACTCGAGGTAGCGTTTTGCGTGTTTGGCTTCGTCCCACCACGGCATGCCACGTCCCCGCTTCAGCGAATTCTGCTCCTCTACCGTCGGTGCGAAGTCTTTACCGTTCG
>Ga0075163_10014887_pt1 | contig 10026 bp, 8 predicted proteins | sample JI1023141ADNA_FD_71478 | JGI IMG/M metagenome (GOLD analysis project Ga0075163, IMG submission 71478) | Wastewater effluent complex algal communities from Wisconsin, to seasonally profile nutrient transformation and Carbon sequestration -... | ecosystem: Engineered > WWTP > Effluent > Algae... | reverse complement strand
GCGCACATCCGGCGCCGGCTGTTCAGCCATGAACACGTCTCCAAGCAAATAAGCCCGCTTCAGCCTTGTGTCCGCAAAGATTGCGGCGGCATGACGACAGGAAAAACAATCGCTTCACCAGTGTGTTAAACCTGTTTCGCGCGCAACGCGGCACACCACGGGCAGTGCGCCGGCCAATACGGCCCAGGACGGACCGCCGTTCACTTCTAACACGAATTTAGGCGCTGCTACGGGATAACAAAGCCTGAAGCCTCAAGGTCTTGGCAATTTTCGCTCAATCCGGGTCAGGGTCGAGGGCCTGCGCCCGGCGGCTACGGGACGCTGCATTGCGCCACAAAGCCAGCGCGCCAATGACGAAGGCCACCAGCGGAAAGGCCCAGAGGAACGCCCCCAACCCCTTCGCCGAAGGCCGCAACAGCACCTCATCGCCATAGCGCGCGGCAAAGTCAGACCGAATCGCCGCGTCGGACTTCCCCGCCGCGATTTCCTCGCGCACGCGGATGCGCATGTCGGCGGCGACCTCCGCCCCCGACTGCGCGATCGGCTCGCCCTGGCAGACCACACACTTGATTTCCATGAACAGGTTTTGCGCGCGCTTTTCCGCCGCCGGGTCCGCCAATGGCGTCTCCAGCCCCATGACAGCGGCGAGGATGATCGCGCCGATCATGCCTTTACGCTTTCGGCTGTCTTCGCCGGCGCGCGCGCAGGACTTGCGCCGCGGCCCAGGCGGCCGATCAATCCCAGGAGCCCGCCCAAAGCGATCAAGGCCGATCCGCCGAAGATGAAGCCCACGAACGGATTTCGGTTCACGCGGAAGCGCCAGCGCGGCTTGTCATCCGCCGCCTCCACCTTGCCGCCCGACGCGCCGACCGGCTCGCCGAACGCGACATACAGATCCGAGCCGAACGTGTCGCGGATCGCAACCTCCGTGGTCGGCGTGCGCGCCGCCCAGTAATAGCGCCGCTCTGGCGCCATTTCGTATTGATCCGCGCCATCGGTGACGGTGAGGCGCGCGCGGTCGATGTAATAATTCGGCCCCTCGCCTGTCTCGACGGCGTCGAGCCGGAATTTGGCGCCGCCCGCTTCGCCGGTTTCGCCGACCGCCAAAGCGATCGTGGTCTCCTGACGCATGCTGGTCTCCACGCCGGCGCCGAGCGCGAACACGCCGAGCCCCGCATGGGCCAGAACGCCCGCCCAGCCGCGCAGCGGCACGCGGCGAACATTCTTGAGGGACTCGCCGACAGTCTTGCCGCCCGCGCGGCGGTGCAGATCAACGCCCGCGCCCCACAACAGCCAGGCGGCCAAGGCGGCGCAGCTCGCCGCCAGCCAGGGCGCGCTGGCGCCGATGATCGCGGCCAGTGCAAACACAACTGCGAGCGCGGCGCCGCCCAGCAAGGGGCGCAACGCGGCCAGCCCAATGTGCCGCCGCCAGCTGAGGAGCACGCCCGCCGGCGCGAGTATCAAACCCAGCGCCAGAAGCGGCCCGAATGTAGCGTTGAAATAAGGCGGCCCTACGGAGGCGGTCGCGCCCGTCACCGCTTCAGAAATCAGCGGGAACAGCGTGCCCAGCAACACGGTGGCGCAGGCCACGACCAGCACCAGATTGTTGATGAGCAGGAAGCCTTCCTTGCTCACCATCGCAAACGGCTCGCCCTGCTCGCCGCGTGCGCGCATGGCGTAGAGGCCGAAGCCGCCGAATGTCGCGAGCCCGAGCAGACCCAAAATCCAGACGCCGCGCGCCGGATCGAGCGCGAAGGCGTGCACCGACGTGATGATGCCCGAGCGCACCAGAAACGCGCCCAGCAGCGAGAGCGAGAAACACGCGATGGCCAGAATGGCGCTCCAGTCCGCGAAGGCGCCGCGCCGCTCCGTCACCAGCAGTGAATGGATCAGCGCCGCGCCGGCGAGCCACGGCATGAAGCTGGCGTTCTCGACCGGATCCCAGAACCACCAGCCGCCCCAGCCCAGTTCGTAATAGGCCCAATAGGCGCCAAGCGTGATGCCGATGGTGAGGAACGACCACGCCGCCAGCGCCCAAGGCCGCGCGGCCTTCGCCCAGGCTTTCGGTTCGGCGCGCGACCACAGGCCCGCGATCGCGTAGGAATACACAACCGACATGCCGACATAGCCCATGTAGAGAAGCGGCGGATGGATCGCGAGCGCCGGGTCCTGCAGCAGCGGGTTGAGATCGCCGCCGCGCAAGGGCGCGGGATCGAGCCGCGCGAACGGGTTCGACGCAAAGATCAGATAGGCGAAAGACAAGGTCGCGATCACGCCCTGCACCGCCGCCGCGCGGGCGTCGAGCCAGGACTCGTCGCGTCCATCCTTGGGCGCGCGCGATGCGGCGGCGAAACCGTAGATGCACGCCACCAGACACCACATCAGCATCGAGCCTTCGTGGTTTCCCCAGGCGCCGGCGATCTTGTAGATCAGCGGCTTATTCGGGTGCGAATTCTGCGCCACCACGGCGAGCGAAAAGTCCGAACGCAGAAATCCCGCGATCAACGCCAGCAGCGCGAATGTTGCGAACACCGCCGCAAGGCCCGCCGCCCAGCGCCCCGACGCCAGCAAGGCCGCATCGCCTTTGCGCGCCGCCTGCGTGAGCAACAGCGCCTGCCCTATGCTGAGCGCAAAGGCGGCGCAGGTGAAAAGCAGCCCTAGCTCCGCGATCATGGATTGGCGCCCATGCCGGCGCCCATTCCCGGATTTGGCGGCATGCCGCTTTCGGGCCGCCACTCGCCGGATCTCTTGAGCGCGTCGACGACTTCCTTGGGCATATAGGTTTCATCGTGCTTGGCGAGGATGCGCGCGGCCACGAACTGGCCGTCCGCGCCGAACTCGCCCTCGGCCACCACGCCCTGCCCCTCGCGGAAGAGATCGGGCAACAGGCCGCGATACGACACCGGCACCGATTGCGCGTTGTCCGTCACCTTGAACACCACCGCGCCGTCGGCCTTTTGCACGAGACTGCCGCTTTCAACCAATCCGCCCAACCGCGCCTTCGTGCCCGGCTGAACATGTTTGGCGTACACGTCCGTCGGCGAATAGAAATAGGTCACGGTGTCCTTGAGCCCGTTCAGCACAAGCGCGGCCGCCAGGCCCAGTCCCGCGAGGCCCACCGCAATCGAAATCAGACGCTGATTGGATTTTTTCATTGTGGTGTCCCAGCGCCATCCATCGGCATCGTCTTCAACGCATCCAGCATCATCTGGATGCGCGCGCGGCGCGGCTCGTCGTCCGGCATGGCGGCGACAGCTTGTTCGAGCGCGGAGATCGCCTGTGGCGTCGGCGCGCCATGAATGGCGAGCAGCGACTGCCCCACACCCGCCAGCGCATCGGCAAATTTCGGATCGCGGCGCAAGGCGCCCATGAAGGCCCGGAGCGCTTCGTCATAGCGCCCCTCGGCCATCAGCACGCGGCCATAAAAAGCGTGCGGGCGCGGATCGTCCGGATCACGGCGCAGGGCGTCCTGCAACAGAACCTCGATAGCCTCGTTCGGCATCTCCTCGAGCTTCTCGCCGCGCAGCGCCGCCAGACGCTCCCTCAGGGGCGCATCCCGCATGGTGGGTTTGCCGATGGCCAGATAGGTCAGGCCGGTAATGGCGGCTGTCGCGAACACCGACAGCAGCAGCCATTTGCGCGATGCGGTTGCGCCGCCGGCGCGCAGAATTACCGCCGCAGCCAAGCCTACAGCCAAAAAGCCCAACGAAAGCAGCAGCAAATTGATCATGCGGCGGCGAAAGCGTCCTTTACGCCGAGGCCTATGCGACCGCCGGCAGTTCCAGCACTGCTTTGAGGCCGCCAAGGGGGCTGCCGTCAAGGGTCAGAGCCCCCCCATAGGCCTGCGCCAAATCGTCCACAATGGAGAGGCCCAGGCCCGATCCGGGCGCGGACTGGTCGAGCCGCTGGCCACGCTTCAGCGCCGCCACCCGCGCTTCAGGCGACAGACCATTGCCGTCATCCTCGACCGCGATGCGCAATTTGCCGTCCGGCAGGATATCCAGCGTCACCTGTACGTCGCCGCCGCCATATTTGCAGGCGTTGTCCATCAGGTTGCCGGCCATCTCTTCAAGGTCCTGTCGCTCGCCGCGAAACGGGATGTCGTCGCCGGGCCGCAGCGTCACCGTCACACCGTCGCGATTGTAAAGCTTGTTCAGCGTGCGCGTGAGATCCTGCAGCACAATCCGCGCCGGCGTGCTCTGCCCTATGCCGGCCGCCCGCGCGGCGCTGGCGGCGCGCTTCAGATGGTGATCGACATTGGCGGACATGATTTCCGTCTGGCGCGCCACGAGGTCGGCCAGCGGCCCGCTGGAGGTCTGGCTTTCATTCCGCAGGATGGAGATCGGCGTTTTCAGCGCGTGCGCCAGATTGCCGACATGCGTGCGGGCGCGTTCGACGATCTCGACATTGTGGCCGAGCAGCGCGTTCAGTTCTTTGACCAGCGGCGCAACTTCCTGTGGATAGGCGCCGCTCAGACGCGCCGCGCCGCCGCGCCGGACCTCCGCGACATCCTCCCGCAGCTTGCGCAATGGCGCCAGGCCGATCCGCACCTGCAGAAACACCGCCAGCACCAGCATCGCGCCCAAGGTAATCAGCGAGACGATCAGCGCATTGGTGAAGCGGCCGAGATCCCGCAAGGCGGGTTGCTCATCCACCGCGGTGATCAGCAGAACCGGCGCCATGCGCCCCGGCAGGCGCACGACGCGCGCGGCGATGCGCAGATCGTCCTTGGCTGGGCCAATGATTTCACCGCGCGCGATCTCGCGTGGATCGGCGAGCATCCCCGGCACGCTGACGCCCTTGGGCAAGCTCAGTGCGCCGTCCCAGAGCGAGCGGGACCGGAACAGGCTCTGCAGTTTCTCAGGATCGGCCGCGTCGAAGATCTGCCAGTACCAGCCAGACAAGGCGCGCTGATAGCGCGGGTCGTTCGGCGCTTCGGGCAGGATAACCGTGCCCGCATCGTCGATGTCCAGGGTAGCGATCAGGCCCTGCAGCGCAACGTCCAGCCCTGAATCCAGCTGGCGGATGGTCGACTGCCGCGCCAAAGTGGCGATGCCGAACCCGACGATGAACAGAGTCGCAAGCGCCCAGATCGCGGCCGTTGCAATCAGCCGCGACGCCAGCGAGCTACGCTGCAAACGCCGAAGAGCCCTTCCCGATTGGGATGAAACAGACCGGTCGGACAAGAAGGGCTCTCGTTAAAAAGTGCAGACCCATTTTGTCCCGACTTGGCCCCGGACTTTGGTCCGCGGTCAAGTCGGGAATGGGTCTGTAGGATTCAATTTTACTCCGCTTGCGATCCCGATTCCGTGGCGGGGTCGATCAAGCGATAGCCCAGGCCGCGTTCGGTCATGATCCTGTCGGAGCCGATCTTCCGGCGCAAGCGGCCGATAAAGACTTCGATCGTGTTGGAATCGCGGTCGAAATCCTGATCGTAAATGTGCTCAACCAGTTCGGTGCGCGGCACGACGCGGCCGCGATGGTGCATCAAGTAGGACAGCACCTTGAACTCATGCGAGGTGAGCTTGATCGGCTGGCCGTCCACGCTGGCGCGGGCCGAGCGCGTATCCACGCGCAGATCGCCGCATTCCAGCGCCGCCGAGGCGTGGCCCGCAGCGCGGCGCACCAACGCGCGCAAGCGCGCCAGCAATTCCTCGACGTGGAACGGCTTGGTGACGTAATCGTCGGCGCCGGCGTCGAAGCCCGCGACCTTTTCACTCCAGCGATCGCGCGCCGTGAGAATCAGTACGGGCGTCGGCACGCCGGCTTCGCGCCAACGTTCCAGCACCGTCACGCCGTCGATCTTGGGCAGGCCCAGATCCAGCACGATGGCGTCATAGGGTTCGGTTTCGCCGAGGAACAACCCTTCCTCGCCGTCGGGCGCTGCGTCGACGGCATAGCCCGCGTCCGTCAATGCGCTTTGCAATTGGCGGCGCAGATCCGGTTCGTCTTCAACCACGAGTACGCGCATGTTCAGCCTCCACGTTGATCGAGAACGGCGCCCGATTGCGCGTCCACCAGAAACTCGATCTTGCGGCCGTCATCTGTCAGCCATTTGATCACATACATTTCACCGCGCCCGCCTTCGACAAGGCGCGCATCGAGCATCTGGCCGCCGACGCGGCGCTCCAGTCGCTGCACAATCTGGTAAAGCGGCGTACGCTGACGATCCTGCGACGCCTCGGACGGCCGGGCGCCGGGCCGTTCAGCGTCAAAGCTCTGGCCAAGACCTTCCCGCCAGCCCGGGCGCGCCTCGGCCTGTCCGGCGAAAAGGCCGAACATGGCGAGGCTTGCTGCCGCCATCAGGAAAGAGCGTATGGAGTGAAACCGACGCATATTGACTGGATACTCCGGGCCCTCTGAACCCGTTCTGAACGCGAAAGTTTGGATTCCGTCAGAGACTGGACGGCCGAGGCGGCTTTTTATCCCGTTTCTTCCAGTTTTTGAGGAACCCGCGCAGATCTTCGTCGTCAGTGTCGAGCAGGTGAATCATCACGCGCACGAGAAGGTCGCCATGCGCGCCGTGTCCGTTCGGGGCGCCCTTGCCCCGCAACCGCAACACAGAGCCCGAATGCACGCCGGGCCGCACCGTGAGGTTAACGACGCCCGATGGGGTCGGCACGGGGATCTGCGCGCCCTCCACCGCTTCGGTGAGGGAGATCGGGAGATCCATGCGCAGATCGAAACCGTCGCGCGTCAAAAACGGGTGCGGCTTCACAGTGACTTCGAACAGTGCATCGCCGGGCGTGCCGCCATTGAAGCCCGGCTCGCCCTGCCCGGACAAACGCAAGGTCTGGCCGCTGTCGACGCCGGGCGGAATCACCACCTCCAGCGCCTTCTTGTTCGGCATGTTGACGCGCTGCTTGCCGCCCAGAACCGCATCTAAAAACTCGACTTCCACGCGATAACGTACATCTGGGCCGCGGGCGCGGAAGGCGCCGCCACGGCCGCCGCCGCCGCGTTCGCTCTGGAAGCCGCCAAAGAAGGATTCGAAAAAGTCCGACATATCCTCGGAGGCGCCGGCTTCGGCGTAACGGCCGCCGCGCGCATAGGATCGTCCACCGCGCGCCCCGGCGAAGGGCGAGCGCTCATTGCCCTGTTCGTCGATTTCGCCGCGATCGAACCGCGCCCTTTTTTCCGCATCGCCCAGAAGGTCGTAGGCGGCGGAAACGGACTTGAACTTCTCCTCGGCACTCTTGTCGCCGGGATGCAGATCGGGATGCAGGGTTTTGGCGAGTTTACGGTACGCGGAACGAATCTCGTCCGCGCTCGCGTTCTTCTTCACCCCCAGGATCGAATAAGGATCCGCCAAGAATGCCTCGCCGTTCAAACTTTCAGCCCCGCACGCTCTCACATAAATGTTAAGCGCTCACGCACAAGTGCATAAGGCTGCACCACTGAAACAAATAAGTATCAAAATCAATTAACTGCAATAAGGCCACTGCGGCTAATCCCGGCCCCTGCCCGATTTGAAAGCTGCACCACCTCCAATTCGAGCGCGGACGCCGACCCTCCGAGATCGGAGATCTGGGCGGACAGGGCATAGGTGGCCTCTGGTGCGGCGGATTCTAGGCGGCGCTTCAAGATGCCGCTGGCGAAAATAGAGACCTGATAGATTTCAGCCTCTTCGGACAAAGGCGGGTCTAAGCCTTCACAGGAATCGCCGCCCCAGCGGGCCCGGCGAACCCAGGAAATGCGGATATCGCCGCCGGGCTGGCGCGTCGCCCGCAGGTGGCAGGGGCTCCAGGGGCGCAGCGCCCGGCCCGCTTTTGCAGATTCCAGCGCCGCATAGGATTCCCCAAATCTGTCCCGCCCGGCCGGGCCGACGCGCCATTGCAGCAAGAGGCCCCTTTCGCTTTCGGCCAGCGCGAGTTTGGCGATGCGATCGTCCATCAGGACCACACGCCCCCCGGCCGGAATGAGCGCGCGCGCCTGATCGTCCGTGCCGAACTGGCCGCGCAACAGACCGGAAAGCCGCCATTCCTGTGCCCCCACCAGTTCGGCGTCGCGAAACTGCAGGAACTCCCAACCGCCGCCATACGGGCTTTCCACCGCCAGCAGATTGGCGCCGTTCAGCACCTGCCGCTTCGTCGCGGATTGCAGCGAGACGCCACTGATCGTCAGGCGAAGCTCCGCGTCCTCCTGCCAGATGGCGAAACGCCCGGCGGGCAGATCCGTCAGCAATTCGCCCATGGCCGCTGGCGCTTCCACGCGGCCGATCAGCCGCAGCGCGTCGTTCGATGGGCCCGCGAAGGCGCGCAGCGCGCCCGGCCAGGGCTCGGCGCGCGCCGCCGCCAGGATCTGCCAATCCTGCGCGCCCCGTGCGAATGGCGCATCGATGAGTGCGATCTCCGGCGGCGTGAACACGGGCGCCGGCGCCCCCGCGCCGGGCGCGCTGCCTGCGGACGCCATGTTCGGCGCGTCCGGCGCGCGGATCAGACGCGCGCGGCGCACCGGACCTTCCACGAGACTGTCGATCTGGAAGGCGGCGCCCGATAGGCCTTCGGGGCCATCCAGATTGAGAACGACCACATCGCCCGGCGAGAGGTGCAATAGCCGCGCTGGCAACGCGCAATCCACCTGATCGCGCGCGGCGCGCGCTTCGGCCAATGCGCGCCAGGCGATCGCTTCGGCCTGTGCGCCATCCAGCGACAGAGGCAGATCAAGCGAGACCACGCCCTCCTGCGCCGCATCCTTTCGCCGGGCCGAGACCGCGCCCAGCATATAATCCCTGGATGGATCATAGAAGCGCACGCGCGCCTCCAGCGGCGCGGCATTCGGATCGAGACGCGTACGCTCAAAACGCGGCGCCTTGGCGTCGTTCAGCGCCAGATCATCGGCGCTGAGACCCGCGCGCGCCGCACCGCCATGCCGGATAGCTGCCAGCCCATCGCCTCGCGGAATGAGATCGAAGCCATACGCCGCGCACAAGGCCGTCAGCGCCTGCCGCGCACTGGTGGGATCGTTCAGCGCGAAGCCAGACACGACGCCATCCAGGCTCGAAGCATCAATATCGTCGAGCCCGGCGCGGCGGCAAATCTCGATCACCACATCGGCCAAAGGCGCGAGGCCGAGCCGTCCCGTCAGCCAATGGCCGAGGCGCCAGTTCGCCGCATCGCCCCAGACAGTGTTGCGCGCGGGAAAATCCGGATATGGCCGCGAATCCCAACACCACAACGCCGTGCGATCCGTCGCGATCATACGACCGTCATATATGCTTGAAGCTGGATTGCGCGCCGCATCGGCCCAATAACGCAAATACGCCTCCAGCATGCGGCGCTGGATCAGATCGTCGCGGGCGCCGGAGGAGAAACGCGGCAGCGCGCTTTCCGAGGACTTCGGATCATAGAACACATTGGGCTGGTTCGATCCCTTGTCCGCTGCTGGACAGCCAAGCTCGGTGAACCAGATGGGTTTCGATTGCGGAACCCACGCGGTGGGCGACGGCTGCTCGATGCCGCCGAGACGCTCGACATGCGCATTGGACCACCAGGCGCGAATGTCCTTGGTGCGATGCACCCACGGCTTGTTGTAATCGTCGTCCGTGATCGGCGTCCGGATCTGCGCAATGCGATCGGCATCGCTCGCATAATACCACTCGTAATCCTCGCCGCTTTCAATGCGGCTCTGCAGATAATCCGGATCGTAGATGTCGCGCGCATTCGCTGCGTCCGCGTTCGCGCCGTGATCGCGCCAATCCGTGAGCGGCGCGTACCAGTCGAGCCCTACCGCGTCGATATTGGAATCCGCGAACAACGCATCGAGTGGAAAGCCGAGATCGCCGCTGCCGTCCGAGGGATTGTGCGCGCCATATTCGCTCCAGTCGGCGGCGTAGAGGATCTTCGTCTCGCTCAGCAGCGCACGCGTCTGCGCCGCAAGCGTTCTCAGCTTCGCGATGGCGGGATAGCTATTGCGGCCCGAGCGCACGCGCGTGATCCCGCGCATTTCCGAACCGATGAGAAACGCGTCCACGCCGCCCGCCGCCTGCGCCAATGCTGCGTAATGCAGAATGAAGCGATTATAGCG
>Ga0075163_10014886_pt1 | contig 10026 bp, 7 predicted proteins | sample JI1023141ADNA_FD_71478 | JGI IMG/M metagenome (GOLD analysis project Ga0075163, IMG submission 71478) | Wastewater effluent complex algal communities from Wisconsin, to seasonally profile nutrient transformation and Carbon sequestration -... | ecosystem: Engineered > WWTP > Effluent > Algae... | reverse complement strand
AGTGTTAAATCTGAGCAGAAAAAAATGTCAGGAGTTTTAGTAACCCTACAATCCCCAGCTATCAAAGCCTTAATAGCTGCACAAACAGAAGCCCAACAATCAAAACTTAGTATTACTCCTAATGGCACAACTGCTTCTACTCGTAGCTATACTGATACAGCCAAACTTTGGCATAGTCGAGTTGAACCAGGTTTAAGTTTTCATGTTAAGCAAAAACATATTAGTACAGTAGAAGCAGAAATAATTAGAAAACTATCTCCTTCAGAACAAATTCCAGAAATTCTTAAGCTAGAGGCTAAAGGCTATTTTTTTAGTAAAAGCCTAGATAAATCTATTTTGTACTCGGTTGCTGCTGTAGGCACATCACAACATATTTCAATGCTTGCCTTAGATGTTGTAGAGCATAACAATGCTAATGTAAGGGCGCTTTTAGGGCGTTATGGCTGGTTTCAAACAGTAGTTTCTGACCAACCGCATTTTACTTATCTAGGAGTTACAGAAGATAAGTTACCTAGTTTAGGGTTAAAAAAAGTAACTAGTGGAGGGAGAATTTATTGGCTGCCTGATATTGAAGTTATTGCTAAATAAAAATTTAAACCTGAATATTTAGACATCACTCTTTAGAATGGACAAGAACTAGTTTTCTAATTAAACTCAGCAAGTTATCTACCCAAATAAATTTCCCCTAAAAATATCTTAAATTTGTCGGAGGAGCCATTATGCTAGAAACCATACAAGATCAAACTATTGCCCCAGAAACTTACGATATGATATTTCCTCAATTAGAAGCAAGATTAAGTGAACTACAACGTGAAGCACGTATTGCAGGCATTCCAATTGTGGTAGTTTTTGAGGGATGGGATTCAGCAGGCAAGGGAACAAATATCAATAAATTAATGCAACCACTGGATCCTCGTGGATTTAAGGTTTGGTATATTAATTTACCTACACAAGAGGAGCTTTACCACCCATTTTTATGGCGCTTTTGGACAAAACTTCCTGCTAAAGGAGCTATTGCTATTTTTGATCACTCTTGGTATGGCCGGGTATTAACAGATCGAGTAGAAAAACTTGTTCCAAAAAAAGTCTGGAAAGACGCTTACAACGAAATACTTAATTTTGAAAGACAGCTAACAGATGATGGAACAGTATTAGTAAAGTTTTGGTTACATATTGATAAAGAAGAACAATATCGACGATTTAAGAAAATCGAGAAAAATTCTGCTGAATCTTGGAAAATTACCAAACAAGATTGGCGACAGCACAAACTCTATGATGAATATTTAGAAGCAGCAGAAGAAATGTTAGAGCGTACTAGTACTGCTGATGCTCCTTGGACAATAGTTAAAACCCATGAAAAACGCTATGCTAGAATTAAAATCTTTCAAGCTTTAATCAGCGCAATAGAACAAGCTTTAATAGCCAAAGAACATGCAAAAGCATTTGATCAAAGTACTAAAGCCTCATTAGAAAAGCCTGTGCCTACTTATTTACCAGAAACTGTACTAGATGACTCTGTTTTAAAAACAATAGATCTAACAAAAGCTATTGCTAGAGATGAATATCAACTGCAATTAAAAGAGCTACAAGAAAAAATACGTGCTTTAGAACATGAAATACATATGTATAGAATACCAGTGATTATTACTTATGAAGGCTGGGATGCGGCTGGTAAAGGCGGTAATATTAAACGGTTAACAGAAAATCTTGATCCACGTGGTTATGAAGTAATCCCGATTGCTGCTCCTACTAGTGAAGAAAAATTACATCATTATTTATGGCGATTCTGGAAGCATATTCCTAAAGCAGGGCATATGACAATTTTTGATCGTACTTGGTATGGACGAGTATTAGTAGAGCGTGTAGAAGGTTTTTGTAAAACACAAGATTGGCAACGTGCTTACCGGGAAATTAATGAATTTGAAAGACATCTAACAGCTTACGGTACTGTACTAGTAAAATTCTGGTTACATATTGATCCTAGTGAACAGTTAAAGCGTTTTCAAGAACGTCAGCAAGATACATCTAAAAGCTGGAAAATCACTGATGAAGATTGGCGTAATCGAGAAAAATGGACAGAATATGACCGAGCTATTTGTGAAATGATACAACGTACTAGCACTAGTTATGCACCTTGGACAATTGTTGAATCTGTGGATAAATACTATGCTCGTATTAAAGTACTTACTACTGTAGTAAATGCAATTGAAGCAGCCTTAAAGAAATGTGATAAAAAATAAGGTTAATATTTTATATGGTTGGACTATTATCAAAAGCCTATTTAGGACGTCTTTTATATAATTAAACTGTTCTAACTTGGGCTAGCGTGAATTGACCGTAACAGTAAGTTTTGATAAGTTGAGCCTTCCAACCTATTTATCTAGGAGAAATGCTATGTCATCAAAGGAAATTTTATTAGTTGGTGGAGCAAGAACACCAATGGGAGAATATAACGGAGTCTTAAAAGACTTTACTGCTAATGAGTTAGGTGCAGTTGCTGCTCGTGCTGCACTGGAAAGAACAGGTGTTAGCCCAGATCGTATTGACCATACAATTTTTGGTAATGCCTTACAAACTTCAGCCGATGCTATTTATGGTGCTAGACATGTTGCACTTAAGGCAGGTGTTCCTGTTGATCGCCCTGCTTTAACTGTTAATCGACTTTGTGGATCAGGAATTCAATCTCTAATTAATGCTGCACAACTTATCCAATTAGATGAAGCAGGAGTTGTTTTAGCTGGTGGAATGGAATCGATGTCACAATCTCCCTATGTACTACGTGGAGCACGTACAGGCTACCGCTTAGGACATGCTCAGTTAGAAGATTTGCTAATGGCCTCATTAGTAGATTCTTATTGTGGTCTTTATATGGCTCAAACTGCTGAAAAACTTGCTCGTCAAAATGATATTTCTCGTGAGCAACAAGATGAATTTGCTTTATTAAGCCAACAACGTGCAGCAGCTTCAGTAGAAAGACTTAAAGAAGAAATAGTAGCAGTAGAAGTTAAGACTAAAAAAGGTGTAGACCTATTTTCTAGTGACGATCATATGAAACCTGATTCAAGCCTAGAAGCATTATCTAAACTTAAACCTGCTTTTGGTAAAGATGGTATGGTTACTGGTGGTAATGCTTCAGGTATTGTTGATGGTGCAGCAGCAATTATTATGACTAACTCTAGTATAGCTCAAGAATTAGAACTTAAGCCTATGGGAAGAATTGTGTCTTGGGCCGTTTGTGGTGTTGACCCATCAATTATGGGAGTAGGGCCAGTACCAGCTTGCCAAGCTGCTCTTAAAAAAGCTGGGCTTAAGCTTGAGGATATTGATTTAGTTGAAGTTAATGAAGCTTTTGCTGCTCAATATCTAGCTGTAGAAAAGCTATTAGGTTTAGATAGAGAACGTACTAATGTTAATGGTGGTGCTATTGCTTTAGGTCATCCATTAGGTGCATCAGGCTCTAGATTAATTCTAACCTTACTTTATGAGCTAAGACGTCGCAATGCCAAGTATGGTATGGCTTCAGCCTGTATTGGTGGTGGTCAAGGTATTGCAATGATTATTGAGTCTATTAAATAACTAAGTAAGGGCAGACCAAAATATCTGCCCTTTAAGGTTTTATTTAAATAAATCTATAAAATTTTAGGAGGAAAAATATTTGCATGGAGATTAAAAAAGTTGGTGTAATTGGTTGTGGTTTAATGGGATCAGGTATTGCCCAAGTTTCTGCTGTTGCAGGTTATGAAGTCGTAATTTGTGAAGTAGAGCAAAAATTTCTTGATAAAGGACTAGCAAGTATTGCCGGCTCCTTGGCTAAATTAGTAGAAAAGGGCAAACTTTCTGATGAAGATAGAAATAGCACCTTGACTCGCTTAAAAGGTACAACTAGCTTAGATGATTTAGCTGATTGTAATTTAATTATTGAAGCAATTATAGAAAACAAAAAAATTAAGCATGAAACCTATATAAAACTAGACCAAATATGCCCTCCTGAGACTATTTTAGCGTCTAATACTTCATCGCTTTCTATTACTGAATTAATGGCTTGTGTTAGCCCTAGTCGCCAACAAAGATTTTTTGGACTACATTTCTTTAACCCAGTTCCTTTAATGAAGTTACTAGAAGCTGTACGTACAATTCTTAGTGATGAAACAGCTTATGCTGATGTATGTGAATATGGTAAAAAGATAGGTAAAACAGTAGTACAAACTAGAGATAGTAGCGGTTTTATTGTCAATCGTTTACTAGTTCCTTATCTTTTGGATGCTATTCGGGGTTATGAAGAAGGTATTGGATCAATTGAAGATATTGATAAAGGTATGATGTTAGGCTGTGGTCATCCAATGGGGCCATTTACATTGTTAGATTTTGTTGGACTAGATACCACTTACTATATTTCAGAAATTATGTTTGAAGAATTTCGTGAAAAACGGTTTTCTTCCCCTCCATTACTAAAAAGAATGGTTTTAGCTGGAATGAATGGCCGTAAATCAGGCCGTGGTTTTTATGATTATTCTGATCCAAAAAATCCTAAACCAATGAAATTAAATTAATTTTTTCTTAGGGCAGACCTTTTGGTCTGCCTCTAGATTTCTTTGGGATTACTATTTAATTAAGGCGATCGTGGAATGACAGATGTTAATGTTTTAACTCAAAAGTTTGAAAATATTAGTCTTCAAACTAGCTCACCATTAGCATTAATTACTATTGAACGTGAAAAAGTATTTAACACTCTTAATCTTGCAACGATCAATGAATTAATTAAAGCTTTTACTTTAATTAAAGAAGACTATAATATTCAAGTAGTAATACTAATGGGCAGTGGTGGAAAAGCTTTTATTAGTGGAATAGATACAAATGAGTTAAGTACTTTAACTCCACAAAGTGCCAAGCAATATGCTGAAAAAGGCCAAAAATTGACTTTACAAATAGAACAATTAGGAAAGCCTGTTATTGCTGCGATTAATGGTGTAGCATTTGATGCTGGACTGGAAATAGCTTTAGCTTGTAGCTTAAGAGTTGCTACTAATAATGCTCAATTTGGATTACCAGCTATTGAAAAAGGTTATATTCCTGCTTTTGGTACAAGCCGTAGACTTTCACGTTTAATAGGTGTAGGGCGTGCTTTAGAATTATTACTATCAGGTGAAATACTTGATGCACAAAAAGCAGATAAATTAGGGCTAGTTAATCAAATAACTCATTCAATAGAATTATTTAGTTTAGTAAAAGAGTTAGCACAAAAGATTTCAAATAATTCTCCTCTCGCGATAAAATACTTGCTAGAGTCTTTTTTTAATGGTCTAGAAATGCCATTAGAAGACTCATTATTACTAGAATCTACTTTATTTGGGCTGCTTTGTGCTAAACCCTCTAATACTAAACTTATAGATTAAAACCATATTGGTTTTAATCACTTTTAATAACTACTAAAAATAGAAGTAAAAGGTTATTTTTCAAGTGTTTGTAATTTTATAAAAACTATTAAGAATAGCTTGATGCTTTAGTGTTTTATCTTAAATAAGTGTTTAACTTATGAAAATATTAGTAATTGGATCTGGTGGCCGAGAGCATGCCATAGTATGGAAACTAGCTGAAAGCCGGCAGGTAGAGAAAATTTATGTAACTCCAGGTAATGTTGGTATTTCTCAACTTGCCACTTGTATAGTGTCAGAAAATAATAGCCCAGTAGCATTAGCAGAACTTGCTGCACGCTTAGATGTTGATTTAACTATAGTTGGGCCAGAAGCTCCTTTAGTTGCAGGCATAGTAGATGTATTTAATCGTAGACACTTACCCATTGTAGGCCCAACACGAGCAGCAGCACAGTTAGAAGGTAGTAAAATTTTTGCTAAAGATTTTATGTCACGCCATCACCTACCTACAGCAGCTTTTACCATTTGTGAAAGCCCAGAGTCAGCTTATGACATTATTTCTTCAAAAATTTATGGCTATCCAGTAGTCTTAAAAGCCGATGGTTTAGCGTCTGGTAAGGGCGTTGTAGTAGCAAAAGATGAAGATGAGGCTAATCAAGCAATTCAAGACATGATGGTAGACAAAAAATTAGGTGAAGCTGGCACACGTTTAGTGATTGAAGAGTTTTTAGAAGGACGTGAAGCTTCACTGCTGGTTTTTAGTGATGGTAAACAGGTAATCCCTATGCCTCCAGCACAGGACTATAAAAATATCTATGATAATAATCTTGGGCCAAATACTGGTGGAATGGGTAGTTTTTCTATGCCAGGGCTACTAGATAAAAACTTAAAAGAGCGTTTAATAAAAGATTTAGCTGAAGTTACAGTAATAGGAATGGCTGAGGAAGGAATACCTTTTAAGGGGATTTTATTTATTGGTTTAATGCTTACTGAAAGCGGAGTTAAAATCCTAGAATATAATGTTCGTTTTGGCGATCCAGAAACTCAAGTGATTCTTGCTAGGTTAGATAGTGATTTATTAGATATTTTTTTAGGTATTGCTAATGGAGATCTTAGTCAAGTAAAACCTGTTTGGAGTGATATGTCTACAGTATGTGTCATAATGGCAGCAGCCGGGTATCCTGGCAATATTGAGACTAATCAGGTAATTAGAGGACTAAAGGAAGCAGAGGCTTTAGAAAATGTTAATGTTTTCCATGCTGGTACTAAACTAAATGATTTAGGGCAGGTTGTTACTGCAAGTGGTAGAGTTTTAGGAGTATTAGCTAGAAGATTTTCTTTAGAAGCTGCTAGACAACAAGCCTATAAAGCTGTAGAACAAATTGATTTTGCTGGGAAACATTACCGAAGAGATATTGCTTTGCTACGTAGTTGATAAATTTGGAACAGAGTTTTAGTTATTGTCGTTTACTACTCGGCAAGCGAGAAATTAATTAAAAATAACATAAGCTTTATTTAGGATTTGAGTAGTAAACAAGTTGTGGTAAACTAATGCCAAATCTACGTTAATTTATATTTATCGCTCAGTTAATAAAGTATTAAATAATACTTGCTTTATAATTTTGACAAACATTTAGGAGGCACAATGTGGGAAAGAGTTAAGCGGCTTTTCCGTTCTATTTTTGGCGGCATTATTGATCGAGCTGAAGACCCAGAATTAATACTACAGCAAGTAATCCGTGATATGCGTGACAAAATCCCTCAAATGAATAATAACGTCGCGCAGGTGATGGCAACTGAAAAAATGATTGAAAAACAAGTATCCCAGCTTGAAAAAGAAGTGGTAGAACTTGATAGTAAAGTCAAAGCTGCTATCAAAATGGGTCGTGATGATATTGCTACCAACTACATTTCAATAATGCAAGAAAAACAATCCTCCCTTACTTCTGGTCGTGACCAACTTGAAACGGCTAAGCGCGCATCCCAACAAGCACTAAAGTTTCGTGATAACTATATGTTAGAGATGAAAAAGCGCCAAGCTGAAGCAATGCAGTTAATTAATGAAAATAAACGCGCTAAGATGCAAGAAGAAATTGCTGGTATGATGACATCTTTCCAAATTGGTGACTCCTCCAGTACTTTTGATGATATGCGTAATAAAATTTCTGAACGTGAAGCTAAAGCTCGTGCTAAGATGGAATTAGCTAGTTCTGGTGTTGATTCTCAAATGCAAGAAATTGATAAAGAAGCAAAAAATATTGAAGCCCAAGACTCACTTCTTGCCTATAAACGTCAAATGGGGCTTATTAGCGAAGGCCCTGCACCAGGTTTGGCCGAATCAGGCAATACTGCTCCAGCACAAAGAGCAAAAATGCTGGAATAACTTTGTTAGTAATTTTGGAAAGATAGGAAGTTGGCGGCGAGCAATATGAAAGATAAACTCAGCTACCTTAAAGAAGCACTAAAAGAACCTCTCAATATCTGGTCTATGGTGGGGTTTACTGCCGCCGCAGCTTATACACAAAGCCCTATTCCACTTGCAATGGGAGCTTTGTTAGAGGTTGGTTATTTAGCTGTTATACCAGCAAGTAGCCTTTATCGCCGAGTTGTTCAAGGCCGTGAAGTTCGTCGTTTAAGAGAACAGCGCGAACGCTTAAGAGAAGAGTTAATAAAGACATTTGAACCTCGTGAACGTGAAGCTGTTGAGTATTTGCGATGGATGAAAAATCAAATCTGTGCCAACTATAAAAAATTTACTCGTGCTAAAGAAGTTCCTGCTCATATTGATAGTAATTTACAAATAGCTTGGGAATCATTTGTAGACCTATTAGATATGTATCGCCGACGTAAAAATCATCTGCATACAATTAACCGACAAGTAATTCAAAATCAAATAATGCAAATAGAGCGTCAACTTCAACAAGCAGATGCTCCTACAAGACACCTGCAAGAACGAAATTTAGATATCCTTCGTCAAAGACTTAAAACCTTTGATGATATTGAAAAAAGTGTTAAACGTGTTGAAGCTCAACTTCAATCTATTGAAAATTTCTTTGGACTTGTTAATGATCAAGTAGTAACAATGCCTACTCCAGAGCATATAGCTTCTTTAGACTTTGATTCCTTGTTATCAGGTATTGAGATGACAAAAGAATTTTTAGAAGAAACTTCCCCAATGCTTGGATCATTTGATGCTGCTTTAGAACGTAGTCCTGTTAGTCTTTCTAGTGAGTCTTATAATTCAGCTTTACGCCAACCAATAAAACAAACCGAGCGATAAGATTTTGTATTTGTAAAAAGCCCCTAGTTTATTTTTATTAAACTAGGGGCTTTTACTTTATTAGAGCTTAAGTAGAAAAAATTAAGGTCTTTAATTTTTTTTTGAAGATTTATTAGGGAGAGAAAACCAAAAAGTACTACCTTTGCCTTCCTCACTCTCTATAGCTATTTCACCATTATGATATTCAATAATCGCTTTACATATGGCTAAACCCAAACCTGTGCCACCTTTTTCACGAGAGTCTGATGCTTCTACTTGCTTAAACCTATCAAATATTTGTTTATGAAGTTTTTGAGGTACTCCTCGACCAAAATCAGTTACTTTTACTATAACTGTCTCAGTAGTTTCTTCACAGGAAATAATAATTTTACTTTTGGCTAGAGAAAATTTAATTGCATTAGATAGTAAATTAACTAGTACTTGTGCTATACGGTCTTCATCAGCAACAATTATAGTAGAAACATCTGGCACTTCTAAAAAAACCTCTTGTTGTTTGGCTATTGCTTGAATAGTTTCAGTCGCCCGCAAAATAACTGATTTTAGTGGAATATGTTCAAAATTCATTTCTAAAGTACCTTTTTCCAACCTCTCATAATCCAAAATATCATTAATTAAATTTAATAAACGCTTACTATTACGCTCAGCAATTTCTATTGCTTCATAAGACTCTGCTGTTAAATCTCCTAATAAACCCGCAGATAATAAACTTAAAGAACCAGATATAGAAGTTAATGGAGTACGCAATTCATGGCTAACTGAGCCAACAAATTCTGTTTTTAATCTTTCTACTTCTTTTTGTTCAGATATATCACGTATATGTCCAGCAAAATAATGCTGATTATTTACAATAAATTCACTAAGAGAAAACTCTACATCAAAAATGCTTCCATCTTTTTTTATTGCTTCTAGTTGAGAAATGTTTCCTAAATATTTTTTTAAGAATGCTGAAAATTGATCAGTATTATGTGTTGAGCGTTTAGAAAATAGTGTTTGTATTGGTCTGCCAACTAACTGGTTTTCTTTATAGTCAAATATTTTTTCTGCAGCAGGGTTCATAGAATATATAATTCCATAGTCAGAAAATGTAATTAACCCTACTAACATATTATTAATAAGAGACTTAGTATGTGCTTCGCTAGCAGTAAGAGATTTTAGTACTTCTTCTAGTTCATCTTTACTTGCTTTTAGTTCTAGTTGTTGTTTTTTTTCTTGTAATTGTAGGGTTATTAAGTTCTTAAAATTAGTTAATCTAGCTCGATAAATAATAGAAGCCACTATTGATGAGGTAAAAATAGCAAAACCAAAATGTGCCCATTCTGGTGATGAGTTAGATAAATAAACTGCTATTGTCCAACTAATTAAACTTAAACTTAA
>Ga0075163_10014884_pt1 | contig 10026 bp, 5 predicted proteins | sample JI1023141ADNA_FD_71478 | JGI IMG/M metagenome (GOLD analysis project Ga0075163, IMG submission 71478) | Wastewater effluent complex algal communities from Wisconsin, to seasonally profile nutrient transformation and Carbon sequestration -... | ecosystem: Engineered > WWTP > Effluent > Algae... | reverse complement strand
ATAACCTGAAGAAATTTTGAAATATAAAAATCCATAATAACAGATTAATGAAGTAATTACTACTGGCAGGAAAACAGCGAGCCAGTAATATTTTAAATTCCAGACAATCCATAAATATAGCAACGCTACAAGAAAGCCGAAAATGGTCCATTTTTCACCCTTCATTATTTTCAAATAGAATGCCGCCACAATAAATAATGCAGCCAGCCCTATACTTTCCTTAATAATTCCCGCACTCCAAAAAACAATGGAAGGAAAGAAAAGTAACGCCAGCGCTGCAGCTACTTCTGATTTGCGAAAGTATTTAGTTATCACTTTAAATAAATAAAAAGAAGCTAAGAAGGAAATAAATGAAAACCATAGGGAGATAATCCAATAACTGCTCCCGGTGAAAACAGCAAAAACACTAATCACTTTAACAAGAAAAGTAGTGCGTAATGATCCCTCCTCTTGAGAAGCTGCTTCGGGATGCTGAAAAATAAACTGAACATATTCCCATGTATTTGAAAAAAAAACATTAGCCAGTTCATTGCCTTCAGTATAAAAATAAAAGGTGTCTCCATTGCCATAGTAATATCGGTATAGCAAACCAAGACCGATGCCTGCTGTTAATTTAAGGAAGAGGGAAGGCCAAAATATGAACCTAGAAAAACCTTCCAAAGATCGCCACCACCAAAAGGCAATACCGGCAATGACCAAAGAGTTAAGACAAGCAATAATGACCAGCACGCTAGCGATTAGGTTTTAATAGGTGTGCACCAATATTACAATTTAAACAGTTCCTTCGCAGGCAGAAATTATTGTGCAACTCGATTAATCCCTGTGAGTCAAAAGCAGTCTTGCTAACAAATCCAAGATCACTCCATGTTCTTGTGATTGCATTCTTTTCACCCGGAATTTGTAAAAGCAAGTTCGTAGCCTTTTCCAAAAAAGAATGATCATCTATTGTTCTTCCATAGGCTACAAACAAAGGCACCACAGAATTGATGATCAGATTTTCTATGCTGAAATTACCCAACCCAGCGACTCCCTGCTCTGACTTCTTGTTGAATTGATAATGATGCTGCCAATAAGGAGATGGCGAAGAAGAGAAAAGGTGTGAAATAGACTTAACATCTTCAAGCTCCAGAATTTTCGAAAAGAGACTTTTCTGCCGGAGTATAGCACCCAATTGCGCTAACCTAACTGTTGGGAAGTTGGCTGGTCGAAGACGTAAAAACCTCCACTGCAATTTTTTGAGTTTTGTAGACTGTAGATTATACTTCTTACTCAAAATATGATACTCACGTTGTAGAAGCTTATAATATTCATCTCCAACTTCAGCATCCAGAAAGCCAGCCTGACCAAAAAGTATGGCTTCAACCTGAAGGGGTTTATCAATGTGCTTTAAAATTATTTTATAGGGCACTGATTTAGCCAGTTGCTCAAATGGTTCGTTGTTAACTTTGAATCCAAAATTTTTAGCAAAAAGTTGGTAAGTAACCTCGTCCCAATCCTTATTACAGTTTTTCAAAAGTTCTTCTACCTGCATTGCCTTGGTCTCTAGTCGCTGCATTAGAGCTTTATCCAACATAGAAATTTTAGTCAACTCATCTACTTTGGAAATAGATTTTTCGCAGGGAATGCCCGTGGGACTATTGACTAGTTTTTTATATTCCTTAATTAGACCTTCATCAACGCGGCCCTTTAATTCCAACGTTGGCATGAGTGTCTTGTCGGAACGATAAACCGGCTTATCATCCTGCCATACCACATGAAGTATTACATTATCGTATGCTTTGTCTACCTCGTGATGGTGCTCTTCCCAAGCAGAAGACTTAGTATGAATTTCAACCGCGCCAGCCCAATCTAAATCACCAATCCTAATCTTGGCATTAGAGAAATCCGGGCCTGCATTTGTATTTAAATTTCCAACCTTAAAAATTTCAATTTTTTCTCCGGATGACGTTACTAAATCTAGTTTATCGAAATATTGAAACTGCCATATATAGTGGAGAAAAGATTCGTTCATAAAGCATCCATAACGACTAATGTTACAGGCTCGCGCCTAAAGAAATTTCTCTAGATGAGTTTTCATTTCTTGTTGAACCAATGAAGCTTCATTCTTTGCAGCTTCTGCAAAACTCTCCCCACTCGAAGCATAAATAATGGCTCGTGAAGAATTGACCAATAAGCCACATTGTTTGTTCATTCCATATCGGGATACAGTTTCAAGATCACCACCTTGTGCTCCCACCCCGGGCACCAAAAAGAAATGATGAGGTGCAAGCTTTCTGATCTCACCAATCTTATCTGCTCGGGTGGCACCCACAACATACATAAGTTGATCAGGCGTAGCCCACTGCTGAGATTTCAAAATGACTTCTTCGTAAAGTCTCTTTCCACCTTTCGATTCCAGCAATTGAAAATCTGCACTTCCTGCGTTCGAAGTATGAGCTAATAAAATTACCCACTTGCCCTTAAATTCTAAAAACGGTTTCACCGAATCTTCTCCCATGTAAGGAGCCACCGTAATCGAATCAAAATTCATTTGTGTAAAGAAAGCTTTCGCATAGAGGGAAGAGGTATTACCTATATCACCCCGCTTGGCATCGGCAATGGTGAAAATCCCTTTAGGGATATAGTCCAGGGTTTTTTGCAAGCTGACCCAACCTTTTGCACCAAGGGCCTCATAAAATGCAATGTTGGGTTTATAAGCAACGCAAAATTCATGGGTTGCATCAATGATGTGCTTATTAAATTCAAAGACAGGATCAGCGCATGATAATAAATGCTTGGGAATTTTCTCCAGGTCGGTGTCCAGGCCGATGCATAAATAAGATCTCTTCTTTTGGATTTGGTTAAATAGCTGCTCCCTGTTCATTAGAGTAAAAATAAGAAAAGTTTACACCGTCACGAGCAGTGCAAAAAAAAGAAGCACGGTTAGCGCTTCTTTCTTCTGGTTTCTTATTGCCTACTATCGTAGGTCTATCACCTCCACTCCCGGGTATTTCTTAGGGTCAAAGGTGAAAAAGGCATCTTCAATTTTGGAGTTGGGTGCGAACTTCGTGATGGTGTATTTATAGCGATTCCCGGACTTATCAAACATCGTCCAGCTCTGAATGCTTTTGTCTTTTTTTACAATATTCATGCGCACCTTAAAGTATTGGGGATCCTTTTTTTCTGGCACCAAATCAACGATTTCACACAAAACACCACCTTCTGTCTGGTCCTGCAAATAAAGGTACTTATAACCCTTCTTGTATATCTCATAGAACCTTGATGGCGTTGGAGTTCCTTCATCAACAGATGCCTCAGCATTATCGATATTCACCTCCTTTGCATCGGGTAAGTAAGTCCATACCGTAGTGCCGTTATTGATGACTTCCTGTTCTGGTAAGACAAGCTTGTACTTGTCACCTTTGACCGTGATTTTGCCTTTAAACTCCTCGCTAACTTTCTCCACGTCATTGCTGAGGGTGTAGGAAATATTAGCTTCAAATGAGGGAATGGCTTTGTATTTTTTACTCATTGCCTCGAGAATTTCAAACGCTTTGGGGTCGTATTGCGCGAAGCTGAAGTTAACCAAAAACACCAAAAAAGCTCCAAAAACAGATTTTTTCATTATTACCGTATTAAGATTGACTATGCCGTTCTTTTAATTCATTCAATAATTGTTCCAAACTTAATTCATCTTTCACTAAAACCTCTCTGGCCTTCGATCCTTCAAATGGGCCCACAATTTTCGCAGCCTCTAACTGATCAATAAGCCTCCCTGCCCGGTTATATCCCAGCTTTAGCTTCCGCTGGATAAGTGATGTACTACCCTGCTGGTGCATAACAATCAGTCGGGCTGCCTCTTCAAAGAGAGCATCGCGCTCTGATAAATCAACGCTGGAAGGACCCGTCTCCTCATCTCCTTCAAACTCAGGGAGCATGTAGGCTGAGTCATAGCCACGCTGTGCTCCGATAAATTCACAAATCTTTTCTACTTCCGGTGTATCCACAAAAGGTGATTGAAGGCGAATCACATCCGATCCTGCCGATAATAACATATCACCCTGACCGATCAACTGATCTGCTCCACCCGTATCCAAAATCGTCCTGGAGTCTACCTTAGAGATAACACGAAACGAAAGGCGAGCCGGGAAATTAGCTTTAATTACACCGGTAATTACATTCACTGAAGGTCGCTGTGTGGCAACAACCAAATGGATACCAATAGCACGGGCTAGTTGGGCAAGGCGAGCAATGGGTGTCTCTACTTCCTTGCCGGCTGTCATCATTAAATCTGCCAATTCATCGATAACAAGAACAATATAGGGCAAGAAGCGATGGCCTTCTTTCGGATTTAGTTTTCGGGTGATAAACTTCGCATTGTATTCTTTCAGGTTTCTAGCTCCAGCATCTTTTAAAATCTCATAGCGGTTTTCCATCTCAATACAAAGCGAATTGAGCGTATGAACAACTTTACGCGTATCAGTAATGATGGCTTCCTCACTGTTGGGCAACTTAGCAAGGTAGTGGCGTTCAATCTTACTGAACAGTGACATCTCTACCTTTTTTGGATCAACTAAAACAAACTTTAGTTGGGAAGGATGTTTTTTATAGAGCAACGATGTAAGGATAACATTTAATCCCACGGACTTACCCTGGCCTGTGGCACCAGCCACCAAGAGGTGAGGCATCTTCGCAAGATCAATAACGAGCACCTCATTCGAAATAGTTTTACCTAGCGCAACGGGTAATTCCTTATCTGTCTTTTGAAATTTCTCTGTGCTTAATACAGAGCGCATGCTTACCATCTCCCGGTTCTTGTTCGGCACTTCAATACCGATTGTTCCTTTTCCGGGAATTGGCGCAATGATACGAATACCGAGTGCTGCCAAGCTCAGAGCGATATCGTCTTCCAGGTTTTTAATGCGTGATATCTTGATCCCTGCCTCCGGGACTATTTCATAGAGTGTTACAGTCGGACCAATGGTAGCCTTGATGCTGGAAATGCCAATCTTAAAATTAGTGAGTGTCTCGAGAATTTTATCCTTGTTCTGAGTCAGCTCCTCTTGTGTTACCTGCACTTTCCCTACTTCATACTCATTCAATAACTCAATGGGAGGAAATTTATAACCGCTTAAGTCCAATGTTGGATCATAGGCACCATGCTCGTCTACTAGTTGCTCAGCCAATACATCGGTATCCGACTTCGGTTCTTCAATTGTAAATACGGGTTCCTCTTTTTTTGTTGGCTTCTCAACTTCCAGCTTAACAGGAGCAATGGGCTCTGATACTAAATCGGGTTGTTTAACCTGCATCACAAGTTCCGGGTCTTCTTCCTTTACCGATTGGTCGGGCCAATTGTCGCGATCATCGGTGTATGTAGGAACAATACCATCATCGGGAAGAAAAGCATCATTGCCCATGGGCTTAGGGTCTTTTACCTGAAACGCATTGATGGCGGTAACATTGAAGAAGTAGATAATAAAAATGAAGAGAGAAAGAACAAGAATCAAAAATGTTCCCCATCCAAAAAGTCCATCCGACAACCGGGCAAGTTCATAGCCTAAGCCCCCACTCAAAAAACTCACTTCCGTTACACCTGAGAGGCTGTGTGTCACGTAGCCCAATAATAAACTCAACCAAAGACCTATGAAGACTGAAAAAATAAAGACTGAGAAAATTGGAAGTAGATAGCGCTTGAATACAAGTCTAAAGCCCAACAGGAAAAATAGCGGGGGAATAAAAAAAGCAGAAATACCCAGCCATCTGAAAATTACATAGTGCGAAGTAATAGCACCATAAAGTCCAAGCCAGTTGTCCGCCTCTCTCCCCGACTCCATTACACCAGTGTCACCCAAAGCCTCGACAACACTCTGATCCGCCTTGCCGGTAAAGAGATAGGAAATAAAGGCAGTAAAAAGGTAAAGTGATGTGATCAGCAAAAAGAACCCCACCGCCAGAGCAAAACGAGGATCTTTAAAAAACTCGAAGTTGAACTTGGATTTGGATTTCCCTTTTGTCTTTTTTTCCTTTTCCGGCTTCTTGAAGGTATTGGACTTGTAGGTGTTTTCCGCCATCAGTTTAAAAAGTACCCAAAACTAAGGAAAAACGGGATAAGAAGTATAAAGATGAGCTGCTTGGTTTTCTTCACAAGCATCATTTCATTTCGCCAACATAACTTCATCTACTGACGTTTAAAAATTCAATTCTAGCCAAGCCGTGAGTCCGGATTCATTTCTTAGCTTAGTTCTTTGTTTTCATAATGATCTTTCATTCCTATCCTCCATCGAAAACGGTAAATCCTTTTGTTCAATGTTACCTGGAAGCAGACAGCCGGGACAGTGTTGAGAAAGGAGTTCATACACTTTTTCCCAATGGTCTTTCTGGGATATTTTTCAACTTCGGAAGCCTTGGGAAGCTCTCCATCAAAGAAGAATACGAAACGCCTGAAGTAAGTATCTTCGGCCAGATTGACCGGTGCTTTGATGCCATCCACTGGCCGGGGTCTTATTCACTTGGAGTTTTGTTGAAACCCACCGTGCTGTCAAAATTTTTATCTGAAGACATATCAAAGTATACCAACAAGGCCCGTGATGGTCGGCTGCTTCGTCCGGATTTACATCTACTTCATCAGCACCTACAGGAAACTTCTACAATAAAGAAAAAGATCGCACGTCTTAACCGCTATTTCGGCAATGCTTTCTCTTCGTTTTCCCAATCTCCTACTATCGCAGATAAGGCGGTTGACCTGATCAATCACCACCCCTCGCTTTCCATCAAAAGAATAGCCCACCATCTTAAAGTGAGTGAGCGGCACCTGCAGATTCAGTTTAAAAAATCCGTTGGTCTTTCTCCCAAAACGTATTCATTGATTATCCGCTTTATTCGCATGGAGCAGCAACTCTTTGAGAAATCGGCTGTGCGGTGGGAGGACATGAATTTTGCCCATGAGTACTATGATCAAAATCATTTCATCAAGGACTTCAAGCGCTTCACGGGTCAAACCCCGTCCAGTTATTTGTTAAATAATTTTGAAATGGGCCGATCCTACCTGCTCAAATAGTCATCGACTAGTTCGGATTTTTACTATCTACTGCGCAGGTGTGATGGTAATTTTAGCCAAACTTTTTCTTCCGGTGAAAATAGATAGGACAATCTCCAAATTGGCAAATCAGTTTGCAATAGTTGTTTTGTTTTTGATTTGTGGTGCAAGAAGTTTTGCACAGGAATTTCCTCAACTGGAATGGGCAAAATCTTTTGGTGTAAATTCTAGTTATGACATCGCGAGGTCTATCACAACCGATGCATCGGGTAATGTTTTCTCAACTGGTTGGTTCCGCAATACCGTTGACTTCGATCCGGGCATTGGCGTATTTGATTTAACCGCGGTTGGGTTTGACAACCGGGGGCCATACATTTTAAAACTTGATCCGGATGGCAATTTCCTTTGGGCAAAAACATTTACATCAACGAATACGTGTTTCACTGGTGCTATAACCACCGATGCAACCGGCAACCTATACGTAACCGGAAGTTTTGACGGTACCGTTGACTTTGATCCGGGACCTGGCACTTTTAACATCACCAACAGCGGATCGTTCGATAGCAACTTCATTTGTAAGTTAGATGCGGATGGAAATTTTCTATGGGCTACCAATACGACCAGTAACAACAGTCAGGCAATCGCGTCCATTGCAGTGGATGCCGCGCAAAACCTGTACACACTTGGCCATTTCAGAGGCACGGTTGATTTCGACCCAGGCACTGGCACTTCCTCTCTTACCCCTCTTGGGCAATGGGATGTATATCTTTCAAAAACAGATGCCAACGGAAATTTTATCTCAGTACAACGCCTTGGCGGAACAGATTTTGATTTTGGTGGAAGCATTGGCATCGATGCCGCAGGCAATGTCTATCTGTCTGGTGTTTTTCAGGGTACTGCTGATTTCGATCCAGGAGCAGGCACATCCAACATGACCTCGACTGGCCTTCGCGATATCTTTGTTGTAAAGCTGGCTTCTAATGGAAGTTTTATATGGGCCAAACGGCTCGGTGAAGCAACTACAGACGAACTAGGAATGGCTATTGAGACCGATGCAAGCGGAAATATTTTCGCAACCGGGCTCTACAGTGGCACATGGGATTTTGATCCAAGTATATCTGTATTTAATCTAACCTCGTCAGGTGGTACTGACTTCTATCTGCTCCACTTAACTGCCGATGGTGATTTTGTTTGGGCGAAGTCCATGGGCAGTTCAACACATGATGACCGTGTTACGGATCTCGCACTTGATCCAACCGGAGTATATGCTGCGGGCTATTTTAACGGAACGGCTGACTTCGATCCGGGGCCCGGAACAGTTACCCTTACCGCTTCCAATGACTCGTACCTATTGAAGCTTGATCTAAATGGAGACTTCGTATGGGTTGCTCCTTCCGGAGATTATGGTGCCGGAAGTGTCACTAAAGTTATAACCGTTGATGCCTCTGGGAATATCATTACAACGGGTGGTTTCATCGCTCCGCTTGATGCTGATCCTGATCCGTGTACCGAGGTGGGACTTATGACAGGTCTTATCTATATGCAGAAATTGAGTATCGGTGTAGCGGGTGGTTCGTGCAGTCCTCCCACTATTACCTCATTCACACCAACCTCTGGCATGATTGGAACAAGCGTTACTATCACTGGTACAAACTTCAGCATAATACCAGAAAACAATGAAGTGCAGTTTAATGGTACAAGTGCTACAGTTACTTCCAGTTCTGCTACCTCAATCACCTGCCTGGTACCCGCTGGAGCCAGCACGGGCCCCATCTCAGTTACCGTAGCTGGCCAAACAGAAACCAGCACAAGCGACTTTACAGTAACAGGCTCCTTAATAACGATTACTACACAACCCACCAGCGTTACAGCCTGCGATGGGCAAACCGTAACATTCACAACTGCCGCTACAGGCACCACCAATATCACTTATCAATGGCAGATGGAGGATTCGGATGGGGATATGATTGATGTGATTGACGGGGGTGGATATTCAGGCGCAACAACTCCTGTACTCGCGATCAATACATCAGGCAACTTTGGTGAGGGAACTTATCAATGTCTTGTCTCGGGGGATTTTGCAAGTGATGTAGACACCAATGATGTATTTCTCGACATCGCGCCCAACGCACCTTTCATTTCCGATGTAGTAAATTGTGGACCGGGTGCAGCTACCGTCACTGCCTCGGGTGGCACCAACGGCCAATACCGCTGGTACACGCAGGCTACGGGCGGAACGGCTATCCCTGGTGAAGTCAATGGCTTGTTTACAACACCGTTTCTCACCAGCACTACTTTATATTATGTTGCCATTAATAACGGAGTTTGCGAGGGACCCCGAAGCGATGTACAAGTGGCAATCAGCACGTGCCAGCCACAACCCGGGTTTGTGTGGGCGCAAGGAATGGGTGTGGGGACGATGGCAAATGGAACAAACGGTGGTAGCACGATTTTAATTGATTCTGACGGTAACCTTCTTGTTGCAGGAAACTTTCAGGGAACAATTGATTTTGACAACGGACCCGGCACGGTCAATCTAACGGCTAGCAGCACAGATGCATTTTTATTAAAAATGACTCCTTCAGGAACACTACTCTGGGCAAAAGGCATCGGTGGTCCCGGGTCAGGTAATGATAGCGCTGGCGAAATGTCAATCGATGCAACTGGGAATATTTATATGCTATTTGCTTTTGCTGGCACTGCCGACTTCGACCCGGGTGCGGCCGTTGCGACATTGACCAGTACACCAAGTTCCCCTGCCAACAAACTAGATTTAGCAGTTGCCAAATATGATCGTGATGGAAATTTTATCTGGGTGAGGCGCATTGGAGGCAATAACGATGAACGATCGGGTGGACTGAAAGCAGATGCTGCCGGCAATGTGTACATCACAGGACAATTCAGAGGAACTACAAATTTTAATGGTTCTTTCCCGCGAACTGCCCTCGGTGCAAACAGTACCGATGTTCTTTTTGCAAAGATGGATACTAACGGCACGTTTCTTTGGG
>Ga0075163_10014883_pt1 | contig 10027 bp, 9 predicted proteins | sample JI1023141ADNA_FD_71478 | JGI IMG/M metagenome (GOLD analysis project Ga0075163, IMG submission 71478) | Wastewater effluent complex algal communities from Wisconsin, to seasonally profile nutrient transformation and Carbon sequestration -... | ecosystem: Engineered > WWTP > Effluent > Algae... | reverse complement strand
CCTTTAACATCTAAAAAAGCTCCTCTGCTCGTTCTTCAAAAAAGCCTTTTGGCCAACGGTCTATAAACTCGCCTGTTTCATCTATACGAAGCGGTGTTAATTTTACACCTTCCGCCGTTTGTTCAACATAGACAATACAAACTTTATCCGGTGTAAGTGATGGAGCGTCCTCAGGTAGTTCATTCTCATTAGTCTCACGTATCCGTCTAAGTAGCCTTAATAATAAATGCTCGCTATGAGTTTCTAGTAAAAAAATAGTGTTAAATTCTCTTTTATTAATCTGACTAATAAACAAATCTCCAAGCCTTACTTGCATTGCCGGATGAATATGGAGTTCAGGCTGTTCCATAACTATAATGCTTGTAAAATCTGTATCTAGTGCGGCAACAACTACAGGTAATAATTGCGATATTCCTATACCAATATCTTGAGGTTGCACTTCTAAACCATTCCTTTGATCAATTAATGAAAGATGTTGATGATTTGGCAAAGAAGCTAATTCATTTTTAAGATTTTTTACATCTTCTAAAGTGATTGTGTCTTTTGCTAACAAGCCCGCTACAGTGTCATCAGCGTCAAGTAGCTTATAGTTCTTCATATTCACTCTATAGCCAGTATTTAGCTTATTTTCTGATGCTATCCAGTCATTTACTTCAGAAAGAAAATTTGATCCTTTTACATAGAGTTGTTGCCAAGCCTCTATGCCATTCGCCCAATTGATTTCATTACGTGACAAAACGGGTTTGAAATCCCTGCTTGGAACTTGGCGAATTGGCCCTAGATAACGCATTGAGCGCAATGTATCAGACAAATATTCAAACAACCCATTAATAGCGCGAGCAGCAATCATTTGTATCCATTGACGACCATAACCATAAGGAAGCTCAAAAAACTCTGAAGCTAATAAATAAACACTTGGCGATATAGCTTTACTATAACAATCAATTTCAGCCCATAGTTCAGGAGAGTTTTCAGGCGATGATAGTTTATTTATTGGGTCAAAAACCGGATGTTTAACATTCAACTCTCCTGTAAGCTCACTATCATCATTTCCTTTAGAAAACCTTGCAAGCTTTATATCATCAATTCCAAACTCTGAGCATTTTACAAAAGGCTGAGCCTTTTTATTATTCCAAGCTATAGTGTACTGAACCCAACCGGCCTTATTTTTCCATATAGTCCCAACTTTTTCTAACCAAGAATAAAATTCTTTGTTTTTATCAAGTGGTACTTTATCTGTTTCATAAAGAAATCCATATTCTTGACTATCAATAGAGTTAAGATCTAGCTCAAGCCTGATTACAATTGAGCTATTAGTATTGTGTTTATGTACAATGCTCTTAAACCCGCCTAAATTAATAACCTCGCCGCTAGCTAATGTATGATAAGAATCAACATTACGCCCTTCTACAATTTCCCTTGCATAGTGTAGCGCCTGCACAATAGTGCTTTTCCCCGCGCTATTTGCTCCAAATAGCAGCGTTATAGGCTTTAGCTCAATTCGCACACGGTCACGAATACCTTTAAAGTTTTCTAGTGTAATAGCTGTAATCATAAATTTATCTATTTCTTATAGTTCCCCTCTAAAAGCCAGTTGAATAAGGAGCTGAAAAAAGGCTTCCGATTCTTCAACACTTATCTAGTTAAGATCTGCTAATGTACGGTAATATATCTAGTCTTTATTCTTAGAAAGTTTATTTATTAGCCTATAAACTCTTAAGCTGGAGGTAGTCCCATTGAAAGGAGTACAGTGCTATATTCTGGGTGTAAAACACCTGATAAAGTTCTGATAATCAAAGGAGGTTCTTGCCATGTTTGATTGCGAAAAGACTCTGGCAAGTGATCAGAGCGAGTCATTGCAAAAACAGAAAGCAATGGTGGATCACCTTCCTTTAATATGATGGGGCGTTGACGAATAATCGTAAGCCCAGCATCTTGAGCACCATTGATAACACGTTTAGCTTGAGCATCGGGATTAATAGGAAAAACACAAGCAAATAGTCCTCCCCAATTTAAGTGCTCAGAAGCAATATTGCAATAATCAGCAATGGTACCACGGACTTCAAACCGACATGCAATCTTCTGGGGATGGTTTCCATGTACACCGGCATCTAATGGAAAATAAGGAGGGCTTCCTAAAATTAAATCAAACTTCTCATCCTTAGCAATGATTGTTGGATCGCGAAAGTCACCTTGACGAATCTCATAGCGATTTTCTAAACCATTTAAACGTACAGACTTGCGTGCTAATTGGACACTAATTTCTTGTGCTTCAACAGTAACCATTTGGACACCTTGAAGCCTCCAAGCTGCACACATTCCAACGCTACCAATACCACTACCAAGATCTAAAGCTGTTCTAGCACTTGGGCACCATGAAGTCCCATACCATGCTGTAAGTAGATCATCTGTAGAATATCTATGGCCTCTACTTAGTTGAAAAATTCTATAATGTCCACAAAGAGCATCAAGTGTTTCATCAGAAGTAGGTTGGAGATCAGGTTCATTTGGAGGAGAGATCCAAGGGCCAGGTTTTGCCCAATTTTTAAAGTATGGACTGGCGTTCCATGTGGCGGTCATACATATCCTTTAATTAACATGGCTCTAAAAGCTATTAGCTTTTATTTGCTGGTTTTCTAATACCTACTTTGCCTAGGTTTTCTAATTCTTCAACATTTTCCGTTTTATCAGACTTTGCCTGAAGATGACAATCAAGAGTAATTCTTTCATCAAAAACAAAGCATTCTCCTTGGTAATGTGCACCTTGACATTCTTCAAAGTATTTTAAGATACCACCATCTAATTGATAAACATCTTTGAATCCTTGTTTTATTGCAATTGTGGAAGCTTTTTCACATCTAATTCCACCTGTACAGAACATTACTAGAGGTTTAAGTTTTGATTCTTCAGACAAGGTTTTTAGTTTTTCTGAAAATTCGCGAAAATGTTTTAAGTTTAATTGTTTGGCTTTGTTAAAGGTTCCAAACTCAACTTCAAATTCGTTACGAGTATCTAAAAATTCAAAATCCCGGTTTTCATCTAGCCATAGCTTTAACTCTTGAGGGCTTAGGCGATTCCCTGTTAGTACTGTTGGGTTTATCTCAGCATCTCCTGTTGGAATAATTTCTTTCTTTATCTTGACTAAAAATCTTTTGTACGGAACAGCGCTTGAGTAACTTTCTTTATAAAGTAATTCTGAGCCAATAGGATGTTCTTTAATTAAGCGTTGAAAATCTCTAATATTTTCTTCAAATCCTGCTAGGCTTGCATTCACGCCCTCGTTACTAAGCAAAATAGTTCCTTTAAGGTTTAGTTGTTGGCCTAAATCTTTTAGAAAGCTGCGATGTTCTATTAAATCTGACAATTCTATAAAACGATAAAAAGCAATATTAAGTATCTTTTGATTTTTATTTAACTCAGTCACTCTTAAATTCGCCTTACTATTGGGGTTAAGTTTTTCATTAGGGGTCAATCATAGCATAGATTTTTAAAAGATGGGAAGTAGGGGCGAACCTATATGTTCGCTCGTCTTTAGAATCAATAATTTATATGACTCTTTTCTTATTAAAAAAATCTATCATACGGTAATCCCTATAATGCTCTCTGAAAATTTCATTATAGTATAAGGCTGGCAACTAAAGACTAGAAATAAAGCTACAAAAACAGCTTATTAATATTGTATTAAAGATTAGTACTTAAATTTTGTTTTGGCCAAACTCTTAGAGCTAGGTCTACAACTTTTCGTAACTGCTCACAACTAGCACCACTTGCAGCTTGAACACTCATTCCTTGAGAAAATGTAGCAACATAGCGAGCAAGATCAGCAGGCTCTACATTCTCAGGCAAATCACCTTCTTTCTTTGCTCTCTCAAAACGCTTGCAAAGAGCGGTTTCAATCAAAAGGCGACGGTTTATTAGTTCTTTTCGAATACAATCAGACTCCTCTCCACAAACAAGCGCACTTTGTACAACAAGACAGCCTAAAGGATTCTCTGGATTGGTTTGTGATTCTGCAAACTCGTTGAGCAAATACTCTACGACCTTAAATGCTGTTGGCTGATTTAAGGCTTTATCTATAAATACTCTTCTGTTATCAAAATAACGATCTAGTGCTTTACGAAAAAGCTGCTCTTTATTTCCAAATGTAGAATATAAGCTAGGTCGATTTATTCCCATAGCATCTGTTAAATCTTGCAAGGATGTTCCTTCATAACCCTTACTCCAAAATACTTGCAATGCTCTATCTAATGCTTCTTCTACATTGAATTCTTTTGGTCTTCCTACACTCATTTCTTTTCTCCTTATTTCATACCGATTGGTATAATTTAATTTTATATCTACTATCCATATAAAGTCAATCTTATCTATTAGATAACCTTTTATTACTTTTAACATATTTTTTTACCTGCGAAAAAATAAGATTTCTTACCGAATAGTACAAAATTATATTGACAGATTATTTTTGTATTGTTATATTTTTTACCGAACAGTACAAAATCAATTAAATATAATAAGGAGAAAAAGCAATGACAAAGAAATTAGAAGGAAAAGTAGCATTAGTAACAGGAGGTTCAAGAGGGATAGGAGCGGCTATAGCTAAGGCATTAGCAGACGATGGAGCAAATATAGCTATTAGTTACACTTCTTCTGCTAGCAAAGCTCAAGATTTAGTTAGCGAGCTTGAATCTAAGGGAGTTCGTGCTGTTGCTTTTCAAGCTGATCAAGCTGATTCTAAACAAGTAGAAGGTTTAGTTAATAAAGTAGCAGAATATTTTGGTCGTCTTGACATTCTTGTCAATAATGCTGGTGTGGCTGTTACTGGTTTAGTTGGAGATCCTTCAAACAATCTATCAGAAATCGAGCGACAGTTTGCAATAAATGTAGGTGGTGTAGTAACAGCCGTTCGTACAGCAGTTAAATATCTTGGTGAAGGTGGAAGAATTATTTCTATAGGCTCGGTATTAGGTGATCATAGTCCTTTTCCAGGCATGTCAGACTATTCAGCAACAAAAGCTGCTATTGCTGGTTATACTCGTGGTTGGGCACGAGATCTTGGTTCAAAATCTATCACCGTTAATATTGTCCAACCTGGCCCAATTGACACTGATATGAATCCATCAGATTCAGAACAAGCAGCAGGACAAAAAGCACTTCTTGCTCTTGGTCGTTATGGTAAACCTGAAGAAATAGCTGCTACTGTTGCTTTTTTAGCAAGCCCTGGTGCTGCTTTTATTACAGGTACAACTATCAATGTTGATGGTGGCTTTAATGCCTGATTTTATATCAGTACATCAACCTTAACTTTGCTAAAACCTAGGCTGAATAGGCTGAAGTAGTTATAAATAATGATGTTTATAACTACTTCCCAATATAAACTTAGAAAGAAAGTAGAAAAACAATGAAAGTAGAAGGAAAAATAGAGTTTACAGTATTAGAACAAAGTAAAGAAAAAGTAGTATCAGAAATGCCAATAGAAGAAGGAATAAAAAACCCATATGGAGTAGTACATGCAGGAGCAATATTATGGTTTGCTGATGTTACAGCGACTATTTTAGCTATGGGGTCTACTCAAGCTAGTGAAGCAATGTCAGGGTTTCCCCTAGCTATTAACTTAAATGCTAATTTTGCTAGTAACCAAAAAGACGGTAAGCTTAAAGCTATTTCTTCCTTTGTTAAGAAAGGTAAAACTCTAAGTATTGTTCGTACTACTGTGCTAGGTGATAATGATAGGCTAATTGCTGATGTTACTACTAATCATGTTTCTTCTAAATAACTAATTATTATGCAAAGTTTCCCATACAGTTATTAATTAGAAAAATATTGGTGTCTGCATTAGTTTAATTGTTGATAATATGGAAGTTACTATTATTGATTTTCCAGAGCTTTTCATTAATTATCCGACTACCAGAAATAATTGTATCGTGTTCTAATTGGCAATTATCTAATTTTCTACCACCTATGTTTATCTGATATTTGCTTTGGGAAAACTTTAGGTCTTTTAATATTATATTGCCAGAATCTCCTGGTATATCTTCAATGATTATATTCATCTTTTGGTCTTGATATTCCAGATAAAATCTAGCTTCAATTAACCCACAAATTGTTCTAATTGATAAAACTTCTTTTCCCTCTTCTAATGATTTAATTTCTGGGCTAACTTCGTTTTCATAGATTTTATTCCTATCATTAACATCATAGGCTTTTGTATAGATTTTAATACTTTTGTATGTTGAAAGATCAATAGGAAGACCTTCTTTATCATTTAAGCTTATAAAAAGAAAATCTCCGCATCTCTGTCCACTTACACTACTTATATTTACTAGTAAAAGTATTAATAATATGAATAGGTTTAGTATTTTCACAAACACCCCTTAGTGATTACTCTTATGAACCTTTGATAGATTTTGGCAGAAATTTGTTTATGAATAAAGCATACTAAGCTTGTCTTTGTTAGGGATGCAAAGACAACTATGCCACATTCTTGCTCTGTGTCAAACTAGGCAATAAAAATTTTCTAACCCTGTAAGAAAAGAGATATCCATTGTGGCAACAAGAAATTTTGATGTTCTCATAATAGGCGCGGGACTCTCAGGAATTGGTGCTGCTGTTCATTTAAGGCAAAACTGTCCCAATAAAACCTTTGCGATTTTGGAAGGACGCGAGGCCATTGGTGGCACTTGGGATTTGTTCCGTTATCCAGGCATTCGTTCAGATAGCGACATGCACACACTTGGCTATAACTTTAAACCCTGGAAAAATCCCAAAGCAATTGCTGATGGCCCTTCTATTCGTGCTTATGTGCAGGAAGCAGCGGCAGAGTATAATATTGTCCAACATATTCACTTTAAGCATTTAGTCCGCCGCCTTTCTTGGTCATCCAAAGATGCAATGTGGACAGTCGAGTCTGATCATGATGGGCAATGTGTAGTTTTAACAGCAAGATATGTATTGATGTGTGCAGGTTATTATAGATACTCTGCAGGTTACACACCAGAGTTTACAGGCTCTAGCAATTACCAAGGAAAACTAATTCATCCTCAGTTCTGGCCTGAGGATCTTGACTATACTGGAAAACGAATAGTTGTGATTGGTAGCGGAGCAACAGCAGTTACTATAGTTCCAGCTATGGCGGATAAGGCTGCACATGTAACTATGTTACAGCGTTCACCAACTTATATGGTCTCACTACCAGCAGTTGATTCTACTGCCAACTGGTTACGCAGTGTTTTACCTTTATCACTTGCCTATAAGCTAACACGATGGAAAAACATTATGTGGCAGCTCTTTTTGTTCAATTTTGCACGCCTCTTTCCAGAACGGGCAAAAAACAACTTGCTCAAAATGATTCGACAGAGTTTAGGGCCAGATTATGATCTAGAAACCAACTTTACCCCTCGATACAAACCTTGGGACGAGCGGCTATGTCTTGTTCCTGACAATGATTTTTTTAATGCAATCAAAGCTAAGAAAGTATCAGTAGTTACAGATCAAATAAATACGTTTACTAAAACAGGTATTAAACTGCAATCTGGTAAAGAACTTGAAGCTGACATCATTGTCACTGCTACAGGTCTTGAACTACAGTTTATTGGAGGTGCAGAACTATTAGTTGATGGAAAACCGATTGATATCGCAAAGACTGTTCTCTATAAAGGGACAATGTTTAGTGGGGTGCCCAATCTAGCATCTGTTTTTGGTTATACCAATGCCTCATGGACTCTTCGCGCTGACTTGTTATTAGAATATTTCTGTCGATTAGTTAACTTTATGGACAAGCATGGCTATAAACAGGTGAAACCAAAAGAACCTAACCCTTCAATGCCAGTAAAACCGCTTGGAAACCTTACTTCAGGTTATTTCAAACGTGCAATGGATCGGTTACCTCGTGAAGGATCAGTAGGGTCTTGGCGTAATCCACAAAATTATGCCTTTGATGTTTTTCGTTTCCACTTTGGAATAATCGAAGACGAGAATCTTAAGTTTGAAAATTAAATTTCAAGAATACCTAGGGTTAAATACATTTATTTGTATGAATCTATTTATCCTTAATTTATACCTAGGGTTAAAACTCTTATGGAATAAGAGTTTTAACCCTAAACTATTATATGAATCCCTTTCAGGGACTTAAGAAAATATGTTAAACATTAGCTTACAAAGTACTAAGGCTTAGTATGCTATCAACTATAGTAACTAGAAAGCTTATGGATCACTTAATTTTCACAACACTAACTCGTTTTGTAGCTGAATCTATCTTAAGAATACGTCTATTAGTAACATCTGCGATAAACAAATTTTTAGTATCAGCAGAAAGCCCACCAGCAAAACCTAATGCCTTTTTGCTATTAGTCTTTTTTATAGTTTGATTAATGATACCTGTATCTAGATTAACTTGTCTTAACTCTGTAGTATTACTTAAATCATCAAAACCGCCACCTATCAAGCTACTAATAAAAAGTGTTTTATCGTTCCTAATAGCTAATATCCCTGGTTCCATCCCAGCATTTATAGCTAAATCACCATTTCCTGTAGGTCTAAAATCACCATTCCCAGCAATAGTATTAATCATTCCTGTAACATCTACTTTTCTAATACGTCTATTCCTTCTATCACTAATATAAAGGTTACCTAAGCTATCAACTATAGCATCTACTGGAGAACTCAGCATTGCATTAGTAGCTAATCCTCCATCACCGCTAAAACCACCAAAATTACTAAAACCGCTTCCTGCTATTGTTGAAATTATCTTTGTTTGAGCATCAATTTTGCGAATTCGGTTATTACCCATATCAGTAACAATAATATTGTCTTTACTATCTACAAATACAGATATTGGAGAATCCAAAGTTGCATTAATGGCTAAATCATTATCTCCGCTAAAATCAGCAACCCCATTTCCTGCTATTGTTGAAATAATTCCGCTTTTAGCATCTATTTTCCTAACTCGATTAGTTAATATATCTACAAGGATTATATTATTCTGACTATCTACTGCTATTGAAGTAAGATTTAATGATGCTTTTGTTGCTAAATCACCATCACCACTAAAACCAGAACCACTTCCTGCTATTGTTGATAACATACCTGTTTTAATATCTAGTTTGCGAATCAAATCTGGCGCCCCATCAACAATCCCTCCATCAACAATAAGCAAATCACCATTTTGGTCTATAACTACATCTATGGGATTAAACAAAAAAGAAGCGTTTTGGTTGTTTCCATTAAGCAAACTATTGTCGTCAACAAATTCTTGCGAAACCAAGGTTGAGGTATTTAATTGTTCACAAGACAAAGAGTTATGTTGTGTTTTCTTTAATAGGTTTAGGGCATTAGTACTTAAATTAGTAGCTGGAAATACTACACATTGAGAAGCAAAAAGAAAGCTGCAAAGCCAAATAGCAGTAAGGTTTATTTTCATTATGGTCTCCTAGTAAAATCACTTGTATTTATACTTATGTACTATTGTAAGTGTTCATTGTATTACATTTATCAATAACACATAGTTAATTACCATTCTCAGAATATCTAGTTTCTACAACTTATTATTCTTTCAATTGATGACGCGGAAAATAAGAAAAAAATCTATCTTATAAATGGATAAAATTTTTTATTAACTATGTAGAGCAGTATTACCCTCTAGTTAAATGGCTTAAATCTAATAACTATGAATTGTAAAGCTTAAACCTAATATCACCTGACTATAAACAAAGATCTAAAACTAAATAGTTACAAATAGAAAGAGTATGAAATTCATAATTAAAATATAGTTCTGATTTTAATCCCTTATACATTTAAAGAAGTGTCCTATTAAAAGATAAGAAAGATGTGATAATTATGTTAAAAAAGTGATTGTTTGTATCAAGATCATTTTTGAGGTAAGAAAATGTTAAAAAATGACAAAGAAAAGGAAGCTATAGAAAAACGTTTTTATAAAACGCTAATAGCAATACCTAGCACAACCACTTTTTTATGTGTTTTGCTAATAATATGGGATATCTGTTTTAACAGTATTGATCCTTCTGAGGAAACT
>Ga0075163_10014882_pt1 | contig 10027 bp, 8 predicted proteins | sample JI1023141ADNA_FD_71478 | JGI IMG/M metagenome (GOLD analysis project Ga0075163, IMG submission 71478) | Wastewater effluent complex algal communities from Wisconsin, to seasonally profile nutrient transformation and Carbon sequestration -... | ecosystem: Engineered > WWTP > Effluent > Algae... | reverse complement strand
CTCGCCGAGCTCGGCAAGCGGTCGCTCTTCGTCTACGGGTTCGGCAACGTCGCGATGAACCTGTTGCCGACATACGGCGGCAACCCGGTCATCGCCCTTGCGCTCGCCGTGGCGTTCATGGCCGTGCTGATCCTGATGACGCTCGACCTCGCGCGCAGCGACTCGCTTCTCGACCGCGCGACCGGGGGGTTCCTCTCGCGGTTCCGCGTCCGCTACGAGGAGATCGTCCAGGGCGCCTTCGGGCGGTTGCAGAGCAACCTCAAGGCCTGGCGCGCCTGAGAGACTGTTGAAAACACGGACGGGTCGGTCCGACGCCGACTTTCCAGACAGTCGCTGAGGACGGCCCGGACGCCCCGGAGAGACGCGCCTGGGGATGCGCCCGTCTCCTCCTACCGCCCCTCCACCCGCCACGCGATGAAGGCGAGCCCGGCGGCGAGGATCAGCGACAGCCAGCCGGGGGCGAGGTCCATCCGCCGCACGTCGCGCACCTGATAGGCCTCGCGATCGGCGAGCCCGATCCAGGCCCGGCCCTCGGCGACGCGCCCCGCGCGCACCAGCCGCACGTCGGGCAGGCCATCCTCCACCCGCCGCACGCTGCCGCCGCTGGCGCCGGCGAGCGGCGCGAGCACCTCGCCGGTCGAGACCGGATCGGCGAACTCCTGCGGCGAGGACGGGCCGACCACCGCGACCGCGGTCTGGTCGCCGTTCTCGAGCCGCCAGAGGCCGTTCTCCGCGTCGTCGACCCGGCCCTCCCAGCGGCCGGGGGCGGTCTCGACCAGCGCCACGCTGCGGGTCTCGCCCGACGGGCTCGTCGCCGTCACCGGCGGCACGCTGTCGGAAAGCGTGCGGCGCTCGATCGAGACCGCGCCGTCCTGGCCGGTGCCGCGCAGCACCTCCTCCTCGAGCTCGGGCTCCTTCATCAGCCAGTGCGCGAGCCGGCGCAGCAGCTCGAGCTGCGGCCCGCCGCCCTCGAAGCCGCGGCTCCAGAGCCAGGCCTGATCGGAGTTGAGGACGGCGATCCGCCCTTCGCCCTCGTGGGCGAGGACGAGGAGCGGCCGGTCCTCCGGCCCCTGCATCACCGTCTCGCCGGCGATCGGGTTCACGTCGACCATGCGGAACCAGCGCCCCCAGCCGGGCGTGCCGTCCGCGGCCGGCGGCCTTGGCGCGTGCTCCTCGAGCCCCGCCGTCACCGGATGCCGCTCCCCGACCTCGGAGACCCGCGGCACGAAGCCCTCCTCGATCACCCGCGCCGTCGGCTCCACCGGCAGGATCTCGCGGAGCGGCGAGCGGTAGAGCGACTCCGCCCCGGCGAAGTCCGACCCGCTCGCGATGAGCAGCGCGCCCCCGTCGCGCACGTAGCGGGCGATGTTCTCGAAATAGGCGTTCGGCAGGATCCCCCGCCGCTTGTAGCGGTCGAAGATGATGAGGTCGAACTGGTCGACCTTCTCCATGAACAGCTCCTGCGTCGGGAACGCGATCAGCGAGAGCTCGAAGACCGGCACGAAGTCCTGCTTCTCCGGCGGCCTGAGGATGGTGAAGTGTACGAGATCGACCGAGGAGTCGGATTTCAGCAGATTCCGCCACGTCCGCTCGCCCGGATAGGGCTCGCCCGAGACGAGCAGCACCCGCAGCCGGTCGCGCACGCCGTTCATCGAGACGATGGTGGCGTTGTTGCGATCGGTAAGCTCGCCCGCCATCCGCGGCGTCGAGATCTGCAACACGTTCACCCCGCCCCGGCGCAGCGTCACCGGCAGCGTGACGCTGCGGTTCACCGGCACCTCGAAGCGCAGCGGCTCGGTGCCGTCGAGCGAGATCGAGATCGGCGCGATGCCGCTCGACTGCGGCGCCTCGCCCAGATCCTCGACCTTGAGGACGAGCCTCACCGCCTCGCCGACGATGGCGAAGGCGGGCGCCGTCTCGACCACCACCCGGCGGTCCCAGTCGTCGGCATGCCCGGTCAGGAGCACCTGCACCGGCCCCGGGAAGCCCGGCAGCGCGTCCGCGTCATGCACCTGCCCGTCGGTGACGAGGATCGCCCCGGCGATCCGGTCGGCCGGCAGCTCCGCCGCCGCCTCGGAGAGCGCGGAGAGCAGCTTGGTGCCGTCCTCGCCCCGTTCCGCCACATGCACCGTCCGCACCTCGAGCCGCCCGCCGGCGCCCAGCCGGTCGAGCCGCTCCGCGAGCTCTGACGCCGCCTCGCCGGTCTGCCCGTCGCGCCCGTCGATCCGGTTCGAGGCGCTGTCGTCGACGACGACGATCGCGATGCTCGAGACCGGCGCGCGGTCCTCGCGCCGGAGCGACGGCCCGGCGAGCGCGGCGAGGAGCACGAGCGCCGCGAGCCCGCGCAGCCACCAGCCGGTCAGCCCGCGCCAGAGCGCCACCGCGGTCGCGAAGAGGGTGAGGCCGGCGAGCACCGCGATCAGCGGCAGCGGCAGGAGCGGCGAGAGGTCGATCGCGTCCATGCTACTGCCCCAGCCGGTCGAGCAGCGCCGGCACATGCACCTGGTCGGATTTGTAGTTGCCGGTCATCACGTACATGATGAGGTTGATCCCGAAGCGCAGCGACATCTCCCGCTGGTTCTCGCCGACGATGCCGCGCCCGACCGGGAACATCGGCACGCCGCCGTCGCCGATCGCCCAGGCCGCGGCCCAGTCGTTGCCGCCGATCACCACCGGGGTCACGCCGTCGTTGAGGGTGCGGAACGGCATGCCTTCCACCTGCTGCGCGCCGGGCGAGGCCTCGACCCAGACGGTCGAGCCCGACCAGCGGCCGGGAAAGTCGCGCAGGAGGTAGAACGTCCGGGTGAGCACGTGGTCGGCCGGCACCGGCTCGAGCGAGGGGATGTCGAGCCGCGCGGCGATCCGTTGCAGCGCCCGGCCGTTCGGCGTCACCGCGCCGCCGCCGCCGAGATCGGCGTCCTGGGTGTCGAAGAGGATCATGCCGCCCGAGCGGAAGAACTCGTTGATCTTCGCCACCGCCGCGTCCGAGGGCGGCTGCTGGCGCTCGGTGACCGGCCAGTAGAGGAAGGGATAGAGCGAGATGTCGTGGCTCTCGATATCGACCGCCACCGGGTCGGCGGGCTCGATCGCGGTCCGGTCGAAGAGTGCCTGCGAGAGCCCCTTGAGCCCGGCCGCGCTCACCGCGTCCACCCGCGGATCGCCGGTCTCGACGTAGGCAAGCACGGTCTGCGTCGCGGCATAGAGCGCGTCCTGGTCCCCTGGCTGCGGCTGCGCGTGGGCCTGGCCGGCGACGGCGACCGCGAGCCCGGCCGCGAGCAGCAGCGCCCCCGCGCTCGCCCCCGCACCCACCGCCGCGCGGCCGTACTGGAAGCGCCGGGCGAGCCGGCCGGAGACGACGAGGGTCGCGATCACGTCGACCGCGAGGAGCACGAGCGCGAGCGCGAGCAGCCACGGCCCGAGCCGGATCTCCTGCGGCCGGTCCATCGTCTCGGCCACCACGCCCGGCGGCAGCGCCGCGAGCGGCGCGAGCCGCGCGTCGCTCCGCATGACGTTGAGCGCCACGCGCCGGTCGCCGCTCGCGTAGATGCCGGGGGGCGTCTCCGGCGAGGGCCGCGCCTCGGCCAGCCGCTCGCCGGGGACGCCCGCGACGAGGCTCGGCGGCCCGAGGTCGCCGAAGCCGTCGAGCACCTGTTGCGGCGCCCACATCGCGCCCGCGAGGGTCTCGGGCTCGGTGGCGAGGCCGCCCGCGCTCTGGGTCAGCCGCTCGAGCATCTGCACGAAGAGCCCGGAGAGCGGCAGGCTCGACCAGTCGGGGCTCGCGGTCACGTGGAAGAGCACCACCCGCCCGTCGCCCACCGCGCGGCCGGTGACGAGGGGCGTGCCGTCCTCGAGGCTCGCGAGCACCCGGCTCGGCAGGTCCGGGTCGGGCTGCGCCATCACCTGGCTCGAGATATCGACATCGTCGGGCAACGCCAGCCCCGCGAACGGGCTCGCCTCCGGGAACGGCTTCAGCTTGCGCGGCGCCCCCCAGGACATGGCGCCGCCGATCGAGCGCCCGCCCGCGCGAAGGCGAACCGGCAGCAGCGGATCCTCCGCGATCTGGCCCAGCCCCGACTGCGCGAGCCGCGGCCCGGCGAAGCGCACGAGAAGCCCGCCCTTCTCGACCCACGGCACCAGCGCCGCCCGCTCCGCCTCGCCGAGGCTGCCCACATCGGCGAGGACGAGGACATCGGGCGCGGCGTTCAGCATCTCGGCGAGCGGCGCCTCGATCACCTCCGCGAACGGCTCGAGCGCGGCCCGGAGGTAGTGCAGCGGATCGACGAGCTCCTGCGCCTCGCCGCCCGCCTGCCCGGAGAGGAGCCCGACCTTGCGCCGCCGCACGCTGTCGTCGGCGAGCACCACGCCCGCCGCCGACCGGCCCTCGGCAAGCTGCACCCGGCCCACCCGGTTGCGGAGCTCCATCGGCATCGCGATCTTCAGGTCGAGCCGGTCCGCGCCTGGGGCAAACGTCCCCGCCGCGCCGCCGAGCGCCCGCTCGACGCCGTTCGGGTCCGGCCCGAGCGCCGCGATACCGACCGGCCGCTCCGCCGCCGTGTCGGCCCGAAGCGCCGTCACCGTGAGCTCGCCCCCATCGAGCCGCGGCGGGGTCAGCGCCAGCGCCGCCTGCGGCGCGCGCACGAGCGTCACCGGCCCATGCGCGAGGAGCGCCCGGGCGAGCGCGACCTCGCCGCCGTCGGCGATCCCGTCGCTCAGCCACAGCGTCTCGAAGCGTCCGACGCGCCCGCCGATCCACTCGGCCCAGGCCGCCCGTTCCGGCGCCCAGCCCTTCGGCTCGAGCCCGGGCAGCCGCTCGATCCAGTCCGAGGCCGCCCGCCACTCGATCTCCGCCTGCGCCTGCGGCGGCGTCGCGGCGGTGACGACCGCCACCCGCCGCCCGTCGCGCACCGCCTCGTCGAGCGCCGCCGCCACCCGCTCGATCCGCCGGTTCCAGTCCGGCGCATCGCCCCAGCCGCCATCGAGGAGCACGAGGAGCGGGTCGGGCGACCCCTCCGGCCGCGGGTTCAGCACCGGCCCGGCGAAGGCGAGGATCGCCGCCGCGAGCGCCAGCATCCGAAGGAGCAGGAGCCACCAGGGCGTCCGCTCCGGCATCTTCTCGAGATCCTTCAGCCCGAGGAGCAGCCGCACCCCGGGAAACGCCCGCCGCCCCGGCGCCGGCGGCACCGCGCGCAGCAGCCACCAGACCACCGGCAGCGCCGCGAAGCCCAGGAGCAGCCACGGCGAGAGGAAGGCGATCGACCCGATCACGCCCGTGCGCCCACCGCCATGTAGAGCCAGAGCAGCGCCTGCCGCGGGCTCGCGCTCGTCCGGTGGAAGAGCACCCGCCAGCCGAGATGCCGCGCCATGTCCTCGATCATCGCGCGCCGTGCCGCCAGCCGCTCGCGATAGGCGCCGCGAAGCGCGCGCGCCCGCTGCGTCTCGAACTCGGAGAGGCCGCCCATGCTCTCGAAGATCACCCGCCCGTCGAAGGGAAACGCCTCCTCGCTCTCGTCGAGCACCTGCACGAACGAGCCGCGGATGCCGCGGTCGGCCGCATGGGAGAGCGCGGGCTTCATCGCATCGAAATCGCCGAGGAAGTCGGAGAAGAAGACCGCCCGGCTGCCGCGCACCATCCGGTCGGTCGGCGGCGCCCCGTAGTCCGGCCGATCGTCGCGCGCCGCGCCGCCGAGCGCGAGCGCCATCCGGTTGAGCTGCGCCCGCCCGGCCCGCGGCTGCGTCGCGTCGGTGCCGAGGAGCGACACCCGCTCGCCGGCCTTCACCAGCAGGATGGCGAGGGCGAGCGCGATGAGCGAGGCCCGCTCGAACTTCGAGCGCGCCTTCGCGTCGTCGGAGTCGCGATAGTCCATGGAGAGCGCATCATCGACCCAGAGATGGACGGTCTGCGCCGCCTCCCACTCCATCTCGCGGATGAACTGCTGGTCCGACTTGCCCGACCGCCGCCAGTCCACCGACGAGCGCGGATCCCCCGGCACCGCCTGGCGGTACTGCCAGAAGTTCTCGCCGTGCCCGGCGCGGCGCCGGCCGTGGAAGCCCATGGCGACCGAGGCGGCCAGCCGCTCGGCCTCGGCGAGGAGCGGCGGCAGGGCGCCGCCCACCTTCTCGGCGTCGCGGCGCAGCCCGACCGGCCCCTGCGGCTTGTCGCGTCCGCGGGGGCGGGTCGCGATCACGCGGCCGCCTCCAGCCCCATCACGTCGCCGACCAGCCGCCCGATCAGCCCGTCGAGCGTCTGCCCCTCGGCCCGCGCCGCGAAGCCGAGCGCCATGCGATGGATGAGGACCGGCCGCGCCAGCGCCGCCACGTCGTCGAGGCTCGGCACCAGCCGCCCCTGGAGCAGCGCCCGCGCCCGGATCGCGAGCATGAGCGCCTGCGCCGCCCGCGGCCCCGGCCCCCAGCTCACCGCGTCGCGCACCGCCGGGTGGGCGTCCGGCGTCTCCGGCCGCGCCGCGCGCACCAGGTCGAGGATGCGCTCGACCACCGCCTCGCCGACCGGCAGCCGCCGGATGAGGTGCTGCGCCGCCATCAGGCTCCCGGCGTCGAACACCGGCTCCGCCACCGCCTCGTCGACGCCGGTGGTCGCGAGGATGATGGCGCGCTCGGCCGCCCGCTCGGGGTAACCCACGTCGATCTGCAACAGGAACCGGTCGAGCTGCGCCTCCGGCAGCGGATAGGTGCCCTCCTGCTCGATCGGGTTCTGGGTCGCGAGCACGTGGAACGGCCGCGGCAGGAACCGCCGCTGGCCGGCGACCGAGACCTCCTTCTCCTGCATTGCCTGCAGCAGCGCCGATTGCGTGCGCGGGCTCGCGCGGTTGATCTCGTCGGCCATCAGGAGCTGGCAGAAGATCGGCCCGTCGATGAAGCGGAAGGCCCGCGTGCCGTCGGCGCCGGTCTCGAGCACCTCGGCGCCGAGGATGTCGGCGGGCATCAGGTCGGGGGTGAACTGCACCCGGTGGGCGATCAGCCCGAGCACGGTGCCGAGCGTCTCGACCAGCCGGGTCTTCGCGAGGCCGGGCGCGCCGACGAGCAGCCCGTGCCCGCCGGAGAGGATGGCGATCAGCGTCTGCTCGACCACCTCCTCCTGGCCGATGATCCGCCGGGCGATCATCTCGCGCGCGGCGACGAGCCGCGCGCCGGTCGCCTCGATCTCCGGCATCAGGTCGTCGGTCTCGGTCATCGGGCGTCCGCTCCGTCTGGGTTTCCGGCGTGATCTCAAGGGGGCGAGTGTAACCCGCCGCCGCCCGGCCACAATGGGCTTGCACGTTCACATTCCGGACAGCCGGCGAGCGCGTCGGCCAGTCGGCGCTCACGGTTGCCACGGTCTCCGAACCGGCCTATCCGGGAAGACCCGAGCAGCGGAGCCCCGAGCATGGCCGGCCCCGAGGAGAGCGCGACACCCACCGCCGACGGCCTCGCCGCCGCGGCGTCCGGCGCCGCGCGGCGCGGACCGCCGCCGGTGCATCTCTGGAACCCGCCGTTCTGCGGCGACCTCGACATGCGCATCGCCCGTGACGGCACGTGGTTCTACCTCGGGACCCCGATCGGCCGGCCCGCGCTCGTCAGGCTCTTCTCCTCGATCCTGAAGCGCGAGGGCGAGCGCTACTTCCTGGTGACGCCGGTCGAGAAGGTCGGGATCACCGTCGACGACGCGCCGTTCGTCGCCGTCGACTTCACCGCAGACGGCGAGGGCCGCGACCAGACGCTGACCTTCGAGACCCACGTGGAGGATCGCGTGATGGCGGGGCCGGAGCACCCGATCCGGGTCGCGCGCGACCCCGCGACCGGCGAGCCCGCGCCCTACATCCTCGTGCGCCGCAACCTCGAGGCGCTGATCGACCGCAAGAGCTTCTACCGCCTGGTCGACCTCGGGCAGGAGGAGACGGTGAACGGCGCCGCCGAGTTCGGCGTCTGGTCCGGCGGCGCGTTCTTCCCGATCGCCCCGGCCGCCGATCTCGACGGCTGAGCCTCCACGCCACGCTTGAAACAACTCTCGCGTTGAGAGTTGGCGGCAACAGGCGTAAGCCTTTGCCATCAGGTTTCGAGACGTTTTTCCTCCCCGCTACTTCAGACAATCCGATCAGAAAAGGAATGCTGCGATGCGTATCGCGCAGTACTGTCTTGCCGTGGCCGCCAGCGCGGCGCTCTGCGGCATGAGCCTCGGCATCTACATGGCCGCCAACCAGGACTTCACCCTCGCGCCGGCGCACGCCCACCTGAACCTGCTCGGCTGGGTCTCGATGGCGCTCTACGGCCTCTGGTATCGCGGCGCGGAGATCACCCGCCCCCGCCTCGCCTGGACGCAGGCGATCGTCGCCACCGTGGGCTTCGCCGTCATGGTCGCCGCGCTCGCGCTCATGCTTGCGACCGGCGAGCATCGCTTCGAGGCGCTGATCGGGGTCGGCGCGATCTTCACCGTGCTCGGGATGCTGCTCTTCCTCTTCCAGATCCTGACCGAAGGCCGCGCGGTCGCCGCCCGGCGTCCGGCGCCGGCCTGGGCCGTTAACCGCGAGGTCTAGGCAAAGTTGACGGATCCCCGCCACGGGCGCAGCGTCGATGCTGCACGCTCGGGTGGGGGTCCGACACATGCGTTTCCTGATGATCGCGGCAGTGCTGGCGCTCGCGGCCTGCGCCGCACCGCGGCCGGGGGTGAAGCCGGGCTTCGCCGGCGGCAGCCGGCACGACGGCATCGTGACCATGGCCTCGACCGGCACGCTCTACAACCCGGTCGGCCCCGACTGGCGCGAGGCGGCGGCGGAGGCCGGGCAGCGCTGCCGAGCCTGGGGCTACGACGGCGCCGGCGAATTCTCGGGCTGGCAGGAGGCATGTCGCGTCTACGACCTCTACGGCCGCTGCACGACGACGGTGGTGACGCGCTTCTATCCCTGCACCGGCTGAACGCTCAGGCGAGCGGGATGCGCACGGCCGGGTAGCGGGTGATCGGCGCGCCGGCGTTTACCCCGGTGCCGCCGCCCCACCAGCCGACCCCGACGCCGACGCCGCTCATGTTGCCGGTGCCGACCGAGACGCCGACCGACGGCCAGCCGCCGGCGCCGCCCGACCACACAGCCTCCGGCGCCACCAGCGCCGAGCCCCTGGCGCTCCCCGCCGCGCAAGTCACCGTCACGGTGGGCGAGGCCGCGCCGAAGTCCGGCACCAGCAGGCGCACCGGCGGGGCGAAGCTGGCGGTGAAGTAGGGCGAGCTCGCGGTGCAGGTCGCCCCGGCGATCTCCTGCCCCGGGGCGCTCGGCGAGACGGCGCGGACGACGATCTCCGCCTCGCCCTGCGCCGGCGGCAACGTCGCGCCCTTGACCGGACCCGGCCGGATCGCCGGGAGCGACGAGTCGCTGCCGGCGCCGGCGGCACAGGCCGCAAGCCCCGTCACCAATCCGAGAAGAAGCAGGTGACGCATGGGTCCCCTCCTTGCGATCCGAGGGTGAGACGCGCGACCGTCCCCGGCGGTTGCTGCCTCAGCCGTCCTTGCGGAAGAACTTCTTCTCGCGCGGCTTGCCGTCCCAGCCGGTCTTGCGCGGGCGCTCGTCGCGGTCGGCCGGGCGATAGGGCTTGCCGCCCCCCTCGCGGTCGCCGCGGAACGGCTTGCCCTCGCCGCGCGGGGCGCGCGACTCCTCCTCGCGGTGCTCCCACTTGCGGAGCAGGCGCGGGTCGAAGCTGTCGCGGCCAATCTCACCTTCGTGGCACCAGACGCAGGCCACCCGACCGTCGTCGACGGCCTCGACGGTCATCCGCATCGAGCCCGAACTCAGGACGACCAGGTCGCCGATCTCGAATCCATCCATGTCGCTTGAAACCCCCATGGCGGCCGAGGGGGCCGCGCTGACCGGCCCATCTATGCCGAAGCGGCCGCCGCCGCAAGCCCGCGGTTCGGAGCGCCCGGGATTCAGAGACTGTTTGGAAATTCGGCGGCGGAGGGCCGGCGAGGGATTTTTGCGATCCCGGCAGAAGATCCTTTCCGCCAATATCGGGATATTGGCGGGAAGGATCGACGCACCGGGGCGCA
>Ga0075163_10014881_pt1 | contig 10027 bp, 11 predicted proteins | sample JI1023141ADNA_FD_71478 | JGI IMG/M metagenome (GOLD analysis project Ga0075163, IMG submission 71478) | Wastewater effluent complex algal communities from Wisconsin, to seasonally profile nutrient transformation and Carbon sequestration -... | ecosystem: Engineered > WWTP > Effluent > Algae... | reverse complement strand
CTTCGCCCGCAACCTCGCGGGCGTGATCGCGCTGCCGGTGACGTTCTGGGACGAGCGGCTCTCCACCGTCGCCGCCGAGCGGGCGCTCCTCGAGGCCGACACCTCGCGCCGCCGCCGCGCCGAGGTGATCGATCACGTCGCCGCCGGCTTCATCCTGCAGGGCCTGCTCGACCGCCTCGCCTGGCTCGCGCGCGAGGCCGGGGGATGAGCGACCCCGCCCCGGATCCCGACAGCGACGGCATCTGGCGCCGGGACGAGATCGAGAGCCCCTGCATCAGGATCTGCATGATCCACCCGGAAACCGGCCTCTGCCTCGGCTGCCACCGCACCGCCGCCGAGATCGCCGCCTGGTCGACCCTGCCGCCGATGGCCCGCCGCGCCATCCTCGCCGAGCTGCCGTCCCGCGCCGAGCGCGCGAAGCCCAGGCGCCGCGGCGGCCACGCCGGCCGCCTCAAGCCCTGACCGCCGGCCTCATCCCCGCCGACCGCGACCCGCGACCGGCGAAACCCGCGACTCCGCCGCAGCGCGGCGCGGACGGGACGCCGCCACCCGCGGGCGGCCGACGCGCCGCTTCCGCCCGAAGGGCTCGCGGAGCATCGGGCTTGCGTCAGCTCGCCGGCTCGGGCTCGAGCCCGTCGTCGCGCGAGGGCCGCGCCGCCTTGCCGGTCTTCGGGATCGCCGCGATGCCGGTCGCGGTCTCGCCCTTGTCGTCGTCGTCGCTGCCGCGGTTCAGGGGCTGGCCGTGGATCACCCGGGTGATCTCCTTGCCGGTCAGCGTCTCGTACTCGAGAAGCCCGTTCGCCAGCCGGTCGAGATCGTCGCGCTTCTCGGTCAGGATCCGCTTCGCGGTCTCGTAACCCTCGTCGACGAGCTTTCTCACCTCCTGGTCGATCATCTCCTGGGTGTCGGGCCCGGCGCTCATCCCGCCGCCCTGCGGCCCGAGATAGCTGAACTGCTCGTTGGCGTAGTCGATGTTGCCGAGCGCCGGCGACATGCCGAACTTCGTCACCATCGCCCGCGCGATCCGGCTCACCTGCTGGATGTCGCTCGCCGCGCCCGAGGTCACGTTCTCCGGCCCGAAGACCAGCTCCTCCGCCACCTTGCCGCCCATCGCCATGGCGATCATCGACTTGTACTTCGTCATCGTCACCGAGAGCTGATCGCGCTCCGGCAGCGAGAGGACGAGGCCGAGGGCGCGGCCGCGCGGGATGATCGTCGCCTTGTGGATCGGGTCGTGCTGCGGCACGTTCAGGCCGACCACCGCATGCCCTGACTCGTGGTAGGCCGTGAGCTTTCTCTCGTCGTCGGACATGACCATGGAGCGCCGCTCGGCGCCCATCATCACCTTGTCCTTGGCGTTCTCGAAATCCATCATCGTCACGAACCGCTTGCCGGTCCGCGCCGCCATCAGCGCCGCCTCGTTGACGAGGTTGGCGAGATCGGCGCCGGAGAAGCCCGGCGTGCCCCGCGCGATCACCCGGAGGTCGACGTCGGCCGAGAGCGGCACCCGCCGCGCATGCACCGCGAGGATCTTCTCGCGCCCCTTGATGTCGGGGTTCGTCACCTGCACCTGCCGGTCGAAGCGGCCGGGGCGCAGCAGCGCCGGGTCGAGCACGTCGGGCCGGTTGGTGGCGGCGATGAGGATGACGCCCTCGTTCGCCTCGAAGCCGTCCATCTCGACGAGGAGCTGGTTCAGCGTCTGCTCGCGCTCGTCGTTGCCGCCGCCGTAGCCGGCGCCGCGGTGGCGGCCGACCGCGTCGATCTCGTCGATGAAGACGATGCAGGGCGCGTTCTTCTTCGCCTGCTCGAACATGTCGCGCACCCGGCTCGCGCCGACGCCCACGAACATCTCGACGAAATCCGAGCCCGAGATCGTGAAGAACGGCACCCCCGCCTCGCCGGCGATGGCGCGGGCGAGGAGCGTCTTGCCGGTGCCCGGAGGTCCGACGAGAAGCGCGCCCTTCGGGATCTTGCCGCCGAGGCGGGAGAACTTCTGCGGGTCGCGCAGGAACTCGACGATCTCCTCGAGCTCCTCCTTGGCCTCGTCGATGCCGGCCACGTCGTTGAACGTCACCTTGCCGGACTTCTCGGTCAGGAGCTTCGCCTTCGACTTGCCGAAGCCCATGGCGCCGCCGCGGCCGCCGCCCTGCATCCGGTTCATGAAGAAGATCCAGACGCCGATGAGGAGGAGGAACGGAAGCCACAGGCCGAGAGCGGAGACGAAGCCCGACTGCTCCTGCGGCGCGGCCTGGATGTCGACCTTGTGGTCGCGCAGGTCCGGCACCAGATCGTTGCCGCGCGGCTGCACGGTCTGCATCTGCGCCCCGTCGGTCGTGGTGATGTAGACGCGCTCGCCGTCGAGGCGCACCGCCGACACCTGGTCCGCCTCCACCTTGTTCAGGAAGTCGGAATAGCTGATCTCCCGTCCCATCGAGGTCCGGCTGCCGTTCGAGAACACGTTGAACAGGGCGACCATCAACAGGAAGAGGATGATCCAGAAGGCGATATTCTTGGTGTTACCCACGTCGGCGTCTCCAGGATGCGACCGCAGTGCGGGCGCGCCGGCCCGCGGGTCGTTCGGTCTAACATAAGCTTTCGCAGGGCGGATTCAACGCGGGATCGCGTCCGCGAGCGGTGAAGCAACCGCCGCGATGCGCCGAAAGCCAAATCCCGCCTCGGCCCGCGCCACCGGCGCCGCCACGAGCGCACCATCGCGCCAGATCGCCGGCGTGGTGGCGAGCGCCTCGCGCGCGAGCCCGGGGGGATGGCCCCCGAGCTTCGCGAGCCCCCCCGCCCCGAGCGCGCCGATCGTCAGCCCCTCGCCCGCCGGCGGCCTGCCCACCAGCTTCCAGCGGCCATCCCAGCGCGCTGCCGCGAGCGGCACCGCCGGTGCGGCGCGCGCCGGCTCGCGCCGGATCGCGATCCGGTCGCCGCGCGCCCGCAGCACGCAGCCGCCGAGCGTGAGCCCATGCCCGACGCGGGCCCCCTCGACCGCGGCGAGCGCCGCCTCGAGCCGGACGAGGCGCGGCCGATAGATCTCGCCCGACACCCAGCCGAGCGCCGCCGCGAGCAGGCGCAGCCGCAGCTCTTCGGGCGCCTCGGCGAGCCCGGCCGGATCGAGCAGCAGATCCCCCGCGCCGCCGTCCACCACGCACGACCGCGCGAGCCCCCGCATGCCGTGCTCCAGCGCCGCCCGCGCCCGGCCCATGGCCCGCGCCGTCTCGGCGAGCCGCCGCGCCCCGAGCCCGAGCCCGGCGAGCGCCGGCATCGCCGCGCGCACCCGCACCCGGTCGAAGCGCGGATCCTCATTGGACGGATCCTCGATCCACGCCACCCCTTCGCCATGCAGCCAGCCCCGGAGCGCCGCGCGCCCGACCCCGAGCAGCGGCCGATGCCAGCGCACCCCCTCGGCCGAGATGACCGCCGCCATCGCCGCCAGCCCGTCGACGCCCGAGCCGCGGGCGAGGCGCAGCACCACCGTCTCCGCCTGATCGTCGAGCGTGTGGCCGAGGGCAACGTCGCAGACCCCCCGCCCGCGCGCCCACCCGGCGATCAGCCGTCGTCGCGCCTGCCGCGCCCGCGCCTGCAGGTTTCCCGCCCCGTGCCGATCGGCCCAGACCAGCGTGTCGTGCGGAATGCCCCGCGCCGCGCAGAGGGCGCCGACCGCCGCGGCCTCCCCGGCGCTCTCCGGCCGCAGCCCGTGGTCGACGGTCACGGCGGCCACCTCGCGCCCCGCCGCCCGGAGCAGCAGCAGCAGCGCCGTCGAGTCGCTGCCCCCCGAGATCGCCACGCCGAGCCGCCCCGGCGGCAGCGCGGCAATGCCGGAGGCGGCCTCCGGCGGGATCACGGGCAGCCGAGCGCCCGGGTCTCGGCGGCGACCTGGCCCGCCGCCGCCGAGTCGGGATAGCGGTTGCTCACCTCGGCGAGGGTCAGGCAGGCCTCGCTCGCCTGCCCGAGCTTGCCGAGGCTCACCCCGAGCTTCAGGAGCGCCTGCGGCGCCTGCTGGCCCTGCGGCGCCCCGGAGAATGCGTCGAGATAGCTGCGCGCCGCGCCCTTCCAGTCGCCGCCCGCGGCCAGCGCCTCGCCGCGGCGGTACTGCGCATCGGTGGTGAGCGGCCCGCCGGGATAGGTCTCGAGGAACCTGCCGAAGAGCGTGGCCGCCTTCTGGTTGTCGCCGCCATCGGCAGCCGCGACTGCCGCGTCGAAGTCCGATTGCTCGGCAACCGCCATCGTGCCGCCGTCGGCCGCCTCGGGCGCCGCCGGCCGCGCCTTGGGGCCGGTCAGCCCGCCGCCGAGCTGCGGCGCCGGCACCGCGGCCGGCACCGGCTCGCCGCCCTCGAGCTCGGTCAGGCGGAACTCGATGTCGCCCACCCGGTTCGAGGCGTCCGCGACGATGCGCCCGATGTCGTTGGTCAGCACGTCCACCCGGTCGGTCAGCCGCTTCAGCTCGGCCTCGAGCTGGTCGAGCCGGGTCAGCGCCGAGGCCGGCGCCGTCGGCAGGCCGTTCGCCGCCCCCCGCCGCACCAGCTCGTCGCGGAGCTGGCCGATCTGGTCGTTGAGCACGGTGAGCTGCGCCTTGACGTCGGCGACCGACTCCGCCGCGGCCGCGGGCAGCGCCAGCGCCCCCGCGAGCAGCACCGTCCCGATGATCGCCCCGAGCCTCACCGCCGCCTCCCTTTCACGCGCCCGCGCCGCCGGTCGCCACCGTGACGGCCCGGCGGTTCTGCGACCAGCAGCTTTCGTCCGGGCAGGTGGCGACCGGCCGCTCGCGGCCGTAGGTGATGATCGAGAGCCGGGTGTCGGGGATCCCCTGGCTCACCATGTAGTTCCTGACGGCGCTCGCCCGCGCCGAGCCGAGCGCCATGTTGTACTCGCTCGTGCCGCGCTCGTCGGCGTGGCCCTCGACCAGGATCGGCGCCGACGGATTGGCGCGCAGCCAGCCGATCTGCGCGTCGAGCGTCGCGATCGCCTGCGGGCTCAGCGTCACCTGGTCGACGGCGAAGAACACCCGGTCGGCGATCTGGCTGCCGGGCAGGAACGAGGCCGCGGTCGCGGCACCGGGACCGCCGGCGGCGCCGCCGCCGAGCGGATCGCCGCCGAGCGTGCCGGACGTGCCGCTGAACCCCGGATCGGTCGGCACCGTCACCTCGCCGCCGCGCGAGCAGGCGGCCGCGCCGAGCGCCAGCGCGACCAGAAGGACCGCGTTCCGGGCCGCCTTTGCCGCCCCCGACTTTGCCGTGCTCATCTCTCTATCCCTATCTTCCGCCCGTTGCCGGGTCCGTGTCCTCGTTCAGCCCAGCAGCCCCGACCACGACGGATCGGAGGCAAAGCCGCTCGTCGGTACCTTGCGCAGGTTCCGCCCGGTGATGTCCACCGAATAGAGCTGCGGCCCGCCGGTGGCGCCGGGAGTCTCGCGCGAGAACATGATGACCCGGCCGTTCGGCGCCCAGCACGGCCCCTCGTCGAGATAGCTGCCGGTCAGGATCTTCTCGCCCGAGCCGTCGGTCCGCATCACCCCGATGTGGAAGCGCGGCCCGTCGATGTTGGTGAAGGCGATCATGTCGCCGCGCGGCGACCAGACCGGCGTGGCATAGCGCCCGGCCCCGAAGCTGATGCGCGTCGCCTCGCCGCCGGAGGCGGGCATCACGTAGAGCTGCTGCGTGCCGGCCCGGTCGCTCTCGAAGACGATCTGGTTGCCGTCCGGCGAGTAGCAGGGCGCCGTGTCGATCGACGAGGTCCGCGTGAGCTGGGTCTCCGCGCCGCTCGCGAGGTCGGAGACGAAGAGGTCCGACCCGGTGCCCTCGGTCTTCGAGTAGACCGCCTTGCGCGCGTCGGGCGAGAAGCGCGGCGCGAAGGTCATGCCGGAGGTGTCCTTCATCACCACCCGCCGCTTGCCGCCGCCCGCGAGCAGCATCACGCGGGGCGGCCCGGCCTCGTAGCTCGTATAGAGCACCTGCCGCGCGTCCGCCGACAGCCGCGGCGTCAGGACCAGCGCCGAGCCGTCGGTGAGCGCCGAGGCATTCGCGCCGTCGTAGTCCATGATCGCGAGCTGCTTTCTCCGGTTCTCCTTCGGCCCGCTCGCGGCGATGAACGCCACCCGGCTGTCGAAGTACCCGCCCTCGCCGGTCAGCCGCGAGTAGACCGCATCCGCGACCTTGTGCGCCAGCCGTCGCCAGTTCGCCGTCGAGCCGGCGAACTGCAACCCGTCGCCCAGGCCCTGCTCGGCGAAGACGTCCCAGAGCCGGAAGCGCACCTGCGCCTTGTCGCCCGAGACCCCGACCGCGCCGGTGATGAGCGCCTGCGCGTTGATCGCCTTCCAGTCGGCGAACTGCACCGGCGCGTCGAAGTTCGAGATCCGCCCGATGTGGGCACTCGCCGGGATCTCGCGGAAGAGCCCGGTCCCGGTCAGGTCGTCGATCACCACCTGGGTGATCCGGGCCGCGAGCTCGGTCGCCGCCGCGCCGTCCGGCACGAAGCCGGGCGCGGCGAACGGCATCGGCTCGACCACGCCCTCGGTGATCTCGATCCGGAGCGGCGCCGCCACCGCGGCCCATGGCCGGAGCGCCAGCGCCACGGGCGCGCCGACCAGGAGGTTGCGCCGGAGGCGATCTACCATGACACCATTCCCTCGGGATTGAAGACGATCTCGACGTCGCGCCACTGCGCATACTTGTCCCGCGGCATCGAGTATGGCGCGCAGCGGATCAAGGCCCGCCGCGCCGCCTCGTAGGCCTGCTGGAAGCGCCCGTCCGGCGCCGGGCTCGGCTCGACCAGATGGATCGAGGCGTTGATGACGCTGCCGTCCGCGGCGAACTCCGCGCCGATCGTCACCTTGAGGCTCTGCGCGTCGCGCAGGCCCGCCGGCACGTTCCAGCACTTCTGCACCGCGAGCTTCAGCCCCTCCTTCTCCGATCCGGTCAGCGGCGGCCCGACCGGCAGCGAGGTCTCGCTCTGCCCGGACGGCGCCGTCGCCGCGGTCACGGTGGGCTTCGTCGCCGGCGTCGGCCTGGTCGCGGGCGTCGCCGCCGCCTTCTTCGCCGCCGCCCTCACCGCCGCGAGCACCGCCGCCTCGGTCGCGTCCGCGTCCTCGGGCTCCGGCTTCGGCTTCGCCGCCGCCACCGGCGTCGCCTCGGCCGGCCGCTCCGGGCGCGCCCGCGGCGGCGCGGCAGTCACGACCGCCAGCGGCGCCGGCGGCACCGGCTCGTCCTCGGCCTCGGGCGAGGCTTCCGGCAGCGCCGAGGGCGGCTCGGCCTTCGCCGCCTTCACCTCCGGCTCGGGCTTCGTCGCCGGCTGCGGCAGGTCCGCCGGCCGCACCGCCTCGGGCGGCGCCGGCGCCGGCTCGGGCGCGATCGTCGGCGCCGGGCGCACCCGCGGCGGCGCGGCGGCGGTCGGCGGCGCCAGAGTCACCACCTTCGGCACCACCCGCTCGGGCGTCGCCGGCGTCTCGAGCCCGGGGGGCGGCGGCGGCGCGGCCGACGCCACGGCCTCGGGCGCGCTCTCCGGCACCTCCGCCGGCTCGCTCGCCGCAGGCCGCGCCGGCTCGACCGGCCGCGGCGCCGGCATGACGGAGGGCGCCGCCTCGCTCCGCGGTGCCTCCGCCGGCGCCGAGGCCGCCTTCTCGAACGCCTCCTCCGAGACGAAGCTCACGTTCGTCACCGGAATCGGCTCGCGCTCCGCCGGGCCGAACCACGGCAGGCCGAAGATCGCAACGAGGATCAGCGCGCCGTGCCCCGCCGCCGAAACCCTGGTGCCGATCGCCATGGACCCAGGCATCGCCACGCCTTATCCGTCCGAGCCCGCGCCGTCGAACTTCGGCCCGCCCTGCTCGGTGACGAGCCCGATGTCGTTGAAGCCGCTGGCGTTCAGCGCCCCCATCACCTGCATCACCCCCTCGTAGGGGATGCCGCCGTCGGCACGCAGGAACACCTTGTCGCTCTTCCGCTCCGCCGCCACCGACTTCAGGAGCGGGATGAGCCCCGCCCGCTCAACCGGCGAATTCTGCACGAGGATCTCCCCGTCGCGGGTCAGCGCGATGGTGAGCGGCTCCTCCTGCTCGGAAGGAAGCGGCGCCGCGGCCGTCTTCGGCAGCTCGATCGGCACGCCGACGGTGAGGAGCGGCGCCGCCACCATGAAGATGATGAGCAGCACCAGCATCACGTCGACCATCGGCGTGACGTTGATCTCCGCCATCGGCCGGCTGCGCCGGCGCCGGCCGCCCCGCGAGCGGCCGGCGGACTGAAGGCTCGCGCCCATGGCTCAGGCCGCCCGGTCGAGCTGGCGCGACAGGATCATCGAGAACTCGTCGGCGAAGCCCTCGTAGCCATTGATCACCCGATCGGTCTCGTGGCTGAACTTGTTGTAGAAGATGACCGCCGGGATCGCCGCGAGCAGCCCGAGCCCGGTCGCGAGCAGCGCCTCGGCGATGCCGGGCGCGACCACCGCGAGGTTCGTCGACTGCTGGAGCGCGATCTGCTCGAAGGCGTGCTTGATGCCCCAGACCGTGCCGAAGAGCCCGACGAACGGCGCGATCGAGCCGACCGTCGCAAGGAACGTGAGCCCCCTGGTCAGGCTGTCGGACTCGCGCCCGATCGCCACGTTCATCGCCCGCTCGATGCGCGCCTGGGTGCCGTGGATGAGCCCGCCGTCCTTGCGGTGCGAGCGCCGCCACTCGGTCATGCCGGCGGCGAAGATCCGCGCCGAGGATCCGGCCGGATCCGGCCCGAGCCGGTCGTAGACGGTGTCGAGCGGCTCGCCGGACCAGAAATCCTGATCGAACTCGCGCGCCTCCTCGCGGACGCGGCGCAGGTCGAGGAGCTTCTGGACGATGATCGCCCACGACCAGAACGACGCGGCGATGAGGACGAGCATCACGATCTTGACCGTGAAGGTCGCCCGAAAGAACAGCGCCAACAGGGAAAAATCGACCTGCTGGGCCGCGGCCATGGTGTCAGCGTTCATGGATGCCTGTCTCGGATACTCGCTCGGGTCGCCTCGGTTCAGCCGTGTTTGGGCCGGCTCTAGAGCGACGATACCACATTTTGCGCTGCTGTAGGAGGAAATCGCGGCTTCTGTCCAGTGGCGGACCCGTCAAACCCCTGCGAGGCGGCCGAGCGCCGCGCTCAGATCCGCCGGAATCCGCGCCGGCCGGCCGTCCGGGCCGATGCAGACGAGCGTCGCCCTGGCCGTGACGAGGCAGGCGTCGTCGCGCCAGACCTCCTGTCGCATGTCGAGGCGCGCGCCGCGCGGCGGCAGGATCGCCGTCCTCACGACAAGTTGATCCTCGAGCCGCGCCGGCGCCAGATAGCTCACCGTCACCTCGCGCACCGCGAAGACGATGCCATGGCGCTCGCGCAGCTCGGTCTGGCGATAGCCCGCGGCGAGCAGCGCCTCGGTGCGCGCCCGCTCCATGAACTTCAGGTAGTTGGCATAATAGACGATGCCGGCCGCGTCGGTGTCCTCGTAGTAGACCCGCAGGCGGAACTCGGCCGGGGCGCTCACAGCGAATGCCGGATCGCGTAGACCTGCCCCTTGGCGCTCACCTCGCAGAAATGCACCCGCTGCCGGCCGGACACCGTGTCGCCGACGGTGACGAGGCCGCGGTTATCCGGCGTCGCGCCGCTCCAGACCGGCAGCACCGCCGCCTCGGGCGCGCGGATGTGGCGGGCCACCGCGGCGCCGCAGGCAGCCTCCATGAGCTGCTTCGTCGCCTCCGGCAGCCCTTCCGGCGCCGCGGCCGTGGAGGGCGGCCGAGGGGCGCAGCCCGCGGCGAGCAGGAGCCCGAGGGCCGGGAGCAAGGCGGATCGGCGCATGGCGGGGGATCGGTCCAGTCGAGATCGCTCCGGTCGAGATCGCGAGGTTCCGGCGGCGGGCACGCCAGGGCGCCCACCGCCCGCGGAGCACCGCCTAGTGGACGGCACTCTGGGTAAAGCTCGCGATCGCGCCGCTGGCATCCACCACGCAGGTGAAGTCGGTATTCCCGACGCTGGTGGTGTAGATCGAATCACCCGCCTTCGTCGCGCCGGTGGCG
>Ga0075163_10014880_pt1 | contig 10027 bp, 10 predicted proteins | sample JI1023141ADNA_FD_71478 | JGI IMG/M metagenome (GOLD analysis project Ga0075163, IMG submission 71478) | Wastewater effluent complex algal communities from Wisconsin, to seasonally profile nutrient transformation and Carbon sequestration -... | ecosystem: Engineered > WWTP > Effluent > Algae... | reverse complement strand
GGCCCCACCGCGGTGCCCAACGTGCTGACGGTGCTGACCAACTTCATGCCCACGCACAACATGGGCACCGTGGTTCCGATGACCAATGGCGACAACGCCGGCGTCTCGCTCGGCGTGGCTTCCGGCACGGTGATGGGGCCACGGCGGCACCTGACGGCTGCCTTCACGGTGCTGATCAACGGCCTGCCGGCCACCCGCGTCACGAGCGTTTCGCTGGCCAACAGCACCAACTGTCCCGGCGCTCGCATCGTGCCCAGCCAGGTCGGCGTGATCCTGCTGGCCCCCTGAGCGCGGCCATCGCATGACGAGCAAGTGGGTGATCGCAGCGGTGCTGGCAGTGGGTGCCGGCACAGTGGCGGGGCTGGTCGCCTCGGGCTGGTTGCGCCCCGGTGGCGGCAACGAGCTGCCGCCGCCGCTGGCGGCGCTGCAGCAGCACCTGGTGGCCGCCGGCATCGACGCTCGCGGCAGCCCGGCGCGCGCCGGCGCCCGTGAGCGGCTGCGGCACAACGCGCGCTTCGAGGTTCGCGGCCACCCGCGCGACTTCTCGGTGCAGTGGTTCGAGACCCGCGACGCCGCGGCGAAGCACCTGCAGCTGCTGCAGCGCTACCCCGCTTCGGCCGCGTCGATGGCCAACGGCGAACTGGTCCTGACCCTGGTCGACTGGCCGGTCGACGACCCGCTGATGCAGAAGCTGCGCGTGGCCTTCTCCGGCTTTGCGGCGCCGGGCCGCGAACCCTGAGGCAGCGCGCTGCCCCACGACGGGCATGACTTTCGGCCGGCCGCATTCCCCGTTCTGATGACGACATCGTGGCCGTGCGTGGCTACGATGGCTTCACAAAGCGGCACCCTGCCCGAGGGCCACGCCGACCATCCGTCACGGCCGGATGGTCGGCGCCGAAGGGGCTGCGCCAGTTGGGGAAGGCCGTGATGTCGGGATGAAGAGCATGAGCTTGGGCGCCTTTGCCGAAACGAGGGCCGGGACGACGTGTCGCCTGCCGGCGCGAGGCTGAACATGGGCCCGCCCTTCAAGCTCACCTCGCCCTTGCCCGCGGCAGAGCTGCTGTTCCAGGCCATGACGGTCAGCCAGGGCCTGAGCAGCCTCGAGGAGATGCAGCTGCAGCTTCTGAGCGACCGTCCCGATCTGGCGGCCGAAGACCTGCTGGGACTGCCGATGGGCGTGACCGCCGAGCTGCGCGAGGGTGGCCAGCGGCATTTCAACGGGCTGGTCACGCGCTTCGGCATCGGCCGTGCCGAGGGCACCCGCTTCGGCTACCAGGCCACGGTACGGCCCTGGCTGTGGTTTCTCACGCGCACCTCGGACTGCCGCATCTTCCAGAACCAGACCGCGCGAGAGATCGTCGAGGCCGTCTTCGCCGACCACCCGGCCATTGCCCACTTCGAGTTCAAGCTGTTTCGCAGCTACCGGCCGAGGGTGTACTGCGTGCAGTACCGCGAGACCGACTTCAACTTCGTCGCGCGGCTGCTGGAGGAAGAAGGCATCTACTGGTACTTCGCGCACGACGAGAAGGGCCACAAGCTGATGCTGGTGGACGACATCGGTGCACACGCACCGGTGGACGGCTACGAAACGCTTCCCTACTACGCCAACAGCGGCCAGGTGCCGCCGGACACCGACTTCATCACGCAGTGGAACTTCACGCGCGAAGTGCGCACCGGCAACGTGGCATTGCGCAGCTACGACTTCGAGCGCCCCTCGGCGGACCTCGGCGTCGAATGCAGCCTGCAGCGCGAACACGAACACGCCGACCTCGAGCAGTACGACTGGCAGGGCGACTACACGCTCAAGGCCGATGGCCAGCAGCTGGTCGAGAACCGCGTCGACGAGCTGCAGTCGGGCCACGAGAAGCTGGCGGGTCAGACCAACGCCCACGGGCTGGCCGTCGGCCATCTGGTGACGATCCAGCGTCACCCGCGCGCCGACCAGAACATCGAGGTCCTCTGCGTGGACACGCAGATCAGCGCGCAGGTCAATGGCTACGAGGCCGGCCACGACGCCGGCGACTACCGATGCAGCTTCACGGCGATGCCGTCGTCGCAGCAGTTCCGCCCGCCGCGCCGCACGCCCAAGCCCTTCGTGCAGGGCCCGCAGACCGCGGTGGTGGTCGGCCCGGGCGGTGAGGAGATCTTCACCGACAAGTACGGCCGCGTGAAGGTGCAGTTCCACTGGGACCGCTACGGCAAGCGCAACGAGAAGAGCAGCTGCTGGGTGCGCACGTCGTCGCCCTGGGCCGGCAAGAGCTTCGGCTTCATCCAGGTGCCGCGCATCGGGCAGGAGGTGGTGGTCGACTTCCTCGAAGGCGACCCCGACCAGCCGCTGATCACCGGCCGCGTCTACAACGCCGAGCAGATGCCGCCCTGGGAGCTGCCGGCCAACGCCACGCAGAGCGGCGTGCTCACGCGCAGCAGCAAGGGCGGTGGCTACGGCAACGCCAACGCGCTGCGCTTCGAGGACAAGAAGGGCGCCGAACAGGTCTGGCTGCACGCCGAAAAGAACCAGGACATCGAGGTCGAGAACGACGAGACGCACTGGGTCGGGCACGACCGCAAGAAGACCATCGACCACGACGAGACCAGCCACATCAAGCACGACCGCACCGAGACGGTCGACAACAACGAGACCATCACCGTGCATGGCCAGCGCACGGAAGTCGTCGACAAGGACGAGACGATCACGATCCACCAGAACCGGACCGAGACGGTCGACAAGAACGAGAGCATCACGATTCACGGGGCCCGCACGGAGACCGTCGACAAGAACGAGACCATCGCGGTTCACGGCGCCCGCACCGAGACGGTCGACAAGGACGAGTCGATCACCATCGCCGGTGGCCGCACCGAGAGCGTCGCGAAGGAAGAGAGCATCACCATTGGCGGCGGCCGTACCGAGAACGTGGCCAAGAACGAGAGCATCACGATCGGCGGCGGGCGCACCGAAAACGTGGCCAAGGACGAATCGATCACCATCGTCGGGGGGCGTACCGAGTCGATCGGCAAGGACGAGTCGGTGGCCATCAAGGGCCAGCGCAGCGTTCAGGTCACCAAGGACGACTCGCTCAAGGTCGGCAAGAACCTCGTCATCGACGCCGGCGACAGCATCACCCTCAAGACCGGCAGCGCCAGCATCACGATGAAGAAGGACGGCACCATCACCATCAAGGGCAAGGACATCACGATCGAAGGCTCCGGAAAGATCACTGCCAAGGCGTCGGGCGAGATCGTGATGAAGGGTTCGAAGATCCAGCAGAACTGAGGAGTGGCGCGATGAAGCCCGATGACCTGCCACCGCATGCCGCGGCCCCGGCCGCCGAGCAGGACCTGCTGGCGCCGCTGCTGCGCGGCGAGGTCGGCGCGCCTGCCATGCCGGCAGCACCGATCCACGGCGTGCTGATCGGCGAGCTGGTGGCGATCGCCGACGACGGGCGGCAGCCGCTGGTGTGCTACCCCGGCCAGGCCGGCAGCGCCGCGCTGCGCGCGCGCACGACGGTCGACCTGCACGGGCCGCACGTCGGCGCTCCGGTGCTGCTGATGTTCGATCGCGGCGACCCGGGCCTGCCCATCGTCACCGGCGTGCTGCGCGAAGGCGTCGGCTGGCCGCTGCCCGACGCGCCCGCCCAGGTCGAGGTCGACGCCGATGGCGAACGCATGATCGTCAGTGCCCGCGAGCAGCTGGTGCTGCGCTGTGGCAAGGCCAGCATCCGGCTGACGAAGTCGGGCCGCGTCGAGATCAAGGGCGAGACCATCGTCTCGCAAGCCACGGGTGCCAACCGGATCCGGGGTGGGTCCGTGCAGCTGAATTGAGGCCGACGCACGTGATGGTAGAGACGCGCCCGGTGTTCGGCTTCCGACCTGCCGAGGTCTCGGGCATGGCGAACCTCGCCGTGCTGGAGACCCACGCGTCGGAAGCTGGCTTCATCTGGACCCAACGCGATCGCGCCGTGCGGGCATCGCACTTTCGGCTCGAACACCTCGGCCGGCTGGATGCTCGGCTCGAGGGTCACCTGCAAGGCCTTCGGCTCGGCGGAGACGCCGCTGCTCGTCTGACCGCAGTGCAATTGGCGGAGTGTGACGCCGGCGCGGTGTTCGCCAACACCTGGCTCACGTTTGGCGGCAACGACTTCCAGCACATCGGCGGCGTGTTGAGCCTGGCCTGTTCGTCACCGGAGTTTGCGCGGGCAGCGGCAGCAGCCATCGCGTGGCTGGGCGAAGAGGTCTCTGGCCAGGTCATCGCGCTGCTGCAGCGTGTCGACCACCCGATCCATGGTTACCTGCTGCTGGCGGCACAGGCCGGCAAGCGACACGACGTCGACACCGCCATCAAACGGTGCCTCGAGACGCCGAACAGCGTGGCACGCGAACATGCGCTGCGCCTCGTCGGCGAACTCCGACGGCGAGACTTTCTCCCGGCACTGCACGCTGCCATCGCAGATCCGGAGCCGGGCTGCAGGACCTCGGCGGCCCAGTCGCTGCTGCTGCTGGGCGAGCCGACGGGTGCAGACACACTGGGCGATGCCATCCTGGCCGGGCAGGCGACCACGCGCCGCACCATCGAGATCCTGGCCCGCTGTGCCCCTCGCGAGTGGGTGCGGGATCTTGTGCGTGTGCTCGCCGGCTCGTCCGGCACTCGACGGCTGGCGATCCTCGGTGCCGGCGCGCTCGGCGATCCCGCCGCGGTGCCCTGGCTGCTGGGCCTGATGTCGGAGAGCGAACTCGCCCGGGTGTGCGGCGAGGCCTTGTCGATGATGACCGGCATCGACCTGGCCCTGATGGACCTCGACAGGGATCCCGATGCCTCGGAGGATGATCCCGGAGAGTCAGGTCACCCTGACGATGCGGACCTCCCCTGGCCCGACGCGGGCGCCATCGAACAGTGGTGGTCAGTGCATCGCGCGTCGATGCCTGCAGGGGACCGTCACCTGCTCGGACTGCGCATGACCTCCGAGACGGCCGTCCTGGCCTTGAAACAGGGCTACCAGCGGCAGAGATTTGCTGCGTCCATCGAACTCTCGACGTTGCACCCTGACAAGGCCGTCTTCCCTGTGGCCGCCAGGGCTCGTCTGCAGCAGCGTGGGTTGGCCCGATGATCTTCAGCAATCCATCGGGCATGCCTGCGGACTGGACCCTCGGGTTCCAGCGTGACGGTCGGGAGTTGCTGATCGTGATGGCCAAGTCGACGTATGCGCTTCCGTCGCCTGGAGGCACGCCGCAACCTGCCCCGGACCAGTGGCCGCTGATCCAGGCAGACCGGTTCTCTGGCGAGCCAGGTCACTCGGCACCGACGCTCGAGACCGACTACGCGCATCCCAAGCCAGCCTGTGATGTGCTGCTCCTGGGCAGCGCCCATGCCGCGTCCGGTCGATCAGCCCGTGCCGTTCCGGTCGGCTTGACGGTCGGGTCCATGCGCAAGGGCTTCCGCGTGGTCGGCCACCGTCGCTGGGAAAGGCGGCTGACCGGCGTCTCGGCGAGCGATCCCGAGCCTTTCCGGACGCTACCCATCTCCTACGACGTTGCCTTCGGCGGCACCGATCTGACCGAGGTCGCGCAGGGTCGTCCTGCCGCCTATCAACCCAATCCGGTGGGGCGCGGGTACTGGATGCACACCGACCACATCGATGGTCAGCCGCTCCCGAACACCGAAGAGTTCGACGCACCGATCCAGCAGCCCTCGGGCCAATACCGCCCGATGGCGCTGTCCCCTCTCGGCCGCAACTGGGAAGGGCGGGCGCATCTGGCGGGGACTTACGACCGAGCCTGGATCGAGCGCACTGCGCCATTCTGGCCCGATGACTTCGATGCGCGCTACTTCCAGGCCGCGCCGTCGGACCAGGTGATTCCCCACCCCACGGGGGGCGAGTCCGTGGTGCTGGCCAATCTGACCGCCGACGGCCATCGTGCATTCAACCTGCCCAACCGACGCGTCCCGGTCACGTTCATCCCGTACAAGGGACGCGACCTGACCATCGAGGCCCGGATCGACACCATCGTGCTCCTGCCCGACCAAGACCGCTTCACGATGACGTGGCGGGTGGGGCTGCCACTGGGTCGGAGCGTCTTCGATGTGCGGGAAGTCGTCGTCGGCGACATGCCGCGCGCATGGCACCGTGCACGCCAGTTTCCCGGAAAGAGCTACTACCCGAGCCTGGGTGCACTGGTTCGCGAGCGGCAAAGGGCGCGCTGATGCTGCATTTGTCGATCCAGGCCAGCGGCATGGTCACAGCGCTGGGCTACAGCGCCCCGGCGACCCTGGCCGCGATCCGGGCCGGGATCAGCGCCGTCGGAACGGTCCCCTGGACCGACTTCGAGTCAGGGGAAAGGCTGCGGGGCGCGAAGGTCAGCCTCCCACACTGGTGGGAAGGCGTGGGCAAGCTCGCTGAGCTGCTGGCGCCCGCGATCCACGAGTGCCTGTCGGGGACTCCTCGCATCGACCCCGCCGCCGTGCCGTTGCTGATCGGGGTGGCGGACAAGAGCCGCGCGGGAAGGCCGGCCCGCCTCGACGAACAGCTGCTGGCCGAACTCCAGGCACGTCTGGAGTTCCCCCTCCATCCTCGGTCGGGCCTGTTCCCGGCCGACCAGATTGGCGCGGTCCACGGACTGCATCTTGCACAGGACCTGATTAGGACACGGGTTTGCGACGTGGCCATCGTCGCCGGCGTCGACAGCTTCCTGCAGCAGCAGATGCTGGACGCATGCATCGAGGATCGTCGCCTGAACACGCCGTCGAACTCGAACGGCTTCTATCCCGGTGAAGCGGCGGCCGCCGTCTTGGTGGCGGACACGGCTGCGGCAGACCGGCGGTCGTTGCGGATCGTGGGCGCGGGCTCCGCGCGAGAGCCGGCACCGATCATGTCGACGAGTGCGTTTCGAGCGGAGGGCCTGACGGCCGCTGTCGCCGAGGCACTCTCGTCGGCTCGGCTCGAAATGCACCAGGTCGCCTGGCGCCTGACGGACTTGTCCGGCGAGCACTACGGGTTCAAGGAAGCGGCCATGGTCGCCGGCCGTTTCGGCGGCGGTCCGCGGGAAATTGCGCTCGACCTGTGGCATCCCATCGAGTTCCTCGGCGAGATCGGCGCAGCGATCCTCCCCTGTCTGCTCGCGCAGGCGCACCACGCATTCCTGCATGGCTACGCCCCGGGCAGGATCGCCCTATGCCACATCGGCAACGACGCTGGTGACCGGGCGGCATTGCTGTTGACCTGCGAGAGTCTTGACGGAGCACCCGGATGAGCAAGGACGTGTTTGCCAATGGCCGCGAAGTGTCTGCCGGGAAGAACGGAAACGAGTCGATGGCGGCGATGCCGGACGTCTGCCTGTCGCCACCCTCGCCACCAGCCGGACCGATTCCGATTCCCTACCCGAACTTCTCGAAGGCCAGCGACATCAGCAACGGGACGCGGACAGTGAAGATCGGAGGCGAGGAGGTCAGCATCAAGAACAGCTCCAACTACAAGAAGAGCCAGGGCGACGCCGCCGCGACGCGCACCCTGGGGATGGGTGTCATGAGCCACCAGATCGAGAAGACGACCTATTTCGCAGCGTGGTCCTTCGACGTCAAGTTCGAGGGCCAGAACGCGGTGCGGCATCTCGACCTGACGACGCACAACAACATGTGAGGTCCCATGGGCGCAGGCATGACCACGGGCAACACGGTTGCCATGACCGTCAGCAAGGCCAAGCAGGCCCCTGCAGCGACGGAAGCCGACTGTGAGCGACTGCAGGAACGCAACAACGAGCAGCGCGACGCCGCCATCGAAGGCATGAAGTCGGAACGGGAGCGGCCGGGCCTGACCGACAACCAGAAGGAGGAGTTGGACAAGATGATCACGAAGGCCGAGGAGGGCGGCATGACCTTCTCGTCGGCGGCGATCAGTGTCGGCATCGGAGGCGGGAAGCGAATCAAGGGCGTAGCGACGGGCAGTTCCAGTGCCAAGGCGCAGGAGTGCACCTCGGGCGACCTCGTCAAGGGCGGATCAGGCGACGTCAAGCTCGGCAACGAAGGGATCCTGTGTGGTGACCCGAAGTACCGCCACGCCCCACCGACGCAAGGCAACTGCCCTGGGGGGCACGCCGAGGCAAAGATCTTCAATCAAATGAATGAAATGGCCGGCGGTGCTCCCTTGTCCGGGGGGCGAGTGCTGTTGAACATCGACTGGCGCTATGCCCGACCCAGCACACCGGGCGAGGTCTACCGCTCGGGCATGCCTTGTCGCCATTGCTTTCGCATGCTCTGCCACGTCGCAACCCAGTGCAAGGTCGAGGTCCTGATCTGCGACAAGTCCGGCAAGCCCACGCCACTGGACGACGACGTGTGCAAGAAAGAAGACGGGTACGACCAGTTCGACCAGAAGGTCGATCATTGGGAGACCGTCGAAGAACGACGAGTGGGCTGGGGTGCACTCACGGATTGATCGGAGCTCCTGTTGCTGAAGAACGAATTCGTCGAGCTGGCCATCATCGGGATGCCCATCCGTCACCCTTGGAGTCAGGACATCCGAGATGCCATCCTGCACCCGCTCGACACCGAGCATGTGCGCCTGGCCTCGGCGTTTGCGCCCCTCAACCTCCGCGCCGGGTACGCTTGGGTCCTCTCATCGGTCGAGTGGACCGTCTGGCGGTTCTCGGGGGGCGTCGATGTGTCCGACCTGCTGTGCAGGATCGAAGCCGGGTGGGCCTCGTTGATCCATCCCTTCTATGGGCTGGACGTCCAGCCGGTCCCTGTCCACGAAGATCAGCCGCTAGAGGTCGGCGGCCCGCTGCGGGCGGCGGCGCACCTGCTCCAACGGGGTTTCGACAGCTATTGCTCGGGTCAGGCAGTCGTCAAGCACCACGCGTTCTGCGCGGCACTGCTGGCCGAACACGTCTGTCCCGTCCCCGCCGCCTATGAGGAATGGTTGTCGTCGCGACTGCGATGGTCCGCGAAGCACCATCTCGAAGACGGCACACCGCCGCAACATCAGGCCGCCGTGCCGAGATCGGTCATGGGCTCCCATCCGCCCGTCGGCGCGGCGCAGGCAAAGCAGGCCGCGGCTGACTTCCTGGCGGGCCTCGACCCTGCCACCAACCCCTACCTTCGAGCGCCCGAGGCCATGCTGGCGATGGGCTTCAAGGGAACTCCCTATGTGCTGACATGACGAGCGGCGCGTCACTCGCTTGCCCGGCGTACATCGTGCAGGCGCGCTCGCCCCAGCTGCCGCTGCGCTACGTCTGGGACGACACGCGCGCCTCGAAGGACTTCAGAAGTTCTGGTGCCTGGGTGCTGGAGGCGGCCCGAGGCCTGTGTCCCAGGGCCAGACTGGTGTTGTGCGTCGGGCTGTACGAATGGGTCATGTGGCGCTTCGACGGCTTGCATGACGATCCCAGGCCGCTTCAGTTCGCCGAGGCCGCCTGGTGCGGCACGATCGATCCACGATTCATGAGATTCTTCGAACTCGATCGCACGGATTGGCTGGGTCCGGTCGCAGGCCCCCTGTGGTGTGCCATCACCTGGTTGCGGCCGGCGCTGGCGGACGGTGACAGCCGGCCGCAAGAGGTGGATGAAGCCTTGCACTACCTCACACGCCTGGCCGTGCACGTCATGCCGAGACCCGACGATTTCCGGGCCTGGCTCCAGACCACCCTCGCGCGGCTGGTCGAGGCATTTCCGGCCTTCCCTGACGATCCTTTCGAGGACCTGTTCGATCGCTACCCGGGTGTACGCCGCGGCCCCTGGATCGATCGAAGGGCACTCGACCCCGATGAACCGGCGGTGGGAGAAGAGGAGGCCATCCGATGGCTCCGGCTGGTCTGCGTCGACGCGCTGGCCAACGGGAATCCGTATGTGCAGCGCCTGGTGCGCCAGGACTCGGTCGCGCCTGAAGGCGCCATTCGCTGAATGTCACTTCCACGCGAACTTCGGCTGCTCGAAGTGCGCCACCCGCGTGTCCCGCCCTGCCACGCACACCTCGCGGAACTGGTAGAGGATGGCGGCGGTCGGGGCGGCGATCCAGTGGTCGCCCACCGGCATGCGCAGCGC
>Ga0075163_10014879_pt1 | contig 10028 bp, 11 predicted proteins | sample JI1023141ADNA_FD_71478 | JGI IMG/M metagenome (GOLD analysis project Ga0075163, IMG submission 71478) | Wastewater effluent complex algal communities from Wisconsin, to seasonally profile nutrient transformation and Carbon sequestration -... | ecosystem: Engineered > WWTP > Effluent > Algae... | reverse complement strand
CATTCGACCGGTCGAAGTAGAGGCATCAAACTGTTCCTTCATCGAAAAAAAACCGGCATCGTACTTTTCAAGCTCACGCTGAAGCGCACAAAAGTCGTCCATATTTCTTGTCAAGCGAGTTAAGTCTGAGACCAGAATAAGATCAATTTTCTTTTTTCGGATGTCGCCGATTAGTTTCTGATACTGGGGACGTTTATCAGATCCCGCGGAGAAACCTTCTTCAATATAGAATTCGACAATCTCACCCCATTTGGAATCGCCAAAGTTTTTAAGCTTAACAAACTCTTGCATTCTAAATTTTTGCGTTTCTAGTGACCCCTCAAAAACTTGAACTTGTCTGTCCGTTGACACCCTGAGGTAGGCTCCAATTCTATGCGGCTTTTTCATAAGTCTCCTCTTTCGTAGACGGGCGTCCTCGTTTTCGAGCTAGAAGTAGCATTTGGCTTATGATCTCTTTCACCTGATCACTTCGTTGCTTAGAATCTATTGCTTGATCAGCTTCAAATTCGAAAACCACTTTCAACTCCTCTGCCTTTTTATAGATCGGCAGTGAACTTAAATTTTTATCCTGCAACATTAAGAAACTTTTCGTTTTGGTTTCTTAATCTTTCGCATTTCCGAGAGAATCAATTCTCGAAGTTCTAAAGATTTTTTCTCAGACAAAGAATCAAAAATTTCCATTAGCACTGCGATCAAATCGCCTGGCTTACGAAAGCCAGTTTCGTAATGGCTTATTGGTTTTCGTCCTGAAACGCCAAAAACTTCTGACAGTTCCTCTTGAGTGAGTCCTAATTTTTCTCTAATTTCTTTAAATCGCACAGGACTCATGCGGCCTCACTTTCACTATGTCTATCAGTGATACCCTCTAGCTTCAAGCTCTTTTTTTGCTTTTTGCTCGACTGAGAGTGGTTTACAAACTCCTGATAGAGCACATCTCTAACGGATTCTGGCAAGATTCCAGTTTCCTTAGCTTTTTTCAAGGTTGCTTCCATCATGACAAAGGGGTCAAAAAACAACTGTCTGATTTTATGCAGCTCAGAATCATTTAACCGCTTTTGAAACTCTAACACGATATAGCTAGTCACAAGTTGTTTAGTAACTTTACCGCCATCAAAACCTTCATTTATTTTTGATATGATGTCACCTAAGCCTAGATCAGCTTCCCGCGAGATAGCTATTTTAGCTAAGTCGTCGGACTTCTTAATGCCATCATTTTTTATTTCATCACCAATTAGCACAGCATCAGTATTTTTAGACTTCTTATTTTTTAGTACCTCTTCTTGTATTTCCATTCCTTACCTCCTCATATTATTAATTATTTATATTATTATTTTGTATTCATTCTTCCCCCTCACCACCCCAGACCCCGTTTCGTAACCACTTTCCATCAACATCGTTGGGGGGGAGTGGTTACGAACGCCACAGGCGAGGGGTCTGGGGTGGTGAGGGGGGCTTTCTAGCAATGAATTTATGTATTTAAGATCCAATACTCTCTCCTAGCTTTTCAAAATTCTTTTGGACACTTGTCCAAGATTTTTCCAAAGGATTTACCGAATCTGAATTGCTTTTGGCCGATTTAATTTCTATTAGATTTCCCAAAAACTGTCCTAAGGGAATTGTTTTTGAATTGATCTCAAGTTCAGTCGCTAACTGCTTTTGGCTAAAACCGACAAGCTCGAAAAAACCAAATTTCCTAGTAGAGTTGTCGTACAATCGTTTAGACAAAGTCTCCTTTAGTGCGTTAGTAATTCTGGTCTGCTGACTTGCAAAGAGAATTAGATCCACGTTTCTAAAGCTGCTATATCCTAGAAAACTTCGCAGGTAACGATCATTTGATTTTCTAGTGATCTCAACTTCTAGGGCTATTCTAAATGTTTGATTCGAAATATTTAGATCAAATACGAGATCGGGTAGCTTCGTATAATCTCCTCCAAGTAAGTCCAGTGCCAATGGACGATTCGATTTTAACTCTTGCTCGGTCCAATATTTTTTGACGAGTCCATTGATAGTTAGCAAATGGATTATACGCATAACTTTGTCGTCGTGGAAAAAATAATAAGGACTTCGTCTGGTCACTGTTTCAATGCCATCATCAGACGATTCTGATTTTTTAGAGTTTAAATAAAAAAAATCAGAACTCTCTTCAATCTCACGGTAAGGAATAAAGAATTTCGACTTTAAGAAAAGGTCCCAATAATAATATTTTGTACTTCTTGGCGTTGGGGCCAGGTAGTCCCAAAAGAACGATCTAGAAATGAATCCAAATTTTTTTGTATAGATTATCGCTGTGTTAATGCATTCGTTCTTACTCATTTGATTTGCCATCATCTTTTTTATTAGATAGTTGAGGTAGCAAAACAAAATGACCACTAGTGAGTTTTCCGTCTTTAAACTTTGTTTCTTGCCAAAGATATTTCCAAGCTGTTCCAGATTTAAAATCGATTGATTTTGGAATATTTGCCTCTGAGCCGATAACGACCTGTTTAATTCTTACACGGCAAGAGTTATCCACATCATACACAGACCGTAGGTTTTCAGATTGATTCTGACACACGTTTTTAGTCACGCACCCGAAAATATTGAGACACGCTATTAATAATAATATAATTTTAAACATTAAGCGGCTCTTTCTGTTGCGCGATCAACATCGTTTTTACTTGATGAACTACGTGTCAGTTTTTCATTTATTACTTTAGCTTTAGCAGATTCTATAATCTCAAGCGGGTCAGGCTTAATTATGATGGGCAGGGTTTGCGCAGGAAGATCTTCAGCCATTTCTAGATTAATTCGGACCGTTTTTACATTCTTGTGAAACGGGACTACCATTATGGCTTCGCCCGTGGCGAGTTCCTTTTTAAAAGTATTGGGATGATAAATGAACTCTTCTACTTCCCGGATAGACCCATCGCCGGTTTTTTCACTACCAAAAGTGCCCTTGGTTTGACGATCAGTCGTCTTAGTTCCAGTCTGAGTGCCGCAGGTTTTGGCGAAGTATTCAGCACTTTCGTTTTCATTGGTCCGCATAAACACCTTAAGGTTTGAGTTGGTGAGAATCGTATTTTTAATCGCATCACCGAGCGTTTCTAGATCCCCAAGTGCCTGGTGAGCAAACACCACACCTACGTTGGCGCTTCTAGATTTATTTAAAAGACTTACAAAGCTTGGTGTTAGGTACTCTGAAAAATCATCTAGGAAAATCGAAAATAGAGGAACATTCTTGTCTTTATCAAGGTGCCTTGATGAGACCGCGCTTTGAATATTTTGAAGTAACATTTTTCCGGTGGCTTTACCTAGTGTCGGTGTTTTTAATACAGGCAGTTGAAAATAAAGAATCAGTCCTTCGCTCATGGCTTTTTCAATATCTATACTTGGATGCTCGGAGTTAAAGAGTCTAGCCGTTTCTGAACTTGCAAAATGACTCAGTTGATTTACAAGACCGCTTGTCCTTTCTTCCAATGATTCACGTGACAGGGACTTAACCTTTGCCGCCCATTGGATCAATAGCGAATCCTTGGATTTTAGCGCGAGCTGATACAGAAGACTTGCGTCAGATAGAACCTGAATCAGCTTTACAAATGTCGGCACTAGTTTTGATTTGTGAAAAATCAAAAGCGTTTGTTTAAAAAACTCATACTGAATATTTCTATAGTACTCATTTTCAAAATCAAAACTTGAGAATACACGCTCTGCCACTTCATCGGGTGAACCCCCTGTTAGCGGGTTATAGGTATGGCTCTCGTCAATATTGACCAAAGAAAATAATCGAAAATCCTTAGATCGTTTATATTTAACAGCATAGGCATAGAGCTTATCAACCAGGGACCTATCGGATTTTCCGTCAATTACTATGAAACCCCGTCCTTTTTTTATGTCTTGAATGCTCCATGGAATAATCACGCTTTCAGTTTTACCCGAGCTGGTAGTCCCCACCACTTGAGTATGTTTAGTTCGTGATGACTCGGGTAAAAAAACATCCTTACCGTCGTAGGAAGTTCCAACAAAGAATGAACTCTCCGACTCTCGCTCTAAAATATTCTTGGCGTCATTTTTTTGCTTTATTTGAATCAGTCTGTTTTTAACAAGTACAATAATTGCGGTTAGGACAAGGGCGAGACCGGCACCAAAATAGTATTTATGGCTAAGAATATATTTGGTCACTATAGGAATTAGTTTATATATCCACACTGAAGAAAAAATTAGTATCGCAAATAGAAATAAAGTTTTGTCAGATTCTGGATCTGAATTTGGTTTTTTCATTGAGTACCTCCGTCGTTTAAATTAAGTGTTTCTTTTAATAAAGCATCCAGTTCCGCTCCCCCTTGAACTTCGATCCATTCACGCTCGATTTTTAGTTTTTCACCGTAGTTTTGGGCACGAGACTTTGCGGTTTCCGAGACGGCCGCAAGAAGGCCATTTTCAATTCCGCCCCGTGAGCGTCCAAAAGCATCAGTTTCTATGCTTCCAGCTGCTAGGCCGCCGACAAAGGTTGTAATAATTTGTCCGGTCGAATTCTTTATGCCATCGGAAAAGACTTTCCCGTAGACTCCGCTTTGGCCATTTTTATCAATTCCTATCGCTGAGATTAATTTAATTTCTCCGCTTGGCAGGGACATCTGCTTAAATATAATTTGTGCTCTCTCAGAGCCTCGTTGAAAGCTAGCTTCACCATAAAACCGTGTACCAGCTGGAATTCTGATCCCAGAATCCGTCATGGAATCCAAAATACTTTCAGCAAGGATCGGGACTGAATCTTGCGAAACAATAAATTTGTCCACGACTCTTAATGGAATTCTAATACCGGCTCTAAACTGATTTTTTGCATTTCCAAGGTTTGCGCCAATCACCATCGGGGTGTTGTAGTTAATTTGACTTATACTAGCCCCACCCCCACCAGGCTGCGGGGATGAACTACTCCAAACTGACCGTCGTCCTGATGGCGAATCGATATCCTGATGCTCTCTGGCGCCTTCACCTTGAGCACTATTTGATGAGTTTGCAGTCTTGATTTTTTCAGAAAATTCGACTGTATTTTCATCGGGCATAAAAAGAACGTAACTTATAAAAATAGTTAGAAATGTTAAAAATATCCATTTAAAGCCTAAGACGTTAATTTCCCTTTTTTTGCTTAGAGTTGTCTTTTTTAAAAACTTACCTGTTAATTTCAAAAGCAAATCTGACTTGCTCGATTTGAATTTATTTATAAGAGATGCTATTTCCATAAAACCTCCTTTGAAATTTCAACCGATAAGGAATTTAGTTTGTTTCTAAATGCGACTTCAATAGTTTTTCCTTCCTTTAAATCGTTTTTAGAAATCGCTATAGCAAACATGAACGGGCTATGTTTTGACACCGTTTTGTCAGGCAAAAATATAGAATTTATGACCTTTGATTCTCGCGCTTGAAAAATCCAAAAGTTTTCAGCAGATACCGAGAAGCTAGTTTTAGATTTAAGGATGCAATCTAAAATAATAGTTTGATCCTTCGAACTTGAAATCCTTGCGACACTGAGGCTCAAATTAGAATTACTTGATGCTTTATGGATTTCCCTCCATTTTGCATCTAAACTTTGAGTGGCCGATTTGATATATAGAATATAGTCTGCCTCATCCTGTGCGGCCGTAACCAATCTAAAATTGTAGCGTTTTTTATCCGTAAACAGATAGAGATTGGTTTTAGCATTTTGTCTTAGGGGCTTAATAGTGATTCCCTTATCTAGGGTTTCGATTCTAAATCCCGACTGATCGCCGATAATTGGCATTTGCACCGAGGTTGAATCGGGGAACTGAATAATAGTGGCAATCGCTATGGAAGTTTTAACTAAAATGATCTCATCATTTTTAGGAAAAACATTTCTTACATGGGCGTGACTAGTAAGTGACACAAACAGTAAATAAACTAAAATAAATAAAAAATGTTTAATCATTCGGCCACCTTTTCTGATTCTTTAGTTATATATATTCCCCATGGGTTAATGGGCGTTCTCGAATCGACCATAAATCCTAAGGTGAGCTTCATTTCTGTAGCCGCTTTAAGCTGATCAAACTCTGTGATTCGATCTAAAGTGATTTTAATTTCACTATTTTTTAAATCTACGCTAATATTTTTTGGATAGATTCGCTGTGTGACCTTTTTCTCTAGAACGAATTTTTGAACCTCAAGCATTGATTTTCTGTAAGATGGTACTAGGCTTGGCAGTACAAAAAATTCTGCTTTTTTAAGCTGCAAGACGACATTATCTTTTGTCCAAGAGTATCGAGCTGAAATGTATTCTTTAGCGGCTTCCTGAATTTGAAGATCAGTGATTTTAGTTTCAACTTTTGCAACAGCGCCCATCGAATCAAGGGCAATAACTTCGGGGCCTCGTTTAAGCAGATAAACCGTAGTTAAAGAATTCACTAGTAATAGTAGCAATAGAAAAAACAAAAGTGCTTTCAAGTTAAAATTTTCTTTTGCAAAGAGTTCGATCATTTTTGGATACTTTTTTATTTCTAGTTTTATATTGGTCGTGTTTTGCATAATGGAGTCCTCCTATGGTTTTTTGGTAAAATTGTTATTTTTATTTAATTTCTGCGTTTGATAACGTTGACCTAAATTGCCGGAAACAGCCTGTGTGATGCCTTGAAGTTTCATTTTTAGAGCAAGAGCCTTAGCGGGTACTGCCGCCATAACTCCCACTGCTGAGGCACCTAATATATGGGCCATACCTTGTGCGCCTTCACCCGAGATTGATTTTACAAGAAGCGGAGTGCAAATCATTCCTAGGGCAATAATGAAGTTTAGGACAATGAGTGTGATATAGGTTCCCTGAGTTTTATAGATATTCCCAATGGAAAGGGACACTAGCATTGCCGATTGAATGGCCCACGCTATTTTCCAAGCCGCCACTTCAATAAGTCCTCTATAAAGATTTTTAGTAATTCCTGATGTCGAAGGGAATAAATAAAAGAAAATCAAAATAGGTGAAATAGCCGACAGGAAAACCCAGAAAAAATAGTAGAGCGCAATGCTTAGGTATCGAGCAAAGTATAAAATCGCAAAGCTAAAATAACTTAATACTGCAATAATAAGATCATCAAATTTTATAAGCAGCGTCGCCTTGGAGCTAGAGTAACTTCTAGATTTTTCTTCGGCGAGTTTCAAAAAGGTCTCAAAACTATTTTGATTGTCAATTTTTAAAGCTATCCCATCGCACACACTTAAAATCAAATTTGATACTTCTGGAAACGACACGATTAGTAAGCTAGCCACAAGCGCGCGTCGCAAGATATCCACATAATTTGGCGCACCGGTTTGGAAGTAACCAATTACAATCGATACTAAAATCCCAACCGGCAGTGCCACATAAAATAGTTGTGATAAACTTGTGTGAATGTTCTTAATCATTTCACCTAGAATTTCAAAATTTGGCATCACTGAGTACCTCCTTTAATAACAGGCAATTTTATGTTTTTAGGAAGGGAACCAAATCCGTTAGATAAGCCTTGGTAGTTATCTTTAAACTCTTGAGATAAGAGTTTCTCTTTCCTAGTATCTAAGGCGGTATTCTGGGCCATAATTTTAAGCATCTGACTTTGAGTCCGCAATAGCTGGGTCATCACTCCAATAAGTACCGCAAGCGATTGGTTTTGAAGTTTGGCCGATCCTTGGGGGCTAGTGACTTGAGAATGAAATAGTATTTTCTCTCGCTCCCTATCAACTTGGTCAGCGTAATCGTAAATATTTCGATTCATGGCGATGACTTCTGCCACGCTTTCGTCTTGGGATCTGATTAATTCTTGGTCTGCGCCGTCGGGCGTTTTTCCGTAAATTGCCTCGATAGCCCGCAGAACATTTTGCGGGTCCCTAAGATCTCCGTAGCTCCCAGGATTAAATTTGGGATTGATGATTCTAATAAGATTTAATCCCGATCTAACACCGGAATTTAGATCCCTTGTCAAATTTAACGTGTCTTCGCCAGTTTCTAGAATAGACTTAAGCTGAAGAACGGTTTGAATGGCCTGAGTCAAAATTTGAGTAAGAACAAACGTGTCGCCTCCAAAAATATCGGCGCGCGCGGTTTTAGGTGAAAGAATCAATAATACGCCTACTAAAATAGTACTCGTTATTTTTCTCATGCAGCCGCCAATTGTAGAATATTCGTAACTTCATTTGAACCGAGGGACGAAATTCCAAATGGTGCTTTTTCTGCCGCATAAAAAACCGATTCGACGAGAGTCATTTTTTTATCCGTCTTAAGTTTTTCTAGAAACTGATTATCCCGAGCGTCCGACGTTGAAATCCAGTATTCAACGGGAGACGGAGAAATTCTGATTACTTGGCGCGTATCACCCGCCATTAAAAATCCTTCGGCGAACACACCTTTTCTTTGTTCAAGGCTTTGAATCAATCGCATTTCTTGATTATTTAACTTCAACGCTTGGGATAAGACGCGAGTGTCTCCCTTTTGAAGCATAATAAGTTTCGTAGCCGTATTGTTTAAAATTGCCGAACCAATCGAGCTTTGGGCAATTTCTTCAACCCCTTGAGTAATAAACGAAATTCCGCTACCTGTTTTTCTAAATGTTCGGGCTGCATACTCCATAAAGGAACTTGCCGCCGGACTTTTTAAAAGTTCCCAGGACTCATCCAAGATAACTCTTTTAGATGTGTCTCGATCACTTTCGACTTGATCCAGGATAAAGTTAGTTAGTATCAGAATCATAACGGATTGAAGATCTGGGTACTGAGCTAGTCCTTTTAAATCAAAAGCAACAATAGGCGCATTCGCATTTATTTTACCGGGGCGATCCAGTAATTTTCCGTATGGGCTGTTTCCAATCCACGGGAAAAGTAGCTTTGATATTTTCACTAACGATTCTTCTTTAGATAGCGAGCAAGCTTTACCAAAATCTGAAATCTGCGGTGATCTTGGCGGCTTCTCTATACGCAGGTTTTCAAACACCTGAGTCAAAGTTTCTTCAATCTGAACCCGATCAAAACGATTGAGCTTTTCTCCATAGTCCACGACCATTTGCTCAATAATAGAAACTAAGCCTTTAATTTTTTCACCACTCGGCAATACGCTTGGGTCTTTTAGTTCAAAAGGATTGATGGAGTAGTTGTCAGATAGGTTAATTTCAAAATACTGACCACCGAGAAGTTCGCACATTTTTTTATAGCTTCCGCCGATATCGATAATATATACTTTAACACCTCGGGCGATTTGTTGGAGCATTAGAAAATTATTCACAAAACTTTTTCCCGAACCGGAAGACCCCGTTATTAGCGAATTGTAGTTGGTCAGATTTTTTGGATCATAGGGGTTTATAGAATATATTCCGCCTTGCCTAGTATGAGTTAAAGACATTGGCTTTTCATCACCCATCGAAGATCCGTAAAGAGGTAAAAAATCAACTAGGTTGTTAGTTTTCATTTTTTTCTTGCGAATTAAATTCATTGGCGCCGCTGGTAGGCTAGAGGAAAACACTTTCCATGCGCTGACAGTCTCATGAATCCCTTCGGCTCCACTGAGAGTTTTAAATTTAGATAAGACTTCTTTTGTGTTGTGGCTCAGTTTCTTTTGACCAATTGGCGTATTTTCTTCCCTTAAGATTACTAAAAGTTCGCCTTCAAATATTTTCTGACCAGTTTCGATGATTTCGCGGATTAGATCCGTGGTTTGGGTAAGTCGAGATTCACCCTCTAGATCACTTACACGTCCACCGTTATTGGCGGTCAAAGAATGCGCCATACGGCGTTTTTGCTCTAGCGACTTTATTTCTTTAGATTGCTCAAGCGTAGTAAAACTAAATATAAGCTCGTATTTAAATGGAAATGATAAAAATTGATTCATCATCCCGGCGTAAGTGGATTCCGGGAGCGTTTTTAATGATAAAATTCGAGTTCGCATTTGATCTAAGACAAAGTCGTCCTGATCTAAAACTAAATCTGAAAACACAATTTGTGATCGAGGAGACTCGGCTTCGACATTATTACTTCGATCAATTACTTTCGGCGGTAAAATATTTAAAGCTCGCTTCGGATTGATG
>Ga0075163_10014878_pt1 | contig 10028 bp, 4 predicted proteins | sample JI1023141ADNA_FD_71478 | JGI IMG/M metagenome (GOLD analysis project Ga0075163, IMG submission 71478) | Wastewater effluent complex algal communities from Wisconsin, to seasonally profile nutrient transformation and Carbon sequestration -... | ecosystem: Engineered > WWTP > Effluent > Algae... | reverse complement strand
GCGGTCTTTCGAACGGCCGCACCTGCGTGGCCAGCGCCTGCACCGACAACCTCAAGGGCGGCGACGAGAGCGACCGCGACTGCGGCGGCAGCTGCGCGGCCAAGTGCGGCCTCTTGCAAGGCTGCAAGGCCACCACCGACTGCGCCAAGGGCCTTGCATGCAGCCCCACCCGTCTCGTCTGCGGGCGCCAGAGCGGGGACGCCTGCACGCAAGGCCCCGAGTGCGCGTCTGGGGCCTGCGACCCGACGACGCACACCTGCTCGGCCTGTCCGTTCGGCGTGAACCTGATCGCAAACCCGGAGGCCGAAGACGGAGTGGCTGCTGACAATCAGGGCACGGACATCGTCATCCCCGGCTGGTCCCCCTTCCAGCAGTTTACGGTCATCGCGTACGGCAACCCCAACGGCTTCCCATCCAGGAGCGATCCCGGCCCGGCGCAGCGCGGGAATAACTTCTTCAGCGGCGGCAACGCCGTTGCCTCGAACCTCGACCAGCTCCAGGATATCAGCGCGTGCAGTGCTCTCGTCGATGCCGGCAAGCTGAGGTTCGATTACTCCGCCTACATCGGCGGCTTGAGCACCCAGCGCGACACGGCAACCCTGGCCTTTCGCTTCCTCGACGCCGGAGGCACCGAGCTCATAACCTTCCAGCGTATTGGCCCGGTGACCGTGACCGACCGCAACGGCCAGACCGCACTGCTGTTCCGGAAGGCCTCGCTGGACACCATTCCCAGCGGCACACGCACCATCAAGGTCACCATATTCTGCGACCGCTACGACGGCACCGGCTGCGACGGCTACGTCGACAACATCTCCGCTGTCATGAACCTCAAGTAGCGCGCCGCGGCTTTAGCGTACACCCACACCACCCCGCCTCGCGACTGCAGCGCTCTGTCTTGCAACCCCCAGCTTTTGGCCTCGCGACCCGAACTTTTTGGGTCGGCGGGGCAAAGTTCTGGGTCTGACCCAGAATGCTCTGGGTCCCAGCGACAAAATTTTGCGGGTTAGGTCCAACCACTTTGGCTCTGGAGGCCAAAAGCTCGGGCTGGGAGGCCAAAGTTTTGAGCATCAGTCCAACCACTTTGGCGTCGCAGAACCAAAATTTTGGGCTCGCGATGCTAAGCGTTGGGGGTCAGACCCAGAACGTTGGGGGTCAGACCCAGAACGTTGGGGGTCAGACCCAGAACGTTGGGGGTCAGACCCAGAACGTTGGGGGTCAGACCCAGAACGTTGGGGGTCAGACCCAGAACGTTGGGGAGCTTTGCCTCAAAATAGCCTTCCGTCGCCCAAACGAATACCTCTCCCCGCAGGGGAGAGGTTAGGTGAGGGGCAGCGGCGACGTGCTTTAGCCCTCACCCGGCCTCCCCGCAGGGGAGATTCTGACTTGGGAACTTTTTGAGGCAAAGCCGACGAGAGCAGCTACTGGGGGGGTGGTGAATCGGGCCAGCTCGTGGAGATCTGGAGCGGGATCACACCGCTTACCGAGTACGCCTGGACCGACCCTCGCCAGGGGTATCCTCTGCTGGGAACCGTCGATACCCAGGCGCGCTGCAGCTGCAGCGTAAAGGTTCCGTTGATTGAGATGTCGCAGGTGCCGCAGGAAGCGTCGCGGGTGCCAGTCCAGACGGCCTCGGCGTGGAAGTCTGTGCCCTGCCTGGCAATCTTCGGCAAGGTGGCGACCGATGGCTTGGCCAGAGCCCACCAGATGAAGAGATCTTCGGGCTTGGTATAGGGACGTGCCATGCCGTCAATCTGCATCTTGTTGAGCCATGCCGCAGAGGTGGGCGTGGTGGTGCGGGTGATGCCAAACTCCTCGGTGTTCATCGTCGTCGATGTCGATGACGAGTAGCCGAAGTTGAGGGCCTTGAGGTCGGGGGTGAATCCCACCGAGAAGCCCGTGCCATACTCCACCGTGGCCTGCCTGTTGGCGTTCTCCGGCTCCGCCTTTTCCATCCGCCAGGTCGAGTTCGGGTAGGTCGCCGCGAACTCGATGTTCCACGAGTCGAGGTAATACCCCCGACCATCGTTGTCGTCCCCCGCCATCGCGAGGTTCGCCCGACCCGCGGCGCGCGTCACGACGTAGGCAGTGTTTACCTGCTGGCCTGTCCTCGGATCCTGGCCGACTGTCTTGTAGACGCCCCACTCGATCACGGGCTCCAGCGAGTTGGTCGTGCTGGCAACATCCGGCGGAGAGAAAAACAGGATGGACGGCAGCTGCATCGTCCATTCCTTGCACTTCCCGCCGTCACAGGTTCCGGTGAGCGAGTGGCGCTTCGCCCCCTTTTTGAACGGCTTTTCGCTGATGATCTTCTCGACGTGGGCAGTCTTTTGCGCGTCTGTCAGCTTGGCGCTTGCTGGCTCGGCGGATGCCTTGGACGCTTTTGCCGCGGCCTTCTGCTTGGCATCGTAGTCGTCGAGCGATTTTTTCTGCGCCTTGTTCTCAGCCACCAGCTTGGCGGGCGGCTCCACATTCCGGGCGGGCGTGGACTTCACCTTGAGATCCGGTCCATCCAGGAGGGTGATGTTGTATTGTCCTCCGCCCTCCGTCGACTCGATGACGGCAGTGCCGGCTTTCACACCGATCCCCGTCAGCTTGGCCATCTTCGCGCTGCTGGCGTTCTGGAGGACGACGGGCACGCCCGCTTCGAGCGCGCTCTCCACCATGATCCCGTCGTCGTCATCGCCCTCGGTCTGCTCCGAGAAATCGGCCGCCACCGCATCCACGTCCGCGAGCTGGGCCTTGATACGCTTCTTTGTCTCCGCTCGCTCCTCCTTGGCGCTCTTGAGCTTCTCTTTGCGCTGTTTGGCGGTGGTCAGCACGTCTTTGGCATTCAGCCGCTGCCGCGGCTTGGAGACGCCGGAGATCACGGCGGACTTTTCGTGATGACCCAGGATGACGATCTTCTTCTTGGTAGACTGAGCGCCGGCATCGGGCACCATCAGAAGCCCGAGCACCAGCATCGCTTCAATCCCGAGCAAGCGGTGGCGTGATTGCATCGCATTCTCCTTCTTTACGTAGAGTGGGGGTTGTGTGGCTGGCCAGAGACGGCCAGCTCAATGGCGCAGTGTTCTGCGTCTGCAAACAATGTGCGGACCGTGCTGGTAGGCGGCGCCTGGGTCTTGGCCGCCAGCTCCAGGGTCTCGATCACACGAGATATCGGTTCGACGATTGTGAAGCCGAGCTCCGTGTCGCCGCCCAGGATCATGCCCACGAGCAGCAAGCCCTCGCCCAGGTGTGAGCCGTCGAAGACCGGGCCGCCGCTGTCGCCGGGAAAGGTCCGCAGATCCAGAGCCCGCGCCCGTGCTTCCACGTAGGTCCGTCCGCCTAGATCCTTGAGATACGGCTCGCTTGCAGACATGGCGACCGTACCGAACCGGAGAAGTGGGAGCTGCTGCCGCAGCTCGAAGGTCAGATAGCTCGGGTACGCCGCGACCATCACCGGCTCCAGCGGCTCGGGATCCCGCAAGGCCAGCTGGCTGCGCCGTCCGTGGCAGGACTCAGGACGGCAGTACAAGAGCGGCTGGATTCGCAAGTCCTTGGACCAGGGCAGCCTGGCGACCGCCACATCCACCGGGTCCACCTTGATCCACTGGCCGCTGCCGCGCTGCTGCCGCTCTGAGCCAGAGGAATGGAACACCCAGGCGCGTCTGGGAATGACGAACTCGGCGCTGGAAACGGAGTCGCGGACTCTGGATTCCGGCGTGGCCTCGACCACATGGCGTGCCGTCACCAGAAAAAGCTCGCCTGCTCGCTCGACGAGAAACCCGGTGCCCAGAGGAGAGGACACGAACGTCTGCTCGTCAAACTCGCGCCGGGTCTCCAGGCGGACCACGGCCTGGGGCAGGGAGCCATACAGGGCCTGGCCGGCACCGAGCGCCAAAAGGCGAGACAGGGGGCGAGCCTCCTGACGTTGGAGCTGCCCGCACGCGGGGAGCATGCAGGCCAGCAGCAAAAAAAGGACAAGCCGATTGAGCACCGCAAGAATCCTTCAACGGGTTCCGTAAGACACCCCAGGCTCCGTTAAGAGCCAGACGTGCCGGTGTGGGTTTGTCGAGCAAGGCCGCTGTGGCAAAGGAGATGCCAAAGCCGCAGGACGATCCGGCACGCTTTCGCGGACGGATCCCGGAAAGCGTCAAGCTCGTCGGAGAATCAGCTACCGCGGCAGCTGACCGAGCGCCGCGCACGGGCGCGAAATGAGGAGCCGAGGGCTGCAATGCACCGTGCGGCAAGGCCCACGCGGTGCAACAGTTGCTGTTACAGTTACACCCCTACCAGCGCTCCAGCTGCTCACGCTGGAATTCGGGCGGTCGGCTCACTGGCGCGAGCGATAGGTGCTCACGTCTATCGAGAGCTTCTGCATCCAGCGATGGATCTGCACGCGCGCCTTTCCCATGTCGCGTGCCACGAAGCTCACGTTGCCGTTGTGCTTTTCCAGGAGCGCCACGAGGCGCTCGCGCAGCTCTTCCGGCTTCGCGAGGCCCTCTTCGGGCGATGGCAGGAGCCCCATACTCCGCTCGATCAGGTGCGCTCGCTCGATGAGCGGCCCCTCGGTCAGCGCGGCCGCAACCCGCAAGACCTGCGACAGCTCGCGAATGTTGAGCGCCCACCGCTGCGATAAGAGCCACCTGCCTGCCTGCACGCTGAAGCCCAGAGCGCTCGCCCCGGCTATCTCCGAGCTTCGCAGCAGCGCTCCGACCAGGACTCCCATGTCCTCGATCCGCTCGCGGAGCGGCGTGAGCGTATGCTGATGGCCGGTGAGCCGCGCCAAAAGATCGATCCGGAACTCACCGCGAAGGACCATCTTCTCGATCGGCTTCTGCGTCGCCGCAACGATGCGCAGGTCGACTTTCTGAGGCACCGTCCCGCCCACCGGTGCGACCTCGCGCGCTTCCAGTACGCGCAACAAGGCCGCCTGCGCCGGCGGTGGCAGGTCGCCGACCTCATCGAGGAAAAGTGTGCCGCCGTCGGCCCGGCGCACGTACCCTGGCTCGTCTCGGATGGCCCCGGTGAACGAGCCCTTCAGGTGGCCGAAGAGCTGGCTTTCGAGCAGCGACGCCGTAAAGGCCCCACAGTTGACGGCCACGAGCGGGCCGGCACGCCCCGAGATCTCGTGGATCGCTTGTGCGAGGACCTCCTTGCCTGTGCCGGACTCGCCAAGCAGCAGCACGGTGATCGGCGCCCGCGCGATACGAGCGAGCGAGCTGAGCTCATCTGCGAGTGGCGGAACCAGCGTGTGCATTCCTGGGGCCTGCGGGGTCGGCAGGTCGAGATCCAGGGCGGCGGCGGGCGAAGAGGTCAATCCGACGCGATAGCGCAGAAACACGCTGCCCAGCTCGATGACATCACCGTCTTTTAGCGGAGCGCGCGAGACGCGCTTCCCATTGAGGAAGGAGCCGTTTCTCGATCCTGCATCTTCGAATGTCCAGTCGGCACCGCGCCTCACCAGACGCGCTTGCGCCTTCGAGATGGTCGTGCCGGGCAAGCGCAGATCGAGCCGCCGCGTGCTCCCCTCGCCTTGGCGCGAAGCTGCGCGCGTCGGGCCGCGCCCTATGTCGACGACATCGAGCTCCGAAAGACAGTACCGCGCGCCGCCGAGCGCCGGCTGGTCACAGTGGAGCACCACGAACAAAAAGGAGTGCGTAACGTCGTACGCCCGCCGCTCCTCGATCGCCGGCTCCTCCGTCGTGCCGCCCTCGTACTGTTTTTTGGTCACGGCCGTAGTGTACTCCGAGCTGCTGCGCCGCCTGTACCCTCTTCTGCTGCCCGCGCCGCCTTGACGTGGCGCTCGCAGGCTTCCTGTTCCTGGCGGGCCTCGGCAGGCGTGACGTGCAGGATGTCGACTCGCAGGGCAGCGGGAATGCAGTACGAGGTAGCCCGCCACAGCCGCGCATCGCCGGGACCGGAGAAGGGTTGCACGGCGGGCCACACCCGCGCGACCTTTTCTTCGGAGTGATAGGCGATGGATTTCCCATCGGGACTCCAGACGACATCGGAGACGGCCAGGGGCGTCGCGGCGAGCACGAACGGCTCACCGGACCCGTCGGCGTTCCAGACGCGTACCGTCGTGTCCCACGAGGCCGTAGCGACCCGCGTGCCGTCGGGACTATAGCTCGCGTGAGAGATCCTATCGCCATGCCCCCGAAGGATCACCGGCTGCCCGGAACCATCGGCGCTCCATACCCGCGCGGTCGTGTCCTGCGATGTCGTGACGAGCCCTTTGCCATCGGGAGCCCAGGTAACGAAGGTCAACGCCGCCTCATGACCACGAAGTAAGATGGGAGCGCTGGTGCCGCGGACATCCCATATCCGCGCGGTCTTATCCTCGGATGAGGAGGCTACCCGTGACCCATCGGGGCTCCACCGCGCCGTCTGCGCCCCTGCGTCGTGCCGGCCGAGCAAGACGGGTCCGCCGGCCGCCTTGAAATCCCAGATGTAGATGTCTTCATGCCCATTGGTCGCAGCGATCCGGTTGCCTTCACGATTGAAATGCACGCCGACGAAAGCCTTCGCAGCCCCGAGGCGGGTCTCGCCCTCCAGCTCCCAGCTGGGGCTCTTCCATACACGAATCACTCCATCTTTGGATGCAGTGGCGATGCGGTCGCCCGCAGGGCTGAAATCCACGCTCCAGAGCTGCGCCTGATGCGCAGCCAGAACCACGGACCCATAAGATCCGGTAGCCGATCCGGCAGCGCTCCAGAGCCGCGCGGTCTTGTCCTCGGAAGCGGTGACGATGTGCTGGCCGTCGGGGCTGAACACCGCAGATAGGACGGCGTTGGTATGGCCGCGCAAGATCACCGGGCTTCCCGTCCCGTCCGCGTTCCATACGCGCGCAGTCCCGTCCCGCGAGCTCGTGACGATACGCCGGCCGTCAGCACTGAACTTGAGATCGATGACCACGTTCGTGTGACCCTTGAGCACCACTGGCACGACGGTATCGTCGAGGCTCCAGGAGCGTAGCGTCCTATCGAGCGAGGTCGTGATGAGGTGGCGGCTATCTGGAGCGAAATCCACGGTGTAGACCCAGTGCCTGTGGCCCCGCAGGACGATCGCGGCTCCGTTGCCATCGGCGGGCCAGACCCGCGCTGTCTTGTCTCGCGACGTCGATGCGATCCTGCGGCCGTCGGGGCTCCACGCCACGTCCAGGATCTTGTCTTCGTGACCGCGCAGGGCAAAGAGCTCGACGCCCGCCCGGGCGTCCCATACGCGCACCACCGCGTCCTCGCCCGCCGTCGCGATGCGATCTCCGTCCGGGCTCCACGCTGCTTCCGTGAGCATGGCCTGCGATCCGCGGAGGATGATCGGCGCCCCCTTGCCATCCGCATTCCACACCCGCGCGATCCCATCGAGCGATGTCGTCACGATTCGTTGGCCATCCGGGCTGTAGCGAGCCGCGGAGACCTCTTTGTCGCGCTGGAGGAGCAACAGCCGACTCCCATCCGCCGCGTTGTGAATCCACACCGGTCCCGCCTCCGCGGCTGTGAGTACGCGCTGGCCATCTGGGCTCATCGTCGCCAAGAAGATCGTCGACTCGTCCCCCAGCACAAGCGGATCTCCGGAGCCATCCGCATTCCAGAGCCGTGCCGTCTTGTCCACGGATCCCGTCAGGATGTGCCTTCCATCGGGGCTCCAGGCCGCCCGCATGATGCCGCCCCTGTGACCGCGCAGCGAGATGAGCTTTCGATAGTCGAAGGCGCTCAAGATCTGCGCTGTGCCATCTCCCGATGCCGTGACGATGCGTGTGCCGTCCGGGCTCCACGCGGCCGAGTAAATCGGTTCGTCCCCATGGATGTGCGCGACCTCGTCGCGCGCGACGCCGCTGGTCAGGGCGCCGCTCACGAGCTCGGCCCACTCCTTGGGTATGTCCGCGGGCTCGATCTCGCGCAGCAGTGCGAGCACCAGCGTGGGATCGTCCTGTCGCTTGCGCGCGCCCAGCATGCGCATCGCATTGCGGCCCTGCAAGGCCTGAAGGGATAGCTTGCTGTTCTGCTCGCGGACGCGCGCTGCCGAAGCATCCGCGCGCTCCGCGTTGGTCTTGGCGCGCATGGCGAGGACGGACACGAGGACCGAAACGGCACACAAGAGCGCGAACGCTCCCGCGATCGAGCGCTGTCGCCGCCGCCGCGCGCGCTCAAAGTGAGCGATGACGGAGAGGAGATACCGCTGCTCGGGGCGGCCAAGGGAGAGCTCCCGCTCGGCCGCGCGTCGCCGCTCGTACCATCCACGCGCTTCCTCGGCGGCGCGATCGCGCCACAGCAAGTCGGGAGACTCGCCACCGGCATGCCACTGCGCAGCAGCGGCCCGCAGTCGAGCCAGGAACTGCGCGTCCGCCGCACTTTCATCGAGCCACTGCGCGAGCCTGGGCCAGCGCTGGATGAGCGACTCATGCACGAGCTCCACCGTGGCTGGCCCCGATGTGCCGCCGATCTCGAGCTGCAAGAGTCGCGCGCCGCAGAGGTGCTGGACCAGAGCCTCGGCCGCCGCAGGATTCTCGGCCAGAGACGCCAGCTCCGTTACGCTCACGAGCGCCCGCGTCCGTTCAGGTGTCACCAGGCGCAGGAAGATTGCCTGGCAGAGGGGCTGATCGAACGGCGAGAGCGCAGCGAACACCGCGTCGGCGTGCGCCGAGAGCGAGCCCGCCACCCCGCCGAGCCGATCGTAGCTCCTGCGCGTCACGAGCTTGGCCTGCCGGTCGCGCGCCTCCCACAACTCAGCAGCCGCGAACTGGAGGATCGGCAGCGGCGTCTTGGCACACGCGAGCTCACTCAAAATGTCGGTGATCATCGCTTCGTCTTCGAAGCTGTGTCCAGCCGCCTCCACCGGGCGCACCAGAGCCTCGCGCAGTCCTTCGTCGCCCACGGGCGGAAGAAAGAAGATGCCCGGAGTGACTTCGGCCATGAAATGGCGATCCTCACCTATGCGGTCGAGAAAGTCCGAGCGAATGGCCAGGATGACCCGCAGCGGTGACGAGGCTTCGTCCGCCGCGCCGCGCAGGCTGCTGATGAACGCGGCCCGCTCGTCAGTGCTCTTGACCAGAGTATAAAGCTCCTCGAACTGATCGACGAAGACCAGCGCGCGACTGCCTGTCGCGCGGCAGTGGGCGCGGAGGCGGGCGCCGAACAGGCCGGGCTCGGCATGGAAATCACTCAAGGCGGCGGGCGAGTGAGGATGCTCAGGGGTGACCTGGGCGAGCGCTTCATCGAGGGCTGCCACCGGGCCACGGCCCGGGCGCAGGACAAGGACGTGCCAGTCCTCACCGGAGCGCTTCAAGGCCGGAACGAGCCCCGCGCGGATGAACGAAGACTTGCCCGCACCGGAGGAAGCGGCCACGGTGACGAGCGACTGGCGACGCAGCCGCCCCATCACCGCAGCGATGTCCAGCTCGCGGCCAAAGAAGCGGCCCGCGTCCGACTCCTGAAACGCCGACAGCCCGGCGAACGGCAGCTCACCCTCGGCGAGCTTCAGCGGCACCCCACCTGGGCGCAGGGGTTCGAGCGCGGCGCAGAGCTCCGCAGCCGATCCGAAGCGCTCCTCTTTGCGCTTGCGCAAGCAGCGCTCGACGATGTCAGAGAGCGCGGCGAGACCGGGCCGGGCGTCGCGCAGCCGGGGCATCGGCGTGCTCATATCGCTGACGTCGTGGAGTCGCTCTGTGGTGAGCGGCTCCAGCGGATGCGTGCCGGCGAGGAGCTCGTACAAGAGAATGCCCACTGCCCACAGATCGGTCCGCGCGTCGATATCCTTGCCGAGCCACTGCTCGGGCGCCATATACGCTCGTGTACCACCGCGCGTCCTGGAGTCGCTGCGCCCGGCAATGCCGAAATCGAGCACTTTGACCTGCCCCGACGTCAGGATCATGATGTTTTCGGGCTTGAGGTCCAAGTGAACGATATCGCGCTCGTGCGCCGCCGTGAGTGCGCGGGTTACCGCCATCACGATGTCGAGCGCGAGCCCCTTCGGCAGCGCGCGGCTCATCCCTTGTCCCGCTGTGGACAGGACATCACGCAGCGTGCGGCCGTCGAGGTATTCGAGGA
>Ga0075163_10014877_pt1 | contig 10028 bp, 9 predicted proteins | sample JI1023141ADNA_FD_71478 | JGI IMG/M metagenome (GOLD analysis project Ga0075163, IMG submission 71478) | Wastewater effluent complex algal communities from Wisconsin, to seasonally profile nutrient transformation and Carbon sequestration -... | ecosystem: Engineered > WWTP > Effluent > Algae... | reverse complement strand
CCGCTCGGCAGACACCCGCACCATCGTCTGCGCGTTGGCCGCCACGGCGAATCCGCACAGCAGCAGACCCAGCAGACTTCTCAGCATCATCTTGCCCATCGCCACCTCTCCCGGGGCCATGGCCCCTCGCGGCCTCGCGGACCGGCCGCTTCCTGCGACCCGTCGCCACACCTGGCCTTCTGTCTCGCTATGCGCGGACAGACGGCCGGAACGACAACGGGCCGAGAAAGAAAACGGCGATGAGGGGTGCGAAGGGAGGCGCGACGCGCCTACGACCTGAGCGCGGCGCGCGCCGCGAGCACGTGCGCGACGGCCTCGTCGACGGTGTCGGCGAGCGCGGTGAGGTGGCCCATCTTGCGGCCGGGACGCGGGTCGGACTTGCCGTAGAGGTGCAGCTTCACGTCGGGCACGGCGAGCGCGGCCGCCCAGTTCGGCTCGCCATCCGCCCACGCGTCGCCGAGCAGGTTGGCCATCGCCGCCGGACGCAGCAACGTGGTGGCGCCGAGCGGCAGCCCGCAGATGGCGCGCACCTGCTGCTCGAACTGGCTGGTGAGGCAGGCGTCGAACGTGAGGTGTCCCGAGTTGTGCGGGCGCGGCGCGATCTCGTTCACGAGCACGCGGCCATCGCGGGCGAGGAAGAACTCCACCGCCAGCACGCCCACGTAGTCGAGCGCGTCCATGATCGCGCGCGTGACCTCGACCGCCTCGTCGACGGCCGCCTGCGGCATCCGCGCCGGCGCGATCGACAGATCGAGGATGTGATGCCGGTGCTGGTTCTCGATGGCGCCGTAGTGGACGAAGCCGCCGTCGAGGCCGCGCGCCGCCACCACCGAGAACTCCATCGTGAAGTCGACGACGCGTTCGAGCACGGCGGGCTGGTGCCCGATGAGCCCCCACACGGACGCGACGTCGGATTCGGCGGTGATGCGGTGCTGACCCTTGCCGTCGTAACCGAAGCTCGCCGTTTTCAGGATGGCCGGCAGGCCGACGCGCGCCACGGCGGCGGTGAGTTCCTCGAGCGACGCCACCGACTCGTGCGCCGTCACCGGGAAGCCCTTCAGCGCCAGGAAGCTCTTCTCGCGCGCCCGTTGCTGCGTGACGTGCAGGGCGTGGCCGCTCGGCCGCACCGGCACGATGCCGCCCGCGGCATCGGTGGCGGCGGTCGACACGTTCTCGAACTCGAACGTGATCACGTCGACGCCGCGGGCGAAGGCGCGGATGGCGTCGAGGTCGTCGTAGCTGGCGTCGATCTCGACGTCGGCCACCTGGCCGGTGGGCGTGTCGCTGCCGGGCGAGAAGGTGTGGACGCGGTAGCCCATCTTCCGCGCCGCGATCGCGAACATGCGGCCGAGCTGACCGCTGCCGAGCACGCCGAGCGTGGCGCCCGGATTCAGCACCCGGCTCACGGCAGCGAGGCGTCGCGCACGGCGGCGGTCTGCGCGTCGCGGAACGCGTGCAGCCGCTGGCGGAGCGCGGAATCGGCCGTGGCCAGGATCGCGGCGGCGAGCAGCCCGGCGTTGCGCGCGCCGGCCTTGCCGATGGCCAGCGTGCCCACCGGCACGCCGCCCGGCATCTGCACGATCGAGAGCAGCGAGTCGAGGCCGTTCAGCGCGTGACTCTGCACCGGCACGCCGAGCACCGGCAGCACCGTGTGCGCCGCGACCATGCCGGGCAGGTGCGCCGCGCCACCGGCGCCGGCGATGATCACCTTCAGCCCGCGCCCTTCGGCCGCCTGCGCGAACTCGGCCATCCACACCGGCGTGCGATGCGCCGAGACGACGTGTTTCTCGTGGGGCACGCCGAGTTCGTCGAGCGCCGCGACGGCGTGCGACATCGTCTCCCAGTCGGACGTGGAGCCCATGATGACGGCGACGAGCGGCGTGGACATGGCGGCGAGCGCAAGCTTATCAAATCCGCCGTGGCCGGCTGATACGCTGAGGCATGGCCGCGCCGCACCGGATCGCGCTCGTCTCCGACATCCACGGCAACGTGGCGGCGCTCGAGGCCGTGCTGGCCGATCTCGACGCCCGCGGCCTCGAGACGGTGTTCAACCTCGGCGATCACGTGTCGGGACCGCTGTGGCCACGCGAAACGGCGTCGCTGCTCATGGCACGCGGCTGGCCGTCGATTCGCGGCAACCACGACCGCATGGTGACCGACGATCCACCGACCTCACATGGCCCATCGGACGCCTTCGCCGCTGCGGCCATCGACGAGGCGCAGCGCGCCTGGCTGGCGGCGTTGCCGGCCACGCTCGATCTGCAGGCTTACGGGCTGTTCCTGTGTCACGGCATTCCCTCCGACGACCGCCTGTACCTGCTCGAGTCGCCGGTGGACGGCCGGCTGGTGGCGGCGCGTCCGGATCAGATCGCCAGGCGGCTCGGCCGCGGGCGGGCGGCGATCGTCGCCTGCGGGCACTCGCACATCCCGCGCGTGGTGCACCACGGTGCGACCCTGATCGTGAATCCCGGCAGCGTGGGCTTGCCCGCCTACGAGCACACCGGCGCGCACGCGCACGTCAGCGAGGTGGGCTCGCCGCTGGCCCGCTATGCCGTGCTCGAGCTCGGCGCCGACGGGCCACGCGTCGAGTCGATCGCCCTGCCGTACGACGCCGAGGCGGCCGCGACCCGGGCTGAGGCGAACGGTCGATCCGACTGGGCACACGCGCTGCGCACCGGCTACGCCCGGCGCGCGTAGCGCCGTCACGCGACTCGTCCCCGGGTCCGGGCGACCACGGTCCGGCTCGCCGACGGGTCGGACTACACTGCCGGTATGCGCACCCGCATCTCCTTCTGCACGGGGCTCGTGTCGCTGCTGATGGCGGCCTCGATGGCCACGGCGCAGCCGGCGCCGCGCCTGGCCGTGCCCTACACCGAGTTCACGCTGGCCAACGGCCTGCACGTGATCCTGCATCGCGACACCAGCGTGCCGATCGTCACGGTGAACGTCTGGTATCACGTGGGCTCGGGCAGCGAGAAGCCCGGACGCACCGGCTTCGCGCACCTCTTCGAGCACCTGATGTTCGAGGGCTCGAAGAACGTGCCCGAGGGCGCGTTCGACACGTGGCTCGAAGGCGCCGGCGCCAACAACAACGGTTCGACCACCACCGACCGCACCAACTACTACATCGACGGCCCGTCGAGCGCGCTCGAGCTGATGCTCTTCCTCGAGTCGGACCGCATGGCCTACCTGCTCGACACGATGTCACCCGAGCGCGTGAACGGCCAGCGCGACGTGGTGAAGAACGAACGGCGTCAGAGCTACGAGAACCGGCCCTACGGCATGGCGGATCTGGAGCTCGACACCATGCTCTATCCGCCGGGGCATCCGTATTCGTGGTCGACCATCGGCTCGATGGAAGACCTCTCCGCCGCCAGCCACCAGGACGTGCAGGACTTCTTCCGCACCTACTACGCGCCGAACAACGCCAGTCTCGTCGTCGCCGGCGACATCGATATCGAGAAGACGAAGGCGCTGGTGGCGAAGTGGTTCGACGAAGTGCCGCGCGGCAAGCCGGTGATGCCGGTGGCGCCGCCGGCGGCCATGCTCACCGGCGTGACCACGAAGACCATGACCGACAAGGTGCAGCTGGCGCGCCTCTACCTCGGCTGGCTGACACCGGCGTCGTATCGCCCGGGCGACGCCGCGCTCGACATCGTGTCGTCGCTGCTGGCCGGCGGCAAGAACTCGCGCCTCTACAAGCGCCTCGTCTACGAGATGCAGATCGCCCAGGACGTCAGCGCGTATCAGCAGTCGCAGGCGCTCGGCAGCTCGTTCATGGTGGTGGCCACGGCGCGGCCCGGCAAGAGCCTGGACGAGATCAAGACGGTGATCGACGAGGAGATCGCGAAGCTGGCCGCCACCCCGCCCGAGGCGCGCGAGATGGCGCGCGTGCGCAACCAGATCGAGGCGACGTTCCTGCGCCGCGCCGAGCGCGTAGGCGGCATGTATGGCAAGGCCGACCAGATGAACTCGTACTACACGGCCACCGGCACGCCCGACTTCTTCGAAGAGGACATGGCGCGCTATCGCGCCCTCGACCCGGTGGACATCTCGTCGGCCGTGGCCAGCTTCCTGCCGCGCGATCGTCGCGTGGAGCTCACCGTGCTGCCGGAGGAGAAGAAGTGAGCGCCGTCATCCGCACGTTCGTCGCCGGCGTGACCGCGGCCGTCGCCGTGGCCGTCGCGGCCACCTCACCGCTCGTCGCCCAGCAGCGGCCCGACCGCTCGAAGCCGCCGGTCACCGGCCCGGCGCCGGAGCTGAAGCTGCCGCCGATTCAGAAGTTCACGCTCGGCAACGGCCTGCGCGTGTGGCTGCTGGAACAGCACGAGGTGCCGCTGGTGCAGGCGAACCTCGTGGTGCTGTCGGGCGCCAGCGCCGACGTGCCGGGGCAGTTCGGCGCCGCCAGCATGACGGCGGCGATGCTCGACGAAGGCGCCGCCGGCAAGGCGGCCCTGGCCCTCGCCGACGAGATCGAGTTCCTGGGCGCCACGCTCAGCACCTCGGCATCGTTCGACGCGTCGGCGGTGCGCCTGTCGACGCCGGCCGCCCGGCTCGCCGACGCCATGACGCTGATGGCGCAGGTGGCACTGACCCCCGACTTCCCCGAGACTGACTTCAACCGCCTGCGTACTGAACGGCTCACCAGCCTGCTGCAGGCGCGCGACGACGCCTCGGCGCTGGTCGGTCTCGCCTTCCCGCGCCTGCTCTACGGCCCCGAGCATCGCTACGGCACCGGCGCGGCCGGCACCGAGGCCACGCTGAAGGCGCTCGGCGTCGCTGAGCTGCGCGCCTTCCATCGCGCCCACTACCGTCCCGACAACGCCGTGATGATCGTCGTCGGCGACATCACGCCGGCGGCGCTGCGGCCGCTGGTCGAGCAGCGGTTCGGGTCGTGGAAGGCGGAGGGGGCGATGGGCGCGTCGCTACCGGTGCGCAACTCGCCGCAGCCCGGCAAGCGGCAGATCTACATCGTCGACAAGCCGGGCGCCGCGCAGTCGCAGATCCGCATCGGGCTCGTCGGCGTGCCGCGCTCGACGCCCGACTACGTCGCGCTCGACGTGCTGAGCACGATGTTCGGCGGCGCCTTCACGTCGCGGCTCAACACCAACCTGCGCGAAGTGCACGGCTACTCGTACGGCGCCTTCTCGATGTTCGACATGCGCAAGGCCGCCGGGCCGTTCTTCGCGATGGCCGGCGTGCAGACCGACAAGACGGCCGACGCGCTGAAGGAGTTCTTCGTCGAGTTCACCAACATCCTGAAGCCGGTGCCGGCGGATGAACTCGATCGCTTCAAGAACTACGCGGCGCTCGGTTACGCCGGCGAGTTCGAAACCAGCAGCCAGCTCGCCGGCAAGCTCGAGGAGCTGGCCGTGCACAACCTGCCCGAGGACGTGTTCTCCACCTACGTCGGCGCCGTGCAGAAGGTGACGCCGGCCGACATCCAGCGCGTGGCGAAGCAGTACCTGCTGCTCGACAAGCTCGCGGTGGTGGTGGTGGGCGACCGCGCGACTATCGAAGCGCCGATTCGCGCCACCAACCTCGGTCCCGTCACCGTGGTGCCGGTGGCCGACGTGATGAAGTAGCGGCTACTGCACCGCGCCCACGGGCACCGCGGTGATCGTGGCCGATGAGAGCCCGGTGCCGTAGTCGACGACTGGCGGACTCGTGCCATCCCAGTCGCCCCAGCACACCATCCGGACGTCAGCGCCCAGGAAGCCGGCAGTGGCCGTGCCCTGCATCGAGATCGAGACGCGGGCGCCGTTGCCGCTCGACGCCTTGCCGAGCCGCCACGACACGCGGCGCGTGGTGCCTGGCATGTCGGTGTACGGCGCGCCAAGTGGCGCCGGGAAGCCGAGCGCCTGCAGCTTGCAGCCGTAGATGAAATACAGCGCGGACGAGGTGTCGAGTTCGGCGTCGACCCGCACCAGATAGGTGCCCGAGAGGCTGACGCTCTTGCTGAGCACCGGCACTGCGTTCGCCTCGCCCGTCACAGCGATGGACGTGGCGCCCACTCTGGCCATGTACACCGTGACGGCCGCACCGCTCGGCCCTTGCGGACCGGTGGCACCGCTCGGCCCCTGCGGACCCTGGGGACCCTGAGGACCGGTGGCACCCGTGGCGCCCGTGGGGCCGGCGGGGCCCGCGGGACCGGTGAGGCCAATGGCCCCGGCAGGACCCGTGGCGCCGGCGGGACCCGTGGCGCCGGTCAGACCGATCGGGCCGGCGGGTCCTGCGGGACCCGTCAGACCAGTGAGGCCAGTCGGGCCAACAGGGCCCGCGGGACCCGCCGGACCGGCAGCACCACTCGGACCGGGGGCTCCCATCGGACCCGCGGGACCCGTGAGTCCTGCGGGACCCACGGGCCCGACAGGACCGGCGGGCCCTTGGGGTCCCGGCGAGCCAATCGCGCCGGCGAGCAGGTCGTTGTTGCGCAGCACCACGCTGGCGCTGGCCGCCAGCGGCACGAACGCCGGCGACGACGACGTCACCGCCTGCAGGTAGTAGCGATCCAGCGTCGTGCCCACGAACGGCGGCGTGACGTTCACGCTGACGCTGCCGGTGCCGCCGATCGCCCCCACCGACAGGATCACGAAGTCCGCGCCCACGCCGAGATTCACGCCGGCGTAGGCCATGCCCGCGCTCACGCTGCTGCCGAGCAGCGCGTACTGCTGACCGGGCGTGCCGGTGACGGTGACGGTCACCGGCGCGCCGGGCGTCACCGTGGTCGTCGACGCGCCGAGCGAGGGCTGGGCCACGGCCGGCACCGCCATCGCGAAGAAACCGAGAACCAGGGCGACTGCGCGCCCGACACCTGCCGTCATCGATCGACCCTCCGTCCCGGGGAGGGCCGGGACACAGGGGATAGCGGAAGGCGGCCGGAAAGCGGGTCAGGCGGCGCGCACGGCCTGCGAGAAGCGGCGGCGATACGACATCGGCGAGGTGCCGACGCGCTGACGGAAATGGTGACGCAGCGTCTCGGCGGTGACGAACCCCGACAGCTCGGCCACGCGATCGATCGACAGATCCGTCGTTTCGAGCAGCCGCTGCGCGGCCAGCACGCGCTGGTGCGTGAGCCACTGGTGCGGCGTGGTGCCGGCCTGCGCCTCGAAGCGGCGGGCCAGCGTGCGCAGCGACATGCGGCCCTTCTTCGCCAGCGCCTCGGCGGTCAGCGGCTGATCGAGACGCGCGCTCGCCCAGTCCATCAGCGGCGCCAGCGATCCGTCGACGGGCGGCACCGCGGTGGCCACGAACTGCGCCTGGCCGCCGTCGCGATGCGGCGGCACCACCATGCGCCGCGCCACCTTGTTGGCGATGTCGGAGCCGTAGTCCTGCCGCACGATGTGCAGGCCCAGGTCGATGCCGGCGGCGCTGCCGGCGGCCGTGAAGACGCGGCCCGATTCCACGTAGAGCACCGACGGCTCGACCAGCACCTTCGGATAGCGGGCGGCGAGCGCGCCGGAATGCATCCAGTGCGTGGTGGCGCGGCGTCCGTCGAGGAGTCCGGCGGCGGCGAGCACGAACGCCCCGGAGCAGATCGACAGCAGACGCGCGCCGCGGGCGTGGGCCCGGCGCACCGCCTCGATCATCGCCGGCGGCGGCGCCTCGTCGAGGCGCGGCCAGTTGGGAATCACGATCGTGCCGGCGCGGGCGATGGCCCGCACCGAGTGCGTCGGCGTGATGCCGATGCCGCCGGTGCCACGCAGCGGCGGCGGGTCGAAGCTGACGATCGAGACGTCGTACCACGGCACGCCCAGCTCGGGCCGCTTCAACGCGAACACCTCGAGCGCGATGCCCAGTTCGAACATGGCGACGCCGTCGCAGACGATGACGGCGACGCGGCGATTGGCGGGTCCGGGGACACGGCGGGGCGTCATGGCAGGATCTTAACGCAGTGTGGCGTCTCTGCCACTCGATCCGTCGGCGCGATCCAGCCGACACTGACGGGCATGGCAGACCTCCGTTATCCGATCGGTCCGTTCGTCGAGCCCACCACGTTCACCGCCGCCGATCGTGCCGCCGCGATCCGCACGCTGGCCGAGCTGCCGGCGCGGCTGCGCCTCGCCTGCGCCGGCCTGTCCGAGGCGCAGCTCGACACGCCGTACCGTCCCGGCGGCTGGACGGTGCGGCAGGTGGTGCACCACGCCGCCGACAGCCACGTGAACGCCTACATCCGGCTGAAGTTCGCGCTGGCCGAGACCAACCCCACCATCAAGCCGTACGACGAGGCCGTGTGGGCCGAGATGCTCGACGCGCGCACCGCGCCGGTGGCGCTGTCGCTGGATCTGCTCGAGGCGCTGCACGCTCGCCTCGTGCTCACGCTCGGCAGCCTGCCCGTCGAGGCGTTCGCGCGCACGCTGTTCCACCCCGAGCGCGGTGCCATGACGGTCGACAGCTACCTCGCGCTGTATCACTGGCACTCGCGCCACCACACCGCGCACGCGACGGCGCTGCGCGAGCGCGAGGGCTGGTAAGTCGCGGCCCGAGACGCACGGCGACGCGGCCGACGCGCCTAGAATGACGTCGTGCCTCGCGTGATCGTGGAATCGTGCGTCGACTCGCTCGACGCGGCCCTGGCGTCGGAAGCGGGCGGTGCTCATCGCCTCGAGCTGTGCGCGCGTCTCGACGTGGGCGGCACCACGCCCGATCCCGCGCTGGTCGCGGCGGTCGTCGCCGCGGTGCGGATCCCGGTGGTGGCGATGGTACGGCCGCGCGGCGGCGACTTCGTCTACGACACCAACGAGCTGTCGGCGATGGCGCGCGACGTGACGCGGATGCGCGAGGCCGGCGCGCACGGCCTCGTCACCGGCGTGCTGACCAGCAACGGCACCGTCAACGCGGCGCTCATGCACGTGCTCGTGCGCATGGCCGGCCCGCTGCCCGTCACCTGCCACAAGGCGTTCGACGAGGTGCGCGATCTCGACGCCGCGCTCGACACGCTCATCGGGCTCGGCGTGACTCGCGTGCTCACGTCGGGCGGCGCGGCGACGGCGGCGGAGGGCACGGACGCACTGGCGCGCTTGGTGCAGCGCGCGGCCGGGCGCGTCGCCATCATCGCCGGCGGCACCGTGCGCGCGTCGAACGTGCGGGCGCTCGTCGACACGACCGGCGTCGCCGAGGTGCACGCGCGGGTCATCAGGGAGGCGGGTCCGGCCGACGCGTCCATGCGGGCGCGCTGGACGGCCGAGGTCGCCGCCCTGGTCGCCGCCGCCAGCTGACAAGTCTGGCCCCGACTTGAGTAGGGACAGGTCGGGGCCGGGTCCGCACCCGGCCCCGAAAGCCGACGAACGGCTGTAACTGCTAGCCGAAGATGCTCTTGGCGACGAACCAGACGTTGGCGGGACGCTCCGCGAGGCGGCGCATGTACCAGGGGAACCAGTAGGCGCCGTAGGCGATCAGCACGCGGCAGTTCTTCCGATCCTTCGCCAGGCGCCGCTGCTCGCCGCGCTGGATCCCGTAGAGCATGTGGATCTCGTAGTCGGTCGTCGGGATGCCGGCGGCGTCGCCGTGGCGCTCGAGCGTGTTGATGATGACCGTGTCGTGCGTGCCGAACACCGCCCGCGATCCGGTCGTGCGCGACTCCGGCGCCATCATCGTCTTCGCCAGCGTGACGTAATTGGCATCGACGTCCGCCTTCTGCGGGAACGCCACCGACTCGGGCTCCTTGTAGGCGCCCTTCACGAGACGGATGCCGATGCCCTCGCGGATCATCCGGGCGGCGTCGTCCTTCGTGCGGTAGAGGTAGGCCTGCAGCGCCACCCCGATGCGCGGCACGTCGTGGCGCAGCCGGCTCACCATGTCGAGCGTGACGTCGACGTACGACGACTGCTCCATGTCGACCCAGAAGTAGCTGCCGGCCGCCATCGCCTTGCGGCCGATGGCGAGCGCGTTGCGATACGCCGCCTCGCGGTCGACGTCGAGGCCGAGCTGGGTCAGCTTGATCGACGGCTCGCAGACCAGCCCGCGCTTCTGCACGTCGTCGATCACCTGCAGGTAGTGGTCGCGCACGGCGTCGGCTTCCGCCATGT
>Ga0075163_10014876_pt1 | contig 10028 bp, 9 predicted proteins | sample JI1023141ADNA_FD_71478 | JGI IMG/M metagenome (GOLD analysis project Ga0075163, IMG submission 71478) | Wastewater effluent complex algal communities from Wisconsin, to seasonally profile nutrient transformation and Carbon sequestration -... | ecosystem: Engineered > WWTP > Effluent > Algae... | reverse complement strand
TTCCGCACCAACCGGCGCTTCAAGCTGGTGAGCGAGGGCATGCCAGCCAAGCGCCTGTCCACCGCCTTCGACTCGGTCACGCTGTATGGCAACGACCCCGGCCCGCGCCCCGACATCTACGGCAAGATCGGCAACTCGGGCGTCAGCATCGCCACCATCGACGACCTGAAGGTGCTGTACTCGGGCTTCGACCTGTGCGCGCCCAACACCAGCGTCAGCATGACCATCAACGGCCCGGCGCCGAGCATCCTGGCGATGTTCATGAACGCGGCCATCGACCAGCAGCTCGAGAAGTTTGCCGCCGACAACGGCCGCCAGCCCACCGACACCGAAGGCGCCAAGATCCGCGAATGGGCGCTGGCCAACGTGCGTGGCACGGTGCAGGCCGACATCCTGAAGGAAGACCAGGGCCAGAACACCTGCATCTTCTCCACCGAGTTCAGCCTCAAGGTGATGGGCGACATCGCGCAGTACTTCGTGCACCACAACGTGCGCAACTTCTACTCGGTGTCGATCAGCGGCTATCACATCGCCGAAGCGGGCGCCAACCCGATCAGCCAGCTGGCCTTCACGCTGAGCAACGGCTTCACCTTCGTGGAGGCGTACCTGGCGCGCGGCATGCACATCGATGATTTCGCGCCCAACCTGAGCTTCTTCTTCAGCAACGGCATGGACCCGGAATACACCGTGCTGGGCCGCGTGGCGCGCCGCATCTGGGCCGTGGCCATGCGCGACAAGTACGGCGCCAACGAACGGTCCCAGAAGCTGAAGTACCACATCCAGACCAGCGGCCGCTCACTGCACGCGCAGGAGATCCAGTTCAACGACATCCGCACCACGCTGCAGGCGCTGATCGCGATCTACGACAACTGCAACTCGCTGCACACCAACGCCTTCGACGAGGCCATCACCACGCCCACCGACGCATCGGTTCGGCGCGCGATGGCCATCCAGCTCATCATCAACCGCGAGTGGGGCCTGGCCAAGAACGAGAACCCCAACCAGGGCGCCTTCATCATCGACGAGCTGACCGAGCTGGTGGAAGAAGCGGTGCTGGCCGAGTTCGAGAAGATCGCCGACCGTGGCGGCGTGCTGGGCGCGATGGAGACTGGCTACCAGCGCAGCAAGATCCAGGAAGAGAGCATGCACTACGAGATGCTCAAGCACACCGGCGAGTACCCCATCATCGGCGTCAACACCTTCCGCTCGCCGCACGGCGACGGCTCGCAGGGCCCGATCGAGCTGGCCCGCTCGACCGAGGAAGAAAAGCAGAGCCAGCTCGCGCGCCTGGCCGATTTCCACACCCGGCATGCCGCCGAATCGCCGGTGCAGCTGAAGCGCCTGCAGCAGGCCGTGATCGACAACCAGAACGTGTTCGAGGTGCTGATGGACGCGGTGCGCTGCTGCTCGCTGGGCCAGATCACCAATGCGCTGTTCGAGGTGGGTGGGCAGTACCGGCGCAGCATGTGAGGCCGGCGCGCGGGCCGGCATGGCCTGCGGCTCCCGCCTCACCCCCAGCGCGTATCGCCCGTCACCCGCAGCGCGCCCTTCTCGGGCTCGGCGCCGAAGCGCTCGGTGGGCAGGGTCAGCATCTGCTCGAGCAGTTCGCCCCAGGCGCCGTCGTCCGGTGAATGGCCGAGCTGGGATTCGCGCTTGTCGACGAGGCGACCGAAGTCCGTCTGGGTGGCGGGCGGCGCCGCCTGGTCGATGGCGCGGCGCGGCGCGTGGCCGGTGAGCACTGCGATGCGGCGCACCAGCGAGCCGTAGATCTGCGAGATGCGCGACGGCGAGAGCTGCAGCGCGGCGGCCAGGGCGGCCGGCTCGAGACCCACGCCCAGGTAGGCGTCGATGACCTGCCGCTCGCGCTCGGGCAGCCCGGCAAAGAACTGGCCGAGGCGGCGCATCACGATGCCGGTGTCCACCCGGGCCTCCACCTCGGACTGCTCGGTCGACGGGTGTGGCACATGGCCGAACTCGTGGTCGTCGTCCTCGTCCCCGCTGGCCAGTTGCTCGATGTGGGCCACGCGCTCCAGCGCCGTGATCTCGTCGATGGACATGCCGCACAGCTCGGACAGCATGGCCAGCCGCGGCTCGCCGCCATTGGCCGAGCGGTAGCGCTGGCGAGCGATCTGGATCGCCTTGACCTTGCGTCGCTGCGAGCGCGACAGGTGGTCCATCTGCCGCAGCTCGTCGATCATCGCGCCGCGCACGCGTTTGCGGGCGAAGGCCACGAAAGCCTGTTGTGCGGCCTCGGTCTCGTGGCTGCCCGGCCACTCGAAGCTGAGCCAGGCCTGCGCCACCGCGATCAGGCCGACCTGGATCAGATCGGCGCGCTCCACGTTGGCCGGCAGCCGGCTCACCAGCGCCTGGGCCTGCTGGCGGACCCAGGACTGGTTGCGGGCGATCAGCGAAGAGGGCACGCTGTGCAGTGAGGACATGACCCCTCCAGGGGGAGCGTGCACGCCCGGGCGGGCGGAATGCGGGACAGGGCGTCAGCGCCTGGCGGCCACCATCGCGAACATCGCGCCCTGCGGGTCGATGCAGTTGGCGATCCAGCTGCCGCCGGGCACCTCATGCGGTCCGTGGATGACCTGGCCGCCATGCTCGCCGACCCGCGCAATCGCCGCGTCGATGGCATCGACGTTGATGTAGTAAACCCAGCAGGGCATGGGCATGTCGGGCATCTTGGTCATCATGCCGCCCGCCTGTTCGCCGGCCATGCCGAAGATCTGGTACGTGCCCATTGCACCCATGTCCATCGCCTCGCCCCTGGACCAGCCGAACTGCGATGCATAGAACTCGAAGGCGCTCGGCCCGTCGCCGGCATGCAGCTCATGCCAGCCGAAGGTGCCCGGCGTGCCCGCCGCGGGCTGCCGCGGCTGCTCGGTCGAGTTGCCCTTGAAGATCGCAAACACCGCCCCTTGCGGATCGGCCACCATCGCGAAACGTCCCACGCCCGGGATGTCCTCCGGCTCCTTGTGGACCGAGCCGCCGACCTGGCGCAGGCGCTGGGCGCAGGCGTCCACGTCGTCCACCGACACATAGCCGAACCAGGCCGGACGCGCGCCCATGGCCAGCGCCTCGGGCGGCACCGCCATCAGACCCGCGATCATGGTGTCGCCGAGCGACAGCAGCGTGTAGCGCATGTCGGACATGCCGGCATCCTGGGTCTTCCAGCCGATGACCTGGCCGTAGAACGCCTCGGCCGCGGTGGCATCGGTCGTCATCAACTCGTACCAAACGAACTTGCTCGGTGAAGTGGCCATGGTGAGTCTCCGCGGTGGGTGAGAAGCGATTCCCGGGCACCGGCGCGGGCGTCGGTGCAGGCGCGCAGTATGCGTCGCCGGCCCCGACATTGCCATGAGGTCGACAACCCGGACTCACGGGTCGATGTCCGGGCAGGACGCCGCCGCCATGGGCCGACAATGTCGCCATCGCCACCCCTGGAGCCCCGCCCATGACTTCCCCGATCGACGCCTGGCACGACGTGGTCCGCAGCCGCGACATGGCCAAACTCGACGCCCTGCTGGCCGACGACGTGGTCTTCCACTCGCCGGTGGTGCACAGCCCGCAGCGCGGCAAGGCCGTCACGCGGCTGTACCTGATGGGCGCGATGCATGTGCTCAACACCGAGCACTTCCGCTACGAGCGCGAGATCGTCGGCGAGCGCGACGTGCTGCTCGAGTTCGTCACCGAGCTCGACGGCCTGCAGATCAACGGCATCGACCTGATCCGCTTCAACGACGCGGGCCAGATCATCGACTTCAAGGTGATGGTGCGTCCGCTGAAGGCGGTGAATGCCGTGCACCAGAAGATGGGCGAGATGCTGCAGCGGCTGAAGCCGGCCTGACCCGGCCGCCCCGCGGGCCGATCACAGCGCCTGCAACCAGGCCAGATAGACGGCACCGCGCTGCTCGGCCAGTTCGTCGAGCAGCAGCATCAGCGCCGCCTGCGGCATCAGCCCCAGCCCCACGCCGCGCCACCACGAGCCCCGGGCCGCCACCGCGGCCCACAGCAGCGACAGCCCCAGCAGCACGACCTCGATCCAGCGATAGACGCGGAAGTTGCGCATCACCGTCTCCATGCGCGGCACCTCCTCGCTGCGCACCCGGGCGGGCTCGGTCTGCACCATCTGCACCACACGGGCCTGGTCGTGCGGGCTGCGCACGAACACCGTGCCACCGACCACCAGCTGGATGCAGGCCACCACCACCAGGGCCAGTGCCGCGCCACGCGCCTGGTCGCTGGCGCCCTTGCGCCAGCAGGTCCAGGCCAGCTCAAGCGCCACCAGGCCGACGCAGATGAACAGCAGGCTCTCGGCCCGCTCGGCTCCAAAGTAGCTGATCACGGCTTCGGTCGAAGCCATTCAGCGGTACAGGGCAGGAGGACGGGCCATGCCCAAGCATACGGCCTGCGGCATGCCGTCGCCCCCCCAAGATTCGAAGCTCCCGCCGTGGACGGCCACTCAGGACGACTGGGCCTGGGCGGCCAGCACCTCTTCGCGCACGGCCTCGGTCAGCTCGGACTTCAGCGCAGAGAAGGCCGGCGTGGTCTTGATCGAGTAGTGACGCGGATGCGCCAACGGCACCACGCGGTCGAGCTTGATGCGGCCGGGCCGCGCGCTCATCACCACCACGCGGGTGCCCATGAATACGGCCTCGTCGATGTCGTGGGTGACGAACAGCACCGTCTTGCGCTCGGCCTCCCAGATGCCCAGCAGCAGCTCCTGCATCAGCTCGCGCGTCTGGTGGTCGAGCGCGCCGAAGGGCTCGTCCATCAGCAGCATGCGCGGGTTGTTGGCCAGCGCGCGGGCCAGTGCGGTGCGCTGCTGCATGCCGCCGGACAACTGCTTGGGGTAGTGGTTGGCAAAGCCTTTCAGCCCCACCTTGGCCAGGAAGCCGTCGGCCTCCTCGAGTTGCTGCGCGCGCGGCAGGCCGCGCTCGCGCAGGCCGAAGCACACGTTGTCACGCACCGTGAGCCATGGAAACAGCGTGTAGCTCTGGAACACCATGCCGCGGTCGGCGCCGGGGCCGGCGATGCGGCGGCCGTCGAGCTGCACCTCGCCGGTGGTCTGCGTGTCCAGCCCGGCGACGATGCGAAGCAGCGTGCTCTTGCCGCAGCCGCTGGGGCCCAGGATGGTGATGAAGTCGTTCTCGGCCACGTCGAGGTCGGTGGCCTGCAGGGCCAGCGTCTCGCCGTGGCTGGAGTGGAAGCGCTTGGACACGCCCCGAACGGACAGGATGCTCGATGTCATGTCATCGCCCGAGCTGGGCCCAGGGGAAGAAGTGGCGGTTGGCCCACTTGAACAGCAGGTCGCTCACCAGCCCGATGAGGCCGATGACGATGATGCCGAAGATGATCTGGTCGGTGGCCAGCAGCGCCTGGCTGTCGGTGATCATGTGGCCGATGCCGCTGGAGGCACCGATCAGCTCGGCCACGATCACGTAGGTCCAGGCCCAGCCCAGCACCATGCGCAGGGTCTCGGCGATCTCGGGCGCCGCGCCGGGAATCAGCACGCGGCGGATCAGGCTGCGGTCGGTCACGCCCAGCGTGTAGGCCGCCTCGACCAGGTCGCGCCGGGTGTTGCCCACGGTCACCGCGATCATCAGCACCAGGTTGAAGAAGCTGCCGATGAAGATGACCGACAGCTTCTGCGCCTCGCCGATGCCGGCCCACAGGATCAGCAGCGGGATGAAGGCCGAGGCCGGCAGATAGCGCGCAAACGAGATGAACGGCTCGAAGAACGCCTCGATGGGCTTGTAGGCGCCCATCGCCACGCCCAGCGGCAGGGCCAGCGCGGCGGCGATGACGAAGCCGCCCAGCACGCGCCACACCGTCATGCCGATGTCGCCGAGAAAGCCCATCTCGACCAGCAGCACCCAGCCCGACTTGACCATCATGACCGGGTCGGCCAGGAAGGTCTTGCTGACCAGCCCGCCGAAGGTGGCCGCCGACCACAGCGCGACGAACACGACGAAGAAGCACACGCCGAGCGCGATGCGTGCGCCCGGCGCCACGGGGACCAGCGGCTTCATATGGAAACGCCGGGCCGCTCCCAAGTTTCCATGACCCCCTCGGGGGGCCTGGCGCGAAGCGACAGGTAAGGGGGTGCTCATGAAGGCTTACTTGATGAAGCGCGCGTCGGCCAGCTTGGACAGGTCGGGGATCTGCTTGATGATGCCCGCGGCCAGCAGCAGGTCGGCGGCTTCCTTGCTGAACTGGGCATGCTCGCCGGAGAAGAACTTCTGGTTCGCCGCGCGGTCCTGCCAGCGCAGGTAGGCGGCGCTCTTCTCGAAGGCCTCGCCCGTCTGCTTGACGTCGGCGCCCATGATCTCGAAGCTCTTCTTCGGCTCGGCCTTGATCATGTCCAGCGCGTCGAAGTAGGCATTGGCCATGGCCTGGGCGGCCTTCGGGTTGTCGGCCAGGAACTTGGGCGTGCAGCCCACGGTGTCCATCACCATCGGGTAGTCGAGCGTGGTGGCGATGATCTTGCCGGCCTCGGGCTTGGCGCGCACCGCGCTCAGGTAGGGCTCGTAGGTCATGGCCGCGTCGATGCCTTCGGTGTTGGCGATCATGGCGTTGGCGGCGGCCTGCGGCTCGAGGTTGACGACCTTGACGTCCTTGATGCTCAGGCCGTTCTTGGCCAGCATCCAGGCCAGGCCGAAATACGGCGAGGTGCCCGGCGCGCTGGCGGCCACGGTCTTGCCCTTCAGGTCGGCGATCTTGGTGATGCCGGACTTGACCACCATGCCGTCGGCGCCGTAGCTCTTGTCGAGCTGGAAGATCTGCGTGGTGGTCACGCCGGCGGCGTTCCAGGCCACCCAGGTCTCGACCGTGGTGGCGGCGCACTGCACGTCACCGCTGGCGATCGCCAGGTGGCGGTCCTTCTGCGGGATCTTCTTGATGGTGACGTCCAGCCCGTGCTTCTTGAACAGCCCCGCCTCCTTGGCGAGCGTGAGCGGCGCGAAGCCGGTCCAGCCGGAGATGCCGATGGCGATCTTGGTGTCCTGGGCCTGTGCGCCGAAGACGGCAAAGGCCAGGGCGGCAGCGGCGGCAAGGGGCCGAAGGAGGAGGGATGTCATGAACGAGGACTCCGTGGGTTGAAAGTGGATGGAGGGATGGGAAGGAACGGCGGGAGGCGATCGGCCGGTCAGGGCTGGGCCACGATCACACCGCAAGCAATGCGCGCGCCAGAGTTGCCCGTAGGCTGGGTCTTGAAGTCGTCGGGCATGGCGTGGACGATCAGGCCGCGGCCGACGATGTTGCCCACGCCCGAGCCAATGCCCACGCCGCGCACCATCACCTGCAGCTTGACCTGGCCGCTGGCATCGGCCTTCAACGCGGGCAGGTCGCCCGCGTGGTGGTCGCTGTCCTGCGGGCCGTGCGGCTTGCCGGTGGGGTTGAAGTGGCCACCGGTGCTCATGCCGTCGCCGCTGGAGCAGTCGCCCTTTTCGTGGATGTGGAAACCGTGCTCCTGGTTCGGCTTCAGGCCGCTGACGCTCACCTGCATCAGCACCCCGTCATCCTTGGCCTGGAAGCTCACGGTGCCCGCCGCCGTGTTGCCGCGCGTGGCTTCGAGCGTCGCGCGCGCCATGGGGCCGTTGCCGGGGCCCATCAGGCCGCAGCCGGCAATCAGGGCGCTGGACCCCAGCAGGGCAAACAGGAAAGGACGCATGGCAGGACCTCCGTGATGAGATGGGTTGGCCGATCGTAACCGTCGAGCGAGGGCGCTCAGCCCCCCAAGGTCCACAGGGGCGGCAGGTCGTCCAGGGCCTTGAACACCTTGGACAGCGCACCGTCGGTGACCAGCGCCGTGGCGCGCTCGATGTCGGGGGCCAGGTAGCGGTCGCGCTCCACCGAGGGGCATTGCGCACGCAGCAGCGCATGCGCCTGCTCCAGCGCGGGGCTGCTGGCCAGCGGCCGCAGGAAGTCGATGCCCTGCCCCGAGGCCAGCAGCTCGATGCCCAGGATGTGCGCGGTGTTGCGGATCATGGGCTGCAGCCGGCGCGCCGCGAAGGTGGCCATCGACACGTGGTCTTCCTGGTTGGCCGAGGTGGGCAGCGAATCGACGCTGGCCGGGTGCGCCAGCGACTTGTTCTCGCTGGCCAGCGACGCGGCCGTGACGTGCGCGATCATGAAGCCCGAGTTCAGGCCCGCGTCGGCCGTGAGGAAAGGCGGCAGCCTCGACACGCTGGCGTCGATGAGCATCGCGATGCGTCGCTCGGCGATGGCGCCGATCTCGGCGATGGCCACGGCCATCGCGTCGGCGACCAGCGCCACCGGCTCGGCGTGAAAGTTGCCACCGGAGATCATCGTGCCGTCCTGGAAGAACACCAGCGGGTTGTCGGTGACGGCATTGGCCTCGCACAGCAGCACGCGCGCGGCGTGGCGCAGGCTGTCCAGGCAGGCGCCCACCACCTGGGGCTGGCAGCGCAGGCAATACGGGTCCTGGACCCGATCGTCATGCTCGGCGTGCGAAGCCCGGATTGCGCTGCCCTGAAGCAGCGCGCGGTAGTAGCGTGCCACGTCGATCTGGCCGGGCTGGCCGCGCAGCGCGTGGATGCGGGCGTCGAACGGGCCATCGCTGCCGCGCGCCGCGTCCACCGTCAGCGCGCCGATCACCAGAGCCGACTCCAGCACCGGCTCGGCGCAGAACAGCGCATGCAGGGCCAGCGCGGTGGAGGTCTGCGTGCCGTTGATCAGCGCCAGGCCTTCCTTGGCCGCGAGTTGCAGCGGCGCGATGCCGTGCTGCGCCAGCACTTCGGCAGCCGGGCGGCGCTGCCCACCCACCATGAACTCGCCTTCGCCGATCAGCGCCAGCGTCATGTGGGCCAGCGGCGCCAGGTCGCCAGAGGCGCCCACCGAGCCCTGGCTGGGCACGAAGGGCACCAGGCCCGCGTTGGCTGCCGCCAGCAGCGTGTCGATCACCACCGGGCGCACGCCCGAATGGCCGCGTGCCAGGCTGGCCGCCTTGAGAGCAAGCATGAGCCGCAGCACCGGTGCGTCCAGCGCCTCGCCAACGCCCACGCTGTGCGAGCGAATGAGGTTGAGCTGCAGCGTGGCCAGGTCGGCCTCGCTGATGCGGGTGGAGGCCAGCTTGCCGAACCCGGTGTTGACGCCATACACGGGCTCGTGACCCTCGGCCGCGCGCTGCACCACCGCAGCACTGGCCAGGATGTCGGGCAGCGCGGCCGGGTCCATCACCAGGCGCTGCCCGCCGGCGTGGATGGCCTGCAGGTGATCGAGCGACAAGTCTCCAGGGCGGATCAGCATCAACGCGCCTCCGGACGGACCATCGGCAGGTTCAGGCCCTGTTCCTGCGCGCATTGCACGGCAATGTCGTAGCCCGCGTCGGCATGGCGCATCACGCCGGTGGCCGGGTCGTTCCAGAGCACGCGCTCGATGCGCGTGGCCGCCGCGTCGGTGCCGTCGCACACGATCACCACGCCGGCATGCTGCGAGTAGCCCATGCCCACGCCGCCACCGTGGTGCAGGCTGACCCAGGTGGCACCGCCCGCGGTGTTGAGCAGCGCGTTGAGCAGCGGCCAGTCGGACACCGCATCGCTGCCGTCGCGCATGGCCTCGGTCTCGCGGTTGGGCGAGGCCACCGAGCCCGAATCGAGGTGGTCGCGTCCGATGACGATGGGCGCCTTCAGCTCGCCCGACTTCACCATCTCGTTGAAGGCCAGGCCGGCGCGCTGGCGCTCGCCCAAGCCGATCCAGCAGATGCGTGCTGGCAGGCCCTGGAAGGCGATGCGCTCGCTGGCCATGTCGAGCCAGCGGTGCAGGTGCGCGTCCTCGGGGAACAGCTCCTTCATCTTGGCGTCGGTCTTGCGGATGTCCTCCGGGTCGCCCGACAGAGCCACCCAGCGGAACGGCCCCTTGCCGCGGCAGAACAGCGGCCGGATGTAGGCCGGCACGAAACCGGGGAACGCGAACGCGTTGGCCACGCCCTGGTCGAAGGCCACCTGGCGGATGTTGTTGCCGTAGTCGACCGTGGGCACGCCCATGGCCTGGAAGGCCAGCAT
>Ga0075163_10014875_pt1 | contig 10029 bp, 9 predicted proteins | sample JI1023141ADNA_FD_71478 | JGI IMG/M metagenome (GOLD analysis project Ga0075163, IMG submission 71478) | Wastewater effluent complex algal communities from Wisconsin, to seasonally profile nutrient transformation and Carbon sequestration -... | ecosystem: Engineered > WWTP > Effluent > Algae... | reverse complement strand
TCCGGGTGCTTGCGCTCGATGATCTCCACGGCCAGCTCGATGAGGCGCACGTCGCGGCTGTTGACGCGTCCGTCGCGATTGGCGTCGATGGCGATGTCGGCCGCGTCGCCGTACTGGTGCCGCGAGTCGGCGGCGGCGCGCGGCACGCGCTGGTTGTAGACGGGGGTACGGAAGCCCGAGTGCACGTCCACCTCGACCGGCGCCCGCCCCTCGCCACCGTGCCAGCTGGCGATTTCGTCGAAGATCAACTCGAGCTTGTCGAGCAGGCGCCCGTCGATCGCTGCATAACGAGGCCAGCTCGTCTGCTCGTCGTGCGTGATGAAGTCGCCCACGCGCATGTGCGCCGACAGCGGCAACTCGGCCAGCGGCTGCTCGATCTCCAGGAAGCCCCGCGGGCGCTCGACGTCAGCGCCCCACTTCTCGGCGCGGTACGTCCCGATCTGGTAGCCGTTGATCGCCGTCCCCTGCTTCTCCTCGAACGGGACGAGGACCGCCAGCGTGAGCGAGTCGATCACCGTGGCGCCGCCGCGATTGCGCACGGCGAGTCGATAGAAGCCGGGGCGCGACGGCGCGTTGAACGTGCCGGCCACGACCTTCGCCGTGTCGATCGACGCCAGTTCACCCAGCGGGATCCACTCGAAGGTCACCGACGACGGAGCCGCATCGAGTTCGAGTGGGAACTGGACGCGCTCGCCCGGAAGGGCGAAGCGCATGTTCACGCCGCGGCTCCTCCCCAGCGCCGTGGAGGCAAGCCGCGCCACCGGCGGCGCGGGGGGCGGTGCTTCGGGGACCGGCGGGCCGAAGGCCGCATCGGCGCGGCGCAGTGCCAGCAGCGACCCCGCCGCGAGGATGACGAAGCCGAGGATCGGGATCGCACGCGAGCGCAGCCGCGAAGGACGCGGCGGCGGGACGTGCGACTGCTGCGGCGACTGCCAGTGCTGGTACACCCGCCCTAGATCCTCCCCCATCGTGCGCGCGAGCCGCGCACATCGACGTGGACGAACGGGCCGTGCGCCGAGGTCGCGCGATACAGCCCGGCACCACCGATGAGATCGGGATACTTGCTCTCGATGCGCTCCACCGACTCGAGGACGACCTTGGCATCGCGCGTGTCGATCCGACCGTCGCGATTGAGGTCATCCATGCGCCCGTCGCCATCGCTGTCGACGAAGACGTCGGCGGCGTCGCCGTACTGGTGACGGGAATCAGTCGCCCGCCCCCCCTTCCGCCCCACGCCCTGGGCGTTGTACTGCGGCGTGCGGAAACCCGACAGCACCGTCATCGCCCCTACGCGGTAGCCGCGCGACTGCAGGTCGCTGATGAGCAGTTCCAGCTTGTCGACCAGTGCCTCGCGCAGGACGAGGTACTTGGGCCACACGGCCTGCTGGTCGTGCGTCAGGAAGTCGCGAATCCGGAAGTGCTCGGAGAGCGGCGTGTCCTGGTTGTCGGCCGTGACCTCGATGAACCCCTCGGGGGCCTTGTTGCTCGCCCACGCGCTCCGGCGCTCGCCCGGCCAGAAGCCGACGCGATAGCTCCCGAGCTTCCCGCGCTCGCGCGCCTGGAATGGGAGGAGGTTGATGAGCGAAAAGCGCTTGCCGGTGGCCGAGTCGGAGGCGTGGTAGATCCCGGGGCGCTGCGCGGCGGCGTCGCCGAAGAGCTGCTTGAGGATGCGGATGCTGCCATCACGCCGCGGCGAGACGATGCGCGCCTTGAGCTTCCCGCTCCGGCCGCTCAACGAATCGCTCACCGGCTCGACCGGGCGCGACGCGGCCATCACAACAGAATCGGTGGACAAGGCCGAGGCGGCGCTGGCTGGCGCCAGTGCGGCCACGGCGACACCGATCAGGGCGGCGCGGAAACTGAGCGAGGAAAAGGGCACGTGTGTGATATCCCGTCGTCCTGTGGATGCCGAGGTTCCCGCGGATCGACGCCCCGAACAGGGCGAGGTCACGCAGGGAAGCGAACGGTTGGAGGAGGGGGGAGGTCACCCGGCGGCTGGAACTCCCGGGTGCACGGCGAAAGATCGGTCAAAGTGACGTCCGGTGGGACCCCTCCGCGATGACGAAGGTTCCCCCTCCGTAACCGACGGGTCAGTAAATGTAGACCGGGGTGCCGACCGGGACGATGCGAAAGAGCGTCTCGATGTCCTCGTTTCGAAGGCGAACGCAGCCGTGGCTGGCGGCGCTCCCGATCGAACTGGGGACGTCGGTCCCGTGCAACGCATAGCCATCCCCGAGGTTGAGCCGGTGTGTGCCGACGACCCCCGGAAAGCGGCGCTGGTTGGTCCCGAACGGTGGGATGATCACGTTGCCGTTCACAATCAGGTCCTTCCCCTCACCGGCTTCCAGGACCTCCTCGGCGCCGTCGGTGAAGCGCTTCACGACGTTGCTCCCGGTGACCGCGAGAACGCTCCCGTCGGGGAGCGGGATCTCGTCCGTTCGCTTGAGGTTCACCAGCCCGAGTTTCTTCTTGTGCGCCACCTCGACGTAGTGCCAGTCGGGGGGGACCCAGGCGGGATCGCTCTCCTTGCTCAGCACGACGAGCCGCCCGCGCGGCGTCTCGAACTTCCACTGGTTCCCGCCGCCCTTGGCCAGGACCTTCCCGCTCCCGGTGGCGACACGGGTCGTAAAGAGGAGCGAATCGCCGTCGCGGTACCAGAGCCGGCGGTCGGCGATGCTGACGACGAGGTACGCCTTTCCAGACGCCGAGTCGATCGGTGCGTCGACGATGGTCTGGAGCGAGTCGGAGACGAGCCCCACCTGGCGTTTGGTATCCTCGAGCCCTTCAAGGTGGCCGTCGAGGACCTGACGGGTCTGGTCGCGGCTGGAGCGCGCGGTGATGGCGGCGGCGCCAAGTCCCGCGCTCCCCAGCAGGAGCAGGGCGATGAGGGTGACCAGGACGCGGGCCGGGGTGCCGCCGTGCTTGAGGAAGTGCCGGACGTCGCTCATTCGTAGAAGTACACCGTGAGTCCCGGAGTGATGATCGGCGCGATGGCGCGCAGGTCGCTACGCGAGACGCGCACCGCCCCCGGGAGGACATATCCACTATCGGCCAGCACCCCCGAGTCCGGGAGTGCGTAGATCACCGTCCCCCCGCTGAGCACGAGGGCGTTGCGACCGAGCGCCCCGGGGAGCATCCGGTCCTCGGGCCCCGGCGCCCCGCGGTCGCTGAAGACCCACGCGGGCACCTCCCACGCGTCGCGGGGGCCGAGCACTCGCTCCACCGAGAGGGGGCCGCGCGGCTTGAGGACGCGGACCGTGTCGCCGCCCTGAGCCATCGCGCGCTCCTCTCCCACCTGCACGCGCATCTCGCGCAGGAGGGCGCCGTCGCGCTCCAGCAGCATCGTCCCGCTATCGACCGAGACCGACAGGTGCAGCGCGCGGTCGGCCGCGGCCCGCCTGCGCACGAGTTCCTGCATGACGTTCGCCTTGTTCTCCTCCGCATCGGCGACCATGTCGGCGCGCTGGCGCTCGGCGTCGGTCATCCCTTCGCGCAATCGCTCGGTCTCGGCACGGTCGCGGAGCCAGCGCGCGGCGAGCAGCACGTCTCCCACCACGAACGCGGCGATGAGCGTCGCGAGCACGGCGACGGTTCGGGGATAGGTGCGCCGCAGGGCGGACCAGCCGCCGTTCGGAGGGCGTGGGCTCATTCCGGCTTGGGCGCGGTGATACATTCCGAGCTTCGTTCGATCGACGATATCACGCCACCGGCTCCCCAGCCAAGATGCCCCGTCCGAATACGCGCCCCGTGGTCCTCGTGGTCGTCGATGGCTTTGGCCATCGCGATGCCACGGAAGGTAATGCCGTTGCGATGGCGAAGATGCCGACCTGGAAGTCGCTCTGGTCCAAGGCGCCTCGCACCCTGCTCGATGCCTCCGGGCTGGCGGTGGGCCTCCCCGCAGGGCAGATGGGGAACAGCGAGGTCGGGCACATGAACCTGGGCGCCGGGCGCGTGGTCAAGCAGGACCTGGTGCGCATCGAGGAGGCGATCACCGACCGGTCGTTCTTCCACAAGCCGGCCTTCGTGCAGGCCTGCGCGCACGTGAAGGCGACGGGGGGAACGCTGCACCTGCTGGGGCTCCTGGGCGACGGCGGGGTGCACGCGATGCAATCGCATCTCTTTGCCCTCATCGACCTGGCCGAGCAGCAGGGGGTGGGCAAGGTGGCGATCCACGCGCTCATGGACGGGCGCGACACGCTGCCGACCAACGGCTACCGCTACATGGAGGAGACGCTCGCCAAGGCCAGCGGCCGCGCGAAGATCGCCTCGTTAGGTGGTCGTTACTTCGGGATGGACCGCGACAAGCGCTGGGAGCGGGTCAAGAAGTGGTACGACAGCGTGATGGGGGTCGGCCCGTCGACCGACGATCCGCTGGCCGCCATCCGTGCCGCCTACGAGCGCGGCGAGACCGACGAGTTCATCACCCCGATGGTGGTGACCGAAGACGGCGCGCCGGTGGCCCCGATCCGCGATGGCGATGCGATCATCGGCTTCAACTATCGCTCGGACCGCATGCGCCAGATGGTGCGCGCCCTCACGCAGCCCGACTTCAGCGGCTTCGACATCAGCACGCGCCCCACGCGGTTGCATCTGGCGACGATGACGTCGTACGACGAGACCTTCTCCTTCCCGGTGGCCTTCGCGCCGTTCTCCATGGCCCGCATCGTGGCCGAGGTGGTGTCGGAGACGGGGATGACGATGTTCCGCACGGCGGAAACCGAGAAGTACCCGCACGTGACCTATTTCTACAACGGCGGGATCGAGACGCCGTTCGCCGGCGAGGTGCGCAACCTCGTCCCGTCCCCCAAGGTGCCGACGTACGACTTGCAGCCGGAGATGTCGGCGGCGGGGGTGACCGACGTGCTGGTGGAAGCGATCGCGAGTGGATCGTACGACTTCACGCTGTGTAACTACGCCAATGCCGACATGGTGGGGCACACCGGGTCGATCCCGGCGGTGATCAAGGCGCTGGAGACGGTGGACGCGTGCCTGTCGCGTGTCATCAAGGCGGCGGAGAAGGCGGGGGCGCGACTCCTGGTCACCGCCGACCACGGGAACTGCGAAGTGATGATCGATCCGGAGACCGGGGGGCCGCACACGGCCCACACGACCAACCCGGTCCCGATCGTGGTCGTCGATCCCGATGGGGACCGCCCGCTGCGCGGGGGTGGGGCGTTGTGCGATGTGGGACCGACGATTCTCTCGATGCTGGGCATCGACCAACCGACTGAAATGACCGGGCGCTCGCTGCGCCTGCTGTCCTGACCGTCCTGACTGCGACGTGATGACGATTCGATCGTTCGCCCTGCTCGGGCTCTGCGTGCTGGCCCCGGCGATGGCCCAGGGACAGGTGGGCTACACCCCGCGCAAGTCGCCGTATCGCGACCTGGCGCGTCGCCAGGAGCTGACTTTCTTCGGCGGGATGTATCAGGCCAGCAAGGACCCGGCTGGCGTGGCGCCGCAGAGCGGCCCGACCGCGGGGGCGCACTACGAGTTCCACATCTCGGGGCCGGCGTACTTCACCGCCCGCACGGCGGTCGTGCTCTCCGAACGGCAGGTCATCGACCCGACCAAGCTGCTGACCGAGCGCTTCCTGGGGAAGGAATCGATGACGATGGTCCTCAGCGACATCGGCTTCGCGCTCAACCTCACGGGCTACAAGTCGTGGCACGGGATCGTGCCGACGTTAGGCGGCGGGCTGGGGATCGGCGCCGGTTTCGACTCGCCCGACGTCGGGGGCTACAAGTTCGGCTATCCCTTCCTGCTCGCCTTCCGCCCGGCAATCAAGTTCGTCCCCGGCGGACGCTGGCAGGGGCGCATCGATGCGACGAACTACTTCTATCGCATCCGCTACCCCGATTCGTACTTCACGAAGTCGACCGCCGACCCCGCGGTCCTCGAGACGACGGACGGCCGGAACATCTGGAAGCGCAACCTCGGCCTCACCGCCGGCATCACTTACACCTTCGGGCGTTAGGGTGGCGCGGGCGTACCTCACGCGCCGCGTGACGTTCGCCGCGGCACATCGCTACCGCCGCCCGGAGTGGGACGATGCGCGCAACGAGGCGGTCTTCGGGCTGTGCGCGCGCCCCAACTACCATGGCCACACCTACACCTGCGACGTGACGGTGGGGGGCGAGATCGACGAGCAGACGGGGTTCATCGTCGATCTCGGCGAACTCGATCGCGTGCTGGCGCGCGAGGTGCGCGAGCGCTACGACCATCGCAACCTCAACCTCGACATCCCCGAGTTTGCCGAGGGGAGGCAGATCCCGAGCGGGGAAAACGTCGCCCGCCTCATCTTCGGCCAGCTCCGCGCAGCGTTAGGCCACCTGGTGGATGTCGTCGAGGTGCGGGTGGCGGAGGATGTCACGCTCTCGTCGGCGTATCGCGGGGAAGGGACGATCACAACGGCCACCCCGCCGAACGCCGGGGCCTAGCGTCGCTGGCTGACGCTCGTTTCGCGGGCGGAGCTCGCGGCGAATCGGCCGACTCGGTGTCGCGCGGCTCACGGCGTTCGGCGCGCGGGCGGGCGCCCCGGAACCCGATGCGGGCGGGTGCGTCGCGGCGCAGATTACCGGCATGAGCGAATCCCACCCCCCTGCGCCGCCGCTCGACGCCGTGGAGGAATCCCCGGTCTGGCTCGAGCTCAACGGCGTGCCGGTCGTCACGTGGATGTGCACCCCCGACGCCCTCGACGAGCTCGTGGTCGGGTGGCTCTTCGGCGAGGGATACATCGAGACGCCGGCCGACATCGTGCGCATGCGCCCCTGCACCAGAGAGTTGGGGTTCTGGGTCGACATCGACCCGGCGCGCGTGGCGACGGTCGAGGGGATGTCGCGACGGCGGATCCTCGCCTCGGGGTGCGGATCGGTGACCGCCTTCCTCGGGAGCCTGGCCGATGTACCGCGCCGGAAGGGGACGGTCCCGGCGGTCGACACGCCGGCGCTGCGCGCGGTCTTCAAGGAGCTCTTCGCCCTCGGAACGCGCTACAAGGAGACGGGGGGCATTCACGCCGCCGCGCTCACCGACGGGCAGTCGCTCTTCCACCACGCCGAAGACATCGGGCGGCACAACGCGGTCGACAAGGTCTTCGGGGCGGCGCTGCAGGCGGGGCGTTCGCCGGCCGACATGATCCTGCTCGTCACCGGGCGCATCTCGGGCGAGTTGGCCTTCAAGGCGGCGCGCGCCGGCGTGGCGGCGGTCGCCACGCCATCCGTCCCCTCGACGATCGCCGTCGAGATCGCCCGCGCCGCCGACATGCTGCTCATCGCCCGCGCCGTGAGCGGGGCGCCGCAGCTCCACGACCCTCGCACCACTCGTTAGGGGCGATGCACTGCACCGGGGTGATCCTGGCGGGAGGGGGCGCCACACGATTCGGCGGCCTCCCCAAGGGGCTGGAGCTGGTGGGCGGGCGCCGGATCATCGATCGCGTGGCCGACGCGTTGCGCGACGCCACCGACGAACTGCTCGTGGTCGCCAACGATGCACGCGCCCCGGACTGGCTCCCGGGGGTGCGCGTCGCCGGCGACCTGCGTCCGGGCGAAGGGAGCCTTGGCGGCCTGCACGCGGCGCTGGCCCACGCACGGGGCGCCGTGATCGTGGTCGCCTGGGATATGCCGTTCGTCTCCGCCGCGCTGCTGCGCCGGCTGCGCGCGTTAGGCGAGTCGGGGTTCGACGCCGCCCTCCCCGAGAGTGGCTCCAAGCGCGGCCTCGAACCGATGTGCGCGTGGTATGCCCCGCCCTGTCTCGACGCCATCACCGCCGCCCTCGACCGGGGCGACCGACGTGTGATCGCCTTCTTCGACGCAGTACGTGTCGCTCGCCTCGGTGCCGACGCGGTGGCGACGTTCGGCGACCCGGCGACGTTGTTCCTGAACGTGAACACCGCCCAGGAACGCGACGCGGCGGAACGGTGCGCGCGCGCGCACCCGGACGACGCAACGACGACCCGGCAGGACGACGCCTGAGCCCCTCGCGCCGCTCCCCGCGGCCGCTCTGGTCGCGGCGGTAGATTTCCCTTCACTGCCGCGCCCGCACCGTTTGCGGATCCCACCGTCCGCGACCCGACCACGTTCTGCCGCACCCTCGCATGCCCCCTCTCCTCTCCATCGTCGGCCGCAAGCACTCCGGCAAGACCACGCTCGTCGTGCGACTGGCGGCGGAACTTCGCCGGCGAGGGGTGCGCGTGATGACCATCAAGCACGGGTCGCACACCTTCAACCTCGACCCCGCCAGCACCGACACCTATCGCCACTTCCACGAGGGCGAAGCCGAACGGGTGGCGATGATCTCCCCGGATCGTTTCGCGCTGGTGATGCGGTGGAGCGAGGAGCTGACCCCGCACGAGGTGGCGGCGCGGTTCATGTCCGACGCCGACCTGGTGCTCTGCGAGGGATTCAAGGAGTCGTCGATCCCCAAGCTCGAGGTGGTGCGCCGCGCGGCACACCCCACGTCGCTTGCCGAGGAGGGGAAGATCGACGTGGCCACGCTGCTGGCGGTGGTCACCGACGCGCCGGCATCGATCGAGGGCGGGCGACGCTTCGACCTCGGGGAGGCGACGTGGCTCGAACAGCTCGCGACCTTCGTGCAGGAGTGGCTCGCGGCGTCGCAGCGCTGATCCCCTGCCTCGCGCCTGACGCGGCGCTGCGGTAATGTGCGGGGCGCGCTGCCCCCGCACGGCCGCGCAGGTGCCAGGGCGCCGCGTCACACGGTCACCCCCCTGTCGCCACGCACACCGACGCTCCGCCCGCTCCCATCGCGCATGTCCTTGCCTCATTCCCGACACGCCCTCGTCGCCCTCGTCGCGGTCGCCCTCGGAGCTCCTGCCGCCTGCGCACCCCGCGGGACGGCGACGTCGCCGGCCCCGCGCCTGTCGCCTGCCGTCGCCCTGGTGCGCCGGACGGTCGACTCGATGGTCGCCGACCCCAAGTTTCGCAGCGCGCAGTTGGGGATCCTCGTCGTCGACCCGACCACGGGCGACACCCTCGTCTCGCACAACGCGGGGAAGCTCTTCATCCCCGCCTCCAACCAGAAGATCCTCACGGGGGCCACGGCGTTGCACCTGCTGGGGCCCGACTTCCGCTTCAGCACGACCGTCTCGGCCTCGGGCCCGGTCGTCGACGGCGAGATCCGCGGCGACCTGGTGGTGAGCGGGACCGGCGACCCGAGCGTGAGCGACCACATGGCGGGCGACGCGATGGTCCCGCTGCGCGCCGTGGCCGATTCGCTCGTGGCCCGCGGGGTGAAGCGCGTGACCGGAGCGCTCGTCCCCGGCGCCGATGCCTTCCCCGATGCCACGTTAGGCTTCGGGTGGTCGTACGACGACCTCGACTTCGCCTTCTCGGCGGGGGTCGACGAACTGTACTTCAATGAGGGATTCTCGCGCGTGGTGGTGCGCGGCGGCGCGGCGGCGGGAGACCCTCCGACGGCGCGCACGATGCCGGCCCGCTCGGTCCCGCGGGTGCGCGTGTGGGCGCAGACCACCGCGCCAGTCGCCACCAACGGGACGGCCGTGCGCCGCGCGCGAACTGTTTCCATCCGGCAGGACTCCACCGACGCCGCCACGGTCATCGTGGAAGGCACCATCGCGGCCGGCGACTCGGCCGTCCTCACGATCACCCACCGTGACCCGGCGCGCGCGTACCTGCTGGCGCTGCACGAGGCGCTGGGGGAGCGGGGGATCGTGGTGGAGGGGGGCGTCTCGCCGTGGCGCGGCAACGCCACCTACCCGCTCTTCTCCCTGATGTCGCCGCCGCTGTCGCAGGTGCTCTCGTACTTCGAGAAGCCGTCGCAGAACCAGATCGGCGAGATCCTGCTGCGCACGTTAGGCAGGGCGCGCGCCAATGTGGGGAGTGCCGACAGCGGGGCCCGCGTGGTGCGCGACCAACTCCTGGCCTGGGGGGCCGCACGCGACGGCTTCATCGTGCGCGACGGGAGCGGGCTCTCGCGGCATGACGTCATCACCCCGGAAACGATCGTCCGCGTCCTCGACGCCATGCGGCGCTCGCCCCACTTCAGGCTCTTCTA
>Ga0075163_10014874_pt1 | contig 10029 bp, 8 predicted proteins | sample JI1023141ADNA_FD_71478 | JGI IMG/M metagenome (GOLD analysis project Ga0075163, IMG submission 71478) | Wastewater effluent complex algal communities from Wisconsin, to seasonally profile nutrient transformation and Carbon sequestration -... | ecosystem: Engineered > WWTP > Effluent > Algae... | reverse complement strand
CTGGTCGCGAGCGCACATTGGGCGGCATCCCGTCCTTTACTGGTTCATCCATGGCTTTGCCCGCCGATCACCCTCGCCTTGGGACTCCTTCCCAAGTGAAGAGCGTATCGGATCCCGGCCTCGATTGCACGCTGCCCCTGCCACCCTTTGACGATTCGACCCCTCCAATGGCTCGGTTCGATCCAAACGCTCCTTCGGAGGAGTATTGTTGAGTCGCCCGCCGACCACCGATCCTTTACGCAACCGACAACCCCTGCCGCCGCGAGGACCAACCCCATGCCGACCACCCAAGCCGCCCCGACCTCCCGCCAAGGCACCAAAGCCCCATACAAGCGGGTTCTCTTGAAACTGTCGGGAGAGGCGTTCTGCAAGCCGGGCGGGTTCGGGATCGAGCCAGAAGAACTGGATTCCATCGCCGCCGAGATCAAGGCCGCCGTCGCGTCGGGCGTCCAGATCGCGATCGTTGTCGGTGGCGGCAACATCATCCGCGGGGCCGAACTCGCCGCCACGGGGCACATCGAACAAGCCACCGCCGACCACATGGGCATGTTGGGCACCGTCATCAATGGGCTGGCCCTCAAGGAAAAACTCCTCGCCGTGGGCGTCGATTGCCGGGCTATGTCCGCGATCGAGATCCGAGCCGTCGCCGAGCCGTTCTTCCGTGGCCGTGCCCTCCGCCACTTGGAAAAAGGCCGCGTCGTGATCCTCGCCGCGGGCACGGGCAACCCCTTCTTCACCACCGACACCTGCGCCGCCCTCCGCGCGACCGAACTGGGGTGCGAGGTCCTGCTCAAAGCCACCAAAGTCGACGGCGTGTACACCGCCGACCCGAAGAAGGACAAGACCGCCACGCGGTACGAGACCCTCTCGTTCTCCGAAGCGCTCAGCAAGAAACTCCGCGTCATGGACATGACCGCCCTCGCGATGTGTGGCGAGCACAAACTGCCCGTCGTGGTGTTTGATTTCAAGAAGCGGGGCAACATCGCCGCTGTCGTCCGCCGCGAATCCATCGGCACCCTCCTGACGCCGAACTGACTCTCTTCGATCCCACTCCGGGCTATCGCCGTCCGCAGGACCGGAGGGGGTAGCGAGTCTTCGAGCCGGGGGAGGCTCTTCGACTTCCCTTCGGTGCATGAAGGGCTGAAGGCGTCCATGCCCTCTTTCCTCCTACCAACGTTCGTCCCCCTCGGTTGCACCTCCCCTATATTCACCCAAACCAACGGAGCCCAACCATGCTCGACCCAGACACCATCCTCCTCCAGACCGAAGAAGCGATGGAGAAAGCCGTCTCCTACCTCAAGCAGGAACTCCGCGGCATCCGCACCGGCCGGGCCCACCCAGCCCTCGTCGAGTTCATCAAGGCCGACTACTACGGCTCCATGACCGACCTCAAGTCCCTCGCAGCCATCTCCGTCCCCGAGCCGTCCCAGTTGCTCATCAAGCCCTTCGATACCGGCGCGATCTCCGCCATCAAGACCGCCATCGAGCAGTCCGGCCTGGGCCTCAATCCCATGGCCGAGGGGAAGCAACTCCGCGTCAACATCCCCGCCCTTTCGCAGGAACGCCGCCAGAAACTCATCGCGCAGTGCAAGAAGATGGGCGAGGAACAAAAGGTCTCCGTCCGTAACGCCCGCCGCGACGCCAACAAGCACTCCGACGGCCTCAACAAACAACCCGGCGCCCACTTCCCCGAAGACGAGATCGACACCCTCAAGGAAGAGATCCAGAAACTCCTCAAGAAGCACGAAGACGAGATCGACCGCCTCCTTGAATCGAAGATCAAGGAAGTGCAGGAGGTCTGAGGAAGCGAAGAAGAGACGAAGTGCGTTCCTGTCTTGGGTACCCCCACTCTCCGAGTGGGGTCTTTTCTTGGGTGGTGCAACGCTCCAATGTCCGACGCGCCGCGATCATCCTTCCTGAACACGCTGGGCTGGGGTGCCTACCTCGCCTGCTCGTGGACATGGTGCATCGGGATGTTCCTCCCCGTCCTCATGATCCGCGACTTCGGCTGGTGGTCGTTCGCCGTCTTCGCGATCCCAAACTGCCTCGGTGCGGCGGCCATGGGCAGGGTCATGAAAAAGCCCGGCACGAGCGAGGCCGTGGTCGCGGCACACGGGAGGGCGGTGAAGGCGTTCTCACTCGTGACCATGGCGTTCCAAGTTGTCTTTGTCTACATGCTGCGCAAACCAAAGAGCGACTGGTACGAGTTGGTGCCAGTTGGCGGCTTTGCGATTGGCGCGCTCTTGGGCAGCATCGCGGCTCGCAACACTCGATGGAAGCACGCTGGCTCATGGTTGTGCCTCGCGTTCTCGCTCGCGATGCTTGTCTGGTTCGTCGCCACGCGCTCCGATCCGTTCAACCTACCCACACGCCCCAACGATTGGCACGGGCTTGCGTTGCTTGCCCCCGTGTGCATCTTCGGCTTTGGCCTGTCGCCGTATCTTGATGCCACGTTCCTGCGAGCCGCCGTGACACCCGCCGCAACCGATGGCTCCGTCCCGGCTCGCTTTGCATTTGGCTTTCTCGCGTTCTTCCCGCTCATGATCGGGTACACGCTGCTCTACGCCGCATCGCTCTTTGGTGATGCACAGCCGGGCACGTTCGGCTCGGCGTACCCCGCGCTCGCTGCGATGCCCATACTGATCCACATTGGGAGTCAACTTGGCTTTACGTTCTCGGTGCACGCCGGCGCGAGGCCAGTGAACAAGACGATTTTCCCGTCGCGAGCGCCCGGCTTTGATTGGCTCGTGATCCCCGCCGCGTTCGTGGTTATTACGATCGTCTTTGCCAAAGACCAACCCGAGCCCGCCGAATGGCTCTACCGCCTCTTCATGTCCTTCTACGGCCTCATCTTCCCCGCGTACGTCTGGATCTGCATGCTCCCCACCCTCCGCGCACCGACCGCGCCGTCGAAGCGTCGCCTAATCGCCTTCGCCATGGCGGTGATCTGTGCCGCACCGTTCTATTGGCTGGGCTTCATCAATCTTCAGTACTGGGCCCTCGCGCCGGGCGTGATGATCCCGCTCGTGATCGGCCTGCTTGTGCGAAAAGAACCGCGTGGCACGTCCAGCATCGCCAACGCCTAAGCCCGCATCCGCACCGCGTACACGATCCATTCAAGGAACAGCAATCCCGCCGCCGCAATCACAAACCATGGCCACAGTTCACGCTGTGCCTCCCCCGATTGTGCCACGCCCAGCGCGCCCAGCACCTGCACCTCACGCTTCACCGCGAGCGATGACTCCGTCTCATCCACCAGATTCACCGCAACCGCCTTATCAATCGCGCGCGGCGACTCCGCAAGATACACGCCCGCACGGCTCAGCACGCCGAACGACGCTTCCCCATCGCGCCGCGGCGTGGCCTTCGCTCCAATCGGCCCACGCAGCGTGATCGGCGTCAGTTCCTCCGACGGCATTGTGCGCACCGTCACCGGCTTGCTCGTCGTGAACGACATCCCCAGGGACGACTCGCCCCGCAGCGAGAGATAGTCCATCGCCGCCGCAAGAAAGATCGGGAACGAGACCTGCGCCGGCCAGTTCGATTGCGACAACTCGAACCCGAGCACGATGTGCCGCCGCCCGCTCGCCTCCGCGAGCATCATGAGCGGCCGCTCACGCCCGCGCGCGAGTTCCGTCACGACGACGCCCTCTACCTTCGGCTCGACCGCCGCCAGCCCGATGTCATTCCCTACATACAACGAGTCGAGCGCGACATCGCGCAGCAGCGGATGCGAGCGTTCCCACAAAAGAACCGGGCCAGCGGCCGTGCGGCTTCGTGGGCTTCCATCCAGAAGGGACGCTCCGCCAGTCGTTTGCCGCACCCCAATCCCCGGCGGCACCACGCCGAAACTCAAGGACGCCACCGGCGGCGGCGCACCGGGCGTCACGCGATCAAAGATGATCACGTCATGCCCCGCCAGATCCCCCTGATCCATCACGAATGTCGCGGGCACACGCCGCACGTCGATCGCTCGCGGCCGCAACTCGCGCAGCGCCTCCTCCAGCAACCAATCGCTCGGCGTTTCTGCGAGCGCCTCGCCCTCCACCACCGGCCCATCCGCGAGCGGGCGATACAGGAGGATCGAAGGACTCGCGGGCTTGGGCACCACCAACGCCGCAGCATTATCACTCGCGAGCGCATCCTCGAGCCCAACCTGCACCAGCACGAGCCCGCCGTCCCCGCTCAGGAACTCAAAGTTCGCCGTCGCCATCCCGGGTGTCACGCCCGCGCCCGCCTCACTCCCCACGATCACCGGCGCAGGAACATCCACCACACGCCGCTCGATCACCTCTCCATTGAGCGAGAGCGTCAGCGGAATCGCGACCGGTGACGCCGTCGCCGGATCCGCCACACCCGCCGCCGCGCCCGTCTCCAAGCCAGCGTTGAGCACCTTCACCAGCACACGCACACGCGAAGGATCCGCATAATCCCGCCGCGCCGCGATCGTGACAATGCCGACGTTGTCGCGAAGCAAAGCAACTCCCGACGATGGTGCGTTCGCGTTCGCCCCACCCGGCGCCGCCGCATTCCCCGCCGCTCTCGCCTGCTCCTCCTCAGGCACACTCACGAGCACCACACGCACGCCCGCCGCCTGGATCGCCTTCTCCAATTGGAACGACCCATCGCTGTACACCATCACCAGTGGCGGGTCCGCCGCGACGTCCTCATCCCCGCCCCCCGACGCGATCGCCTCGATCAACTTCATCGCGCCCGCAAAATCCCCCGGCTGGTCCGTCGCCTCGATCGACTTCACCGCATCCTTCAGCAATCCGCGCGACGACGACCACCGCGTCAGCGCCGCCGCGTCCGACGCGAACGACACCACCATCGCGCTCCGCCCGCCGCCGACCTCTGCCAACTCATCGATCGCTTCGAGCGCCTTCTCCTTCGCGACCTCCAGCCGCGACCTCTTCGCCGATCCCGGCGCATTCCCATCCATCGCCGACATCGACGCCGAGCGATCAATCAACAGAACTACACGGCTCGCCCCGCCAAAGCTCGACGGCAGCACCGCCGCGGGCCTCCCCAGCGCGAGGATGAGCAACGCCAGAATGATCAAGTGCAGGAACAACAACCAACTCGGCTTCAACCACCGCAGCGGCACGTTCGCCTGCAGGTCCTTCTCCGCCTGCTCCCAGAATGCCGTCGTCGATACACGCATCGGCCGCCGACGCAACTTGAGCAGATACAACGACACCAGCACCGGGATCGCGATCGCGGCGGCGAGAAGAGCAGATCCTGGCGCAAGGAAGTTCATCTACCGCTTCTTCCACTCACCAATAATGAACATCTCGCGCGACACATCACGGCTGCTGCGCGGCTTATACCCCTTCGCCACCTCAAAGATCATCCGCGTCTCGTGAAGCAGTTTCGGATTCTCCCCACCCTCCAGCACCTTCATCGCCAACTTCCCGCCCGGCCGCAACACCTTCTGCGCCACCTCCAGCACCCGCCGGCACAACCGCGCCGAAAGCAAGTCATCATCATGCCCGCTCGTGTTGGGCGCCATGTCCGACATCACGACGTCAAACATCCGCGTCATGTCCACCGCCGCGTCGGCTTTCCCCAGGTGCTTCTTGTTCTCGACATCAATCTCCCGCGCAATCGCGAGCAATTCTTCTGGCTCCGCCTTGAACGCATCCCCCTGCAGGAACCCGACGTTGGGCAGGAATCCCTTAAACTCCCCCTTGGGCCGCGGGTCCACGTCCGTCAAATCAATCCCGACCACCGCCCCCTCGCCGCGCACGCCCACAATCTCCGACGCGACCTGCATCCAACTCCCCGGCGCGCACCCCAAGTCCAGCACCCAGTCCGCGGGCTTCAGCAACTTGAACCGCTCGTTGATCTCCTGCAGTTTGTACGCCGACCGCGCAAGATACCCCTCGGCCTTCGCCTTCTTGAAGTACTCATCATGGAGAATCCGTCGTTGAGCCATTGGGCAAAGGGTACACCCCCGCCGTGGGGCCTTCTCTCCTATATTCCCCGACATGATCGACCTCAAACAACTCCGCGAAAACCCCTCCAAGTTCATCGACGGCGCCAAGGCCAAGGGCGTGACCGTCGACATCCCGCGCCTCGTCACGCTCGACGAACAAAAGCGAGCCGCCACCAGCGAGCGAGAGAAACTCCGCGCCGAGCAGAACCGCCTCTCCAAGGAAGCCGGCCCGCTCATCGGCAAGATCCAAGGCCAACTCAAAGCGGCCCAAACGGCAGGCAACGCCGACGACAAGGCCCGTCTCGAGCGCGAACTCGAAGAACTCAAGAGCAAGCCCGCCAAGATGAAAGGCGAGATCCAGGCCCTCGAAGCCAAGGAAGTCGAACTCGAAGCACAGATCAAGGAGATCCTCCTCGTCGTCCCACAGCCCCCCGACGCCGACGTCCCGCGTGGCGTGGGCAGCGAGGGGAACATCGAACTCCGCCGCTGGAACGCGCCAAAGTCCGCCCTCCTCCCCAACGGCTTCGACACCACGAAATCCTTCGAGGCCAACAAGGGCTTCAAGCCCAAGACGCACCTCGACCTCGTCCGCGATCTCAAACTCGCCGACTTCGAGCGTGGCGTGAAACTCGCGGGCTCGCGCTCCTACATCCTCACCGGCGACGGCTTCCGCTTGCACCTCGCCGTGCAGCGGTACGCCGTGGACTTCATGACCGAGAAGCACGGCTTTGTCCCGATGTCCGTCCCCACGCTCGTCCGCGAAGAGACCATGGTCGGCACGGGCTTCTTCCCCGCGGGCCGCGAGCAAGCCTACCAGGTCGAAGAGTCCAAGCGCGGCGGCGGCTACGACCTCTTCCTCACCGGCACCGGCGAGGTCGGCCTCATGGGCGTCCACATGGACGAGATCCTGGACGAAGCCCAACTCCCCATCAAGTACGTCACCGTCTCCCCCTGCTACCGCCGCGAGGCCGGGGCCGCGGGCAAGGACACGGCGGGCCTCTACCGCATCCACCAGTTCGACAAGGTCGAGCAGGTCGTCATCTGCCGCGCCGACGAGGCCGAGAGCCGCGCGTGGCACAAGAAAATGATCGGCTACGTCGAGGAACTCCTCCAATCCCTCGAGATCCCCCACCGCCTCCTGCAATGCTGCACGGGTGACCTGGGCGTCAAGAACGCGGACATGGTCGACATCGAATCATGGATGCCCGGCCGCGGCGACATCCACAACAACACGCCCACCGGCGACTTCGGCGAGACGCACAGCGCGAGCCGCCTCTACGACTTCCAGTGCCGCCGCCTCAACATGCGGTATCGCCCCGGCGGCGCGGGCGGCAAGGGCGACACGATCGTCTGCCACTCCCTCAACAACACCGTCCTCGCCTCCCCGCGCTTCCTCATCCCGCTCCTCGAAATCCACCAGCAAGCCGACGGCACCGTCACCATCCCCGAGCCGCTGCGGAAGTACATGGGCGGAAAGACCAAGATCGGATAAGAGGGTTCACCACAGAGACACAAAGGGCACAGAGAGTCCTGCGGACGGCGAGCGAGACGAAGTAAAGAGGAAGACAGGTAAGTCGAACAATCCGCTCCAGTTAGTCCGCCTGAGGCAAGATCTTTTGAACCGAAGCGTGACCGTCGGGCTCTGCGGCCACCAGAATAGCGAGCCTTCTTAGCCTCTCGGGCCGAGCGAAGTACCAATCACTCAAGAACTTTGCCTTATTGTTTGATTGGTCCCACTCGAAGGTTCGCCGCGCAGGGGTCTCTCCCCGCACCACCCAGTTGTTCGCTACCTCACATAGCGCCCCAGCACAAAGGTCGGGGATGGAAACGACATCCTCAAACTGGCAATCTCCTTGATCCACGGCGGTGGTGTTCACATCCAGCCTATTCATCTGGCCACTCACAAACATGCCAGAGAAGCGGGAGGCAAAGGTCAGGAAATCAGCAAGGCGTCCCTCATTTGCCACAATGTCGTCCTCGTCGGTTACCCATGCCACCGATTGGTCTTTCTGGCTCACGCGTCCGAGGATAACTGACCAAAGCAGAACGACTCTGGCCATCATCTCGAACGCAGGGGCCCCCCAACTCCCTTGCAGTTGGACCCGATCCGTAACGGCTTTCAGAACGGTTGGCGAGGAACTCATCCATTTGTAGGATTTGTCGACAATGATCGTGCACACAAGCCCCGGCAGTTGGTCTGCTGCTCTCAAGAAGTCTGGCAGCGCATCTCGCCGACCGCGATCGTTCATCGACTTGTAAGCCATTCGACGTCCGTTGCTTAAGTATCTCTGCCTGATCCGGAGACGCTCCTCCGACCAGCGGCACGGGGTGTCAGCCTCCACAAACAAACACGAGCACACCCAAACGCGACTGAGGGAGTGGGTGCCACTGTAATCCGTTGCAGAAATGATGCGGGAACCAGAGAAGGGCTCGGGGATGAACGACTCTAAAATTCGCTTGGTTCCTCGGAGCCACGGCCATGCTGACTCTGGATCAATTCGTTCTTGGTGCATCGTGCATCAAACTCTAGGAGGGACGGCTAGCATCGGAACAACGCCTTCGAACGACCCCGTACAACTCGAGCAGCAAGTCGTGTCACCTGCGGATAGGATTGCGTCGGGCCACTCGTCGCCCCAAACGAGGTTGCGTGATTATGGCACAACAAAACTCAGAGCCGACGTACTCACCTGATCGAGACTTCATGCTGATGGCTATCGAGCTTGCGCGAAAGTGCTTAAGTGAAGCGGGCAAGGTGTCACCCAAGGTAGCGGCGGTTGTTACGCGAGATGGAGTTCTCCTTGGTGCCGCTTACCGGGGCGAGTTGGAACCCGGCGAGCACGCGGAGTTCACTCTGCTTGAGCGAAAGTTGCCGGAAGTTCCACTTGCGGGTGCCACACTCTTTACCACACTGGAGCCCTGCACGTCGCGCAATCATCCCAAGCTTCCGTGTGCCGATCGGATCATAGAACGCCGAATCAAGCGAGTAGTGATTGGAACTTTCGACCCCAACAAGAAGATCCTTGGCCGGGGACAACAGCGTCTCCGGGACGCTGGCGTTGAGATAGCGGTTTTCGATGCCGACCTGATGCCACTGATCGAGGAACTAAACAGAGATTTCATTCGAGTTCATCGACCCGGCGGGCGCCGACCTCGTACTAAGGCGGAGACTACGGACCCTGTGCAGGCTGGCGAGGTTGGTCCCAACGGGTCCAAGATCGGGTACACGGCTGAGGGCGACAAGGTGGAGTGGATTCTCGATGATGAGATTGCGGGGGGAATGTTCCCATTGATTTTGCGGCGTGGCGACAAAGCAATTCTGAGTATGTATGACGAGTGCTGGGACAGAGTTTGGTGGGGCCGTCACCAGGTTTGGGCGGACAAAGTGGAGACCGGCAAAGAGGTGCTGACGCCCGAGAGGAAGAAGCTCTTCGAGGCTGCGTCGGCTGCGGCTCGTAGAATCGAAGAGAAGTATGGTTCAGATAGCCTTGGGTGCGACACATTTGAATGGGGGCTGCTAAGCGGCAAACTGTCGGCATTGGCATGGGTAATGGGTTCTGAGTGGGAAGGGTCACTAGATACCTAGTTTCGAAAATCGATTCGACGAACGGGCGGGGCTCGAGTTAACGCCTGCCCGTGCCATCGCCAGGGCGATACGCCGTCCGCTGGTCCTGCTTCGATGTCTTCAGACGGACCAAGAGCATCAAAGTCCAAAGCAGACTTCGATGGCACGGGAGGCCTGCTGCGGAACGGGCGACCACTCTCCGTGTGTCATGGCTTTTCTCTCGTGAGCCATGGCCGACGGATTGCTTGGTCTGCCATTTGATTCGTTTGTCCTTGCAAACGGTCCGTGTGGTCGCGCTTTCCTTCCTTTTGGTCTCGGCGGGTGGCACTGGTTAAGTCCTCTTCTCCGTGTGCCACTGCGTCTTCCCTTGCCAGTGTCTTGGGGGTCATCGCACTGGCACGGCGGACCTTGCCAGTGGCACACGAGCCCGCAGCAGACGCGCCCGGCGTTCGGCCCATGCACGTCATTATCGGGGCCGTGCGGAGCGATTCCCGAGCCCTGTGGAATCGCTCCCGAGCCATGCGAAGTC
>Ga0075163_10014872_pt1 | contig 10030 bp, 7 predicted proteins | sample JI1023141ADNA_FD_71478 | JGI IMG/M metagenome (GOLD analysis project Ga0075163, IMG submission 71478) | Wastewater effluent complex algal communities from Wisconsin, to seasonally profile nutrient transformation and Carbon sequestration -... | ecosystem: Engineered > WWTP > Effluent > Algae... | reverse complement strand
AACGTCCACGCCGCCAGCGATGTAGAGATCATAGACTTTCCGCATCTCGGTCTTCACCTCCTGGATTTGCTGGCGGGCCACGCCTGCCTGCTCCTTTCGCTGGGCCATCTTTGATTTGGCGACCTTGATCTGGCTCGCGAGCTGGCCGCTGTCGGCGAGAGTGTCCTGGATGCAGCCGACGAACATCTCGTCGAGCGCCTTGGCGCTCATCTTGTTCTTGCACCTCGTGCAGCTGTAATTCGGACTGCGGGTATAGACATACATCTTGCCTCCACAGCCGCATTTCACGATGCCGGCGAACACATGCACGGGCTTCTTGGCGGGCTTGGCGGCAGGCTTGAACTGCTGCTCCAATATCTGGTTCACCCGCTGGAAGACTTCCTCACTCACAATCGCCGGGCACGGGGCGCTGCCCCATTCGCTTTCTGGCTTACGGGACCAGCTCTTGCCGTTGCCCTTGTAGGTGTTTGTGCGATAAACGCCCATCGCGCTCTGACATTCAAGCATCCGCTTGACGTGCATGTCGCGGAACTCCTTGCCGCCGCGTGTGCGGTGGCCTTTTGAATTGAGCGTCCTGGCAACGACTCCCTTTCGCTTGTGCTCCAAAAACAACTCAAAGGCGAGCCTCCGAACCGCTGCTTCCCGAGGCACTTGCACGAGCATCTTGTTCTCCCATTTGAACCCGTAGGGCGCCCATCCGCTCAGCGGCTTGCCGAGCTTGGCGCGCACATTGATGGATGACCGCACGCGGGCGGCAATCTCTTCTCGCTCCCATTGCGCGATGGCTCCAAGCATCGTGTAAAAGAGCAGTCCCGCCGGAGTGCTGGTGTCGATCTTCTCCTCGATGGAAACGAGTGCGCCTTTGTGTTCCTCGAATACTTGCGCGAAGTCGAGCAACTCCCGTGTGTTTCGGGCAAGGCGGGCGAGCTTGGAAAAAATCAAACCCTGGATGTGCCCGCGCTTGAGATCGCGAAGCATCCGCTGGCACTCGGGATTATCCCAGACGGATTTGCCGCTCACCCCGGCGAGATCATAGACCTCAATGACCGTCCACCCTTGGAACTCCGCATACTGACGCGCGCGATATTCGTGATGCTGCGGGCTTTCACCAACAGCCTGATCTTCGGTGCTGACTCGAATCCAAATGCCAACACGTTTTCCTTTCTTGGCTTGTGTGCTCATAGCTAGAGTGATGGCATTTTAGACAGCGGTTTCTACTGGGCAATCACATTCTTTAAGTTCTTATCAGCCCAATTCAAGATCACCTGTTGAGCACTCTTTGCTCAGTATCTCCGCGATCACCGCAAGGTTCTCTTTTTCCATCCGGAACTGTTCCTCGGACGTGAGTTGCACATGTTTGATTCGCACTCGTCGTCCTCCGAATGTCTTCACCCCATCGTCCTCTGGTGCCTGGCTTTGCGTTTCTCTCGAAGACATCTTTTCCAACCAACTGAGCAGGCTCTCGGACGAATGAAATTGGACGCGCTCAAATTGCTCCGGCGAAAGCTGCTTCATTGCCGCCCGACGGATGTTTTCGATCACGCTTGGAAGCGGAGACACGGACACCACAGAGTCGAAACCACCCGCGAGGCACTTCTGAAGGTTCTCGATTTCGTGCGTGGTATTGGAGTTCACCGCCACCTCGATTGCAATCCTGCGATCTCGTTTTTCCAATGCCAGATCAACTCGTCCGCCCGGGACTTCAAACTCCTTGGATGCCTTGTAACCGAATTGTCCGGCCTCTTTGAAAAGCTGCTCGACAATGAGCTGGTGATCCAGCCCGCCCCGGCCCATGCCTGACGACATCGGAGATCCTGCTGGTGTTGGCTGCGATTCGACGGCGGGCGCGAGTTCCACCATTGTAGATGGTTTCTGCTCGTCCGATGGTGGCCTCTTATCGTCTCCGGCAATCTCCGGGGACGGCGATGGTGTCGTCTTTGTAGGTTTGGGCTTCCTGCTGGACGTTTCCTCGGCGGCAACACTCTGCGCCTCAAATGCCGCCAGCATTTCCGCCTCCACCTCGCTTCGTTTCCTGGCGTAAGCCGCTCTCGATTTTTCAACCACGGTTCTCCTCGTGATGGCAGCCTGGTTGTCATCCACTTCATCCGGCAGGGGAATGGCGAGATTGAAATCGTTGTCGGCGCGCTCGATCCGGCACAGAGCCTCGCCAATGGGGAGGCGCTGGATGTCCTTCGCCTCGAAGTGCGCGAAACCTTCGGCGAGGTTGCGTGCATCAGCGTCACCCACACGAAAGACAACACGGGTGAAGGCGTTCGCGAGAAGTGCGCTCGACACTTCCTTGTCACGTTCAAGCTGCCGCAGCTCTTGATGCGCCAGGATCAGACCCACGCCATACTTGCGTGCGCCGGAAAGAATCTCCGCCATCGAGGGCGTGATGAACTGCTGGCATTCATCAACATAAAGGAAAAAAGGGCGGCGCTGCCGTGCCTCAATGCGCTGCCGGCTCATGATGGTCTGCTGGAGCTTCGCCATGACGAGGCTGCCGAGAAGGAAGGCGTTGTCGCGGCCCATCTGCCCCTGCGGCAGACGCACGAGCAGAATCTTCCCGCTGTCCATGATGTCCGCAAAGTCGAGTCGGTTTTCCTTTTGCGACACCATGTGCCGGATGGGTTTTGGCGAGAGGAAGGATTCGAGCCTTGTCAGGATCGGGCCGATACTTTTGCCACTGCCAAGAAGCGGAAAACCGCGCCTCCAGTAGTAGCACACCTCGGGGTCAGTGACGGTTTCGAGAAATCGCTCACGCCACGCCGGATCGAGAAGAAACCTCCGCATGTCCGCAAGCGTTCCGCCCTCCGTGCTCTCCAGAAACGCAAGCACCGCGTTCTGCATCACCGACTGCATCTGATCGCCCCAGGACGTGCTCTGCATCCGGAACACCGACACAAGGTCCGAGGCCAGGATCGTCTTTTCGAAATCCGAATGCGCCGACAGGACGTTGAACGGCACAACAAATCCCTCGTCGGAAGGGTCGAGCAAAACCACATCCTCCACCCGCTCCGGTGGAATCGAGCCCAGCACCCGATCCACCAAATCGCCATGCGGATCGAGCAAGGCCAGCCCCTCACCATTCCTGATGTCCTGAAGCATCAGATTGAAAAGCAAAGTGCTTTTCCCCGAACCCGTCCCGCCGATGCAATGCAGGTGCCTCACTCGTTGCTCATTGTTGAGCCAAACTTCGCGTTCCTCGCCGGCATGGCTGTTCAAGCCAAGGCAGACCCCTTCCTCCATTGCCCCAATTGAACCCACCGCCCGCGTGTGTTCATCGACACTGGCAAACCTGGCTGACCTCACCGCAGGCGACGGGAGATGCACGAATCCCATCAGCTCGTCCAGGTTCAAAATCATTCCGCTCCGCCGCGACTGCCTGAACAGCAAATCCCGCTCGTGCTCTCCATGCGGGTAACCGATGTTTGGCATTGGCATCAGCTCGTTCCTTCCATGCTTCGAGAACTGCCGGAACGGGGCCGCCATCTCGCGGATGATCTCCCACACACGATCCATTTCCCACGCCCTCGCACCGAGCCTCACCACGACTCCAAATAGGGGGCGGGAGACTTTCTCAGAAGTCGCTTTTGCGAGATGTGGAAGTCCTTCAATCAACAATTCTGCCTGCGAACCCGTGACGGCCCCCACGGCGTTCTCAGCCCACGGCTCCGTCAGAGGCGAAAAGATCACCTGGTAAACCCCGCACTCACCCGAAGCGAGATTGGAGAGCGCCCCGACCAATCCGACAAACACGTCGGAGCGTGAGTCAGCGAGGGGCAGCATGAATACCTCTGCCAGGCCCAGCTCGATTTCCACATGCTCCGCATCCTCCTCGCTGAGCCAAGCTTGTTGCAAGGCTAGCTCGGTCATCAGAATGGAGAGTTCAGGAAAGTGCGCCTTCAACTGCCTCTCGACCATCGGAGCGTCGTCGTCGGTAGCACACAACCGGCAGACAACCCGACGGGCATCTCCGACAATCTCAAACACCACCGGCCTCCGGCAATAGGAGATGCCTGACAGAAAATGAGCGAACGCACCGGCATCAATCTTCGCCGCCTTCGGCAGCAGCACTTGAATCTCCCGATACGCCCGTTCCTCGATCCAGTTCGGCTCAGGTTCGGTAGATTCATCGGCGGGCGCTTTCCCCTCCAGCGTCTTCGGCGGAAGAACACTTTGAGCAATGCGTCCGGCCAGCCGCGACAGCAGCGTCGGGCGCGAGCCATCATCCACCGGCTTCTCGGCGTGCAGACGATGGCCCGGAAACGGAACAAATAATGGTGCGGGAGAAACCGGCGCATCATGCAGCAAACACCCTCGCCCCCGCACCTCCCACCGCTGGAAGTTCTCCGCCAGCCGCTCATAGAGGCTGCTCATATCACAGGTGCCTCCAGGCCAAAAAACTTTACCAGCTCGCGCTCGCTCAATATCTGGGATGGATTCTTCACCACGCAAAAAGTCGGCGTACTCACACCGCCGGCCGCGCAGAACTCCTTCGCCTTCTCGCGCACGATGGTGTTCACGATGTCGGCGAAAATCAGCCGCTTGTCCTGGCGGTAGTAGGTTTCGGCCCGGAAGAACCTCTCATAGATCGCTCCGACCACCGGCATGTAGAGCAGGAACTCGTCAAGGTCCGCACGCTCTTTGGCGGCAAAAAACACAACGAACAAACACAAGAGCGACCCGCCAAAGACCACGCTGCCCACTGGCAAGCCAAACATCTGGACATAGGAAACAAAAAAACTCCCCAGACCGAGGAGCGAGAGAAGGATTTCCCAGATGAAAAGCACGCGGGGCAGCACGGCGGCCCGGAGCGAGAACCACCAGCCCGTCCCAAACCTGGCGGAACAGATGTCGAACACCACCCGCTCACGCCTCAATCGGAGGTATTCATGATTGGACGAGAACCAACCGCCCTCCTTGAAGTCGATCTGTTCGATGATCATCTCCGGCACCTCGCGTTTGATGAGGTCGGCCTTAACGCTTTCGTAAAACTCCGCCGCATTGCTTTGGAAATCCAGAAGCGGCACATACCAGTGGGCCAGGACGAGGGGCTTACGCTTCTTGATGATCCCAAACATGGCGGCCTATGGATTGCGTTTCACCGAGCGATGCTTCACGATCTGAGGGCCTCCGGCCGCATTGACCAGTTCCAACGACACATCACACTCGCTGCTGCCCAGTTCATTGTTGGCCCGCTTCTGCCAACTGACCAGTAACAAGTAACTGAGTTCAATGGCACCGTTTGGGAGCGGTTTGGCCTTGATCTCGCCCTTCACCTCCTCGTCCACAAAAATATACTTGGAATGGTAGTCAATCTCGTCCTTCAGGATGAAGTCACGGTTCACGATCCCGTTGTTGAAGTGATCCACCTTGTCAGCGTAGTCAGCCACCATTCCGGCGATGTTGCCGTCGGTTGCCTTTTTGTGATGAGCCAGGACAAACGCACGAATCTCTTTCCCGTTGATGTTCTGTGCATCAGGTGCCTTCGCCGGGGAAGAGGGAGTTGACATAACAAGAGGAGATGGCGAGCTAGGCAATTGAAACAGAGGCGTCTGAAGCTTTAGGGCGGAAGCAGGGAGCTTGACGTAGCTGGGGACGGAAGCGTCCCGGAGCTTGGCCAACTCCTCGTTGCTCGGAATCACCCCATCTGCTTCGGCCGACTTGTCATCCAGCGTCGTCCACCAAGGGTGCGCTCGCTCGACAGCCAACGGCTTGACATCACCCGAGGAGAACACATGGACGTCAGCGATGATGTCACCCGACGCTACCAGTTGGAATAGCGACTGCACCCACACTCTCGCTTTCTCGCCATCCCATTTTGCAAACCGCACCCGTGCCTTGATCCTGCCGCGGTCTGGTCCGACGACCTTGCCGTTCAATGGATTGATCATCGGCGCATAGATGAGAGCCGAGAGATCGTCGGTCTCCAACGCATTTCGAATGGTGCCGGCGTCCTCGCACTCGCCCGGCTTGTGATGCATTTCGACCGAGTAGACAAGGGGTGGCGGATTCGTCGCGCCGAGATACAAAACTAACAGCAAATCACCTTGAACCAGGACTACCTTGGCGTGATCCGGCGCAATCAGTACCCGGTCTTCGTTTCCTCGGACGATGTCGATGCTCAGATTTGCGAAAGGCTTCAACTTGTCCTCGATCGCCCATTGGGGCAGATTCTTGATGTTCCAACCAGCTGTGCCCTGCGTTTCGGGAAGTTCTGCGGAAATGAGCTTTTCATCAGCCCTAAACTGCCAGGTTGAATCCGTGAATGCCGCGAGTCCCGACTCACGAACCGCATCCTGCTGCGCTTTCGGCAGATTCTTCCATCGCGAAGACTGATCCGCATCAGCCACGAGAAGGGACTGGAGATTCAACATAGAATCACTCTTGTCTCGTGAAAACAAAAGCACCTCATTTTCCTCCCACCACAGTGTGCCACCGGCAGGGAGTGCCCGGCCTTTCGGCATTGGCAATGGTGTGATTCGCCCCGATTCCACATCAATCACTACAAGTCGTATGAAGGCGGAAGGCATATCGCAGATCAACCGCTTCCCATCGGGGGAAAAAGACATCGAGCCGACATTACCACCTGGAGAAAACCGCCCGACCGTTACCTGCCGATGCAGGTCCACCACTTCCAACATCCCCTGATTCGTCGCCGGTCGGAAAGCGAGGAAGCGGCTGCCACCCGAGATCACAATGGGCGAGCGGGCTTCGATACGGCCATAGTTCTTGCGGGCTACAATTGAAATCTCGGCTGCTGTTGCGGATTTGAAATTATTCGGCACCTCGTAATGAAATGCAGGCTCGACGGGCACGGAGACGGGCTGCGGTGCGGGCACGAAAACATGTTGGGATTGTTCCACCGGCCTTGGCGGGGGACCTGGTGAAGCGGGCATGAGGGGCGAGAGAAAACCTAGGACGGCGATGAAAACAGCGACCAGCATCCCCAGACGGGAGCCCCCTGCTGACGACCCTTCGACCGACTGAGGTGGATTCAGCGCAATCACGGTCAAGCCCGCAGCCATCATCCCGCAGAACGCAGCAGGCAGGATAGATGGCACCACCGCCACGAGCGCCATGATTCCATTCATGAAACCCTGGAAGAAACGGCAAAATGCCACCAGCAGTCCGGCGCAGGCAACCGAACCGATGAGGGATCCTTTGCACCCATCACGCACGATCACATGGCGCGGACGATTCAGGCGGATCGACAACCATGTTGAGCAAACGCCCGTCATCGAAGCGATTGAACAAAGGGTCAGCAAGAACATCTTCGCGTCCAGTCTGACATTGTGGATCGTGAAAAAAGCAACCGGAGCCAGGATGGCAATCGCAACAAGCGCACCAAGGTCTGGGTTCAAGGATCTTTGGGAGGAAAGCGCCATCACCGCGAGTAGTGTTAAAGCACTCTATTTTCTTATCGGATTCAGAGGGTTACGGCAAGAAAAAGAAAATGCTCGAAATCTGTGGCTGTAGTGCTTCTGCAAAAGTAGCAAGGTCGATTCGCTGCGCCTGGCGTAGTGTCTTCAAGAAGTGATTTGCAACGCGCCGTTTTTTCTGATGATGACAATCGGAGGCTCAAGCGTGTCGCCTTGGAGAATGAACAGGTCACCAACATACCCGGGTGACCCGCTGACAAAATGAAATTTGGCTCCATATACCATCGAAGAGAACTCCTCCGGTGACGTCTGTTCGTCTAGCCCCCAGCCCTCGTTAACATGATCGAGAAGCATGATCTCCCGCCACTCGTGTATTGAGATTTCTGTTGGTTTGTTATTCATGGCCACATTGTATCAAAATGAAGGCGAAAACCCAAGGGGTCGCCGGCCTTGAACAAATAAACGCCAGTCCGTCAAGACCTGCACTTTCTGGGCTTCAAGCGATGCAGCGTGTGACGTGGCCACTGAAAAAAAGCGAGCAGACCTGTGCGCATCAGGAAGGAAGGACGTGAATGACGCGGTGGCTAATTGCAACTCACTCGACGCTAACAAATTTGGCGATCAGTTTGGCGGCCTCCTGTTCGGGATCAGTTCTCAGAGCCTTGAACAGTTCAAAAGCTTCCACAAAATCCACCCGTCGCTCCCCGAGTTCAATGCGGGCCACCATCCCGTGCTCGCGACCGAGGGCCTTGGCGAGATCGCGCTGGGTCATTCCCGCCTTGCTCCGAAGTTCACAGATATGTTCACGGAAGATCCTGGAAAGCTTGCCGTGGACTGATTTTTTCATGCTCGCAAATTGCCAGCAAATGTGCTTGCTTCCAAAATGCGAGCAGCTAGAATTGGCCGCGAACTTCAAACAACCCCGCCTTCATCATGACGTTCTTCCGCAGACTCGGTCCTGATCCTCATGCCAACGGAATGCAAAGCGTTGGACTCAATGGCTGCCCCGACCTTTGGGAACTCGATTCCGGTGACCTCGCGGTGATCGGAATCGACATCACAGATGCCGGCATCAATTGCTTGCCGCCAACCGCCGGCTGTGGCCCGGACGAACGCATTGTGCGCGTGCCTCGCTCAGTGATCCTTGCAGCGAAGGCAGACATCGTGGCGCTGAACTAAACAAAAAGGCCCGAAGTTGATACAATGACCGCATGAGCGAAATCATGCGGTGGTTTGCCGTTCACGGAAAAGACACTCTCGAAGCCACAGGGATCATTGGCGGGTTGTTCTTCACGGCTGCATCCTTTCGCGCCCATGCCAAAGAGCGACGCATCAGCAACCTGATGTCCATCGCCGAGAGCCATCGCACTCTCTGGCTCCAAACCACACACAATCCAGAACTCGCGCGCATCCTTCGAGATGATGTGGATCTGAAGTCTTCGCCGATCACCCTTGCCGAGGAAAGGTTCGTGCATCTGCTCATCATCCACCTCTTCGTCACCTTCGAGGCTATGCATAGCGGAAACCTGTCTGAAATCCAGGGTCTGAAGAGAGACATGCGTGAGTTTTTCTCGCACCCAATTCCGCAAAAAGTCTGGTCATGGAGCCGCCAGTTCCAGGAGGAGCGATTCCGCGCATTTGTGGAGACAACGATGTATTAACTCGAAACGCCCGGGTGTGGAACTCAAGATGGCCGGCGCATTCGGCGAGGATACTCTAGACAAAGATGAGGTGAGCGAACGGGTGATCAGCAAAGCTCGATGATGGTGCTCTCGAAGGCGCGCTTTTTGCATTCAGAACGCGAACGGTTCACCGAGCTTCCAGCCAAACTGAGGAGGGGATTCGGGGCTGTTTTACGCACACTTGCTCAATAGTGACGCCGAGCCTTGCGGGCGAGGTGTGGGAGCGGGTCGGGGTGGAACCGGGTTTGGAGCGGCCGTGAGATGTGCGGCGTACTATGCTGCAAGGCTCCGCCGTGGTACGGACATACGCGACCTTCGCGGCGTGACAATTGCCCAGATCCGGTCGCGGACTTTCATGGCCTCAATGTGAACTGACGCATGGACAAGCGCCGTGCCGTCTGAGCTTCTCCACCAATTGAGATTCTCATCTTGGTCCTGTGGTTCAAATTCAGTGGTTCCGATAAATACTTTTGCGATGATGGATGCTTCCGGTACGCGCATATTCTGATGAACCGCCAACCCGGCGATGCGAGCGGCACCATTGGGGATTGCGGAAACCACCCGTAGTTGCGGAAGCGGTTTCGCCGCAGGGAACAACTCGGCTTGCGAAGAGTTCAGAGCCCGTTCTTCGCTCCGCTTGAAGCCCAACGCTGCCTGTATCAGGATCACGGGCGATTTAAGCTGCGAGGAGCAGGCATTTAGTGTGGCCTCTAGGCTGGCGGTCGGGCAGAAGCCCTCCCGCACGCCCTGAACTGTCGCAAATGTGAGCCCAGATGTGCGCTCGACCTCCGCAAGGAGCACTGGGGAGAAAAGGGGTTCGAAAAACCCAAGGTCTGCGGCAATCAAATCCATCATCTTCTCCACGGGGTCTTTCTTGATGGTCGACCGATGAAGCGGGAGCTGCAGTTGCTCGAACAACGTCAGCACGTGCGCGATTTCATGCCATCGCGTAAAGAAGCGCCG
>Ga0075163_10014871_pt1 | contig 10030 bp, 8 predicted proteins | sample JI1023141ADNA_FD_71478 | JGI IMG/M metagenome (GOLD analysis project Ga0075163, IMG submission 71478) | Wastewater effluent complex algal communities from Wisconsin, to seasonally profile nutrient transformation and Carbon sequestration -... | ecosystem: Engineered > WWTP > Effluent > Algae... | reverse complement strand
TGAGAAAAGCGCTCAACCTGGATAAAGTCAACTTACTAGGACATTCCTATGGCAGCCTGGTGGCACAAAGTTATGCATTGAAGTACGGCAAAAACGTTGCTCATTTGATCATTGCCAATGGTTTTCACAGTGGTGCCATGTGGCAGGAGAACTGTGACAACAGCAACCATGAAATAAAAACAAATTATCCTGAAGTATGGAAAGAGTTGATGGCTGCAAGAAAGAAAGGTTCTATCAGCAGCAGTAACAACCACCAGGAAATTTATGGACAGGTACCGTATGGCTTTCTATATGCCTATAATCCTGATAAGTTTTTAAGCCGGGGCAAAAGAAAACCGTATCCCAATCCTTTTAATACAAAATTATATTACCAGATAGTGGGTCCTGATGGAGATTTTATTGTTACCAGCGATATGGCCAAATACGATGTACGGCAAAAACTAAAAACGCTTAAAATGCCTGTGTTGATAGTTGCCGGCCGCTACGACCGGGTGGCAGTTCCCTGGATGCAGGTACAGTATAAAAAATACTGCCCGCAGGCGCAGTTTGTAATGTTTGAAAAAAGCGGGCATAACCCACAGGTAGAAGAACCGGAGAAGGAATTTCCTTTGATCATTGATTTTTTAAGCAAGTAACTGTTAGCTATTTTTTCTTAGCCACTCTTTTTTTCAGTTCAGCAACCGGCATATTATTCATCCTGCCAACAGGTTGTTTGTCCCGGTAGGTAATCACTCTCATCAATGTGGCATCCATGGGTACCGTTACAGCACTTGTATATTTTGGGTAAAAATGATCGGGGTAGGAATTGTCAAAGCTATAGTAAATATCCAGCCCTTCTATTTCTGTGCTAAGGCTAACCGTTAGTTCCCCTTTAGCATTTTGAGTCACGTTGAATGCAGGGTCATACATACTGGGAGCATACTTTTTTTCTGCTGCATTAAATCTTTCAAAATGGTCTTCCACTTTTCCAACAAAGCCACTCCAGTTTTTCTTGGCCGATGGCGACCAGGCAATTTCACTGATGGCAAATGCCCTTGGCCAGGCCATATACTGCACCTGCCTGAAATTGTAAATTTGTTCTGTCCATATATTTCCCTGTATACCTTTCACCAATTTCTCATTGATCCCTTCAGAAACCGGTTCATAAGAATAGGTTTTGTTCAGGCGGAGAGAAGCATATATCCTCGGTTCCATGATCTCATCGCTCTGCATATAATCAAGATACACATAGGTGGTTGGGCTCATCACCACTTCATGCCCTTTTTTAGAAGCTTCTATTCCACCCTTGGTACCACGCCAGCTCATAATAGCTGCAGTGGGTGAAACACCTGCTTCCAGTATTTCATCCCAGCCGATCATTTTTTTGCCTTTGCTGGCTACGATCTTTTCCAGCCGCTTTTCGAAGTATCCCTGCACATCCAGCATCGTTTTTAAATTCTCTTTCTTCATCAGTGCTTTTACAGCAGGGCTTTTTTCCCAAAAATTCTGGATGCATTCATCACCCCCAACATGTATGTAAGGAAAAGGGAAAAGCGCTGCCACTTCCGAGATCACTTTCTCTGCAAAGGGGTACACTTTTTCGTTAGCAGGACAAAGCGTATTGTCTTTTAATCCATAAAAATGCCCTGTTGCAGGCCACTCAATAAATTTTTCGCCAGAGATCACCCGGTATTTATCGGCACCTGGTGTACAGGAGAGTTCGGGATACGATGCAATGGCTGCCATACTATGTCCGGGCATTTCTATTTCCGGCAACACTTCCACAAAACGTTCTTTTGCATATTGCACCACTTCTTTAATATCTTCCTGCGTATAAAAGCCACCGTTAGTTCTCGGCTCATTGTCTTTTATTTCAGAGAACTCTCCAAAGTGCCCTACCCTTTTCACATTCCAGGCACCGATCTCCGTCAGTTTGGGCAATGACTTTATTTCGATCCTCCAGCCTTCATCATCTGTTAAGTGCCAGTGAAACAAATTGAATTTATAGCGGGCCATATCATCAATAAAACGTTTTACTTCTTCCTTGGTAAAAAAATGGCGGCTTACATCCAGCATCAAACCCCGCCAGCCAAAACGGGGATAGTCGGTGATCTCCACACAGGGTACAGTCCAGTTGGTATTTTTTATTGTACTGTTGCTTTCAATTTCTTTGGGTAATAATTGTAATAGTGTTTGAACGCCATAAAATAACCCGGCGGGTTGATTGGCTTTTATGACAAGACTACTGGTTGTTACCGAAAGCGAATATCCTTCATTCCCCAATTGGTTTTCCGGGTTCTTGTTGATCAACAATTGAATGCTTGCATTATCTGACTCGCTACTGATATTCACATCATAATCAGAACTGGACTTCAACCTGTTTTTTAAATAGCTGGCTGAAAATTCTACTGCAGCTTTATCAAGAGCATCGGTACTGACTGTAATTGTCCGGGGTAATAAAAAAAAGTTGTCTTTTTTTATCAGCTCAACAGGCTCCGGGATAATAGAAAGATTCGTTTGCTGGCAATACCCGGCAATTGTGATAAGGCTGAATATTATGAGGCAATACAGTTTTTTCATACAGCAGTTTTATGCTGTTGAAGGTAGGAGATAAATTTTATTTAAAATAAGGTATGTCTATTTCCTTGCGCTTTTCGCTTCAGCAGTTTCCGGCCTGGGCATTGGCTCACCGCAATCACAATCGCACCTGGTAGGCTTCAATTTTTCAGCATTTTTCAAAGCGCCTTCCAGTTCTTTGATTCTTTTATCGGCTTCTTTTATCATCGCAGCATTCTTTGCTTCTTTAGTAGTGATGCTCAATTTATCGCCGCCAATACTTTCCATCGCTTTATCAAAGGACTGTTTGGTAGCCGTAGTCAATGATATTTCCAGTTGCTGTTTGGTTTGCGTGGTAAATTCTTTTAACCCATAGGCAAGGGCATTTTCGGTTTCCGTAACTGCCAGGATATATGCCCTGGTGTTTTGTGGCAAGGGAATGTTTCCGCTCTTGTAAAAGAAAGCGTATAGTTCGTCGTCTTTTTCTGAAGGACCACCTTCTCCCAATATTTTTGCTGAAGGAATGATGAGATATATTTTGATCTTCTTTGTATAAGTTCCAACAACCCGTACAAACAATTCACTATTGGCTACGCCATCTTTTCCTTCAATCAGCATATCGATGTTAAACCAGCCAAAGGTCTCGATGGTAAACTGGTAATACACAGCATCGTACTGATTGGGCTGTACCTTTTCATCAAAGTCTGGTGGAGGGGGGTTATCAGCAACACCCCAGGTTGGATCTTGTCTTTTTTCAACCAATGAACCATTATCTTTTATTAACTGGATCTTTTTTATTTCCTCCTGTACCCTCTTTATTTCAAGATCGTCCTTCAATCTTTGATACATTTCACAACTATCAATACAAGAATCCAAGTACGCATGGCGGGGATAGGGAAGGTTTCTTTTGTCTGATTCATTCTGGATATACCTATATATTAAATCCCAATTTTTAACATTCTTACTAAAATCTTCTGAAAGATCTATTTCTTTGTTTTGAAATAATGTAATCAGATTACATACGTAAGGATCAGAATGATAAAATATTTTTCTTTCAATCCTGATAATTTTCCCATCAGCATTTCTCGTCGTCGTTCCAGATGAACCATATTCAAGTTGTTTGAGAAATTCATGTCTTATCAAATAACCTCCTCCCTCGCCTTCAAATGGACGTAAACGTTTTACAACATTTGCAAGGTCTGGACCGCTTCCTTCTTTACCAACCCCATGACAGGATGCACATTTTTGCTGAAATAATATCTCCCCTTTTTTAATGGCATTCATCTGTATGTTGTCATCTACTGCTTTCGGATCTTTCCAGTTCATGTTTCCATCAGTCGTTTTCTCTCCTTTAAATAACTGCATGTTTTTATCCAATGAAGCAGCAGGCACCGCTACTTTAAATGGTTTGTTGATAGTTACTTTTTGTCCCGCTGCTGCATTAATATAGATCATCCCTCCGCTTGCCAATGGCTGCCCGTTGGAAGCTGTAACCAGTCCAGCCCGGATGATCTGCTGCATACTCAATGCCTCTTTAATTTCCAAAGCAACTTTACCATTTCCGGAACTAAAAGTGCCTTTATCAATTTTGAGCCAGGTGCCATTGCTGGTATGCAACAAGGTATCTGTATTGATATCAATGGTAAAATTTTGAATGGGCAGGCTATCGGTACTGAGCAACCCGACAGGAATGTTGGTGGAAGGAGCCGTACAGCTATAAAAGAAAAGTACTACTGGTAGTAAGCGCAAAAGCTTTCTCATAAAAGGCGTTTAAGGAATTAGATGTAATTTAAAGCAGTTTCCACATAACTACAATACGATGTCTCTACAATTAAACCGTTCTGAATTTGGCCATTCAGCAAACGCTGGAAATGTTCTTACCAAAGAAGCAGCCAATCAATTATTAAATGACTGGGTTACAAATGAACGCCTGCAACTGCACATGAAGCAGGTGGCGCACCTGATGAAATCCTGGGCAGCAGAAAAAGAAAATCTCAATGAAGCTGATCAATGGCGCTGGGAAATGGCAGGCTTATTACACGATGCAGACTGGGACCAGTGGCCGGAGCAACATTGCAAAAAGATCATTGAGGAACTGGAAACCAGGAATATTGACCCGGAAATTATCAGGGCCATTGCCAGTCACGGTCCCAATCATTTTGGTGTGCAGCCACAAACCCCAATGGATAAAATGCTGTATGCGTTTGATGAACTCAGCGGCCTCACACATGCCTACAGTTTAATGCGCCCCGGTGGTTATGAAGGCATGGAACTAAAAGGTCTGAAAAAAAGATTTAAGGAAAAAGGATTTGCGGCTAACGTAAACCGTGAGGAAATTATGGATGCCATGCAAAAGGCAAATGTTGAGCTTGACTATGTAATGCAATTTATTATTGACAAGCAAGCTGCGGTGAAATAAACCTTAAACAATTAAACCTTCAACCTTAAACGCTTTTAATCTCCGCCACCAGGTCCTGCAGCACTTTCTTTGCATCACCAAACAACATACTTGTTTTGGGCTGAAAGAACAACTCGTTTTCAATACCGGCATAACCGGGTTTCATACTGCGCTTGTTTACGATGGTGGTTTTGGCCTGCTCCACTTCCAGTATGGGCATACCATAAATAGGAGACGCAGGATCTGTTTTAGCGGCAGGATTTACCACGTCATTCGCTCCCAATACCAATACCACATCGGTAGTTTTAAATTCATCATTGGCATGTTCCATCTCCATTAGTTTATCATAACTCACATCCGCTTCAGCCAGCAACACATTCATGTGCCCGGGCATACGGCCTGCTACGGGATGAATAGCATAATTAACAGTGACACCTTTTTCTTCCAGTATTTTTTCCAGTTCATGACAGATATGCTGTGCCTGTGCTACCGCCAACCCATATCCCGGAACGATCATTACTTTGCTGGCATAGCTCATTACCATGGCAGCGTCGCTGAGACTGATCTCTTTGTAACTACCTTGCTCTTTGCCCCCCGCCCCTGTTTTAGCTGCGCTGTTTCCACCACCAAAAGAACCAATCAATACATTTAGCAGCGAACGGTTCATTGCTTTGCACATCAGGATGGTAAGCAAAGTGCCTGCTGCACCTACCAAAATACCACCGGTGAGCATGGCTTTGTTGTCATATAAAAATCCATCGCAGGCTGCGGCTACACCAGTGAAAGAATTCAAAAGAGAAATTACTACCGGCATATCAGCACCGCCGATAGGGAGAACGAAGAAGATGCCGTATAATAAAGACAAAGAAAAAATGATGTAAAAGATCAGCGCTGCATTTTCGGGCATCCAGCCCACCAAATAAATACTTAAACTTAAGATGATAAGCAGCAACACAATATTAAAAATATGCTGTCCATTAAAAGAGAAATCTTTAACCCTGCCATTTAATTTGCCCCATGCAATAATACTACCTGCGAAAGAAACAGACCCGATAATCAAACCCAGCAGAATTATTATGACATGACCAATCGCTTCTGGAGGATAAACAATGGAATCAAAGCCCGGCACTTTTGCAAATGCCAAATGATTAAACTCCACAATCGAAATCAACATCGCACAGGCACCACCCATTCCATTAAACAAACTCACCATCTCCGGCATGGCCGTCATCTTCACTTTTTTGGCTGACAGGGTTCCAACAACAGAACCAATCAGCAGGCCAGCGAAAATCCAAATGTAATTTCCAAGCCGTTGTCCATTTTCTTCATACAAAAAAATAGTGCCGATAATGGCGATGATCATGCCTGCAGCAGCCACTAAATTTCCTTTTCTTGCAGTAGCAGGATTGCTTAGCATTTTTAAGCCCAGTATAAAGGTAACTGAAGCAATGAGGTAACAGAGTGTAAGAATATTTATCGCCATATAAAATATTGCCCCAAATCCGTTTTCTAACGGACTGCTGGGCTTTTTTCGTTCAGTAATATTTGTTTTCTCAACATTTAAAGAAGCTCCCTAATTATTTTGCACTTGCTTTTAAGCCCCCCTTTAGGTGTTGGGGGTCTTTAAGCCCCTTTAGGGGGTTGGGGTTTTTTCTTTTTAAACATTTCTAACATGCGGTCGGTTACTACAAAGCCACCAACAACATTTAAAGTGCCGAGTATAACTGCAAGAAAGCCCAATATCAAAGCCAGGTAATTATCCTGTTCTGCCTTGCCCATTACAATGATGGCACCAATGATCACCACACCATGTATGGCATTAGCACCACTCATGAGCGGTGTATGCAACACACTCGGCACCCTGCCTATTACTTCTATGCCAACAAAGATCATCAGTATCACGATGTAAATGATCTGTTGGTTGTGTTGAATCCAGTTTAAAATACTTTCCATATCTATTATAGTTTTGGGCAACCGCCGTCGGGGTTGCAATATTTTACAGCAAAGCTTTTATTCTGTCATTCGTGATCTCACCATTATGCGCCACACAGGTTCCTTTCACCAGGTCATCTTCAAAATTCAGATTGAGTTTGCCTTCCTTGTCAATAATGAGTTGCAAAAAGTTCAATACATTTTTGCCATACAACTTACTTGCATCACTCGGCATGGCAGCAGCCAAATAAGAGTTTCCTACTATTATAACTCCGTTGTGTGAAGTGGTGGTATTATTTTGTGTGTACTCCGTATTGCCACCGGTAGCGGCTGCCAGGTCAATGATTACAGAACCGTTCTTCATGCCGTACATCATTTCATCGGTAATAAGTATCGGTGCTTTTTTACCCGGTATTTGTGCGGTGGTAATAATGATATCAGCTTTGGCAACATGCTCGCCAATTTTTGCTTTTTGCTTTTGTAAGAATGCTTCGCTTTGTTCCACTGCATAACCACCAGCCTTGCTGGCATCAGCAGCACCTTCCACTTCAACAAACTTGGCACCCAGGCTCTGTACTTCTTCTTTTACTGCCGGTCTTGTGTCGAATACTTCCACCACGGCACCCAATCTTTTGGCAGTGGCAATAGCCTGTAAACCTGCCACACCAGCCCCGAGTATCAAAACCTTGGCCGGCGGAATACTGCCTGCTGCGGTCATAAACATGGGGAAGTAACGGGAATACATAGTGGCTGCCGTTAGTACCGCTTTATATCCGGCAATATTGGCCTGGCTGCTTAGTACATCCATACTTTGTGCCCGGGTGGTACGGGGCAGCATATCCATACTGAATACGGTGTATTTTTTATCCGCCCATTCTTTTATTAACCCGGGATTAAATAAAGGTTGAAAAATCCCAAGTAAAACAGCGACAGGTTTAGGCCTGACATCGGCCGGTTGATTGATAGATAGAATGACGTCTGCCACTTCAACTATTTTTTCTTTTGATGAAATACCTGCACCGGCTTCTTCATACTTTTTATCCGTTGCAAATGCAGTAACACCTGCGCCGGTTTCCACCAGCACCTCCACATTCCATTTTTTTAAAGTGGCAATATGTTCGGGTAGCAGCGATACTCTCGTTTCAGGGGATGGTTCTTTTAAAACACCGATGATCATAATTGTAGTGAATTGGCACTAAGGTAAGGGGAATTTTATTTGGCAGGGTGGTAATGAAATTAAAATTATATGAGAATGCTGCCGCTTTTCACCAACCTGCCTGGTGATTACAGGAATAAAACCTGTAGCCAGTTAAACTGATAACGCAGAATTTCCTGTGTTTTTAAAACCTGACAGTAAAATGTTGCTTCACTTTAAAATCAGGATTAATAAAAACCAGGCCAATAAAAAAAAGATCGATGGTGAGTGTTACAGAAGGATGCCCCTGTATTTCTTTCCAGGCGGCTTCCATTTCTGCACTCCAGTGAATGTCATCGAAGATTAGGACGGTTGAGGGAGTTGAGTGGTTTAGAAGTTTAGTGAAGTATTCAACCGTTGGTTCTCTTCTATGATTTCCATCTACAAAAGCAAAGCCTATTTTACCAATCTTATTTAATAAAGGCTGCAGTGTTTTAGCAAAATCGCCTTCTGTAAGTTCAATATTATTTACCCGCAGGTTTGCAAAACTGTTTTTTGCGATGGCAGCAATGGCACCGGAACCCTCACAGGTATAAATGATTGCTTGTTCATTTGCCTTTGCCATGTAACAAGTGGTGATGCCCAATGAGGTACCCAATTCCAATACAGTAGCTGGTTTGTAATACTGTACCATCCTGAACAATAAGCGGGCAAATTTTTTGGGCTTTAGGGAGGAAGCGGCAATATCTTTCACCACTCTTTTATTTGATTTGATCACGGAAGAACCTGCTCCAAAATCTTCCACTTCAATTGTATTGGTATTGGTTAACAGCTTGCTTCTTTGTTGCTCTATTGTTTGATAGCAATCATATGTTTTCTTATCTCTTAATACATTTGTAATAAAGTCAAATACGAAAGGAGAATGCACACCGTGGCCTTTGCCGTTGGATGCGGTGAGGTAATACTTCAGGTATTTTTTAGCTAATTGAAATGTTGAATACACAACGCAAAATAAGGGATAAGGAATGAAAAACCTGACTGCCTTCAGGCAAGTAAGCAATAAGAAAGTATAGATCCGCTAACTATTTCCGCACCCATTTTTGAAAGGAATAATTAAATGCATGTTTCTCATCTTTTTCAAAATCCTCGTTATGCACCATTTCCCAAACATCTTCATGCAACTGGGGAAAAAATGTATCGCCGTTTATGGCTGTATGTACCCTGGTGAGATAAACAATATCAGCTTTGTGAAGGGCATCTTTATAAATTTCACCGCCGCCAATCACAAATGCCTGTTTGTAATTGGCAGCTTCCGCTTTATGCAATGCATCTTTTAACGAAGTGGCACTGGTAACGCCGTCTGCTTTCCAGTCTGCCTGTCTTGTGATCACAATATTCATCCTGCCCGGCAAGGGCCTGTTCACCGATTCAAATGTTTTACGGCCCATGATCACCGGCATACCCCAGGTAGTATTTTTAAAAAACTTTAAGTCGTTGGGCAAATGCCAGAGTAACTGGTTGTTTTTTCCAATGGCGTTGTTTTCCGCTGCGGCAACTATGATTGAAATTTGCATGTGGCAAAGATGATTGTTAGATGATTCACGATCATTAAAAATTTTAAAGCAGGCTTTTCATCATCACTACCCGTAGCAATTTCTGTTGTTGAGCAAATCAATCCCAAAGAAAGCCCCCGGGAAATATTGCCAGCGGAATCGGGGTAAAAAATGGAAGATTCCGCTGGTAATAATTTTAAAGCCCTATACAGCCACCGGTGCTTTGATAGCAGGGTGGCACTGGTAATTCACCAGTTCAAAATCTTCAAACACAAAATCAAAAATATCTTTAATAGCAGGGTTGATTGTCATTTGCGGCAAAGGAAACGGGGTCCTGGTTAATTGCAGCTGTGCCTGTTCAAAATGATTGCTGTACAAATGTGTATCGCCACCCGTCCAAACAAAATCACCCAGATCCATATCGCATACCTGTGCGATCATCATGGTGAGCAGGGCATAGGAAGCGATATTAAAAGG
>Ga0075163_10014870_pt1 | contig 10030 bp, 10 predicted proteins | sample JI1023141ADNA_FD_71478 | JGI IMG/M metagenome (GOLD analysis project Ga0075163, IMG submission 71478) | Wastewater effluent complex algal communities from Wisconsin, to seasonally profile nutrient transformation and Carbon sequestration -... | ecosystem: Engineered > WWTP > Effluent > Algae... | reverse complement strand
TTTTATAAAAGCCTTGTAAAACCCGAATCAAGCTACCCCAAACAGGAGGAGCAGTATGTTGATGCGTATACTGAACATAAGTCAACCCTTTTGATGTAGGAATTTCAATAACGTCACCGATTTTTTTACGTACACGTCTGATAGATTTCGGTGGCTTACTTGCTTTAGGTTTTTTTAATGTATTCATTCTATTTCTGGATATCCTATTTCTAATAGTATTTCTCTTCCTTTAGAAAGGCTTTCGGCATATTTAGGATTTGATTGTGCTATACTATTAATTTTATTAATCAAAGAGCCACCGTTTTTCTTGAGTTCATGATGTTCAATTAAGGTTTGTTCGACAGCTTTGGCTTCAGCTCTTGATAGGAGAGGCATATTATCTATTTTTTGAATTTTAATTCCTTTTTCTACTAATTGCTCACCGGCTCTTCTTTCAAAATTATTTGTAATACCAACATAGGTTGTTTCACCTGTTGATTCATTCATAGCTTTATAAATCATTACATTTTGTTCAACAGATTTTGGAACAACTGGAGGTAGATACGAACCAACGATCGAGCTAACAACGATTGCAGTACCTACCGCTCCTCCCCCCTTGGGAACAACAGCTCGACTTCCAGCGGCTAAAGGAAGTCCAGGAGGCAATACCTCTCCTAAAGTAAGACCTGTTTGAGGATTTTCAGAGACATCAAATCCAAATTTTTCCTTTATGTACTTTACTTCTTCTTTGCCTTGCTCGGTATACAAATACCCTATATCTGTTTCAAAGAGATTGTCTATTGCTTCGTGGGAATGATAGAAATGTTCTTGAAGAGATTCTTGATAATTTTTATCAATAATTTGACCCGCAATCCCACCGAATATTCCTATCGATTTAGAGATTTCAGAAACTGTTTCTATAATTCCATGAGCTAACTTTGAACTTAATTCCTTCCCAACGGTTATTGCTTGATCGATAAAGCTAATATCTTGATCATCAATTGGTTCACTAATTGTTGCTTCCAGAATTCTTTCTTTTGTGATGTCTGCTTCATATGCAACTTCTTGATAAATCTCTTCTAAATCAGAGGTTTTTTCTCTTTGGTTATTTGGTAAAGGATGTTCATAAAATGATTGTTCTCCTGAAGCAAAATTTGATGGGGGTTCTGAATAATCGGGATATTGTTCTTGAGGGGGTGATGGAATAGACTTTTGATAGTCTTCTTGAAAAACAACTTCTCCGGGCTTGTTAATATGCTCAGGCTCAGAATGATCATTAGGTCCTCTTCTAACTCCTCCTGTTAAAACCGCAGCAACAACAGTCCCTACAACAACTGCGCCAATAATCAAAGTTTTTTTATGTTTACTGCACCAGTGCCCAAAATGACCAAATTTTCTTTTGATCTGATTAAGAAAACCTCCTTTCTTTTTCTTGCATAAGAGAATTTTTGGTTTGTATGTAGAAACAGCAAATTGAATAGAAAAACACTGTCTGGAGTGTTGAGACAAGTAGAATTGTTCATCATTGTCTTCATCTTCTTCTAAAATCTGATAGAGCTCTTCAATATCTTTTTCATATTCGTCTTTTAGGTCTGGACGACTTTCAGGGACGCTGTACCTTACAACCCAAACGGTAAATTCAATAATCCTATCTAGCTCTTCTTCAGATAAAGTCTCTAAAAAGTCTTCATTACAGATTAATTTGGTAAAATCAAAGTAATGATTGATGTACCCTTCTTGGTGAGAAAACATATTTTTTGCGTCAAAATACCCCCAGGGGTTAATCAAACCATTTTCATCACGAGGAATAAAGATTTCTTTACCATTTTCATTGTAAAATGCAGGCTGAAGCTCAATAAAAATCTGTTGAGTTTCAGCAAACGAGGGAATAGATTGAAAAATGAGGGCTGGTAAACAGAGAGCAAGGAGAAGTGTTTTAAAAATTTTCATAGGTAAAATTTAATGCGATTAAAAATTTTTTACCACCTAAAACCTCTGTATCTCAAAAATTTGTAATGCTCCCTTTAAAATAATCCAAATCCGAGGCTTTGAATCAGTCGATTTGGGTAAGTTTGAAGTGGAAGGGGTATATATTAAGTGGTAGGAGTAGGTTCTGCCACAGGAGCTTTTTCTTCTTCTCCTGCAAGGGCAGCCTCTTTTTCATTCAGCTCTTTTGCTAGGTAACGGACAGAATAGACCCAGTAGAGAGAAACTCCAAGGACAATGGGGATGAGATAAGGGGTAATCACAAGAACAGAGCCCGTTCCCATTAAAGCCATCATAGAGACCTGAAGCCATGATGAGCTAGATTTTCCAAGTCTTGAACCGACCATGTCAATTGCTGCTTTTCCTTTGACCTTAGATTCTTGATCAAGAGGGATATACGCCATCTCTTTTGTTGAATCAAAGAACGAATATTTTGCAACCTTGCTGGCAATATTTTGAAAGGCCCCCATGAGAACAAGAAACATGAGAGGTGTTGTTCCAAAAAAGGTAGCAAAAGGTCCTAAAGAGTCTTTAAAGTAAGAAAATGCAAAGAAAAGAGCACCAGAAACACCAATGACAATAGGTGAGATAAAGGCGCTAAAGCGCCAACCAAATTTCCTCAGAAAATTTCCTCCGAGGAAAATGACGGTGATCAGTGCCACAAACCCCACAACAGTCGTCACTTTCGCATTAAAGGCGATATAATCGTCTGCTTTAGGAAAGAGTCCCTTTAAATGAGCTTTCCACGTCACTTCAACCATATTCATGGTGAGGGCACATCCAATCACAAGGACTGCAATGCTGAGGAGGTATTTGGAAGAGAAAATATGTTTGATACTTTTGCTCAGGGTCAATTTTGTCTTCTCATTTAAAGTGTGTTTGATCACAGAAGGGTCAAAATATCGTTTGTCAGAAAGGACATATTTGTTCATCCACCAGTAAGTTGCAATGATGAAAATCCCTGCAACGAGAACAAAAGAGATCAGCGTTTGAAGGGTTCCCGTCATATCAACACCGGTGAAGCTTGATGTGTAGTGATAGACGAGAGGGCCGGCAAAGATCGTTGCTAGATCCCCTGCAGCAATAAACAAGGTATAGGTCCGTTTAGCCTCTTTAACCTGGCAGATATGATTGGCAAATCCCCAATAGAGGAGAAAGATAACCACCTGAGCCCAAAGTTCGGCAGTGATAAAGAAGAGGGCATGAATCCAATTGCGGTAGACAGAGATCCAATGGGTAAACGTTGTCCCAAGCTTCGCAGTCAGCGCATTTGCACTAACGTTAGGGGTTAAAAGGTCGACATTCGGATAGAGGACGAACCCATACATGAAGATAATGATCAGGAAGAAGGTTGTAATCGAATAGAAGAGGGTAGAACGTTTAAAATGATTACTGAGCTTTGAGTAGGCAATGGCGCAAAGGAGAGAGAGGGGAAAGACGACCCAGCCTTTGAGGACAGGGATCACTTCAGCCCCTGAATAATTGGCTGTGACAATCAAGCCATCTTTCATATTTGTTAGGGTAGAGTAGACAAATGAAGCAAGGAACTTAAGAAAAAGGAGAGGGAGGACCTTTCTGAGTTCAAAGCGTTGAACTGGCCAAATCTTTTTTATCCAAGAATTTGTTGTGGTCGCGTCCTGCGTTTCCATGTTTTCCATTTTAAGGGCATATTGTACCAGATGGACTAGAAAACGCAAGTAAAAAAATCAGGAAACCCCTTCTTCTTGGTTTTTAAGTTCTAGAAGGGTTTTCTCATCTTTACGATCATCATGGGTCAAATCTTTAATAACATTTTCTTGCAGTGCAAGTCTTTTAGCCTCTCCAGTAAATCTATTTTTGAAGTCTTGAAGCTCAGCTGCATAATCATTCCGTTCATCCTTGAGTGAAATACTTTTTTGAGAGGTCAGCTCACTTAAAATGTAACTTGCTTTAGCAAGGCGCATTTTTTTCTTTTTCGAGTGTTCATATTCGATTTTTCCAAATTTTTCAGGGTGTTTGAGGTAAAGGACTCGAAGGAAATTTTCAGCCCGCCTAGCAAGTTTTTTTTCGGCCCATATACGGAAAGTAGCAACTTTAGACTCGAGCATTTTATTTTCAAAATTTTCAGTGAGGCCATAAGGTCGAAGGAGCTTTCCAAGCTCAAGCATTGTCCCAATGTCACTAAGATCGAAAACAATCATCTTCCGATTAATATTTTTGTAACGGATTTCTTCATCTCTCCTTTCAGAGGATTGAACCGTGACGAATTCAATTTTTTTTGAGAGTGCTTTTGAACTAAAGATTTTCTCGTCTAATAACATAAAAATTTCCTTATTAATATCTATTCTTAACGTTATTATCTCAAATATCTTAATATTATTCTAATAAAAACTTTACAAATAATATTTAAACATCTTGTTCTTAATAAGATATGATTCCTTTCTCTCGTAAGAATAAAATTTATCTTTTTGATTATTAATTAGTTGAACCTATCCTATTAAAGCTTTTTAATGGGATAGGTTCAGGATATTAAGCATTCATTCCGATGAGACGCTCTTGACCCTCTTCGATAAATGTAAGTTCTTTAACAGCAGCTTCTTGAGTTCTAAGCTTTGCTTCTTCTTCACGGAATTTCTTTCTAAATGACTCAAGTTCAGACTGATAGTTATCTCCATTATCTTTAAGGGAAATCGTCTTTTGGCTGATGACTTCGCTGATGATAAATGTTCCACGTACCATTTTCATGCTAGATCTCTTTGTATTGGAGAGGTCTAGAGTAGCAAATTTTTCAGGGTGCTTGATATAGAGAGCTTTCAAGAAATTCATCGCCCTCTTAGCGAGTCTTTTTTCTCCTAAAAGACGGAAAATAGCGATAGATGACGCTGCTAGCTTGTTTTCGACATACTGAACCAAGCCGAAAGGCCTAAGAAGTTCTCCAAGAGAAGACATGGTCTCTAAGTCACTGAGGTCAAATCGGATCTGTTTCCGATTGATATTTTTATAGCGGACTTCTTCTTCTTTTTGCTCACTTGACTGGATCGTGATAAATTCGATCTTTTTTGCAAGCTTCTGTGATTTAATGACTTTTTCTTCGAATCCCATAATAATGTTCCTTTTATATTATATTAATTTTTATCATTATGATAGATAATATTATATCAAAATTATGTTTAAAAAGTAATATAAATTTCTTCGCAGAAGGGGTATATACCTCTTCCACTTCAAAGACCCAGGAAATTTCAAAATCGGCGCTTTAATTTTTTGATCGATGAAGGAGCCCTTATACGAATGGATAAGGCCGACTGAAGAGATCAGAAAAGTAAAGATGCAGATAACGAAATTTGCAGGTCTTTGAACTGGAAGGGGTATATAATTTAGCACTTGAGGAGAATTTTCGTTTCTTCTTATCTTAAGAGGAATGAAAGAGAATTCAGACCTTCTAGATGACCTCCTTTTTGAAGCAGCAGCGGCAAAAGAGCAGCCCCCTCTTCCCGAAGGGGGGATCCCTAAGCAGTGGGTCCCTTTTTGGGTCCGGCAGCTTATCAAGTCCTTAGCCCTCCCTTTTGTCCTTATTGACTTTTTCATGCAGAAAATTGCTCGAAAAATCATCCGTCCCCCCTTTAAGAGGGTAGGAAAATGCAAACGGCGAGGGAATTGCTGCCACTACGTCTTAATTGCCCATTCCGATAAGCTTATTGGGCGCCTCTTTTATTTTTGGTACACTCAATTTCTCGGTTTTTACAAACGGATACCCACCCCTCAAATCTATGAAGGAAAGAAAATGCATGTGATGGGATGTCGCCACCTTCGAAAAGATGGTTCATGCGGCGATTATCATTTAAGACCACTCATTTGCCGTCAGTGGCCTGTCATTGAACATTTTGGTTATCCCAAAGTTTTAAAGGGGTGTGGTTATGCATCGGATCCTCCCTATGGAGAAGAGAGCGAAGATAAACTTTCAGATTCAAGACTAAAAATTCTTCAATAAAACGGTGTGATCGATTAAACTTTCCCTTTTAACCCTAAGTAGAGGTGTCCGATGGTATTCAAACAACCCAATCTTCCTTATGATCTTAAAGCACTAGCCCCTTTTGTTTCAGAAGAGCAAATGGATTATCACTATAACAAGCACCACGCAGCCTATTTTAAGAAACTCAATGGGCTTATCGAAGGAAAACCAGAAGAGCAAAAGGATCTCGACACTGTTGTGAAAGAGTCTTCGGGAGGTATTTTTAATAATGCAGCTCAAGCTTGGAACCACACCTTCTTTTGGGACTGTATGTCTCCCGATGGAGGAGGAAAGCCTAAAGGAGAACTTCTTAAAGCAATCGAGAGAGACTTTGGAAGTCTTGATGATTTTATGAAGAAATTTTCCGATAGCGCAGCGACCCTTTTTGGTTCGGGTTGGGCATGGCTTGCTTCTGATGCCGCGGGAAAATTAGAAATTATGCCTCTTAGCAATGCTGATACTCCCTTAAGACATGGGAAAACCCCTGTCCTTACCCTTGATGTGTGGGAACATGCCTACTATATCGACTACCGGAATGAGCGTCCCCGTTTTATCGAGCAGTTTCGCGATGTGATCCATTGGGATTTTGCCGAAAGATGTTACAAGGAACGTGGATGAACGATCGACAAAAACTTTCTCACCTTCTTGATGAGCTTGCAGACAAGCAAAAGCATGTTTCTCAGTGTCACGATTATTATGAAACTCTCGAAAAAGAGATCGAAAAAAAGCGAAAGGGGATGTCTAATCCAGAAGAGTATGAAGAGCTCAGTCGGATCATCGCCTCTCTCAATCGGGAGTATGAAGAGAAAAGTGATCTTCTCATGGAAGATCTCAATGCCCTTCTTATGAAAGGCAACGATCTTTCAAAAAAAATTGGAAAGGAAATTGCCCATGACTACAAAAAAATGTGGGACTATATGACCCAGTCGATGAGGGCAGAGGTGGATCTTCAGCGGGTCCTCAGCGATATCGACTATATCAAGAAAGAACTCTCTTTTCCTTGTTGAAATTTCAGAGATTTCATACAAGGAAAGAATGGTTAGGGTTAGATTCATATACTTCTTTCTACTTCCTTTTGCTTTGTGGGGAAAAGAAAACTTTTCCCTCCTTTCGGAGAAAAGATATCTTATTCCCGATCAGCAGGAGATGAGGACCTATATCGATGTTGTCCTCAATTGCGACGAGGCAGGGGAAGCCAATTTTACCATTAGCCTTCCCGAAAAAATCCCTCAAGGGGGGCTTCCAACGATTTTGATTGTGGGAGGACTGAAGACGGGGCGGGAAAGTCTTCAGTTTATCCCCAACCATGGAGAATATGCTCTTATCGCCTATGAGTACCCCAAACGGCTCAAAACGCTCCATAAAATCAATGTCCTTTGGCATCTTTATACTGTCCGGAAAGCAGCTCTTGAAGTTCCTATCGAACTCGTTGCAATCCTCCACTATCTCTCTCAAGAGCCTTGGATCAATCAAGAGCCGGTCAGCCTCATGGGGTATAGTTTTGGGGCGACCTTTCTTCCAGTCACTTACGTTAATGCAGAAAAAGAAGGGCTCAAACTGGGCCCTGGTGTGATGGCTTATGGTGGGGCAGGGGTCTATTGTCTCTTCAAAGCAAATCTACCCCTTCCTAAGTTTTTGCGTGATCCCGTTGCAACCATGGCAGCAGCAACTTTCAAGCCTATCGATCCCCTCCTCTATGCATCGAAGATGAAAGGGGATTTTCTCATCATCAATGGGATCTACGATTCTCAAATTCCTCTCGAGTGTGCCCACCGTCTTCAAGATCTTGTTCCTGAACCAAAAACGGTGATGAACCTTGAAACCGAACATATGAGCCCGAAAAATCCCGACCTTAACCTTCAACTCATCGATATCAGCCTCTCTTGGCTTGCCAAAAAAAGACAATCAAATTCTTGATTTAAAACAAATTATTCCTTACACTTCCTCCCAATTATTAACAAAATTTAAGGAAAATGAGAAGTTATGGAACCGCTAAGACAAACACCACCATTCTGTCATCGTTCATTGAATATCGATGGAGATACAAAACATGAATCCCTATCAACGGCACCTGTTAATGAAACAGAAAGACCCATGACAGATGAGGAGCTTGATCAGCTTTTAGAGGACAGCTTTAAGGACATTAGTGTAAACGAAAAGAAGGGAGCTACGCCTATAACACACACATTTCAGCTTCCTGTTCCTGAAACAAATAATCAGTTCCAAGACCGTTTGATGATGATGCACTTTAAAATGGGTTTTGAGAAGGCTCTTGAGATGGTTCATCAATCGCCGGAAGAGTGTCGTCATGGAATAAGGATCATATTGAATATCGCGTCAAGTATGGTGTCAGAACAAGAGAATCTGCCTTTGGTTGCGCCTCTTTCGTCGTTACTTGGAAAAGATCTAGGAGCAGATGACAAGATATTTCAAGTCACCAATATTAAAGCCTTTGAACAGAAATATGAAGCTCAACAATCCTGTTCTCAAGAAGAAGTGATGTCTCTAGTTGAAGGAGGAATTCTCAAAGAAATAACGACGACAGAAGCTTCCTCGTTATCAATGACATTTTCACAGGAACCTTCCGATATATTAAAAAAGAAGCTAACAAGTATGTTACAAATAATTGACATTCCCACTGAATATCATGATGCATTACTTAAGCGAGATGACTTGGATGTCGAATTCTGCATTGCGCTACTGCTTTTTTTTAGTCAGCATAGAGACTTGTCCGAAAAGCTGATAACATTTCTGGAATGTAATGAAAAAGAGATAGTGTCTGGTTCTTTGTGGAATATGGATATAGCCCAGAATAAAAAATTATTACGAGACATTTTCTTGTTCGATGAGCTGCAGCAAATGTCTACAGAAATGACTCAACATCTTGTCAAACATTATGGTCTTTGAAAATGTCCAGCGTTTTTGCTCAACTTGAGAGATCTGATCAAACGATAATTTGTCAGCCTTACAAAGTTTCCCATAAGAATTTTTTCCAAGAAGCTTTTGATTATCTTGCTGGAAATAAGAAAAGAGAGGAGCTAAGTCTAGGTGCTGCTCAACTGGCTGATGCTCTCGAAGCAGCAGCAGCGCGTCTTGATTTTCAACGAAACTATGAGCCATGGAAAAAAATTTTTGCTGATTTGACTTTCGTAATGGGTTATGGTGAAAGCCTTTTATGGGGGGCGCAAGGAGGAACGCTTGCAATGGGGGGATTAACTCTATTGGCCCTTCGCAATAGCAAATTGCTAGCTGTAGCCAATGGATGTGCCACGGTTGCTGTTTTCATTCTCACACAAACGTTTTCTTGTTTTCTAGAAGGGATGAAGTCTCATGCCGCAAATATTGAAAATCTTACTATAGAGAATAGGAGTGAGTTTGAAGAGCGGGTTACTCAACATTATAAAGAAATAGAAAAAACTCATTTCCTCTTAAGCACCTATTATCAAGCAAGGAAAGAGGTAATTGGAGAGAAGGAACATCGAGAGCTTCTTCTCTTAAAAGAAGACATTGAAGCAATGAAGGAACTTCCTCTCTATAGCGCGACTTTGTTGGTTTCTTGTTTTAGTTCTCCAAAGAGTCCTTCTCCTTCCCTTCAAGATGAGGTTTTTGATATTCAGCTAATAAAAGCATTCTTTTTGAAATTCGAAAAGATGGCCTTACAAGGAAAACAGATCTTTTTTATCGGAACTCTTTCAGGGATGGCCTATATGTATTGTGCTTGGGTACAGAAGGCTTATTTAATGATTATTGCAGGACTCATCTATACTCTAACCAATGGGCTACTTTTCTATGGAACTCGTTCCTATCAGATAGGTGCAGTAGCCCTTCAAACGGGTTCTCAAGAAGATCTTTTAAAGATTTATCATCAAAACGTTTCTGGCATATTGTTTCCCTCTATGAAGGATCTTGACTCACTTCATGCTTGCGTCACGATTCCACTCGAAAAAATTCTTAAGCTCTATGGTGGTCCCAAGTGTCAAGACCAAAAATTGCAAAAGTTAAGCTTATAAACCTCGGTTATCAAAATCAAGTTTCTTGCCCATTTCTTAAAGCAGCATAACGGTAGTTTTTGCTCTA
>Ga0075163_10014866_pt1 | contig 10030 bp, 8 predicted proteins | sample JI1023141ADNA_FD_71478 | JGI IMG/M metagenome (GOLD analysis project Ga0075163, IMG submission 71478) | Wastewater effluent complex algal communities from Wisconsin, to seasonally profile nutrient transformation and Carbon sequestration -... | ecosystem: Engineered > WWTP > Effluent > Algae... | reverse complement strand
CAGCCGGGCAACTACTTCGTGATGACGCTGCACCGCCCGGCCAACGTGGACGACCCGGCCGGCTTTGCCAAGCTCATCGGCGCCGTGGGCGAGGCCGTGCGAGGCCTGCCGGTGGTGTTCCCGGTGCACCCGCGCACCGCCAAGACGCTGGCCGCACTGCCCAACCGCCCGGCTGGATTGCTGACCGTGGACCCGCAGCCCTACCTGGAATTCAACCACCTGGTGCGCCACGCCAAGGGCGTCATCACCGACAGCGGCGGTGTGACGGAGGAGACCACGGTGCTGGGCGTGCCTTGCGTGACGCTGCGCGACAGCACCGAGCGGCCAGAGACCGTAACCATGGGCACCAACGAACTCATAGGCACCGACCCCGCTGCGCTGAAGCCGGCGCTGGACAAGCTGTTCGCCGGCCAGTGGAAGAAGGGCAGCATCCCGGAACTGTGGGATGGCCGCACGGGCGAGCGCATTGCCGCCCTGCTGGACCAATTGCTGGCCTGAGCGGCTCCGCATGAATCTCGGCCGCCTGTGGCGGACCGTGCGCTGGCTGAAAGTCCGCCAGATCGCGGGACGCCTGCGCTTCCGTCTGCAACGGCCGCGCCTGGACCTGCGGCCGGCTCCGGGGCGTCGTCGTCCCAGCGGCCCCTGGCACCACCCGGCTGAGCGTGAGGCCAGCCTCACCGGTCCCGCTGGCATGCGCTTCCTGGGCGTCGAGCAGGACCTGGCCGTCATCGGCTGGGACGCGCCGGATGTGCCCCTGCTGTGGCGCTACAACCAGCACTACTTCGACGACCTGAACGCCAGCGATGCCGCAGCGCGCAGCGCCTGGCACCAGGCGCTGGTGCAGCGCTGGCTGGCTGACAACCCACCGGGCCGGGGCACCGCCTGGGCGCCCTACCCCCTGAGCCTGCGCGTGGTGAACTGGATCAAGTGGTTCCTGGGCGGACAGACGCCGCAGGCCACCTGGCTGGACAGCCTGGCCGCGCAGGCACGCTGGCTCACGCAACGGCTGGAATGGCACCTGCTGGGCAACCACCTGTTCATCAATGCCAAGGCGCTGGTCTTTGCGGGCCTGTACTTCCAGGGCGAGGAAGCGGACACCTGGCTGGCCAAGGGCTTGGCCATCCTGCAGCAGGAATTGCCGGAGCAGTTCCTGCCTGACGGCGGTCAGTTCGAACGCTCGCCGATGTACCACGCCCTTGGCCTGGAAGATCTGCTGGACCTGGTCCAGGTGGTGGAGCACCTGGCCCCGGCCGCGTCACCCGCGCGCGCACTGCTGCCCGACCTGCGCGCCCGCGCCAGCCGCGCGCTGCACTGGCTGCGCTGCATGGTCCACCCAGCCGGCGCGCTGGTGCGCTTCAACGACAGCGCCGACGGCATCGCGCCGTCAACCGCCGAACTGGAACGTTATGCCCAAGCGCTGGGCATCGCAGCCGACCCTGTTCCCGCACAAGGCGCCGCGCACCTGCGTGACACCGGCTACGCACGGCTCTCGCAGGGGCCAGCGGTGGCTTTCCTGGACCTGGCGCGTGTGGGGCCCGACTACCTGCCTGGCCACGCCCACGCCGACACGCTCAGCTTCGAACTGTCGGTGCACGGGCAGGCCTTGCTGGTGAACCGCGGGACCTCGGTCTACGGCACCGGCACGCGCCGCCTCTTGGAACGCGGCACAGCGGCGCACAACACGGTGCAGTTGGGCGAGTGGAACTCTTCCGAGGTCTGGTCGGGTTTCCGCGTCGGGCGCCGGGCGCGTCCACGCGACGTATCGGTCAGTGACACCGAAGCCCGCGGTGCCCACGACGGCTACAGCCACCTGCGGCAGCGCCCCATGCACCGCCGCCACTGGCAGATGGACGCCGCCTCGCTCCGGGTGGACGACGAACTCCTGGGCAGCAGCAGCCAGCCCCTGGCGGAGCCCGCCACTGCGCGCTTCCACCTGCACCCCGGCCTGGCCCTGGTGCCGGCCGGCCCCGGCCGCTGGCACGTGGTGGCCGACAATCGCACCCTGGCCACAGCCGAGGTGCTGCTGGGCACGGCCCATGTCGAACCCTGGGACCAGGCCCGGCGCTTCGGCCAACTGCAAGCGGCGCAGACCCTGGCCGTCACCCTGGACCAAGGCCGTTCGGCAGTGCGCTGGCACTGGCCGGCGAGCCCGGACGCCTGATGCACATCCTCTTCCTCACCGACAACTTCCCACCCGAGGTCAACGCCCCGGCCAGCCGCACACACGAGCATTGCCGCCAGTGGGTGGCCGCGGGCGAGCAGGTCACCGTCATCACCTGCGCCCCCAACTTCCCCAAGGGCCGTGTGTTTGACGGCTACCGCAACCGGCTGTGGCAGCAGGAGGTGGTGGACGGCATCCGCGTGATCCGGGTGTGGAGTTACATCACCGCCAACGAAGGCTTCGTCAAGCGCATCCTGGACTACACCAGCTACATGCTGATGGCCTTCCTGGCCAGCCTGTTCGTGCGACGCGTGGACGTGGTCGTGGGCACGTCGCCGCAGTTCTTCACCGCGGTCGCGGGCTGGGCCGTGGGCGCGGTGAAGCGCGTGCCCTTCGTCTTCGAACTGCGCGACATGTGGCCCGAATCCATCAAGGCCGTGGGCGCCATGAAGGAGTCGGCCGCCATCCGCTGGCTGGAAAAGCTGGAGATGTTCCTGTACCGGCGTGCAGCGCGCATCGTGTCCGTCACCCACTCCTTCCGCGACACGCTGATGCGGCGCGGCATTGACGGCGGCAAGATCGACGTCATCACCAACGGCGTTGACATCAGCCGCTTCACGCCCCGGCCCAAGGACGTGGCGCTGGAACAGGAACTCGGCTGGCAGGGCTGCTTCGTGGCGGGCTACATCGGCACCCACGGCATGGCACACGCACTGGAGACACTGCTGGCGGCCATGGCGGAACTGCAGAAGTTGCCGGAAGGCCGCAACACGCGGCTGCTGCTGCTGGGCGACGGCGCCCGCAAGGACGCGCTGAAGGCCGAAGCCAGCAGGCTGGGTCTGCAGAACGTGTGCTTTGTGGATACCGTACCCAAGGAGCAGGTGGCGCGCTATTGGTCACTGCTGGACGTGTCGGTGATCCACCTGCGGCGCACCGAGCTCTTCACCACCGTCATTCCCAGCAAGCTCTTCGAGTGCATGGGCATGGGCATCCCGGTGCTGCATGGCGTGGCCGGAGAATCGGCCGCCATCGTGGAGCGCGAAGGCGTGGGCATCGTGTTCGAGCCCGAGAACACGGCGGTGCTGGTGCAGGAACTGCTGAGCTTGCAAAAAAACCCGACCTTGCGAGCCACTTTGCGGCACGCCTGTCTGAATGCCGCGGGCGGGTACGACCGGTCCGTCCTGGCCATGCGCATGCTGGGCTTGCTGAGGGATCTTCGGGCACCAGCCGACAGACCGTGAAGCGGGCTCCAGTCAGCCCACGGCTTGCCCCAGCGAGGTGCGAACTCTCCGAATAAGAAACAGGAACGGACGCGCCACGTAGTACATCCAGAAACAGCGGTCCGGCAGACGAAGCACATGCAGATCGCCGGGCGACAGGGCATAGCGGCGCAGGTGGTGAACCAGCGGCAGCGCAGACGTGGTCAGCAGCGCCGTTTTTGCGGTCTGCATGAATACAAAGGTGGCGTGCTCCCGCCAACTCGGCGCGTTCGGTGACACAGGTGCGTTGAGGTAGTACTGCACCGTTGACTCCGATAACTGCAACCCGTGAAGTCGGCCCAGTTCCTGCTGCACCGGGTCAGGCAACTGCCAGCCCAAAAGATCCCGGCTCAGCACCAGCCCCAGAGCCAGGGTCTTCAGGCACTCGGCGCGCCTTGCCGTTTCAAACAACTGCGGCCAGTCCCATTCCCGGCTGTCCAGCAGCCTGGGCAGATCCACCAGCCACTTGAGACGGCCCCACCCATGCCGCCCACCGTGCTCGCACAGATACAGAAGCAGGTCAGCGTCACCCATCACGCGAACGGTCTGTGCTCCAAACGACACATCCGCACCCCGTGCCCGCATCGTTTCCGGTGGGATGGTGAACAACCCGGGATTGGAGTTGAGCTTCCAATGCAGCTCCACCGTACCCAGTTCGGTGTGGGTGTATTGCTCTTCATGGAAGTAGAAGGCCAAAAAGTCGCGGTGGCGCGGCCCACGCCTGACCAGCGAGTCATAGGGCTCGCCCGTGAGCGAGCGGAAACCCCGAGATAGCAAGACCTGCCGGGCCCGTTCCAACTGTTGCGTGGGCACCCAGACGTCGATGTCGTTGACATGCCGCAGTTCAGCCCTCGGGTAGTGGCGCTGCGCCACCACCAAACCCTTGAAAGGCATCCAATCCACGCCAGCCTCGGAAAACCAGGTGGCCAGCTTGATGTGGGCACGCTGCGCACGCAGCGTCTGCAAGGCGTTGTCCCGTGCCGATGCGGCAAACAAGGCCCGGCACTCACTCGGCAGCACATGGGGAGCCAAGTCCTGAAGCGCCGCGTGCACCAGGGGACCGACACGATGGCGGTCAATCGCCAGCCGTGCAAAGGCAGCCAAATCGACCCGGCCAAGCAGCTCGACGATCGCCTGGCGGTCCGCGTCGGTGAACACAGGACGGCAGCACAGGCAGACCAGCTGCATTTCGGTCGACATCCACGCGGCGCTTCGGGAGGGGGAATTCATGGTGCTTTCGAACTAAAGTGCGTGTCGGCCCCTGCATCGGGCCACGGCCAGCAGGCCATCGAACATCTCGCCCCGGAGAGCTGACCCCATGTTCACCATCTTGACTGACACCGTGATTGGCAGGTCTGCCGATCTGTTGGCCACAGAGGTCGACGGTGAGACCGTTCTGATGCACGTCGAGCGCGGCCAATACTACGGCTTGGCCAAGACCGCGCGTGCCATCTGGACCCTTCTTGAAGAACCCATGAGATTCCAGGACCTGTGCCTGAGCTTGCAAGCCCGCTATGCCGGCGACGCACAGGCCATTGAAGACGACGCCAGGCGCTTTGTCGCCCAGATGGCCAACGAACAACTGGTCTTGCTCTCTTGACCATTTTTTTTGGCGTCGCCACGGCCAAGTCAACGGCCGGCACCGCCAACGGCATGGCCGCCATGGCGCGCATGAAGGCCAAGGCTCTGGCTTTCTGGTCACCGCCAGCGCTAGGCACCAGGAACCCAGGGGGCCAGGAAGACGCGGCGCCATCGCTGACCACGGGCCAGGTGCTGATCGGTGCCTGCTCACCGCCAACAGCTGGCGAAAACCCTGCCGCTTGTTTGGCGCAGCGCGGGCCGTCCTGGGTGTTCGTGCGCGGGCTGCTGTGTACCCGCCAACCCCTGATGGACCGGCTGGACTGGCCTGCGGCCGAGCGGCAGGCGTCGGACGCCGACCTGGTGCTTGCCGCCTACCGGCGTTGGGGCCCGGACTGCGTGCAGCACCTGGCGGGTGACTGGGCCTTTGCGCTGTGGGACGGTGAACGGCAGCAACTGGTCCTGGCCAAGGACCCCACGGGCAACTGCGCCATCTTCTGGTGGCGCAGCCCGAACGGCCAACTCGTCTTTTCCAACAACCTGCCCACGTTGGTGGCCTCCGGCCCGGTACCCACCCGGCCCAACCCCGCCTGGCTGGCAGGGCTGCTGACAGTCTTCTACGACCCTGCCCAACCCACTGCCACGGCATTTGCCGATGTGCATGCACTGCCCCCGGGCTTCCTGCTGCAGTGTGGTGGCGGCCAGGTGGACTTGCGCCGCTGGTGGCTCCCGCACGACTTGCCCCCGCTGGACGCCACGCCGCTGGACGAACTGCAGCAGCGCTTTCTGGCGCTGTACCAAGACGCCGTGGTGCAACGCTTGGTCCGGCCAACAGGCGGCGTGGCGGCCACACTCAGCGGAGGCCTGGACTCGGGCTCGGTGGTGGCTTTCGCCGCACCAGCGCTGGCAGGCGCTGGCCAGCGGCTCAAGGCCTATGTCCACGTACCGCGCCACGGCGGCCAGCCGGTGGCCGGCCGCACCACCAACGAATGGGACCTGGCGCTGGCCACCGCGCGCCATGCCGGTGCCGTGGACACCTTTGCTTGCCCTACCCCGCACATCAGCCCCGTGCAGGCCATAGGCCAGTGGCTGGACCGCATGTCGGTGCCATCACATGCGGCGGCTCATTGGTTCTGGGGCCTCGACATCGTGGAGCAGGCGGCTGCAGGCGGGGCCAGCGTTGTGTTGTCTGGTGAGGGTGGCAATTCAGCGGTGTCCTACACCGGACGGGGCAGCCTGTGGCCACGCCTGGGGGCGCTGCAGTGGTCTCGCGTGGCCTCAGAACTGCGCGCAGAGTTTGGCGGCTGGCCGGTGGGCTTGCGCAACCGGGTGCTCAAGCCTGCGCTGCGGCCAGCATGGCACGCCCTGAAGCGATGGCGCGCAGACCTGATGGCACCCAGTGGCCAACCCGGATGGCTGGCCTTGGGCCCGATCAACCCTCAGTGGGCAGCCGAGCTCAAACTACTGCAGACCATGCACGCCGCTGGCCACGATCCCGCCTTGCGGCAGTTCACGCCAGGCCGAGTGCGCAAGTGGCGTGTCGGTTTGCTGGGCGGCGCCGACAACACCTTTGCCATAGGCCACGCCTTGGGCCTGGCTCAGGGTCTGGAATGGCGCGACCCCACCAAAGACCGCCGGCTGGTGGAACTGTGCTGGCAACTGCCCGACGAGCTGTTCTGGGCCCATGGGCTGCAAAGAGGTCTGGTCCGTGCAGGCATGCAGGGTCGCTTGCCTGCCGAGGTGCTGGACAGCCACAAGAAGGGCCTGCAGTCGTCGGACTTGCGCGAGCGCTTGGCAAGCAATCCAGGGGAACTGGTGGCGGCCGTGGATGGCGTGGCGTCTCACCCGCTGGTGCGGGCGTGGTTTGACGTCGACCGCATGCAGCGATCAGCAGCCTGGGCCGTCAATGGAGCCACGGCGCAGGACGCGAATGGCGTGGCGCCGGAGCATCTGATGCGCGCGCTTGCGGCGGCAGTATTCATCACACGGCACGGCTGACACAAACCCAACCCCAAGACTAGGGGGGCATTTCTGGAAACGGACATTTACTTGAGTCCAAACCTCGCGTTCAGGTAGCATTCCTCCTGAAACGTGCCCAGGCCGCTTTTCAACACCATTGGAGGACCTCACCATGCAAGATCAAAATCCGCAAAACACCACCACGGCTGAACTGCCCACTTGGGAGACGCCGGAGCTGGTCAAGGCCGACGTCAACTCGGCCACCCTGTCGGGCGGTGTCGCCTCCGGTGACGGCCTCGGCACCTTCTCCTGACCCCTGATCTTTTTGGCCCCCACACAGCCGGCGCCCGCCGGCTGTGTGTTTTTGGGGCTCGGAAACCACCATTCAGGTGGCCCGCCCTCGCCTAGACGCCAGGTTGCTCTTCGCTCGTCCTGACCCATGCTGCCCAACCCCTGCGGCACGGCCTTTGGGCTGCGCTTCCACTCCAACCGGCCCCTTCCCGAACTGAGCGCCGTTGTCGACGCAGACGCAGACAGCCCCTTGGTCACGGTGGACTGGGCCCCTCCCGAGCCACAGCTGCCCCTTCCCGGGCCCAAGCCCTTCCGGCTCACCGACGCCGGCTTTGAACTGGCCGTGCCGGATCTGTGCAACTTCCTGATCACCCCGTCGAGCATAGGCATTGCCCCGGCGCCGGGCGTGGACGAGCAAAGCATCCGTGCCTACCTGCTGGGCTCGGCCATGGGGGCGCTGCTGCACCTGCGCGGCTTGACCGTGTTCCATGGCTCGGCGGTGGCCCTGCCCGACGGCACGGCAGCGGTGTTCTGCGGACAGTCCACGGCGGGCAAGTCCACCCTGGCCGCCACCCTGGCCGCCCGCGGCTACCCGGCCTTGGCCGACGACGTGACGGCCGTGCGGCTGGACGCCGATGGCCGGGCCTGGTGTTTGCCAGGTCTGGCCCGCACCAAGCTGTGGCGCGACGCGCTGGAACGGCTGGGGCTGTCTGAGCAGGCCAACGCCCACACCCAGGTGCTGCCCGACCTGGACAAACACTGCCTGCCCATCCAGACCGCCGCCCACGCCACCTTGCTGACCCGGTTTTATGAGCTGCAGGTGGACGAGCCGTCGAGCCAGCCGCTGCAGTTCACCGCCCTTTTTGGCATGGACAAGCTGCATGTCCTGCTGGCCAACGTCTACCGCTCCGGGTACTTGAAGGCCATGGGCCGACAACACGGGCTGCTGGCCGGCGCCGCCCAGTTGGCGCGGGCCCTGGCCATGCAGCGCATCACCCGGCCGCGCCAAGGCAACACCTTGCCGGCCATCGTGGACGGGCTGGAAAGCCAATGGGGACGCTGAGCCTCGGCCAACGCGGCGCGGGGCCATGTCGCGCCTGATGCGCCTGTTGGCGCTGCCCAGCCGCCAGAAGCGGGTGCTGGCTCACGCAGCGGTGGCGCTGCTGCACTCGGCCTGGCAAGTGCGACGCTGGCCGTTCCCACGCATCGCGGCAGCGTTGGGGCCCGTGGCCGCGGTCGTGGACACGGACACCGACACAGGCACGGGCACGGACGTCGACAGCTCCAAGACCGCGCCGGCGCAGGCCTTGCAAGTTCCACCCGCTGTGCGCGACGTGCAATGGGCCATTGGCGCCTGGTCACGCCGCTGGCCCTGGCGCCCCACGTGCCTGATGCAGGCCTTGGCGGCGCGCCGCCTGCTGCTGCAACAAGGCCTGCCCTGCGAGCTGTACTTCGGGGTCCGCGGCCATCAGGCACCTGCGGCTGGCGGTGGTGCGGCCATTGCCGCCCACGCCTGGCTGCGCTGCGGCGCGCATGTGGTGACGGGCGCTGCAGAAGCCCGCCAGCACCGGCCCATTGCGGTGTACCGGGCGCAAGGTGCAGGGGACAGCAACGGCGCCTGAGCAAAGCCATATGAGCGAAGCCACGCCAACCACCGCAGTACCCACCGCAGCAGACCGGCCTGCCACGCTGCGGGCCTACGCGCGTGACGTGGTTCAACGGCTCGGGTACGGCCGGGTAGCGGCCGCTGTCGGCGTCATCCTGCTGTGCACGCTGTTTGAAAGCGTCGGCCTGCTGGCACTGATTCCGCTGCTGCAGTTGTTGAACGGGCAAGCGGCCAGCCCGGCCCTGAACTGGCTGCTGCGGCAAGGCGTTCAGCCCGACCTCGGCCTGATGCTGTCGCTGTTCGTGGGCCTGATGCTGGTCCGCTCCTGGCTGGCCCGCAAGCGCGACCTGCAACTGCTGGCCCTGCGGCTGGACTATGTGGATGCGCTGCGTCACCGGCTGGAGTCGGCGCTGGCAGTCGCGTCCTGGCACTTTCTGGTGCGGCTGCGCCATGCAGACGTGATGCATGTGCTTCACGACCAGCTGATGCGCATCAGCCAAGGCACACACCACCTGCTGCAATTGCTTTCGGGCTGGGGGCTGGGCCTGGCCAGCGTGATCGTGGTGGTGTCGATCGCGCCCCCGTGGATGTGGGCGCTGCTGCTGCCCGTAGGGCTGCTGGGTTGGGCCTTGCACAGGCGCCTGGGTGTGGCGAGCCAGATGGGCGCGCGGTTCAGCCAGGGGCAGCTCGAACTGATGGCAGCCTCCAGGGATTTTCTGGGCGGCCTGAAGCTCGTCAAGGCCCACGCCACCGAACCCCGCCATGTGGCCGAGCTGCAGCGCCGCACGGGTGCGCTGCGCGCCGAACTGCTGGACTTCGCGGCGCACCAGTCGCGTACACGGGGCTGGTTCGAGGTGGGCAGCGCGGTACTGCTGGCCGGCCTGCTGTATGCCGCCACGCGCTGGGCCGGCACAGGCCTGGCCGACCTGTTGTTGATCGTGCTGGTGTTCTCGCGCCTGCTGCCGGTGCTGCGTGACAGCCAGCTTCTGCTGCAGCAGTTGGCCCACATGATGCCGGCCTTCGTGTCGGCACAAGACTGGATCGTGCGCAGCGAAGCCGCCGCCGAATCAGCCGCATCAACAGATCCGCAACACCCGCTGAAGTTGGCCCGCGAACTGAGCTTCGACCATGTCAGCTTCCGCTACGCCCCAGATGGCCCTGCGGCAGTAGACGGTT
>Ga0075163_10014864_pt1 | contig 10031 bp, 11 predicted proteins | sample JI1023141ADNA_FD_71478 | JGI IMG/M metagenome (GOLD analysis project Ga0075163, IMG submission 71478) | Wastewater effluent complex algal communities from Wisconsin, to seasonally profile nutrient transformation and Carbon sequestration -... | ecosystem: Engineered > WWTP > Effluent > Algae... | reverse complement strand
TATACAAATTAGTATAATCGGTAAAGTAAATGACCGTTTCATTGGGTGAAAAGGCAAAAAATTTAATAAAGTTTACCGGTAGAATTTCATTTCTTGTGAAATTTGTACTGCGTTGGTTTTGTCCTTCAATAACGTATGCACTATGAGAGCCAAAAATATTATAAACCTGAATAACAAAAACCGGATTATTAAAATAAGGTTGTTCGACAGAAATATGGGTTGTTTCTTTTGTGTTTATCGTAGCCAATTGTTCTTGTTGGCTTCCTCCACCATTACCTGTTGCGTAATTGCGAACTTCAATCTCATAATGGGAAAAATAATACCCTTGATATTGTTGCCAATTTAATTGTACAGTATTCCCGTTTAATTGGGGCATTGAAAGATTGACATTGGGTACTTTCAACCTACTTGTGTCAACCGTTACAGCATCGCTTTCACCCAACAATCCTTCACTCGTATAAATTTTAAATTGATAGCATATAGCTTCGAGAGGAGGAGGCGTCAAATCGATGTATGAATCTGTGTTTGCATCGGTAATTGTAGCAATTAAAACGGCATTAGCAGTATTACAATCTGCTTCCATTCTGTAGATTTCATATTTGACAAAATTGTTATAACCGTTGTATTTTTCCCATTTTAGCAGAATTTTATCTAAACTATCGTCATTAGAATCCCAATAAAATGAATGAGAAAAAATATCAATTTCCGCAGGTGGGGTATAGCGATAGCAAACTACTTCGATTATATCCAATCTGTTATCGGAATCAAAATCAAAAAGTGTTTTAAAAACCAAACGTTCTGCGGTTAATTCTGTGATCACCCATTTGTCTGAAGCGGTATCATTGCTCAACGTTATTATCCCTTGAGACAATGTCCAAGAAACCGTATTGACAGTTGGGATACAATTACTTGAACTAAAAATATATTCCTTGTAAACACTCTGTGGTTTGAAATCAAAGAAAGATCTGCCACATTCGGGATAATCTATTGGAACATTAACTGTTTGATTATCAAATTTTAATTGGAAAATGGCCCATCTTCCTTCCAATTGCTGATTGGTAGCGCTGGTCAATGCCCCATGCAAAAAGGATTCTTCTAAAGAGTCATCTTTTTGACAACTTGAAATAAAAAGTAAAAACGAAAGTCCAAATATTGAAAAAATCTTGTTCATAGTAAAGGATGGTTTAAGCAAATATAAGTTTCAATTTGTGCAAAAAACAGGTTTTAATGTGAGGCATTTTCAATGCTCTTTTTAAGACATTCAAAGATAAAAATAATTCTTATTGAAATCCTTTTTTTAAAGGGTTTTTATTTAGCTATAGTTGGCAGCTGGTGAGATATTTTTCTTTACAAACAACCCCGTTTTAGGACTTAAAAAACTCGATTTTAAGCCTTTTAAATTTTATGTATTTTGAAAATTGTTTTCAAAAATTGTGGGTTGTGCAACAGTTACCGCTGTTGTGTGCAGTATTTTTTCAATCGCTTGTTTAGCTTTATTTTTTATGATATGTTTTGGACTTTTAGTCAATTCATTTAGTTTTTCAATTGCATTTTCATTTCCTAAATTCCCAATTGCTTCAATTACATATTCAAAATAGTTTTTGTTTTTTGGATTGTCAAGCGAAGTGAATAAAAATTCTAATATTTCATTTTTATTAGCATCAAAAGAACCAAGATTTTCTATTCCTGCTTGTTTCAATAAGCTAAATCTAGAGTTTGCATAAGTGAAGAATAATTTATATTCAACATTTTTGCATTTTCTAATTTCTTTGAGATAAGTTAATACATAATACTTATCGTTATGGTCATTTATTTTTTTGCTTTTTTCAATTATTTTGTTGACCAGATTGTAATCGTAATAAAGTTTTAATTGTTCTCTAATAAAATACATTGCAGAAATAATAGCATCAGTGTTGCTTTCATTTTCAATATATTTTATCAACTCTGCATTATATTTTTCTTTTACTTTTTTGCTTATTTCGTTTCTTTTTAAAAATCCATTTGATTGTCCGTCTTCGGAAATTGTTGGGTCGCTAATATCTAATAGTATTTCCTTCAACTCGTCAGATATTCTTTCTAAATTCATATAAGGCATGTCTAATGATTTGTACGATTTGTAAAAATCTTCACACTCATCATTGACAATTTCTGGAAGAATATGATTTCTCATATTTAAAACAGAATATGTTTTTATTCCAAATGTATAAGCATTACTTTCAAAAAATTGTTCAACAGTCCAAATCGCTAATTTATTTTTGACATAAGTTTCAAAACGATAAATTCCAAAGAGTAGTCTAAAATCGGTAATGCTTAATTTTAGTTTTTTTTGAAGTTGTTTATTTTTGTTAATTTCTAAATATAAGTCTTTTAGCTCTATCAAACTTTCTGGACTAAAGTCAAATTTATTGTTAAGTAATTTATTTAGACTTTCAAAATTATTTAATGACGAAATTCGTAACTCATTAAAATACTTTTCTGCATTTTCCTGATTCTTGAATTTTAGGTTTTTATCATATACCTTGAAAAGACCTTTGATTTTATTTAGGGTAAGCATTTTTTATTACGGTTTTCAAATAATATTGCACACAACTTTTGGCAGCTACCCGAAGGTGGCGATTTCGAAGCACTTCACTGTCAACCAAGCACGAACTTTGATAGAAGCACAAAGCTTGATTTAGCCACTGAACCGCCACTTTTGGATAGGTGCTGTTATGAGCAGTTATTTCCATTTTTCCAATCTCCAGTTTTGTTCAATTCGTTCGACAATCAACGTATCATTCATTATTCCATGCGGAGATAGTTTTAAATCTGTCTCTTCTAAGTCTGTTTTCAATTCTCTCTTTAGTGTTGATTTATTTACAATATGCCATCCAAGAAATTCTCCACGAATATTATGTTCGCTTCGGGTAAATTCGGAATTGACAAATGATTTCGGTATTTCAAAATTACCGACCATTACCACAATTTTTTTCCTTGCGGCTGCTTTTAATGGAAATCCGATACTCCATCTTTCAATTTGATCAACACCTGCTTGTGTTATTTGTCCATTTGTTGAAATTGGTTCTAAAACTCGAACATATTCAATTCCCAAATTGTCTGTTTCCAGATACTGCAAGAATCCGAAACCTATGCTCGTTTTGATTTTAAAAACATCTCCTGATTTTAGTTTCATATTAATTGCTCATAACTAGTATATATACTCCTTACACCCGTAAGGTACTGTATTTATTGATTATTATTACTTTTGGGGTTCTTTTAGTACAACATAAGTACAACAAATTAGAACCTTTTTACTTGACTATAAATACCTATTTCATTGAGCTGAGCATCACGATTTAATATTTGATAGTGTGCTAATTTACTACAAAAATAATTATTTGCTGCTTTTGCATATCCATTGATCAAAAGCAAGTCATTTAAACATTCCCCTCCTGGAAGGATTACATAGCCTAATTGCCGGTTCCAATAGTCATAGTAATTCTCTAGTTCTGTAATGATAGTTACAGACGTTTTAGGCGGTGCAACCGATAAAACGAACTGTAAGGACTGCAAACCTAATTGAAGCAGTAATTCAGCCGGTAAACTACTTTTGTCTTCGTCTTCCATCATCTTTCTGTTAATCTTTACTTCCGGTGCATCTAAACCATAAAGTCGGATTTCTTTTTTCAATTGAGTGAAACGATTGCAAATGATTATGCTATCCCCATCAAGCACTTCTTCAATTTGCCAATGGGTTTCCACTATAAACGGTGCTTTTGCGTCGTATTGCATTGATTTTCAATATTTTAAGTTGTTGATAATCAAAGATAATGATTGAAATTTGTCTTATCAATTTAATCTAATTATTAACCCATTAAAACTTAAAAAAATGGCAAGACAGAAAGGCAATTTAAAGTACATCGGAACTCTTGGTGATGTTCGACACTTTAAAATTAAAGGACAGGAAGGCTACTTTGCAGGCATGGTAGGCGGACCAACTGGTGATCAAGTATTATCTGCACCAGAATTTGAGAGAACTCGTGAGAACATGAACGAATTTGGTGCTTGTGCCAAAGCTGGGAAATCAGTTCGAACAGGATTGTCTCAAGTAATGAAGCAAATGGCGGATAGCCAAGTTACCGGAAGATTAACTTCAATTATGAAGAAAATCAACCTGGAAGATCAAACGGAAGCCAGAGGTTACCGTAAAATTGAAATCACTACACAACGTAGTTATTTGAAAGGATTTGAGTTTGACAAAAACACTTCATTCAATGGGATTTTCAATGCTCCATTCTCCGTATCTCATGGAGTTGACAGAGAAACAGGAGATTTTGTTGTTCCTGGATTCAATCCATTGAATTTGGTAAATGCACCATCTGGAGCAACACATTTCCGACTAATTACTTCACTTTCTGTAGTGAGTGATTTTGAATACAACGCTACCACAAACACTTATGATCCAATGGATGCAGCATTGAATGAGGTAAACGATATTCAATATAGCGGATATTTAGACCTGTTTGCTCCGGTTCCTTTGACTACCATCACAGCAACTTTGCCAAATGGAGCTATTCCAACCGCCAATACAACTGTTTTACAGTGTATCGGAATTGAGTTCTACCAACAAGTAGGTGGAAATTACTACTTGTTTGCAAGCGGTAACTGCTTGAAAGTTGAGGACGCTTTTTAGAAAAACCCTTCAAAAATCCCTCATCACAAGTGAGGGATTTTTCATTAAATCTTAAATCTATCAAAACAATGGAAAGCAAAATAATAAGAGTAGCCCAGGGCAAAGAAAGCACCTTGAGTCAATTGTATATCAACGGAATATTTCAATGTTATCTGTTAGAAGATAAAATCAGAGAAGTGAAAATACCTTCACAAACTGCTATTCCAACAGGTGTTTTTACTTTGAAACTAAACACACATGGAGCTAAAAATGTAGACTATAAAAGAGTATTTTCCAAGCTTCACGAAGGCATGATTGAAATAGTTGGTTTACCAAATTTTAGTTTTGTGTATATCCATGTCGGAAATACTATTAAAGATACAGCCGGGTGTCCTCTTTGTGGTTTTGGTTTCCAGTTTAATGATGGGAATTATAAAGTAACTCAGAGTGTTGCAGCTTATAAAATGATTTATCCAAAGTTGGTTGCATTGGCAAAACAGCCCACAAACAAAATCATCATTGAAAATAATTTTCAATTTTAAAAAGTGTGAAAAATGGAAAATATCAACATCATCGCAACACTTTTTGGAACACTCATTACCTTGTTACTGTCGATTGTGGCTTATTTTATCAAGCAATTACACACCGATTTCAAGAGCATGGAAAAAGATTTGGTTGAAGTAAAAACGATGGCTTTAATCATCAAAACAGAGTTCAAAAGTGGTAACGACTTACTGAACCAAAAAGTAGAATTTTTAGAAAAACGAGTATCAAAAATTGAATTAACCTTATTTAAAAATCAAGATCATGAAAAATAATAATCTGAATATCGTGGAACGAGCATTGGCCCCAACTCCAAAATGGTTTAGAATTCTTCGTACTGTAGGCATTGCAATGGCTTCAGTTGGCGGAGTGGTTCTTGCATCACCGGTCGCATTACCGGTAGGTTTAGTTTCTGCAGCCGGATATTTAATCCTGGGCGGAAGTATTATTTCTGTAGTTTCCCAAACAGCGGTAACTACCGAAGAGAAGCCAGAACCAAAGGAATAAAAACCTTTAAAAATCAATTTTGAAGCTCCGAAAATCGGAGCTTCTTTTGTTTATAGCCATCAACATTTATCAAATGCTTCGCTTTTCTTCGATTTGTTTAAGCGGAGCATTTATATTGCTTTTATGTAGTGGATAAATAGCTTTTAAGGTGCAATCACACCCTTTCAATCTTTGAAGAGGTGTTTTTATCTTTTACAGTAGCGGTGCAGAATTACTCGACGCATATCGTTTATGAGGTTGATGTTTTCGTGAAATTGTTTTTCTTTTTGCTCCAGGAGTTTAAGGGCTAGCACATTCTTTTTGTGTTGCTCAAAGTCGAGCATCATTTCATTGGATTTGATGGAGAGGTTTTTCGAAAAATCATGGATTCGGATGTAGGGAATGACGGAACCGATTAAAAATTGATGCCAGAACTTCACTCTCCATAGGCTTTTACAGATGGATTCCATGTTTTCTAGGTCTTCGGAGCTGCCGAATTGTATCACAAAACAGTTTGGACAGGGTTCGGACAAAGGTTTTCCGGTGTTCAATCCTTTGTTAAGGATGAAAAAATGTGGTTTTGAATAGCAGTTTCCGCTTACGTGGTGTTTCAACTTAAAATTAATCATATCAAGGCGTTTAAAGATTTCTGAACAAGGCACACAACCCCCATAAAATTTTTTCAAAAGAAAAAAAAGAAAAAAAAGAAAGCACTGACGTCAAGTGGAGGGTTTCAAAAAAGCAAGTTTTTTTTAAAAAATACTACCACCCAGATTCGTCCTTTGGAAGAGGGGATATATTTCTTGGTGTATTAGTTCTTATGAAAATGGATGGGTGGTGGAGATTTTTTAAAAAACCCGGAGGGCTTGAACTTGCTTTTTTGTAAACCCGGAACTTAACTTTGCTACCTTTTTTTTATTTTTTATTTTTTGATTCCGGAGCAGAATTTTCCAATGGAAGTCGGATTTTTTTCTTTCGGAGTTGGGGTCGTCTTGCAAGGGTTTCAAATTTTGGGGCTGGATAAAAAAACCGAAATCAATAGCAACGCTTTTTATCCAGAACCGAAATTTGAAACTCTTGCTGCAGTTTTGATTTTTGAGGGTGCCGGTAAGTGTTCAGTGGTCAGTTATTAGAGGTCAGTTGCTACGGAGATGGGTGGCACCTTCAAAAAACAATGCAAATACTACCGCTTTTTTGAGTGTAAGGATGAATTTTTTTCGAAGACGGATTTTGTTGTTTCGGAGTTGGGGACGTCTTGCAAGGGTTTCAAATTTTGGGGCTGGATAAAAAAACTGAAATCAATAGCAACGCTTTTTATCCAGCCCCAAAATTTGAAACTCTTGCTGCACTGTTTGATTTTTGAGGGTGCCTGAAAGTGTTCAGTGGTCAGTTATAAGTGGTCAGTTGCTTCGGAGATGGGTGGCACCTTCAAAAAACAATGCAAATACTACCGCTTTTTTTTTCGTTGTTTGGAGCAGGGTTTTTCTTTTGGAGGCAAGGGTATAGTTTTTATTTGCTGAGCACTTAATTTTCTGATTGCTTTTATGGTTTTGTGATGCCCTGATGGATTTCATCGAGCTTAGAATAATTTTTGTTTGTTGCAGTGGGGCAACGGAAAACCTAAAAGCAATGACCACTATTTCTGTGAGCAAATAAAAACTATACTCTTGCAACTCTATTTATATTTTGATGTTGCCTGAATGAGTTATGAAAATTGAAAAATAACAGCTTGTGATGCGGAGATGGATAGCAACTTCAAAATATAATGCAAATACTACCGATTTAAGCGGTTAGCTGATAAAAACAAATAACCGAACGTCCTTAGGGATAGGATTTTTAAGGTTAGGATAAACTTTCTTATGAAAACACGAAGTAAGCCCCGCGAAGCCACGTGTTTTTTGAAGCTGTCCTTCGGCAGGCTCAGGATGACAATCCAGGCTGAAAGCGAAAAAAATGTGTGGCTGGAGCGGGGCTTTTGAGCGTGGGCCGTGCGGCTTTTTTACATAATGTTATTATAGGGCATTGAAAAAACAAAAAACAATATTCGCACTTTTTAATGCCCTATAATGCCACATTATGTAAAGAAGCTTTGGGAAAAGTTTTTGTTGCCGAGCACTGTCATCTATCGGAGGAATGCTTTTGTGGGCATACAAAAACTTTTATGCGTTGGCCAGCGGTGGGGAACGGAGGACTAAAACTTCATTCTACCGCTAAATGAAAAACACTCTTGTAATTAGAAATTAAATTAGCACTTCGACTGAGGTCAATTCAGGCTATGAAGCAAACAGTTGCATTGATGCTAGGAATACTTTGGATTATGAGCGATTTTTATACTGTTGGAAATAATATATTTTGTAACTTATCATACGCTTCTTTGTGTTTTTGAGCAGGCATTTTTTCAAGATTTATCATTTTCCAATGTACTGAAGGAAGATTAGCAATTGCGGCTACATTTTCCATTTCCAGTAAATTCCATTCAGGCCTTTTGTTTTTAAAAGACAAGAGAAATTTCTTTTCATTGTCTGTCATTTGAGAATTGATTTGTTGAATTAAATTTTCTCTAGCTTCTTCTAATTCTTCCAAAGGCACATCTATTTCAGCCATTTGCTTGAACTCTGTTTCATAAATTTCGCTAATATCTTTACGATTGGGAGCTAACAGTTCTGACATTGGTCGTTGATGGCTTATAAGAAATAGTAAGAATGTTTTTCGTAAATCATCCGTTAGTCCTTCGTTTTCGAGAAGAAATTTTACATCAAATAAATCTCTTGGATGTTGTCTGTCTAAAGCCGCACATAATTTACCCGCATATAAATCAGGAAGTGATGCTACTTGCATTTCTACATATCCAAATTCTCTTTCTACTTCTTCGACCACTTCCATTCTAACTTCTGAAAAAACAGTTCCTCTAATAACCGGAGATAATTCTACTTTGATGCGAATCTCCTCTTGACTTACAATTAATCGTAGTGCATCGCTTTGATCGTGTGTGTTTTGTACTTTAGTGCCCGGTATTTTTTGTTGTATCAATTTGCTTATTCTTGATAAAGCAGCTCTAATATTTATCAATGCTGTTTCTCGATCATCCATAGGAATGTATAGCAAATCGATGTCAACTGAAAGTCGAGGCAATGCTCTGTAAAATAGATTTATTGCCGTACCTCCTTTTAATGCAAAACATTTTTCGGTATCTATCAATGGTAAAACACGCACTAAAAGCTGCACTTGTTTGCGGTATCTATTGTTTGCGTCTATAGCCATTCCGGAACTGTTATTTTATATTTAGGATCTAATTTTCCGCCTTTTATGAGCATTCTGTTTCCAGCACCTAATGTTATGCTCTCTCTATTTATTTTACTTAACCAAACATAATTTTGACGGTCTGCAAACCAAAAGAAAAGTCGTTTTACTTTTACATTTTGACACCCTTCTAATGTTTTTTGAAGGTTTCTAGGCGACAAAGTTGTTAGCCCTTGCATTAATTGATCTGCGTGTTCAAAAGTTATTTTTTGTGGCACGTCTACTAATACTTCGAGATACGCTCTTTCAGGAGTTGATACGATTAATTTTCTACCGTCATTATCCCAATCCCTTTCTGATGTAAAAGGATGTAACTGTTTGTTTTCTTCTGAATTTTTAGCAAATAAACAATGGGTAGTATGTCTAACAAATTTCACATTCAAGTGTAAATTTGTCACCCATTCCGGCAGTACATCATTTCCGAATAAATGCACTGTTTTATTTTCAGAAAGTGATACGTAATGTGATAAACCCTGCATTTCAAGTGCTGTTAAACCACCTATAACCAAATCGGTCTTTACTATTGATTGCAATGAGAAAACCACCGATTGCCAAGATATTTTGCTGCTATTTCTAACATAAACCCCTTTGCTTATCGATTCCAGTTGCTTACTTTTAACCAAATTATCTATAGCGTGACGCGTTAAATTATTTTCCATAAGCCATTTATGAGTGGCTATTACACCCTCGGGCATTATTTCATATAACTCTTTTCTTCGTATTACATTTAAAGCCATAATTTAAAAGTTTAGCTTATTGCGGTGTTAATCGCCGTTATACAAAGGTAATATAAATTATTTAATTTACATAAATTGATTTCAACGGCGATAATCGCCGTTATTTTAAATTTATTTAAATTTTTCTTTTTGAATAAAATTAGCGGAATGAAGCAAACGGTAGTACCGGCTTTAGGAATACTTGGACTAAAGACAATATTTTTGCAGTCTGAATCTATAGACCAAAGCATCCTATAAAAAGTTTAAAGATTTTTTTGTTTCCTATTATTCTACTATTTTGGAGGAATGCTTTTGTGGGCATACAAAAACTTTTA
>Ga0075163_10014863_pt1 | contig 10031 bp, 6 predicted proteins | sample JI1023141ADNA_FD_71478 | JGI IMG/M metagenome (GOLD analysis project Ga0075163, IMG submission 71478) | Wastewater effluent complex algal communities from Wisconsin, to seasonally profile nutrient transformation and Carbon sequestration -... | ecosystem: Engineered > WWTP > Effluent > Algae... | reverse complement strand
TGCAGGGTCTTGGAGAGATAGTTGCGCGGGACGCGCAAGTCGGCCGCGATGGCGTCGGCCGGCACCGGATCGTTGGTCCCGTGCTCGGCGACATGGAGGACGGCGCGAAGGGCGTATTGCGCGGTGCTGCTGAGCGGCATCATGCGGAACGGCAGGGGATCGCGGATGGTGGACCAGCCAACATTGCATTTATCATGTGGATATGATAAACTCGCCGCAAGAGGGACTTTCGCCCCTCGGTTTCCCGTGCCGGGCCGCCATGCGATCGCTCGAACGTCTCGCCCTCCGCGTCGTCCGCGCCCTCGACAGCGCGAGCCACCGCCTGCTCGGCTGGCGCTACAACCCGCTGCACCAGAGCGGGGCCATCGCCGTGGCGCTGCTCGCCCTCCTGATCATCACGGGGTTGTATCTCCTCATCATTTACCGGGTGAGCGCGCCGTGGGAGTCGGTGGCGCGCCTGCAGGGCGACCCGTGGCTCGGGCGCTGGATCCGCGGCGTGCATCGGTATGCCTCCGATGCCCTCATTCTCGCGGTCGGCGCGCATGTGCTGCGCCTCTTCGCCCAGGCGCGCAGTTGGGGGCCGCGCACGCTCGCGTGGACATCGGGAGTGATCCTGTTGCTGCTGCTCTTTACCAGCGGATGGACGGGATTCGTGATGGTGTGGGACACCTTCGGTGTCCAACTGGCGAATGCAGGCGCGCGCCTCCTCGACGTCCTCCCGATCTTTTCGGAACCGATCGCCCGCACCTTTGCCGGCGATCGCCCGGTCCCCTCGGCCTTCTTCTTCCTCAACCTCTTCCTGCACGTCGCCCTCCCGCTGGGTGCCGGCGCCGGGATCTGGCTCCACGTCTCGCGCATCGCGCGCCCCACGCTCCTCCCACCGCGTCCGCTCCTGTGGGGCATCGTCGCTGCGCTGGTCGCGCTCGCGGTCGCACTCCCGGCGCCACTCCCGCCGCGTGCCGATCCGTTCGTCGTCCCGGGGCAGGTGCCGCTCAACCTATTCTATGCGTTCTGGGTCCCGCCGGCTGGCAGGCTCCCGGTGTGGTGGGCGTGGGGAGGGGCGATCGCGACCTTCGCGCTCGCGCTGCTGGTACCGCGCCTCACGCGCCGCCCGCGCGAGGGGTCGTGGGCGCCGAGCGTGGTCGATCCGCGCCTGTGCACCGGCTGCAACCAGTGCCCGCAGGATTGCCCGTGGGAAGCGATCACCATGCGCGAGCGCGACGATGGACGCCCGACACTCGTGGCGCATGTCGATCCCGCGCTGTGCGTGAGCTGCGGGATCTGCGCCGGCTCGTGCGCGCCTATGGGCGTGGGTCCCGTGCACCGCACCGGGCGCGACCAACTCGTCGACATCCGCGCACTGGCGCGCGACGTCCTCGACGTCACGGCGCTCCCGCAGGTGCTCGCCATCTGCTGCGAAAACGCGGCGCCACCGCAGCTCGACCTGCTGCGTCGCGAGGGGGCGGTGATTCACCCTGTGCCGTGCAGCGGCAACCTGCACACCTCGGTGGTGGAACTCGCGCTGCGCGGCGGGGCAGCCGGCGTCATCGTCTTTTCGTGTCCCCCCCGCGATTGTCGCGGACGCGAAGGCCCCACCTGGCTCGAGGCGCGCCTGTTCCACGAGCGCGAGGCCGAGCTTCAGGCGCGCGTCGACCGCCGGCGCGTATGCTCGGCCACGATGGCGGTGGGCGACGGCGCAGCCACCGTGTCGGAGTTCCGGCGGTTCCGGGAGTCGCTCGTCCCGTTAGGCGTGCTGTCGCCTGACGAGCTGGGCGATGCGGACGCGATCTGTGAGCCCGTGCTCCCCGTTGCGACCCGGGGGCGCTCGTGAGCCGCGCCCTCCCCCGCCTCGCGGTGGTCGTCGCTGCCAGCGCTGCCGCGCTCGTGGCGCTGCGCGCCGCGTCGTTTGTCCCCATGACCGACGCGCGCGGCGAGTCGGCGTGGGTCCGGCTGTCGTGGAGCGCACGCCCCGAGCGCATCGAGCAGTGCCGCCGCCTGTCGGATGCGGAACTGGAAAAGCGCCCCGCCCACATGCGCCTGCGGCTGGAGTGCGAGGGGCGCTTTGCCCGCTACCTGTTGCAACTGACGGTTGACGGCACCGCCGCGCTGGCCGACACGGTGCAGGGCGACGGGTTGCGGCACGACCGCCCCATGCACGTGCTGCGCGAGCATCCGCTACACCCCGGCGCCCGCCGCCTCCAGGCGACCCTCGTTCGATTGGACTCGACCACCGCCACCGCTGGGGACTCGCCCGCCGGCGAGCAGGGTACGGTGCTCGGGGATCGCGAAACACGCGAGCGAGAGGAGCGCGTGCGCCGCACCGGCGAGTCCATCCCACCCCGCCTTTCGCTCGATACCACGATTACACTTGGAGCAGGGCGGGTCGTCCTCATCACCTATGACGGCACGCGCCGTACGCTGGTGGCGCGGACCGGGAGTGCGCCCCCATGACGTCGCTCGGCCCTGCGATCGACCCCGCGCCAGGCGCAGCCCATGCGCCGTGGCGCACGACCATCGTTGAAGACATCGACGTGACCCACGTCCCCTCTGCCTCCAATGACCGCGCCGTACGGCGGTGGCTGTACGCCACCATGCTCTCGGTCATCGCCGTGCTCGTCGTTGGCGGGATCACGCGCCTGACGGAAAGCGGGCTGTCGATCACCGTCTGGAAGCCCATCACCGGCGTCCTTCCCCCGCTCTCCGAATCGGCGTGGCAACACGCCTTCGAGCAGTACCAGCAGATTCCCGAGGCGCAGACCGTGCACGCCGGAATCACGCTCGACAAGTTCAAGTCGCTCTTTTTCTGGGAGTGGGCGCATCGCCTGGTGGCGCGACTGGTGGGGCTGGTCATCGCGATCCCGTTTTTTGTCCTCCTGCTGCGCGGGTGCATTCGCCCGTCGCTGCGGCTGCGCATGGCCAACCTTCCGCTCCTCGTGACCCTGCAGGGGGCGATGGGATGGTACATGGTGCAGAGCGGCCTGTCGGAGCGCACGTCCGTCTCGCAATACCGCCTCACCGCGCACCTCGCGCTGGCCATCGTCATCTATGTGGTGGCGGCATGGACCGCCTTCCGCCTGCATCCGTCGAGCGAGTCGGACGCGGTCGCCATCGACCACACCGCGCCTAACGGCAGCGCCATCGCCCTCTCGGTCCTCGTCTTCGTCGTCATCCTCACCGGCGGCTTCGTGGCCGGGCTCGATGCGGGGCTCGTCTACAACACCTTCCCGTTGATGGGGGGGAGTGTCGTGCCGCCGACGTACGGCGACCTGGCGCCGCTGTGGCGCAACTGGTTCGAGAACCCGGCGGCGGTGCAGTTCCATCACCGGACGCTGGCGCTCATCACGCTTGGCCTGGCGCTGTGGTATGCGTGGCGGCGGCGGGCGGCGTCGACCGATGCGACGGCGCGGCGGGCGTGGATGTATGTGCAGCTGGCGGGGGTGGCGCAGGTGACGCTCGGGGTGGCGACGCTGCTGCTGCACGTGCCCATCCCGTTGGCGGCGCTGCACCAGGCGGGGGCGGTGGCGTTGTTGACGGCAACGATGTATGCGGGGGCGCGGGATGGGGTGGTGCGGAGTGGTCGCGCTGGCGCCTGACGTGTAGCGCTCGGTCGCGGAATTCCACTTGCCCTGCGCCGGGCATCGATCATCTTCGCGTGGTGCCCCTCGCCACCCCGCGGACGCTCGACCGCTGAACTGCATCCATGCCTCTCGTCGCACACTCCTCGCTCCCCTCGTTCGACGACCTGCGCCGCGCCGGCCATGAGGTGCTGTCGCTCGACGGGGCGCTGCACCAGGACATCCGCGAGCTGCACATCGGGCTGCTGAACATGATGCCCGACGCGGCGCTGCGCGTGACGGAACGGCAGTTCCTGCGCATGGTGGGGAACTCCAACAAGATCGTGCAGATGTACGTGCACCTGTTCACGGTCCCAGGTATCGAGCGGAACGAGGAGACGCGCGCCTACATCGATCGCCACTACACCACGTTCGACGCGCTGCGCGCCGAGGGGCTGGATGCGCTCATCATCACCGGTGCCAACGTCACCAATCCGGCGCTCGACGAGGAGCCGTTCTGGCAACCGCTCGAGCAGGTCGTGGAGTGGGCGTCGCAGCAGGTGACGTCGGTCCTCTGCTCCTGCCTGGCCACGCACTCCCTGCTCAAGCACTTCCACGGGATCGACCGCGTGTTGCTGCCGAGCAAGCGCTGGGGGGTGTACAACCACCGCGTCACGAGGCCGGGGCACCCCCTGCTGCGCGACGTCAACACGCGATTCGACGTCCCGCATTCCCGCAACAACGACATCGACCGGGCGCAGTTCGAGCGGGCGGGACTCACCGTACTGGCCGAGAGCGCGGACGGCGGCGTGCACCTGGCGGTGAGCGCCGACCAGTTCCGCGTCGTCTACTTCCAGGGGCACCCGGAGTACGACATCAACAGCCTGCTCAAGGAGTACGTGCGCGAGGCGCACCGCTGGTTCGCGGGTGAGCGGGACGACGTCCCCCCGTACCCCGAGCACTACGTCTCCGACGCGGCGGCCGCCGTCATCGAACGCTGGTGGGATGAGGCACGCGCGGCCCGGAAGGCGGGCGCGACGCTCCCAAACTTTCCGGAACAGGACGTGGTGCAGCTGCTGGACAACACGTGGGGCGACAGCGGCAAGGCGTTCTTCAACAACTGGCTCGGGGCCGTCTACAAGCTCACGCACCGCGACCGCAACAGGGTCTTCGACGATGGCGTGGACCCCGAGGATCCGCTCGGGCTCCTCAAGCGCGGTGACACGCCGTGACGGTCTGATTCGGGCTGGCTACCGGGACGCGATGAGCGCCTGGTCGAGATCCGCCACCACGTCCTCGATCGCCTCCAGGCCGACCGAAACCCTAACGAGTCCCGGCGTGATGCCGACCGCCAGGCGCTCCGCCTCGCTGAGCTTGGCGTGCGTCGTGGACGCCGGATGCGTCGCGATGGTCCTGGTATCGCCCAGGTTCGCCGTCAGGGAGCAGAGACGGAGCGCGTTCAGGAATCGACGTCCGCGGTCGATGCCGCCCTTCACGGTGAAGGCCACCAGCCCGCCCCCCGACGACATCTGCCGTCTCGCGACGTCGTACTGCGGGTGCGACGGGAGGAAGGGATAGCGGACCTGCTCCAGGTCGGAGCTGCTTTCCAGGTGTTGGGCGACGGCGAGCGCGTTGGATGCGTGGCGCTCCATGCGAAGCGAGAGCGTCTCCAGGCTCTTCGACAGCACCCACGCATTGAACGGCGAGAGTGCGGGGCCGGTGCTCCGGCAGAACGTGTAGATCTGGGCGATGAGGTCCTTTCGCCCCACCACCACGCCCCCCATCACGCGCCCCTGCCCGTCGATGAACTTGGTCGCCGAGTGCACCGAGAGGTGCGCCCCGTGCCGGAGCGGGCGTTGGAGGACCGGTGTCGCCATGCAGTTGTCGACCACGAGCAGAACGCCCCGCGCCGCCGCGAGCGCGCCTAGGGCGTCCAGGTCGGCGATCTCGAGCCCCGGATTCGTCGGCGTCTCGACGAAGATCATGCGCGTAGCCGGAGTGATCGCCGCTGCCCACCCGTCGATCCCGTCGGCAACGTCGACGTAGCTGTGCGTGATCCCGAAGCGCGGGAGGATCTTGGTGAGGATCGTGTGTGTCGATCCGAAGATCGCGCGCCCCGACACGATGTGGTCCCCGACACTGAGCAGCCCCGCGAAAGTGGCAAAGACCGCCGCCATCCCCGTCGCCGTGGCATACCCGGCCTCGGCGCCCTCGAGCTGGCACATCTTGTCGACGAACTCGGTGACGTTCGGGTTGGTGAAGCGGGAGTAGATGTTGCGTTCGATCTCGTCGGCAAACGCGGCGCGCATCTCCTCGGCGTCGTCGAAGACGAAGGACGAGGTGAGGTAGACGGGGACGGAGTGCTCCTTGTGGGGGGAGCGCTCGGCCTGGGTGCGGATGGCGGGGGTCTCGTTATGCACGCAACGGCTCCAGCGAGGTGTGCTTGCGACGTCCCATCGCATGACGACGGCCGAGTGCGTCGTTCACGATCCGGGAGATGGTCGTGATCGGGCGGGGACTGGCGTCTCGACGGATGCGTGGAAGTATGTAGCGCGTCCACGTGTGGCGCGAGCACAGCGCACCGCCGGCCATCGCGCTTCGAGGGAGATCGCAGCCGACGTCCCCGCTCGACCTCGACGTCGGCACCACTCGCCGTCGCGCCCGATGCAGCTGACGGTGGCGCGCGTCGACCGGCCGCCGATGCCCGGTGATCATCCGGCCGGGCGGGCGTCGTCACCCCCGGGGGCGGAACGCTTCCGGGGTGAGGGCCAGGCGCAGGAGCGCGGCCAGTTCCTCGAAGCGGAACGGCTTCCCGATGAAGTGCGTGTTGGCGTCGAGCTCGTTGCCGATCGGGATCGCGTCCGACGGGTAGCCGGAGACGAAGAGGGTCGGGAGGCCGGGGAGGCGGGTTCTCACCTGCCGCGCGAGGTCGCGCCCGTTCATGTCGGGCATGATCACGTCCGTCATGAGCAGGTCGATCCGCCTCCGGTGCGCCTCGAGTAGCGCGAGGGCAGACTGGGCGGAGCTGGCCGCGAGCACCTCGTAGCCGAGGCGTTCGAGCAGGAGGCTCGTCATCCGCCTAACGCCTGGTTCATCCTCCACGAGGAGAATGGTGCCACCCTGGGCGATCGTAGTCGCTGGCGTGTAGCGCTCGCGGGTTGCATCGGCCGCTGCCCGATGCGCGGGGAAGTAGAGCTCGAAGGTGGTGCCCATCCCCGGCGCGCTGGTGACGACGATGTGGCCCTTCGCCTGGCGGACGATCCCGTACACGGTCGCGAGGCCGAGCCCGGTCCCTTTCCCCAGGTCCTTGGTCGTGAAGAAGGGTTCGAAGATGTGCTCGAGCACTTCGGGCGGCATGCCGCTGCCGTCGTCGCGGAAGGTGAGCACGGCGTGCTCGCCCAATATCGCCCCGGGATGACGGTCGACGTGCGCGTGGTCGAGCACCGCGTTGCGCGTGGCGATGTGCACGCGCCCCACGCCGGCGATCGCATCGCGTGCGTTGACGCAAAGGTTCGCGAGGACCTGGTCCACCTGTGAGGGATCGATGTGGACCGGCCAGCTGTTGGGGTCGGGGTCCCACTCAACGTGGACGTTCTCGCCGATGACCCGCCGCAGCATGCGGAGCATGCCGGTGACCTTGGCGTTGAGGTCCAGCATCACCGGCAGCGTCGTCTGCCGGCTGGCGAAGGCGAGGAGCTGCCGCGTGAGCTCCGCGGATCGGCGCGCGGCGTCCTGCGCCTCGCGGAGGTACTCGGCGACGCGATCGTTCGAGCCCAACTCGGAGAGCGACATCTCGAGGCCGCCGAGGATGACGCTGAGCATGTTGTTGAAGTCGTGCGCGACGCCGCCGGCGAGTCGGCCGATCGCCTCGAGGCGCTGCGCGTCGTGGAGCTGCGCCTGAAGGCGGGCGGAATGCTCCATTGCCTCGTGGCGCTCGGTGATGTCGAGCACCGTTCCGGTTACCCGCTCCGGAGTCCCGTCGGGGCGCAGCGCCACCTCGCCCCGGGTGTGCACCCACTTGGTGGTGCCGTCAGGGAGAAGGAGGCGGTGCTCGAACTCGAAGGGCCGACGCGTGTCCACAGCAATGTTGACGGCAGACTTCACCGCCTCGAGGTCGGCTGGGTGAACGCGCGAGAAGAACTCCGGGAGCGTGGCACGGGCGCCGTCCGGTTCCATGCCGAAGATGCGGTACACCTCGCTCGACCACTCGAGGTGCTCGGTGGCGATGTCCATCTGCCAGTGCCCGAGGTGGGCGAGGTGCTGCGCCTCCTCATGCCGCGTTCGGGACTCCAGGAGCGACGCCTCGAAGCGCTTGCGCTCGGAGATATCGCGCCAGATGCAGTAGAGCTGTGGCTCGCCCTCGGTCACCACCTGCGCGAGGGTGACTTCAACCGGGAACTCCGTACCGTCGCGGCGGCGGTGCACCCACTCGAAACGGTGGATCCCGTGCTCGTGCGCCACGGCCATCATCTCGTTGGCCGCGTCGCGCGAGGATCGCCCGTCAGGCTGGAGGAGCGGCGAGTGCTCGGACGGGTGCCGCTCGATGACCTCGTCCGAGCGGTCGTACCCGAGCGCGCGGGCGGCCGCGACGTTGCACAACACGAAGTGGTTGCTCCCGTCGATGATCCAGCAGGGATCGGGCGAGCCGTCGAAGAGGCGCTGATAGCGTTCCTCGGACTCCCGCAGTCTCAGCTCCACCTGCTTGCGCGCGGTGATGTCGTCGTAGATCCCGAGGACCCCGATGACGGCACCGCTGTCGCCGAGGAGTGGCACCTTTGAAGTGCGCAGCCAGAGCAGGTCGCCGCTCGGGGAGGTCTGCGGTTCCTCGAAGTCAATGCGCGCGTGGCCGGACTCCATCACCGCGCGGTCGTCGGCCCGGTATTGTTCGGCCTGTGCCCGCCAGACCAGGTCGAAGTCGGTGCGCCCGACGACGGCGGCGGGGCCCTCGACCCCGGCGTCCCGCGCAAACAACGTGTTGCATCCGAGGTACCGCAGCTCGCGGTCCTTCCAGAAGATGCGTATCGGCACGCCCTCCACGATGTGCTGTAGGAGGCCGACCGAGGCGAAGGGGGAGGGAGCGTCAGGCATGGGGGGGGCGTGCCGGCGCGCACCGGCATCCTCATCCAATATCGGCAGCCCGGTCCTCGCACGAAAGCGCGACCGGCAGATGGGTACGGCCTAACCGTGGATCAGCGGTTGGAAGTCGGTCGCTGAGCGTCGTCCAGCTCGACGAGCACCGCCTTCAACGTCACGCCTTCGGCCACCGGCTTCAGGGAGTCGCGCACATGTCAGATGACCTGCAGGCGGCGACGTTTGCTGACACGCAACGTAGCGCCGAAACGATCGGCGCCCCGCCTCACATCTCCCCCGCTTCATCGCGACGATCTACGGCAACGCAAACACGATCACCGCATTGTTCGACACAATCGCCACCCGCTGCTTCCCGTCCACCATATAGGTGATGGGCGCCGCACGAATGAAGCCGCCGGTCTGGAACTGCCAGAGCGCCTTCCCCGTGCTCGCATCGAGCGCGAAGAAATTCCCTTCGTTCGATCCGCTGAAGACCAACCCGCCGGCCGTGGCCATGAGCCCCGCCCACGGCGGTGAATGATGCCGGAATTCCCAACGCATCTTCCCCGTCAACGGCTCCAGCGCCCGCACCGCCCCCGAGGCGCTGTCATTCTCCAGCGCCCGCTCGCCGCCCCCCATGAAGGGGTTGCCCGGCTCGTATTCCGCTTCGCGCTTGTAGTAGTACGACCCCATCTCGCGCGCATTCACGTAGAACAGGTTGGTGCGCGGGCTGTACGCGGGACTATTCCAGTTGGTCGCCCCTTGCAACGAGGGCCACACCAGCGTCCCCGAATCGCTCGGTTCCTTTCCGGGGATCACCTGCGCCTTCCCCGTGGCGTCGAGCCCCGTCGACCAGGTCTGCTTGGCGTAGTCGCGGCCGCCGATGAATTCCCCGGTCACACGATCGAGCGCGTAGTAGAAGGCGTTGCGATTGGCCGTCAGCACCAACTTGCGCCTGGCGCCGTTCACCGTCGCGTCCACCAGCACCGGGATCTGGTTGGCGTCCCAGTCGTGCGTGTCGTGCGGCGTGAACTGGAAATGCCACTTGAGCTTTCCGGTGTCGGCGTCGAGCGCCACGAGCGAGCAGGTGTACAGGTTGTCGCCGGGGCGCGAGTCGCCATTCCAGTCGGGACCCGGGTTTCCAACGCCCCAGTACACGGTGTTCAACTCCGGATCGAACGCCCCCGTCAACCACGTGGGGCCACCACCGGTCTTCCACGAATCGCCTCCCCATGTCTCGTTCCCCGGCTCACCACTCCCCGGAATCGTGTGGAAGCGCCACGCCAGCTTGCCGGTCGTGGCGTCGTACGCATCGATGAAGCCTCGAATCCCCGCTTCACCCCCGCTGACGCCCACGAGGATCTTCCCCTTGATGGCCAGCGGCGCGAGGGTGAAGGCGTAGCCCAG